>ERZ1026944.144-NODE-144-length-37075-cov-19.124581_pt1 | contig 37075 bp, 32 predicted proteins | sample MGYA00519569_ERZ1026944 | MGnify/ENA primary metagenome ERZ1026944 (study PRJEB26926, sample SAMN06164618) | human gut metagenome | biome: ENVO:00009003; feature: ENVO:2100002; material: ENVO:00002003 | host: Homo sapiens | place: USA | collected 2012 ... | reverse complement strand
GCACAGACCACCCGAACAAACTGGCTTTTAGCCGTGAGTGCGCCTCTTAATCGAGTTTAAAAATCAAAAAAATCTTTCCTCAACGAGGAAAGATTTTCAGGTATATTAAAAATGAACTCGATTAAGAGGCGCACGCCCTTGCCGTTTTTTTAGGTTTGGGTTGGGAGAATGACAAAGCCCCTCCCGCCTTGGCGGAGATTTTCACAACGCCCGCATTCTCGACAATAGAGCCTTTCAAAATCTCCTCGGCGAGGGGGTCTTCAAGCTCGCGTTCGATTGCGCGTTTGAGGGGTCGCGCACCGTATTTTTCGTCCCAGCCCTTGGCAATTAGGAAATCGACGGCGGATTCGTCGAGGTTGATTTTCATATTGCGCTCGGCAAGACGCGATTCCAGCTTTTTGAGTTCGAGCGCGACAATCTTCTTCATATCCGACTTGTCGAGACTCTTGAAAAGCACAATGTCGCCAATGCGGTTGAGGAATTCGGGGCGGAACGACTTTTTCATTTCGTCGAAAACGCGCTGCTTGGTTTTTTCGAAATCCGCATCGGCATCGGGAACGCCGAACCCGAGCGAAACCTTTTTCTGCAAAATGTCCGCACCTACATTGCTAGTAAGAATGATGATTGTGTTGCGGAAATCGACCGTGCGCCCGAGACTGTCCGTGAGGCGGCCGTCTTCGAGAACCTGCAAGAGAATCTGCGCCACGTCGGGGTGCGCCTTTTCGATTTCGTCAAACAAAATCACACTGTAAGGACGGCGGCGAACCTGCTCGGTAAGCTGCCCGCCCTCTTCGTGCCCGACATACCCCGGGGGCGAACCGATTAGGCGCGAAACCGAGAATTTTTCCATATACTCGGACATATCGATTTGAATGAGAGCGTCCTGATTGCCGAACATCTGCTCCGCCAAAATCTTCGCCAAATACGTCTTGCCGACACCCGTCGGACCGAGGAAGAGGAACGAGCCAATCGGACGTTTCGGATCCTTCAACGCAGCCCGCGAGCGGCGCAGGGCGCGGGCAATGACGACAGTCGCCTCGTCCTGCCCGACGACATTCGCCTGCAAAGTCTTTTCGAGTTCGAGAAGCTTCTTCGCGTCTTTCTGCTCCATGCGCGCGAGCGGAATGCCCGTCCACGACGAAACGACCGCGTAAATATCGTCGACATCAACCGTGCTCTTTTTGCCTTTGAGAGTCTTCTGCCACGCCGAAACAATGTCGTGCTTTTGTGCGTCCAAAGCCTTGATTTCGTCGCGGACTTTGGCGGCGTCTTCAAAACGTTGGTTTTTGATTGCCTCGTCGCGCAGCGATTTGAGATTTTCTATTTTTGCGGAAATCTCGCCCACCTCGGCGGGACGCTCAACCATCTTTATACGCGCCCGCGCACCCGCCTCGTCAATGACGTCGATTGCCTTGTCTGGCAGAAAGCGGCTTGTGATGTAGCGGCTTGAAAGCTTCACGGCCTCTTCAATCGCGGCGTCGGTGTAGACGCAGCTGTGGTGCTTCTGGTAGTTGCCGCGCAGGCCCATAAGGATTTTCACGGCGTCCTCGACACTCGGTTCGTCGACTTTCACGCTCTGGAAACGGCGGTCGAGCGCGCTGTCCTTCTCGATGAACTTGCGGTATTCGGCAATAGTTGTTGCGCCTATGCATTGCAGCGAGCCGCGCGAGAGGGCGGGTTTGAAGATGTTCGAGGCGTCCATAGCCCCTTCCGCCGCGCCCGCGCCTACAATCGTGTGAAGCTCGTCGATGAACAAAATCACGTTCTTGTCGCGCTCGACTTCCGCCATAAGCTGCTTGATGCGCTCTTCGAACTGTCCGCGGTATTTTGCGCCCGCAACCATAAGCGTCATATCGAGCGAAATCACGCGCTTTTGCAGAAGCAGTTCGGGCACTGTGCCGTTTGCGATTTCCTGCGCGAGACCCTCGACGATTGCGGTTTTGCCGACGCCCGCCTCGCCAATCAGGACTGGATTGTTTTTGCGTCGGCGGCAGAGAATCTGGATTACGCGCATAATCTCGTTCGCGCGCCCGATTACGGGGTCGAGCTCTCCCTTTTTTGCGAGTTCGGTGAGGTCGCGCCCGAACGCCTGCAACGCGCCCTTTGCCTGCGTGGGACGCTCGCCCGAGTCTTCGCCGTCGCCCTCGCCGCGGAACGCGTCTTCGGAGTTCTCCTGTGGATTGTCCGGATTGTCGCCGACAAAATCGAAGGAAAGCTCCTCCAAAATCATCTTGCGGCACTTGTTGAGGTCGATACCCTTCGACTGCAAATACTCGACGGCGAGCCCTTCGCCAACGCGCAAAATGGCAAGCAAAAGGTGCTCGGTGCCGATATAGTTGTGCCCGAGCCGCGTGGCTTCGTTCGAGGCAAAGACAAGCGTCTTTTTCGCGCGAGGCGTATAGGGAATTTCGTTGGCGTCGACATCGCCTTCGCCGTGCGGCAGACGCTCCCTGATTTCGGCAATGGAATCCGACACCGAAAGCCCCGCCCGCGTGAGCACGTTCACGGCTATGCCCTCGCCCAATGCTAGTATGCCCAAAAGCAAGTGCTCGGTGCCGATATAGTTGTGCCCAAGCGCGATTGCGGATTTTTTCGCGTTAACAAGCACCAGTTGCGCTCTTTTAGTAAGGGGTTGCATTTGATTATTTTCTCTTAGTAAAGGTTTTCTGTTTGATTTCGGGTAGGCGCGCGATTTCGCGGTTCAGAAGCCTTGCGCGAAGCTCGTCGCGCTCGTTGTCGTCGGCAGTCTCCACACCATAGTGCGACTCCAAATGCATGGGCTGAACGATGTCGGCGAGGTCGTCGAGCGCGTCCAAAACGGCGTCGGAGTTACCCAGCATATTCATATCCGCGGCGAGCCTTAGCACCGACAAGTGCCCCAACGCCTCTTCGGTGTCGATAAGCTTGCAGTTTTCGAGCGTTGCGCGGGCGCGCAAAAACTTGTCGATAAGCATCAGCGGCGAGTCTTCCAAATACTTCAACCGCGCGTCAACTTCAAACTGACAAATTTTTTTGCAAAAAGTTTTGATTTTTTCGATAATTTCCGCTTCGCCAACCCCGAGCGTATTCTGGTTGGAAAGCTGGTAATAGGCGTTGTATGAGTCGCTGCCCTCGCCGTTCGAGCCGCGCATGACCATTCCCAGCTGGTTGAGCCCGCGCACGACCTTTTCAATCTGGTTGTTTATCGAAAGCGCGGGCAGGTGCAGCATAACCGACGCCCTCATACCCGTGCCCGTGTTCGTCGGGCACGCCGTGATGTAGCCGATGTCCTTGCTGAACGCGAATTCCAGATTTTTTTCGATGTCGTCGTCGAGTGCGTTCGCGGTTTTGTAGAGCGTAGAGAGCGCGAGCCCTTCGCCGAGAACCTGAATCCTGATGTGGTCTTCTTCGTTGATGAACACGCTAATGCAGCCGTCGTCCGAAACGAACGCACCCTTTGCAGCGTCGACAACGTCAAGCTCCTTGCTGATTGCGCGGGTTTCGAGCAGCATATCCCTGTCGTAGTCGGAAATGCTGCCCATATTATAAAGACGCGCCCCGCGCATTTTGCCCGAGGCTCTCACGCCCTCCACACACCTGTTGTAAATGTCGGTAATCTGGCGGGTGTTCGCGCAGTTGGCGAACTTTCTGCCTTTGAGATTGCGCGCCAAGCGGATTCTCGACGAAATTACAACCGCCGAGTTTTCCCTGTGTGTGTCTTTGCCTAAAAAAGCCATTTCTTTTTTTTTGATTTTAAGTTTTAGCCGAAAGCCTCAAAGCCGCCCAAACCCCGTTTCAAGGATGTTCAACCCGAAATTTCGAACCCGACGCCCCCCCCGTTTTCCGCCGCCAAGCCGCCGCCGTTTCCGCCCCGACAAGAAACCCGCGCGAGAGAGCCCCGCATAATTTTCGCTATTCGGAATGCGGCAGGGCGTTGATTTTGTCGCGGATTTTCGCGGCGTCTTCGTAGCGTTCCTGCTTTATGGCTTCGTCGAGTTCGCGTTGAAGGGCTTCGAGCGTTTTTTCGCCGTTGGAAGAATCTGCCGCTTGAACCTTGTCGGGCTTGTCGCCCGCTAAACCCGACGCGCCGCCCGCGCCCTGCCCCGATTTTGCGGCGTCCGCGGCGTCAAGCAACGCCGAAACGTCCGACAAGTCGGGCAGCTCGGGCCGGTCCTGTCCGTCGGAGTCCGCCGAAAGCTTTTCGGCGGCGTCGCCAATCTTTTTTATGATGTCGTCGCCCACCGATTCAATCGCCGAATTTACCACATTGTCCAAGTCGGCGAGGAAGTCTTCGCTCAAAAAGTTCTCGCGCTTTGCAAACGCCGCCGAGATGTCGACATTCGGTGCGTGGTGCTTGGGCGTCTTGCCCTTGTGGGTATAGGAACCGTGCATTTGTTCGAGCATGTCAAGCAGCGCGTCGTCCATAATCGAGTAGCAGTCGGGACACGAAAACTTGTCGCCCTTTTTGAGCTCGCCGATAGTCGCCCCGCACGTCGGACACACGCCGCGGCGCACCTGTTTAAGAGCCTTTTGCTCGAACGCCTTTATTTGGGGGTCGAGATTTGCGGGAATATTCGGGTTGTCCAGCGCGAATTTCTTGGCGCATTCTTCGCAAAAATGCAGCGTCAGCTTTTCATTTCCCGAAATTCTCGTGATATGAATTACGGCGGGTTTGCCGCACCTGTCGCATTTGTATTCTTTTGCCATATGGAAATTGAAACTCCCGAAGCGTCGGGGGCGCAACCGCCGCCCTACGCCAGTTTAAGCAGTTCCTCCGTCGGAGGAATGTCCTTTATTATCTGCGATTGCAGAGGCCCTACGCCGATGTATCGTAAATTCGGAAGATTTTTTAAGCTTCCGTCGCGGTCGGCGATTTCGATTACGCTCTTGACGCAGAAGGCGACATAACGCTTCGCCTCTTCGGGGAGGTCGGCAAAACTGCGGACTTTCGAAATGTCCTGCGCCCAGCCTTTGAGCTGCGCGTAAACGGGTTTGAGCGTCTTGCGCAGCGCGTCGCAGCGCGGAACCGACTTGTAGACTTTGCCCGCGGCGTCTTTGTAGCCCGTGCACACAAGCAGCTCGCCGCCTTCGCGCCAGTCGCCTTCGTATGAAAGCGCGTCGAGCTTGTTTATGACGATGTCGTTGTAGCCGCCGTAACGCAGAGCATCGCCCTTTTCGACCGCATCGAACCAACCGACCATACGCTGACGCCCCGTGCTTGTGCCGAATTCGAGCTTTTTAAGCTTCTTGGCAAGCGGGTGCTCGTCGTTCATCTGCGTGAGGAAGACGTGCGTGCCGACCTTTGTGTCATACGCCTTGCAGCAGCCGAGCGTGTGAACCTCGCGAAGCGGAATGCCCGCGCTTTCGAAAAATTCGGGAACGCCCGTGTGCGATGCCGTCACATTCGGCGCAAAGCCGTGGCGTTTGTCGAGCCAGAAGGCCTGACCGTATTCGCCCAAAATGTATCTGCCCTGCGCAACCGCCTTCAAACAGGCGTCGCGCACGTCGCCGACATTGCGTGCAAGCTTTTGCCCCGCATTCCAGTATTCGTCGACAACCGCCTGAATATTGAGCTCGAAGGGGTTTGCGCCCATAAACTTGTGGAAGTCGAAATCCGATTCCGTAAAAACGCCCTCTTTTATCGAGTCCGCATTCGCGCGCAACTCGGCATTCGTGAGCACGTCGAAAAACGACGCCCACTTTTCGGGACTCACCCGACAGACATATTCAATCGTGCGGCAGGCTCTGTCAAGACGCGCCGCCATCTTCGCCTTGAAGTGCTCCTCCGAGCCGAGCAGCTCCGCATAGCAAATCTGGAATTGACCCGTTTCGTCGACATACGAGGGCGTTATTCCGCGCCCCGTCGAGCCGCGCGGCTCTTCCTTCAAAACATTCACGCGGTAGTCTTCGAAAGCGAGGTCGAGCAGCCTGTGGCCGACATCGCTAATCATCGCCCGTTCGTCAATGAGCAGACGGTCGAAAATCGAATAGCCCCGCTTTTCAAGCGGCGCGCCCTCCCAGACGAATTTTCTGGGGTCGGCAACGACGCCCGCGCCGATTGCCAAGGTTTCGACATCCCTTTCGATTACGCCCGCGGGCAGCAAATTGAGTTTTACGCCGCCGGCGGTGTGCCCCGAGTTCGCGCCGCCGTTTACCTTCATCACAATCGCTACAACGTCTTTGCGACCCGATTCCGACTTCAATTCGTCGATAACTTCGTAGATTAAACGCCCCTTGCCTTCGTCGCCCATACTTATGCCGACGTCCGCTATGATTTGACTGTTGAATTTTGTCAATGCCATTATATTAAAACTCCATTTTTTGACTTCCGTTCAATGTTGCGTGTTCCGCGACTTTTTACAACACTTTTTTAATTTTTATTTGACTAATACGCAAAACAGCCAAACATTTCACATTCGTGTGCGGTCGCGCCGAGGCGTTTTTCGGACTTCCACCGCATCCGATAGCCGCCGCGCCGATTCGGGATTTTCCCATCTCCCGAAACCGCAGCCGCAAACAACCGAATTTAACGCTATGAAACCTGCTACAACTTCCAAAATAAACATACACCTTATAAAATTCGCCGCGCGCTTTCTCGTCCTTTGCGCCGCTTTGGCGTCGGCGCATACTTCCGCGGCACAGCCCAAACAGTCGGCGGAAGTCTACGGCGACATTCCCGATTACGGACAATATTACCTCTCGCCCGACTTCGTCCGTTGCGGCGGCGGCAAAATAGCCGTCTCGGCGCGAACGGGCAAGGCGGTTTTGACACTCGACGGAAGCGGAAAAGTCCTGAGCAAAATCCCGCTTCCGACATTTTCAAGCGGCGTCGACATCTCAAAAGACGGCAAAACACTCTTTGCCACACTCTATTGCTTCAACGGCAAATTGCTGAAAATAGACGCCGAAAGCGGCAAAACAACCGCGCAGGCAGACGTAGGGCACTTTCCCCGCGCCCCCAGAATTTCGCCCGACGGCAAATTCGTCTACATCTGCAACCAGTTTAAAAACATAGTCAAAAAGTTCGACGCCCAAACACTTAAAGAACTCGGAGAAGCAAAGGCGGTTCGCGACCCCTTCGCGGTCGATGTCTCGCCCGACGGCAAAACGCTCGTCATCGTCAACCAGCTGCCCGAGGCAAAGGGCGGACTCTACGAGGAAAACATCGCCGCCGCCGTCAATATCGCCGACGCCGAAACAATGCAGACAGTCGCCGCCGTCAACCTGCCAAACGGCGCAATCAACGCGCAGGACGCCGCAATTTCGCCCGACGGCAAATTCGCCTACATCACCCATATCGTCGCGCGTTTCAACGTGCCCACAACACAGGTCGAACGCGGCTGGATTAACACAAACGCAGTCAGCATTATCGACCTCAAAGCCCGCAGCCTACTGGCAACAGTGCTTATCGACGACATCGAGCTGGGGGCCGCAAACCCCTACGGAATCACACTCGCCGACGACGCAAAAAAAATCGTCGTCGCCCAATCCGGCACACACGAAATCTGCGTTATCGACCGTATCGAAATGCACAAACGCATTTCCGCCGCCTACGCGCAAAGCAAAACGCCCCAAACAGTCGCCGAGGCAATCTGCAACGACTTGGCATTCCTTTCGAACATCAAAAAACGCGTCAAACTCGACGGATTCGGCCCGCGCCACGTCTGCGCCGTCGGCAACCGCGCCTTCGTCGGTATGTATTATTCCGACACCCTCAACACCGTAGATTTGTCGAATTTCGACGTCAAAAAAATTTCAATCGGCGGCAACGAGGTTCTCAACGAAGTCCGCAAGGGCGACCTCTTCTACCACGACGCTTCGTTGTGCTTCCAAAAATGGCTCTCGTGCATAACCTGCCATACCGAGGTGCGCTCCGACGCACTTAATTGGGACTTGCTAAACGACGGCATCGGCAACCCGAAACAGTCCAAATCAATGCTCTTTTCGCACTTCACGCCGCCTTCAATGATAACGGGCGTGCGCAAGTCGGCACAGCTGGCCGTGCGCAAAGGCATACGCTTTATCCAGTTCACGCGCCGCCCCGAAAGGGATTCGAAGGCAATCGACAAATACCTTATGAGCCTGCGCCCCATTCCCAGCCCGCACCTCGCCGACGACGGCTCTTTGACCGAGTCAGCCCTGCGCGGCGAGTTCATCTTCAACGAGGCGAAGTGCTCATATTGCCATACGGGCGATTATTATACCGATATGAAAAGCCACGACGTAGGTTCGGGACTGAACGAATATAAAAACTTCAAGTTCGATACCCCCACTTTGCGCGAAGTCTGGCGCACCGCCCCCTACCTCTACGACGGCAGGGCCAAAACCATATTCGATATGTTGCGCAAATTCAATAAGGAGGATAAACACGGCAAAACGAGCACCCTCAGCGACAAAGACCTCCTCGACTTGCAGGAATACATCCTCTCCCTCTAACCCGCGCCGACATAAAAACACCGCGTTTGAACACAACGCGCGGCAACCAAAAGCAACCGCCGCAAACGCCGCCTTTGCGCCCATAAACCCCGCAATAGGTCAGAGGTTGAAACCGTCGCGGAACGCGTGCCTGAATTTGCGCGAGGGGATAAATTTTACAAACGGCTTCAAAAGACGCTCGCCGAAAGTCGGGTCGCGCTTCAATAAATAACACTTCTTGTTCGCGATTTTTATATTTTTTTGCGCCTGTTGATACATCAGCCAGACGTTGAAAAACCGCTCTATCAAATACGCGGGAACACGGATTTTCGCATAGTCGCCGTCGAAACCCGACCAGTCCGAACGCCTTTGGAGCTCGAATAAAATGTCGAACGCCCACTTCATATACGCGTCGAACAATTCGCGCCGCATTACAAAATTCAGACAAAAATACCCGCCGTGCCCCGAAAAATATTCGCCTACATACGGGTAATATTCGGGATATTTTTCGCGCACAATTTCCGCAAGCAGCTCGTAGTCGGCAACCGAGTGCCCCGCGCCGACATATTGCTCCAAGACCGTGTTTTTAAACGTGAACCTGTTTGAAAGCAGAATGTCCGCACCCTTAAAATCGGGCGTCACGCCGCGCCAGGATTCGAAGATTTTTTCGAACTTTTTAAGCGCAATATCCTTTTGCGGCCTTGCCGCGTCCACGTCCGCGCCGAAAATATCCATAAAACGGCGGTAGTGGGCAAAGCCGATGTAGTCGGCTTCGGGGTGCGCGGGCAGATAGTTCCTCCAAACCCAGAACCACGCCGAAAGCTCGCCGAAATTCTTGTTGAACTTCGAAATATTGTCGCCGGTGTTGTCCTTCAAAATTCCGAGGTCGAATTTCGCGCCGTCGCAACCCGTCTGTATTGGAGCGAATATTTCGGATTCGAAAAGGCGCGAGGCCTTGTGGTATATGCAGAAAATTTTTACGGACATTTTTTGTTTTCCCTTCCAAAATTCGTTCGGAATTTTACCTCCGAAAAATCATATCGTCCAACGCCGAAGACAAATCGTATTTCGGCGTAAAACCTACTTCGCCAATCAGACGGCGGTTGTCGCCCACTATTGCGGGCGGCTGGTTCGACGGCTGCTCCTCAAAGCGCAAAAGCTCGGGACGCCCCAATTTTTCGGCAACGCTGCGGGCAAAGTCGGCAACCGTAATTCCGCGCCCCGAACACACATTGACCGCGTCCGAGACATCTGAAACTGCTATCGCCGCGAACGCCGCGGCTATGTCGGCGGCATACATATAGTCCTTCACAAGCGAGCCGCTTTTTATCACGACCTCCCTGCCTTGCGAGAGATTGTCCACAATCATTCCCGTCAGCCTCGACTTGTCTTCGCCCCGCCCGAAAACGTAAAATATCCTGCCGTATGCAAACGATATCGAGTTCTTGCGGCAGAAATATTCGGCGGTTCGGCGCAGCGTATCCTTGCAGAACGTATACGTCGTCTTGTCCGCATCAAGCCCGTCCGATTCCGCAAGCGGCGAGTCCTTGAACTTGTATTCAAAACACGTCCCCGCATAGACCGCCCGCACCCCGCCGTTTTTACGGAAGTGTTCGAGCATCGAAATTCCCGCCCGCAAATATTCGAAATTCAGGTTCGACGAAAGATAGTCGCCCGTCGTCTTCCATGCGAGATTCAGCAAATATTGCGGCTTCACCTCCGCAAAGACCGCCCCCAAGGCAGACTCGTCAAACAAGTCACATTCCGCGAATTTTACCCGACCGCCTTCCGCAACCGACCGCGCCGCCTCCGCGGCAGCCTTCGAACGGCAAACGGCAAAAACCTCAAAACCCGCTTCGCAAAGGGGTTTTATCGTCTCGCGCCCGATAAGCCCGCCCGCGCCCGTTATCAGAATCCGCCTATTTCCAGAACTCATAATTCGCGTCCCGTTCGTTTATTATTCGATTCGGACAGTCGGGCCATTTTATGCCGAAAGCGGGGTCGTCCCAACGCGCGCCTGCATAGTATTCGGGCATAAAAAATTCGCCGAGCTGGTAAAAAACCGTCGAAAAATCCGTGAGGGTCTGAAACCCGTGCGCGACTCCCGACGGGATGTAAAGCATCTTGCCGTTTTCCTCCGAAAGCTCGGTCGCAATCCATTTAAGATACGTCGGCGAGCCGCGCCTTATATCAACCAAAACGTCGTAAACCGCCCCCCTGAAACACGAAACCATTTTGATTTCCGGATACGGCTCTTTCTGGTAGTGCATTCCGCGCAGCACACCCTTTTTGATATTTTTGGATAAATTGCATTGCTTTATGTCGAAATCTATCCCGACATCGGCAAGCTCGCGGCGGCAAAACTGGCGGGCAAACGCGCCGCGCTCGTCGCGGAATTCGTCCAATTCCAAAAGATACGCGCCCGAAATTTCCAGAGGGGAGATTTTCATTTTGCCTTCTCCGAAATGAATTTTTCGATTGTTTCGGCTGTGCGCAGAACGTCGTTTTCATCGATATTCTGCGCTACTCCCACCCAGAACGTGTTGTTCATTATGAATTCCGTTGCGGGAAGTTTTGCGTAGTCGGCTTCGGAAAGTTCGTTCGAAAGCTTCAACTCTCCCGCCCCTATTCTGACGGGAACCGCCGCCGTCGTAAACATCGGCTGGCGCAGAATGTTGCCCGCAAAAAGCTGGCGTGTTCCGATGCCGTGTTTTTCGAGATATTCGACCATTTCGAATTTCGTCCACGGCGCGTTTTCGCGCACCGAAATCAAAAAACCGAACCACGACGGCGAACACTTCGCTTCTATTTTCGGAAGAATCAAATACTCGCCGAAACGCTCCAACTTCGACATCAGCACTTCCGCATTTTTGCGCCTCCGCGCCAAGAACGAATCGAGCTTTTCAAGCTGCGCAAGCGCGATTGCCGCCTGCCAGTCGGTAATCTTCAAATTGTAGCCTATGTGCGAATACGTGTATTTGTGGTCGTAGCCGTCGGGAAGATTGCCGAGCTTCATATTGAAGCGGTTCTTGCAGGTATCGTCGCGCCCGGGCTTGCACCAGCAGTCGCGCCCCCAGTCCCTAAACGAAAGCAGAATGTTGCGCAGAACAGGGCTGTTTGTGGCGACCGCCCCGCCCTCGCCCATAGTTATGTGGTGCGCAGGATAAAAACTGAACGTGCCTATGTGCCCGATAGTTCCAGCATATTTGCCGTCCCACTTAGCCCCGAGGGCGTCGCAGCTGTCTTCGATAAGCCAGAGATTGCGCTTTTTGCAGATTTCGCAAATCCTGTCCATATCGTACATATTTCCGAGCGTATGCGCCAGAAATACCGCCCGCGTCTTCGGCGAAATCGCCTCTTCGATTTTCCCGACATCGATGTTGTAAGTCCCGATTTCGGAGTCCACAAAAACGGGCACAAGTCCGTTTTGCACAATCGGATTCACCGTCGTCGGGAATCCCGCCGCGACGGCAACCACCTCGTCGCCCTTGCGCAGCGCGCGTTCGCCCAACTTCGGCGATGTCAGCGCGGAAAGCGCAAGCAGATTCGCCGAAGAGCCCGAATTTGTCGTCAGCGCGAACTTCACCCCCAACTTCTGCGCAAACTTTTCCTCGAATTCGTCGTTGAACCGACCCGCCGTAAGCCACATATCAAGCGAGGCGTCTATCATATTCGACAATTCCTCCGCACCAATATCCTTGCCCGAAGCGGGAATGTAGTTTTTCCGCTTCGGGGCTTCGTTTTTGAGGCATTCGGCATATTGCCGCGCCAAAGAAAGCATTTGCAGCCTAATTTCGTCCTTTGTCATTGCAAACTCCATTCCAATTTTTCGGCGTTCGCGCGAGCCGTAAACTTTTCTATTTGAGCTTCGGAAAAACCGCGCATTTGCGGATTCGCCGCATTCTCGCGATACCACACGGCGGTTTCGCGAACCGCCTCGTCGACATCGTATACGGGATACACCCCCAACTCGCGCTTTGCCTTTTGATTGTTTAGTTGAAGCAGCTGGGCTTCGTGCAACCCGTCGCCCGCGCCGACTTCGACGCGCCCCGAACCGAACGCTTCCGCAACCTTTCGCGCCACTTCGCAAACGCGGACAACCGAATTTTCCTCGGGTCCGAAATTATACCCGCTCGCGAATTTCGCGCCGTCTTTTAAAAGCTTTTCGCCCAGACGCAAATAACCCGCCAGAGGCTCGAGCACAAATTGCCACGGGCGCGTCGCCTGCGGATTGCGGATAACAACCGTCTCCCCCGCCGAAAACGCTCTAATGCAGTCGGGCACAAGACGGTCTTTCGACCAGTCGCCTCCGCCTATCACATTGCCCGCGCGGCAGGAACCGAGGGCATACACTTCCCCCTGCGACAAAAAAGACCTTCTATATGAAGATGTTAAGATTTCCGCACACCCCTTCGACGACGAATACATATCATACCCGCCCATCGGCTCGTCTTCCGTATACCCTTCCGGCCGCTCGCGGTTTTCATAGCATTTGTCGGTTGTGATGTTTACAAACGCCCGAACGCTTCCGCACTTTCGCGCCGCCTCCAAAACGTTGAGAGTTCCAATTACATTGGTCTCGTAAGTGCGCTTCGGTTGCGCATATGAAAGCCTGACAAGCGGCTGCGCGGCGAGGTGGAAAACGACCTCGGGGCGAACTTCGCCGAAAAAGTCTTCGAGAGCCGCGCAGTCCAAAATATCGGCAATTCTCTCTTTTTCGATAAACGACGAAACGCCCATTGCCCCGTATGCCGTCTTTTCGGTGTCGGGAATCAGCGAATACCCGAACACCCGCGCCCCCAGCAAATTCAGCCACAGCGCAAGCCACGAGCCTTTAAAGCCCGCGTGACCCGTAACCAAAACCCGTTTGCCTTTGTAAATTCCGCCGAAAGCCATATTACCAAACCTTCCAAGGCGCGTCGCCGTGCGCCCACATTGCATTCAGGTCGTTTTTGTCTTTTAGCATATCCATAGGACGCCAAAAACCCGTGTGCTTGAAAGCCGCCAGCTGCCCTTCGGCGGCAAGACGACTGAGCGGCTCGCGCTCCCAAACCGCGGCGGGCGTGTCGGGAATGTAGTCGAAAACCTCCGGCTCGCAGACGAAGAACCCGCCGTTAATCCACGTGGTCGCGTCTTCGGGCTTTTCCTGAAAATGCGCAACCGTGCCGTCGGGGGTTACGTCGATGTTGCCGAAGCGCGAGACGGGGTGCACCGCCGTGAGCGTCGCGTATTTTTTCGAGTCTCTGTGGAATTGCAGCAACTTGTCTATGCGTACGTCCGCGACACCGTCGCCGTATGTAAGCATAAAAGTTTCATCGCCGACATACTTTTTGATTCGGGCTATGCGGCCGCCCGTCATAGTGTTTACGCCGGTGTCGCAAATGGTGATTTTCCACGGCTCGATATTGTTTTTGTGAAGTTCGATTTCGTTCGAAGCAATGTCGATAGTGAAATCCGAATTCATATTGTGGAAATTCAGGAAGTAGTCTTTTATGACTTCGCCCTTGTATCCGCACATAACAATGAATTCGTTAAAGCCGTAGCTCGAATAGATTTTCATTATGTGCCACAAAATGGGCAGCCCCCCGATTTCGACCATGGGTTTCGGGCGAATCGACGTTTCTTCGCTCAGGCGCGAACCGAGTCCGCCCGCCAAAATTGCGACTTTCATTTTTTCAGAATCCTTTCTACCTTTGCGCGGTTTTTGCGATAATACTTCAACCGCAAATAAAACTGGCGTTTGAGAAAAAACAGCGGATTGCGCAACGCCATCTTCACTCCGTTCGCAAACACGGGCACGTTTTCGAGCGCGTCGGCGCAGCCGCCAAACGGCGTGTCTTTAAGATACGCAAAAAATAGCGGCGCGAAGGGGCTTGCGTTGAGCCCGCGCGGATTCGTCCATGGCTTGTCGCTGCCGCACATATGCACAATCCCGGGGTTGTCGAGAATTTCCGCAAGCTCTCCCGAATGAAGTCCGCCCCTTTTGCTGAAAATAAACGGCGTCATATTCCAGCGCGGACTTGCAAATTTCACCTTTCCCTTCAAAAGAATGTTGAGCACGTCCTGATCGAGATACTGCGAAACTCCATTTAGCTCGCGCGTCTTTTGCATAAACTTTTCGGACATATTGTCCGCGCGCAGCTTCGCGCAATTAAGCAGCATTACCCCCGCGTTGAAATAGTCGCGGTTTCGGCGTTCGCGCACGACCGCCGCATACAACCCCGAAATGTCGATGTCGTAAAACTTGCCGATGTCGTCGAGGCAAACCGTGTCGCAGTCTATGTAAACGGCCTTGTCAATCTCGGGGCAGAGTTCGGGAATCAGATACCTGAAACACGTCTCCATAGTTATGTAGCCCAAATGGACATCGACCTTGAACGACTCGAACTGCTTGGCGTCGATTCCCAAAAAGCGGACTTCCACTCCGCCCGCGGATTCCGCAATCTTTCGGCGGTTGTCGGCGGTAAGCCCCTTCGTCAAAACGAAGAACAGAAGTTCGCGCTTCGTGTTTGCGCGAATCGACCTAAACACCGTAGCGGCAAATTTCGCGTAGTTGTCGTCGGTCGCCAAAAATACGGAAATTTTTCCGCCCATGCCTTCCATTATCGCCCACCTCCGTTTTTATTTTTCAACGCGCTACAAATAACAATGTTGTTCCAATACGCCGCGCGAAAAAGCAACCACGGCTTGCGGAATATGTTTTTTAAAAACAGACGCAAAAACACCTTCCCTTTATTGTCGGAATACTTCGGGGCACAGTCCATATACTTTACAAAATGGACACAAAGCGGATTCAGCCAGCCGAATTGTTCGCTCCACGGCTTGAATTTATTCACATAGTGTATCAGCTTCGGCGCGCGCATAGCCGCGGCAAACTCGCCCGCTTCGTAGCAGGATTCCTCCAAATACGGCGGAACATACTGAGCGTTCCATTCAAGCGGCAACTCCCTGTATTCGTCCTTCAAAACGATGTTCAAAATCGATTGGTCGAACAAATTTATGTTGTCGGGCGATTCCGCCAAAAAGCGGAAAAGCCGCCCCTGAACATCGTTCCTGCGCCAGTATTCGAGGTTGAGTAAAAGCACCCCTGCATTGAAATAGTGGAAGTCTTTCGGCAAACCCACGCGGCGGACGAACTTCCGCCAAATACAGTCTTTTACCCCCGCGACGGCGAACCCCTCCATATCGGTGCCGAAAAGCTCGGCAATGTCGCCGGCAGCCGCCACATCGCAGTCGATGTAAAGAACGCGCTCCACAGTTTGCGGCAATAAACTCGCTATCGCAAACCTGAACCATGTCGACACCGTTATGTAGCCGTTCGACGGAAATTCTGCAAACATCTGCCTGTCAATACCTACAAATTCGACGTTTTCCGCCGCGCCTTTCAGCATTTCGACCGATTCCGCCGAAAGCCCGCCGTCCAAAATCCAGAAACGCACCCGCGCCGAACAGTTCGCCGCAACGCTTTTGATTGTGGTTTTAGCGTGCGGCGCGTAATTGTCGTCGGGGGCAAGGGCTACGTCTATTTCGGTGCTTTGCATTTTATTTTCGGGATTGTTGTTCGTAAAAAATAGTCGAATACGTCCGCGTTCGCGCGTTCGCCCACATTATAAATCGGTATTGTTTGCCTGTCTGTCGTAGAGGGTTTTGTAGTAGGGGCAGCGAGTGTAGAGTTCGGCGTGTGTGCCGAAGTCTATTATGTTGCCCTCTTTGAAGACGATAATCTTTTGCACGTTGCGGATTGTGCTGAATCGGTGCGCGATTATAAACATTGTGCGGTCGTGCATAAGTTTGTCTATCGCCTTTTGGATAAACGCTTCGCTGTTGACGTCAAGGGCGGAAGTTGCCTCGTCCAAGACAATCAGCGGCGGGTTTTTCAGGAACACGCGCGCGATTGCAATGCGCTGCTTTTGTCCGCCCGAAAGCCTGTCGCCGCGCTCGCCGACGCGGGTGTTGTAGCCGTTTTCAAGCTCCGTGATGAAGTCGTGCGCGAACGCCGCGCGGGCTGCCGCATACACTTCCTCTTCGGTGGCGTCTGGCTTTGCAAGCAGAATGTTGTTGTAGATTGTGTCGTTAAAAAGCACGGGATACTGCGGCACGGAACCGAGGTTTTTGTGCAGGTCAAAAAGCGACATATCTTTGAGGTCGATTCCGTCAACCGTGATTGAGCCGCTTGTCGGGTCGTAAAAGCGCATGACAAGCTTTGCGAACGTGCTCTTGCCCGCGCCCGATTCGCCCACCAAAGCGCAGCTCGTGCCCGCGGGAATTTTGATGTTTGCGTTGTGCAAAACGGGCTTGTCCGAATAGGCGAAGTTTACGTTCTTGAATTCGATTTCGCCGCGCAAAGCGTCAACTTTCACGGGATTTTCGGCTTCGGGCACGGTGGAAACGTAGTCGAGCACTTCGTTGAGTCGGTCGAAAGAAGGCGTAATCTTGATGAAGTCAGTCCACATTCTCACGATTCGCTTAATCGGGTCGATTGTAAAGTAGAGCGCAAGCCCGATTGCCGCGAACGTCGAAAAGTCAATATTTGCCTTGTATGCGTAGACGAACGTAATCGAAACCATTGTCGCCGCCAGAACCTCCATCATCGGCTGCTGCAAAAGCTCGTATTGCGTGATTTTAAGCACAAGTTTCTGGAAGCTCACGTTCATATTCCAGAACTTCTTTTTCTGCGGCTCTTGGAGGTTGAACACGCGGACTTCGTGCGCGGCGGCGAGGTTTTCATTGAAGCACTGCGCAATTGCCCCCAGCGACTCCGCCGACATCTTCGCGCAGCGTTTGAGGTTGCGGCGTATTATCTGCACGGGAATTATGCAAAACGGCACCGCCGCAATGAAGACCAAGAGGAAGACAATTTCGCCCTTTGTAAGGCACATATACGCCAAAAACGAGAGCGCGCCGATAACCTGCACGGGCTGGCGAATCATCTCCGAGGCGAACGAAAGCAGGATTGTCTGCACCGCCTGCGTGTCGGTTGTAAGGCGCACAAAGAGGTCGCCCGTCGTGTGCTTGTCGAAAAACGAAAGCGGGTAGTCCTGCACGCGCGAAAACAAGTCCTGCTTGATTCTGCGCAACACGTCGAGAGAAATGTAGCTCATCAAATACCCGCTCAAATAGCCCGTTATCGCGCGGATTATAAATACCAGCGGAATCAGCATAGCCACCCCGAAGACATACCAGAGGCTATACGCCACGCCGTCTTCGGGCATAAAAATGCGCTTCAAAACCTTATCGAAAATGACTGGCATACCGAAGCCGCTCGACGCGCCGAAGAGCAACCCCGCCAGCAACGCACCCACCAAATACCAAAGCTTGGGCTTTACATATGAAATATAACGCGAATATCTTTTCATCGAAACTGCAAAAAAATTGACATTCCAAACCGCGCGAAAAAACTGCGGAATCAAAAACCGACTCCGCCGCCCGCAGCCGAAATCTTATACCCGCAATGCTTGCATTTATCGCGCCCTTTGGCAACACTTATTTTGACGCATTCGGCTTCGAATCCGCCGCAAATTTTGCCGAACTCCAACAAAGCAGCGAGCCCGCAATCAGAATCGCCACCCCCGCAAGCAGCGACACCCCGAGGCGCGAGCCAATCCACAACGCCGCAAACACGCACGAAAGCACGGGCGTAAAATAGGACGCAATCGCAAGCAGCGTCATATTTCCATACGCAACGCCGTAGTTCCACGCCGCATAGCCGCTGCCGATTGCCACAGCCCCCAAAACCACGCTAATCCAGCCCGTCGCCGTCGCGTTTTCGATTCCGCCGCAGCCGCACGCCCACAACGCCGCAAACACAAAAAAATCGACCGCAAAAATCAGCACCGTCGGATTCTCCTTAATCTGCCAGCGTTTTGTGAGGTTCGAAAACAGCCCCCACGCCAACGCGCCCAAAAACGCCAAAATATACGGCGCGGGATTTCCCGAAACATTCCGCGCAACCGCCGCCGCGTCAACACCCCTGTCGCCGCCGAGCACAATCGTTATGCCCAAAAAACTCACGGCCATTCCGGGGTAAACCCACCAGCGCGTCTTCTGGTTGTTGATAAAAATCGACAAAAACACCACGAGACACGGCCACATATAGTTGACCATTCCGACTTCGACCGTCTGTTGCTCGCCCTCGCACAAATACATCGAAAGACAGAAAAGCAACGCGCATAAATTCGCCAGCGGAATCCCGAAAAACAGATATTTTAGCGGCATATTTTTGACTTTGGGAACTCCCAAAATAACAAGCGTATACAACACCGTTATCCCGTAGAAAATCGCAAGCCCCGAGGCGAGGTTGAATTCGCGCGTTATGTCGCGCACAAGCCCCACCGTCGAACCCCAGAAAACGGGCGCAAGAAGCCCGATACACGTCGCTTTTTTTGATAAATCCATACCGATTAAAATACGGTATGCTTCCTCCGCGCAGATTTTTGTCAACCCATATTTGCCGATAATCCCAACTTTCAACACATGCCGCAAACCCCCTAGACACAAAACACATTCGAAAAAAACGCCCCCACAACGGGAGCGCATTTTTTCGATATAAACACAAAAAGCCCGCAACCAGAACTACCGCGACCCGAAATACCGCGCAAGTATGCCCGCGCACGCCGCCGAAACATCGGCATACGTCGCGCCGAAATCGCCCGTATACCACGGGTCGGCGACTTCGGCATTCGGGCGTCCTGCAAACTCCAAAAGCATTTTTATTTTCCCCTGCGGGTCGTCCGCAATTATACGCGAAATGTTCGCGAGATTGCTCCTGTCCATAACCGCGATTAGGTCGAAATTGTCGTAGTCGGCTTTCGAGATTTTTCGCGCAACCTTTCCCGCGCACGAAATCCCCAGCTTTGCAAGCAGCGCGCGCACCGGCGGATAGACGGGGTTGCCCAGCTCCTCCGAGCTTACCGCCGCCGATTCCGCATACACTTCCGCGCCCAGCCCCGCCTTTTTAGCCGCGTCCTTAAAGACGAATTCCGCCATCGGGCTGCGGCAAATGTTGCCGTGGCAGACAAACAAAACGCGCAGCTTTTCCCGCGCCGATTTTCGGGCTTTCGAATTTTCCGACACCGACATACCCCTACCTTTCGCCGAGTTTGGATTTCAGAATTTTGCGGACTTCGCGCTTCGCTGCGGCGTCGAAGTTTGGCATATCGCAAATCCAGTCGAATACCGCACGGCGGCGTTCGCCCGACAAAATCGCCCCGCTTTTAACAAGCGATTCAAGCGCATTCAACACCTGCCCCGCGACGTCTTCAATGGCGGCTTCCGCCGCACGAACCGAATCCCGAACCGAACCGCCGCCGCCCGCAACACCGCGCAAGCACTCCGCCTGAAAGCCCGCATAAACCTCCATCGCGTCGAAAACCACAAGCTCCGTGCGCGGATAAAACGCCGCCATCAAATTCCATTGCACGGGCGAAGACGCGTCGGCGCAGTCGCCCGACTTGCGGAAGTCTCCGCGCAAAACCACCGCGGGAATGTCCGCAAATTTAGCCGCCATAAATTCGACGACCGTGCCGCTGTCAAGCTCCGTTCCGTCGAAGTTGAAAACCGCGGCGTCGCACGAGAGTAGACATTTCAAGTCAGCGTCTCGAATCGCCTTTGCCGAAACGGATTGCGGCGACGCGTCCTGCGGCAGAACGCATTCAAACACTCCGCCCGAAAGCCGCCCGATTGCCTCCGCAAGCTTAGCGTTAAAAAGCAAGTCGCCCGAGTCGAAAAGCGCGCCCGCCATATACACGCGCTTTGCCCTCGCCGGTTTCGAAATCTTTCCCGTCACTTTTTTCATACCATAATTTATGCGTTTTTTGCCGCGACAAACAATACTTTTTAGAAAAAAACTTGCATAGCCCCGCACAAAAATCGTATGTTTTCCAAATTAAAGGAGAACAAATATGACTAAAAAAATGAACATATCCTTTTCGCCTCCCGACATTTCGGAAGCGGAAATCGCGGAGGTCGTGGAAGTGCTGAAATCGGGCTGGATTACGACGGGGCCGCGAACAAAACTTTTCGAGAAAAAAATCGCCGAATATGTCGGCACGGAAAAATCCTGCTGTCTAAGCTCGCAAACAGCATGCGCCGAAATGGCACTGCGCGTGCTCGGCGTCGGCGCGGGCGACGAAGTCATAACCTCGCCCTACACATACACTGCGAGCGCGGCGGTCGTCTGCCACACGGGCGCGACACTCAAATTCGTCGATATCCAGCGCGATTGCCTCGAAATGGATTACGACAAACTCGAAGACGCCATCACCGAAAAAACCAAGGCGATTATCCCCGTCGACCTCGCGGGAATTCCGTGCAATTACGACAGAATTTTCGAAATCGTCGAGCGCAAAAAACACCTCTTCAAACCCGCCAATAAAATTCAGGAGGCAATCGGGCGCGTCGCAATTATGGCGGATACCGCCCATTCTTTCGGGGCGCAGCGCGGCGGCAAAAAAGCGGGCGCAATAGCCGACTTCTCTTCGTTCTCGTTCCACGCGGTAAAGAACCTGACAACCGCCGAGGGCGGCGCGACAACCTGGCGCAAAATCGACGGAATCGACTCCGAAGACATCTACCGCCAAATGCAGCTTTTCTCCCTCCACGGACAGACGAAAGACGCCCTCGCCAAAACGAAACTCGGCGCGTGGGATTACGACATCATCGGCACTTGGTATAAGTGCAATATGACCGACATCGCCGCCGCCGTCGGACTCAAACAGCTCGAACGCTACCCCGCCCTCTTGGCGCGACGCCGCCGAATTGTCGAAAAATACGACGCCGCGCTGGCGGGCACGGCTGCATCGGGGCTCAAACATTTCACCGACAAATATTCGTCGTCGGCACACCTCTACATCACGCGCACCGAAAATATCGACGAAACAAAGCGCAACGAAATCATCACAAAGATGGCTGAGTGCGGCATTGCCTGCAATGTCCATTACAAACCGCTTCCGATGCACACCGCATATAAAAAATTGGGCTTCGATATCAAAGACTATCCCAATGCGTACGCGCATTTTGCAAACGCAATATCGCTGCCGCTACACACGTTGCTGACGGACGAACAGGTCGATTACATCGCGCAAAACTTCGTCCGCATAATCGGGGAATACGCATAATGCTGCTCGTCGACTGGACAGACCTCCCGCCGCAAATGCAAAACGACGCCGTAAAACCCTATTACGACGCCCTGAAAAAACGCACGCCGAGCCTCGTTTTAAAACGGTGCTTCGACGTGCTGCTTTCTGCGGCATTGCTTGTGCTGTTTTCGCCGTTGTTCTTAATTTTGGCGGCGGCAATCAAACTCGAATCCGAAGGGCCGGTATTTTTCAGACAAAAACGCATAACGCAATTCGGGCGCGAATTCAGGATTTTCAAATTCCGCTCCATGACTCGGAACGCCGAACGGCAGGGCACTCTCGTCACCGTCGGCAACGACGCCCGCATTACCCGCGTCGGCAAATTCATCAGAAAATACCGCCTCGACGAAATCAGCCAGCTTATCGACGTCTTTCGAGGAACAATGACATTCGTCGGGACGCGCCCCGAAGTTCCCAAATACGTCGCCGCCTACACGCCCGAAATGACGGCGACATTGCTGCTGCCCGCAGGCATAACCTCAGAGGCGAGTATCTGCTTTAAGGACGAGGAACAGCTTCTGAGTTCCGCCAGCGATGCCGACAAAGTCTACATAACCGAAATTCTCCCGCGCAAAATGGCATATAATCTCAAATCTCAAAAGGAATTCAGCATTGCGGGCGATTTCAAAATTATGTTCAAAACATTTGCGGCAGTCTTCCTAAAAAGATAAACAATCCGACACACTCCCCAACCTGCGGCGCGGCAATCTCCGCGCCTTTTTTGCGCCCGAAAAACGCGCACAAAGCCGCTACAAACTCACAATATACTTCGCAAGCTCGCGGCGTTGGTCGGGCGTGTAAGTGTAGATTTTAAGCGCGGTAATCACAAGCCACACGACGAAAATCGCGGCGTTGAAAAACACAATCGTCATAAATTCGCCGTGCGTAAGCCGTATCGACGAAACGCAGTCGATTATCAAAATGTGCGCCGAGGCAAGCGCAATCGTAAACACCAGCGCGAGCGAAACGCCCAAATCGAAAAAGCTCAGCCTGCAAATAAACGGCATATGCCTGCGCGGCTTTATGTGGTCGCCGAAATAACTCAGGGCGGCAAACGGACCCACAAGAATTATATCGATAAAAAACAGCGCGACCGAAATCGAAATCTTGTAGCTTTCGACAATCGCCTCCTTCCGCGATTCCCCGAATTCCGGGAACTGCGCCGAAACCAGCTTCATTTCCTCCTTCGAAATCAGGTTCAAATACACGAGCGTCAAAACCGATATCACAAAAAACACACAAAAAATCCTAGCAGAAACACTGCTAAGAGAATAGTTCTCCAACTTCAATTCCGACGCCATTTAACGCACAAAGATAGACTAAACGACGCCCGAGGCAAGTTTTTTTCTCGTCCGCCTTCTTTCGACCGACGCCGCCGCGCCCCGAAAAAAACAAAAAAACGCGGAACAGCTCGCCCGCCGAAACTGTCGAAATAAACGACGCTCCGAAAACGCACAAAACGCTTTTCGGAATTTTTGCGCTTGCCGTTTTTTACGTTTGCAATCGCACACGCCCTCTTTAAATTAAACAAACAAATATTGAATAAATTATGGAATACAAATTTAAGGCAGAAGTAAAACAGGTTCTGGACATCGTAATCAATTCGCTCTACACCGACAAGGAAATCTTCGTGCGCGAACTGGTTTCAAACGCCTCCGACGCGTCCGAAAAGGAACGCTTCGGCAAGCTCGCAAAGGGCGAACCCGCCTGCGAGCTCGAAATCAAAATCACCACAGACCCCGACGCCAAAACATTCGCAATCGAAGATTCGGGCATAGGTATGACGCGCGACGAGCTCGTCGAAAACCTCGGCACAATCGCCCATTCAGGCTCGAAGGCCTTCATCGACGCCCTCAAAGAAAACAGGGGGCAGCTTTCCGACGGACTCATCGGACAGTTCGGCGTCGGCTTTTACAGCGTCTTTATGGTCGCGGATAAAGTCGACGTCTACACGAAGTCCGACTCGGGCGAAGGTCTGCATTGGACGTGCGACGGCTCGGAAAACTTCACAATCGAGGCGTTCGACAAACCCGAACGCGGCACGAAAATCGTCGCCACCCTCAAACCCGAATACGCCGAGTTTGCGCAAAAACAGCGCGTAACCGAAATCCTCTCCAAATACAGCGCATTCGTCGAGTTCCCCGTTTCCGTCGACGGCGAAAAGCTCGAAACAAAACAGGCAATCTGGCTGAAATCCAAGTCCGAACTCACCAAAGAGCAATACGACGACTTCTACAAATTCTTCACCCATTCATACACCGCCCCACTCGACTACATACATTTCAAGTCCGACGCCCCGCTCGAAATGAACGCGCTAATCTACATTCCCGCGGAAAATCCCGAGGCAATGGGCTTCGGCAAAACCGAGGGCGAAGTCGCGCTCTATTGCAAAAAGGTGATGATAGACCCCGCCTGCAAGAAACTATTTCCCGATTGGATGCGCTTCGTCAAGGGCTTAATAGACAGCTCCGACATTCCGCTTAACATCTCGCGCGAAAGCATGCAGGATAGCGGGCTTACGGCAAAACTCGGCAAAGTGGTGCTCAAAAAATTCCTCAAACACCTCGGCGAAACCGCCAAGACCGACGCCAAGAAATACGCCGAAATCTTCGACAAATTCGGCGTCTTCCTCAAAGAGGGCGCGGCGACAGACTTCGACAACCGCAAGGAGCTTTCCAAACTCCTGCGCTTCAAATCGAGCCTCTTCGACAACGGCGACTACGTCTCGCTCGACGACTACATCGGCAGAATGAAGCCCTCGCAGGACACAATCTACTACATCTGCGGCGCGGACAGAAACGCCGTCGAAGCCTCCCCATACATCGAGGCGTTCAAGGCTCGCGGCTTGGAGGTGCTTTATATGTTCGACGCAATCGATTCGTTCCTCGTCGGCAACCTCGGCGAATACGATGGCAAAAAATTCAAGAGCGCGGATTCCGCCGACATCAAACTCGACGACATTCCCGAAAACTCCTCCACACCCGCCCTGCCCGAAGATAAACTCGACGCGCTCAAAACTTGGATAAAACAAACACTCGGCGACGGCACAGTCCGCGAGGTCGTCTCGAAGGGACGCCTTGTCGACAGTCCCGTGGCGGTTCTCAATTCCGATTCGCTCACCCCGCAAATGCGGGCAATGTTGAAGGCGATGAACCCCGACGCGCCGCTGCCAAAACCAATTGTGGACTTCGAAATCAACCCGCATAGCGACGCAATCAAGAACCTGTCGGCCCTGCGCGAGTCCTCTCCCGACTTGGCAAAACTCGTGCTCTTGCAGCTCTTCGACAACGCAATGCTCGCCGCGGGCTTGCTCGAAAACACCGTCGAGATGTCCAAACGCCTCAACGAAATCCTAGCAAAAATCAAGGCATAGCCCCGACATCAAAAATCGGATACCGCAGCCCAAAAACTTCCCGCCCCTCAAACAAACGCGCCGCCATAAAACGCGGCGCATTTTTTTGCGCCTTTGCGGAAAAATTTTGTTGCCCGAAAATCCCCCGCCGTCATACTTACGACACAATGAGCTTTCTACGAATATCGCGGCACAAACGCACCAAAAGACATTTCTTCGCGCCATCAAACATCTGCGCGGCAATACTTGCGGCGGTTGTAATCGCGACTTCGGGTATCGGTTTGCTCTGGATGCCATATGAAATCGCGGGCAACGACCTGCTCAAAGAAATCGTTTCCGACGCATCGGATATGACGCCCACCCTCGGCAAATACCGCTCGAATTTCATTACAGGCGAGTGCGAAGTCTCGAATATGCGCGTCTACAATTCGCCCAAATACGACGTCTCCGACAAAATCCATACCGCCGCAAACGAAACTATGCTCGAAATCGGCCGCCTCAAATTCAGAGTCTCGCCCCTCTCGGTTATCCTGCGCAAACCCGTGGTTTCCGAGTTCGAAATCGAAATCTCGCGCGTAAACGCTGTAAGAATCCCGAACCAAACACCCAATCTCCTCGCGCTTATGCGCACGGTCGCCGACCTCGTTTCCGTGCCGCCAGAGGGACTTAAAACGTTGAAAATTTCGCTGAAAAAGGCAGAAAACGGCTTCAATGCCACATACGTCGACATCTCGCAGCACAGCGACATCATCAATATCGCCAGAAACGCACCTGTCAGCCTTGAAAAATCCGGCGGCATAAACCCGGAAACCGCGCTCGCCGAGCTTTCTTCAAAACTCAACGCAACGGGAGAGCTTTCTTTCTTGGCGCGTATTGTAACATCATATATAGACGGGGGAAAATGAAAATTTTGATATTCGCAAGCGGCTACGGCTCGAACGCCGAGGCAATAATGAACGCTACACAGGCGGGCGGAAAACTCGAAGGCGTTGAAATCGCCGCATTGGCAAGCGACAATCCCGATGCCCGCGCCCTGCAAGTGGCAAAGTCGCGCCACATCAAAGCCGTTTATCTCAACCCCGAACGCAGGGGGGCGCGCTTCACCCCCTCCTCCGAAAAACGCTACAACGATTTCGTCCTCTCCGAAGCCCCCGACCTCGTGGTTTTGGCGGGCTTTATGCGCATTCTGCCCGACTCGTTCGTCGGGCTTTTCGGCAAAAAAACAATCAACCTGCACCCGAGCCTCTTGCCCGCCTACAAGGGTAAAGACTCCATTAAACGCGCATTCGAGGCGGGCGAAACAAAATGCGGCTGCACCGTCCATTACGTCAGCAGCGAGCTCGACGGCGGCGAAATCATCGCCCAGCGCGAAGTCGAAATCGCCCCCTCCGACACCCTCGAAACCGTCGAGGCAAAAGTCCACGCCGCCGAACATATCCTCCTTGTGGACGTCGTCGCCGACATCGCAAAAAAACACGCCGCCAATGCAGTTTAAAAAGCACAGCGGGCGCAATTTCAGCAAATTCGGCACATTCCACACCGCCGAATTCTACGCCGAAATCGAATCCGAAGCCGACATCGCCGCAGCGTTCGCCTCTGCGCACAAACTCGGCATAAAACCGTTTGTCTTGGGCGGGGGCTCGAACGTCTTCTTCAAACATTCGAAAATAAAAAGCGCGCTCTTAAAAAACGCGTTGCCGAAAAAAATCGAACAGCTCGACACAAACCTTTTCCGCGTCTCGTCGTCGGTCGATATGCTCGAATTGCTCAATTTCGCCTATAAAAACTCGCGCAACAGCTGCTATTATCTGGCTTCCGCGCCCTGCCAACTCGGCGGCGCAATCGCAATGAACGCGGGCGGAGGACGCGCCGAGGGCAAAAGCATTTCCGACTTCGTCGTTTCCGTGCGCTATTTCGACGGCACAAAAATCGTCGAAAAACAAAAGCCGGACATTTTTTTCGATTACCGCAACAGCGAGTTTTCCGACGGCGAAAAATTCGTAGTATCCGCCGTTCTCGAACTACCCCCCGCAAAATTCGCCGAAAACCCGATTCGGGCGCGGCTCGAATGGGCGGCAAAAAATCAGGACTTGTCAAAGCGCAACTGCGGCTCGATGTGCAACCGCTACTACGCGCCCATTCTAAAATTCACCCGCCTGCTATTTGCCCTCGCGCCTGCGGGAATCAGCCCAAAAAAACTGAATTGGGCAGTCAATAGTTCCACAAATCCAGCGTGGCTTCGCGCAGTGTTCGCCACAATAAAAACACTACACGCCTGCCTCGGCAAACGCCTGAAATTCGAAATAAAAATGGTCGACTAACCCCGACCGAATTCCACAATTCCAAGCCAGCCCGAGCCAAACTCGGCAGGACAAACACCGCGAGCCCAACGCGCGCAATGCCGCACCAAATTAAACAAGGCGGATTTTAGCGACACATTTGCAGTCTTCACCCTCGCCAATGCAGGGCGCGTGCGCACAGTCGGGATACAAAACAACATATTGCCCCGCTCTGACTTCAACAACCTCGTCGAACTCCTCGCCGAAAAACACAACGTCGTTTTGAACAAGCCTATCGTCGATAATATCGCGACATTCTCCGCGCGCGCGAACGCCAATCTTCTCGCGACCGCTCAGCACAAGCTGCAAGTCGATATACTTGTCGTGCGCTTCAAGCTTTGCCTCCCCGCGCATTTTGAGGACGTTTTTTGAAAAATTCAAAAACGCGTCGTCTCCGAGCAAATCGACCTTCCCGCTTATCCGCGCCAACTCGTCAAGCGGCTTTGCCGTCAGAAAATTGAACACCGCCCCGAAAATCGGATTTTCCGCTTCAAGCCGCGCCCTCGCGGCCTTGTCGTCGAGATTGAAAACATTTATTTGCATTTTCGAAAAATTGCCTTGCTGCTGATTCATAAAAACTCGCCCCCCGATTTTAAGCATTTTACAAAATTTGTAAAGAGCTTTCGCCCGCGCCGAACCGCCCGAATAAAACCTCCCGCCGCGATAAAATTTAGGGTTGTAAAAAAACTCCGCCCAATCTACCTTATTCCCCCTTATGAAAAAACCGAACACATCGAAACTCTTCTGCGCCGCCTGCGCCATACTTCTGACGGCAAACACACTCTTTGCCATCGCCGAACCCGACGGAAAACTCGGCAGATACGGGCTGAAAAAACCCGATACAAACAACGCTCTCGGCATAAACGCCAATGCGATGAATTCCGCGTTCGACGTCAAACCGCGCGACTTCGGCATCGACGGCGAAAGCTCCACCAACGCCCGCGTTTCCTACGAATACAACCTCACCTACTCGGGCAAAAAAGTCGCCAATAACGCCACCGCCTTCACATTCGAAGACCGCCGCGAACTTTTCAGCGGCGAGAGCTACACCGAACTCTCCTACCTCTACGCCCTCGACAAAGGCTACGCCAACACATTCTTCGCCTTGATGGGCTGGAAATACAACCTCACCGAACTCTTCCAAATCGACATCGGCGGCGACTTCGCCTTTGCCGACAGAGACGTTTACGCCGACCACCGCCCCGCCTCGCTCGGCGGCGGAGCACACAACTTCGGCAACATCCTCTTCGGCTTCATCGGCAACGTGCCCGAAATACAGCCGTTCGCCTACTATATCTACGATTTCAGCTTCGCTTCGCACGAATTCCGCTTCGGTTTCAACCCCGAGTTCAGAATAGCCGCGCTCAAAAAATTCAAATTCGACGCCGCTATATACGGCGCATTCGTGCACGTCGAGGACTTCGCCTACGACAGCGACCTCGACTCGCGCGAGTCCTACTGGTATTGCGCCTTCAAACTTTCCGCCACCTACGATATCGCCGAAAACGTCTTCGTCCGCGCGGGCGTCGGCTACGCCTATAATACAAGCGACGGCGCATCGAACCTCCCCACATACGATTGCGGACCGCGTAAAAACCTGTTTTCGAGCGTGTGCGTCGGAATCTCGTTTTGATAAAACACACCTTATTTCATTACAAAACACCAATTTTTAATGCCGACAACACCCGCCGCGTTGCCGGCATTTTTCATGCCCACAGCCGACGTCCCCCGCCGACAACACACCCAAACACCTCTTCCCGCGCCGCTAGCCGTCCGACGCGTTTCCACTACCGCATCACACATCCCTTTCCCGCGGTTTTACCCGTTGCCGCGCCCGACATTGCCCGACCACTTCGGCGCAATCACCGTCATCGTCGAGTGCGAGAACGATTCGTCCGCATACGGGCTCGTCAAATAGTCCGAAAGCCGCTTCATCGCGGCGGCTCCCACCGTCTTGTAATTTAGCGTTATCCCCTGCCAGTCGTGGGTCTCGGAGGTTTTTTCAAGACTTATCAGCGCAACATCGTCGGGCAGACGCACATTCATCCGCTGCATACATTCATTCGTGTGCTCCGAAATCGAAAGCACCGCGTCGGGCTTGAACTTCCGCAAATAGCGCGAAAAAATCTCGGGCGACTTCTCCGCCGCTCGGACATTCAAAAACGGCGGAATCCTGTCTTCTTCCGACACCGCCAGCTGCGCATGCAAAAACCCGCCCGAAAAACGCCCCTCAACCAAATCGTCAATGGCCTTGTCCAAAACCAGCATCGGCCGCCGATACCCCAGCGACAACACCTTTTTCGTCGCGTGCGCCGCAATCAAAAACTTGTCCGCGCAAACGCAGTCTATCGCCGAATTCTTCACCTTTATGCCGATTGAAACAAGTTTGAGATTTTTCAAAACACCGCCGAGCTTCCCCGAAAAAACCTCGGGCGACGTATGCCCCAACACAAGCCCGCCGCGAATCCCGCGCGAAACCAAAATCCGTTCGAGCCTCTCCGCCGAAAGCGACGCGTCATTTAGCCAAAAGTCGCAAACCGAAAACCCCAACTTCTGAGCCTCTTCGCGCGCCCCGCTCGCATATTGACCGAAAATAGGATACTTTTCGAACGCATTTCTTTTTACATTCGCATTGAATAGCGCAACCGTCCCAAAGTGTTTCCCGCCGCCCACCGACTTTATCTCCGATAACAGCGACGCCAAAATCGGATTCTTCTTGTAGCCAATCCGCTTTGCAACCCGCCTGACATCGCGCTTCGTCTTTTCCGAAACCTTGTCCGACCCGTTCAACGCCATACTGACCGCCGCTTTCGAAATCGAAAGCTCAGCTGCAATGTCCGACATCGACGGCTTAGCGTGAGTTACCCCGTCTCCGCCGACACGCTTGGTTCCCCTTCTATTTTTGCCGATACCGCCGCCACCAACCATACATTTGCCCGAATCTTTCATGATTGCCTTGACCAAAATTCCCATACTCTTCATACCCGACAAAGTAAACAGTTAACCACCCCGATACAAGAATATTCATAAACCATTCGGAAAAACAAAGCCCTGCAAGAAAAAATCATTGACAAACCATAAAAAATAAACACGCTTGCATAAATCATTAAGCCCAGATGGCGGAATTGGCAGACGCAACGGACTCAAAATCCGTCGACTTCACGGTCATAAGGGTTCGACCCCCTTTCTGGGTATGACTTTCAAAGGCTCTTGAACAACACATTCAAGAGCCTTTTTTATTGATAAATACTGGGCTTGCGGGGTGAAGCTGGCAACGGACGCCACATGCCACTAAACAATCCTACTGAGATACTTGATGCGCTTTAACACAAAAACGGAACACGCGCACGCAATATACATCACAAAAAATTTAAAAAACAAATTTCCGTCGAATAACCGTAGATGCGCGAAGAGCATAAAAAAGAACGCCTGAATCAAATATATCCCCAACGAAAGCGAACTTAAAGACGCGAAAATTTCTGGCGAAATCTTGAACCGCCGTAAAAACCAATCCCAGTCGGCATACTTAAACATCACAAAAACCGCAAAGGAAACCAGCGTGCACGGCAGATTCGTGTATTGGATAAAATACTTATAGTGGTTCGGCGCAAAAAATTGCAGCCACATAGTGCCTACAATAATCACAGCAACCGCACACAATGCCAAAAGATATATTTTTCTGCGCGCCGCAATGTCGAAATCGAAATTTCCGAAATAATATCCCGCCACAAAGAAAACCAAAAAGCGCGTTCCGAAAGGATAAACGTCCAAAAACGACATTCTCGCCGAAAAATCGGCGTCAATCGGCGCAATCCAGCACAAAAAAAGCGATAAAATTATGAACAATTCAAGCGTTCTGCGCCCCGAATTCAACACGAACGCCGCAAGAAACGGAAGCGATAAATACGCGCAAATCAGCGGAACGAAAAACCACATATACGAGTTGTATCCAAACGAAACAAAATTGTCCAAAATCCGAATCGGCGGCTCGATAATTCCGCGTTGATATCTAACAAAAACAATCAACGCCGAATAAAATATGTTCCATACCAATATCGGAAGAAATATCCGCGAAAACCTTTTCTTGTAAAATGTTTTTATCTGCTCATAGTCCAAAAGTTGTTTTCGGATAAGCGTAAAGCCCGACAACATAAAAAACACGTTTACCGGCCAAAGAAATACGCTGTGCGAAAACAACCCAATGCCCCAATTCAGCGTAGCTTCGCCCGAAAAATTGTGGATTTCAAAATTCGTGCTGTGCAGAAGCAAAACTCCCGCACAAGCCACAATATTCAGAATATCAACCCAAACTAACCGCTTTGTTCCCATAATATCAGGATACAATTAAAACAGGGTCTGCATAATACGCAAGGTGTCAAACACAAAAATAAAACCACGCCTCTGCAACCAATCATACCACAATATCGGGGCGTGACTTCCCGCCGTCGAGCCCGCGAAACTCAATATTTATCGACTTCGGCGTAACTTTCACAAGCATGGATTCCGTGTTAGAATTTACCACAATAGGATACGTTATCTTTTTTTCCGCTTCGGGTATGTACCGCTGGAAATGCTTTTCCCAATACGCCTTCCCCTTTATCAAATCCAGAACCGAATCGCCTTTTTTCAGATACTTATACTCGTGCATATGCGCGGCAATCATTAGGTCGATATTCGCGCCGTGCAAAAGCGACGCCATACGCTTGTCGCGCTTGCCCGAATACGCCACATACTCAAACGGCGACGGAATGTGTTGAACCACAACGCGACGCTTCGAATTCCTGCATTCGGACGACGCCAACACGCCTCTGAGCCAATCGAACTCCTCATTTCGATAGTCCGTAAAATTGTTCAAATGAGCTCCCTCTGTCGAATTGTCGGGCTTGTCCTCGCAGACATCGAGAAAAATGAAAAACACCCCCGCCGCCTTGAACGCAAAATAACTCTTTCCGCTGACCGTCGGATAATACGTAAAATACTCCTCGGCAAGCTTGCCGCGCGTCTCGTGGTTTCCGCGCAGAAAATACACGGGCTTGACCCCCTTCTGCGCGTCCGCCACACACCCAATCGCGCTGCCGAAAAGCTGCGGCTCGGTCATCATATAGTTGACACTGTCGCCGTTTGCCACAATGAAGTCATATTCAGAATGTTTCAGCCCCGACAACAACGCGCCGTATTTCTTGCGGTTCTCGTGAAGGTCGTTTATCACCGCGAACGAGAGCGTTTCCGCACCCGCCGTCGGCGTTGTAAATTCGAGCGGCCTGCCGTCCGAATTTTTCGAAATATCGAGCGTTTTCCCCAAAACAGTTTCTCCGTATTTCTCGCCTTTTCGATACGGTTCCCAATATTTTTTAACCTCTTTTAATATTATTCGATAGCGATATTTCGCGCCGCCTTTAAGCTCCGAAATCTTTATATTGTGGACAGTGCCCAAATGCTTCTTGCCCGATACCGCAGATTGCACAAAAACCCGCGGCTTTTTGAAAGACGGGTCGACGACGCTCGCCACCTCCACCTGCGCGAGCGAAAGCTTGTTAGCCACGACCGAAATCACCACCGCGTCTTCGCCTCCTCCTACAACCACTGGCTCGTGCAAAATCGCAAATTTCTCGTCCGCTCCCGCAACCACACGGCGCGTTGCAAACAGTTTGGCCCCCGCAAAAAGCGCGATGGCCGACGCAAAAAAATTTCTTCTTAACATGACGCGTTCTCCTTTACTAAAAACAGGCTAAAATACCGATTCCCGCTTGTCGATAAAAAACCGAACACACAAAAAACACAAAAAAAGGCAACGCCCGAAGACGCTGCCATTTTCAAATTCAAATCCGAACCTGCCGAATTACGAGAACAAACGCTGCCAGAAGGACTTTTTCTCCCACGGACGCTGCTCTTGGCTGCTCCAACCCGCGCGTTCTGCTTCTTTGATGAACGGCGCAATCTCGGGGCGGTTGGGCGAAGACATCGTCTTGTCGTCCCATTCGATGACGCCGCCGAAACGCTGCGCCAAAACGCCCAAGAGCGCGACTTCCGTCAACTGCGACGAATAGTCGAAACTGCCCAAACATTCGGGGCCGTCGCCCTTGATTGCGTCAATCCATTCGCAGTAAATGCAGCTTTTGCGCACGCGCGGAATCGTCTTCTTGACAGTCTTGCGGAAGTCGCGGAAGAATTCCTGATTGCAAATGCGCGGCTCGAAATTCGGGCGTTCAGCCGTCGAAATCGTGTGGTCTTTGCCGATCATAAGCATCCCCTTGCTCGGAAGCACTTCCTTGTCCCAATCGGCGGGGCGCGTCAGCGGTTGACGGTTGCCGTCATACCAGTACATAACAACTTCGCCGCGCTTGTCGGTTTTGGGGAACGTCCACTTCACGATAGACGAGTCGGGAATAAAGAGCTTCGGGTCCGTGCCTATGTGCTTGCTGTCTATCAATTCGACCTTGCTGGGAGCTTTTAGGTCGAGAATCCAGACAGGCGCGTCGCCCGTGTGACAGAACCAGTCGCCCAACATACCCGTGCCGAAATCCCAGAACGAACGCCACGCCAGAGGATGATACGTTTTGTTGAAAGGAACTTCCGCAGCCTGATTGAGCCACAAGTCAAAGTCGAAACCTTCCGGCGGCGTATCCTTCGTAAGCGGCCAAACACTGGGCTTTACAAAGTATGGAGTGCCTTTACCCTGCCACCAGCGCGGGCCGGCGCACATAACGTGGACTTCGCTCACGCCGCCCGTAACGCCGGTGTCATACCATTCTTTGAGCATTCTAATCTGCTCGGTCGCGTGCCCCTGATTCATCATCTGGGTTTTGAGGTTCGGATAGTATTCTTTCGCCTTTTTAAGCTCGCGGCATTGCCAAACATTGTGCACAAGGGGCTTCTGAACACAGACGTGCTTGCCCGCCGACATACAGTCTAACGTGATTTTGAAGTGCGAGTGGTCGGGCGTCGAGATACAAACCGCATCAATATCCTTGCCCATCTTGTCAAGCATTTCGCGATAGTCTTTGAAGAGCTTCGCCTTCGGATATTTTTTAATCTGGCGCGCTGAATAGTTCCAGTCGAGGTCGCAGAGGGCGACGACATTTTCGCTTTCCATTCCGTTGAGAGCCATACCGCCTACGCCGCCGACGCCGACAAACGCGACATTGAGCTTGCTATTGGGCGATTTTGTCTGCGCAATGCTAAAACGGGGCAATACAAATCCCGCGGCAGCCGCAGTCGCTGTTGTTTTGATGAACTTTCTTCTATCCATTTTGCTTAATATATAATTTTGTAGTTTCTATCTGATTGAAAAGAATCGGCGAATAAACGCCTAATCTATGAAGAAAATACGCTCCAACACCCGCCAGTGTCAACAATTTTCGCCCGAAAAATCATAAAAATATACGACACCCCACAATCCGAAACACTGCCAAACAATCGCCCGAAAAAATTGCAAATAAAAAAGCCGCCCTTCAATCCAAAAGGCGGCTTAAAATATGTTGTCAGAACTATCAGTAATTAAGAATGTTAAACCCAATAACAGACGTAACAAAAAAGTGTAATATTAGGCTCGAACAACTTGATTTTCGCTGACTTCAACGATCTCTCTAATTAATCCATCAAAAAGCTCAAAAAGCTATTTCGACCATTTGCGCCAGTCGCGCGTAAATACGTCGAATTTTTCCTTCGACACCCGCACGGGCGCAATTTTGCGCACGCGCACAACCTGCCCGCCGCTCCCCGATTTTATTCCGACAATTCCGCGCAGCGCAAACACGCCCCAGCCGTAGAAATCGTCGTAAATACAGTCGGTTATCTGCCCCGAGGCGAGGTAAAATTCCAGAAACGGAAGCCCGCCAACGCAGACCGCAAAAAGTCTGTCTACATCGGGCGCAATAGGGCGCATATTTGCAAGCAAAGAGGGCGAAAAAAACACCTCGCCGAAGTTGTCGCGGCGCATAATTTCGATTTTGCGCGAATCCGCATAGTCGCCGTAAAAACGCATAACTTGGAACGTCGAACGCGCCGCTGGAAATAGCCGCAAAAAATCGGCATTGCGCAGCGCGGTTTCGGCGCGGGTTGCGGCGTTGGATTGCGCAATAGGCGCGTCGTATTTGGAACTGTCGCCGTCTTCGGAGTGGAAATACGCAAAAAGCTCGGCTTTGCCCCTGCCTCGCTCGGATATTATTTTTTCAAGCAATGCAGCCGTAATTTCGCGGTTTGTCGAAACAGCGCACGCCGCGCCGACCGAGTCGGCAAAACGGCCTACCGCCGCAACCGTAAATCCCGATTTTGAAAGCACTTCAATTTTCCCAGCAAGCGGTTTCGACGCCTCGACAGGCACGATAACAGCCCCCGAAAATCCTCCCAAAAACGCCTTTTCAAGCGCGGCAATCTGCGCGGCGGAATCGTCGCAGACCGCGTAAAACTTCACCGAAACGGGAGTGTTCGGGTTCGACGCCGAAATGTCTCGCGCCACACTATTTGCCCCGTTAAAAACCGCCGAATTGCCCTGCCCCAGCCTCTGCGCGCCTATGAACGCAACCGAAATTTCGACATGTTTTTGCGCTTTTTGCGCGAAAACAGACCCTTCGGGCGCGACAAAAACAAACGCTGCGGAAGCTATCATAAAAAATTTAAATGCGCGTTTAAAAATCATTTTTCATTCTCCAATAATATGTTATCAACTTGCAAAAGCCCGTTAGAAAAGAGCGAAAAAGCCTTTTTAGGCTCTACGCCGCCGATAAAAAACGCGACCGCCGCGCTTTCGTTTTCGGAGTTGAAAACCGCTATAAAATTCGAATCCGCAGCTGAAAGCGACTGCGTAAAATGTGTCTCGACTTTTTGCGATTCGGAGCGCGTCCAGCCCTCGGAATATTTCGAAAAATCGAACTTGCAACGGCGGCGTTGGGCAATTTCGGCGGAGTCTGCAAGCGGCGGGTGTGGGGACGTTTCGCATTCAAGCCATTTTGTAATTGACTCTATATCAAGTGCAAAACATTGCGCGGGGAACGAAATTCTGTCGAAGTTGCGATACTTTACCCCCGTTATTTTAAGCGGCTTGAACAGGAAGTTCGAACAGGCACGCACGAACGATTTTTTTAGGTTTTTCGACTTCGGTTCGAACGCATAGGCGAGCGCGTAGCCCGCTATTGAAGCCGAAAGCTCGGGCTGGGCAAAAACCGTGTCGGGAGCGGAGAACGGAATCTGGGCGAGCGTATCGAAAAATTCTTCAACCCCAGCGTGTTGCGGAATTTTTTCAACCAGATATCCAAGCCCCGCGCGCCCCGACAAAAGCGTATGCAAATTAACCCCTTTGATCCCGCCCGAAGACGTTCTAAATTGCGAAAAATAACGCGAAACATCGGTGTCGGGGTTCACAGTTGCGTCGTCGCGCGCGCCCAAAACAGCGAGCGACAGGAGTGCGACGCTGCTGCGCCCGAGTGAAAATGACTTTTTAACGAGCTCTTCGTCTGATAGTTGCGAAAAATTAAACACCCGACCCGCCCTGCATTTTCCGTCGACAACAAATAAAACCGCCGCGCGTTCGGCTCCGGCAGCCTTTGCCGCTGCCGCAAATTCCGCGGAAACCGCCGCCGTTTTGTTAACATTGCAAAATTGTGAAAATGACTTAGTTAGATATTGCATCTCGCCCGATTTTGCCGCCATTTCGGAAGCCTTCACCCCTGCCGCGCAAGTAGAGGCAGAAGCAAGCACTGCGGGGGGAGTTGCCGCGGGCGGGGTTGTGTGGGCAACGGCGGACGCGGTGGTAGCCGCGTCGGGAATCGATTGCGCAACCTGTTTATGTTCTGAAAGTTTTGCGGGGAGTAATTTTAGGGCTGTCTCTTATACACATCTGACGCTGCCGACGACTT
>ERZ1026944.135-NODE-135-length-38278-cov-65.663423_pt1 | contig 38278 bp, 53 predicted proteins | sample MGYA00519569_ERZ1026944 | MGnify/ENA primary metagenome ERZ1026944 (study PRJEB26926, sample SAMN06164618) | human gut metagenome | biome: ENVO:00009003; feature: ENVO:2100002; material: ENVO:00002003 | host: Homo sapiens | place: USA | collected 2012 ... | reverse complement strand
AGTTCGAATCTCTCCATCTCCGCCAAAGAAAAACCCGCAGAAATGCGGGTTTTTCTTTTGTTCATGCGGGTTTTCTCCATTTCGGCAATTTGCGTTTATTGCTGTTTATTGCTTTGTATTTGCATCCGTGTGATGTAAAAGTGATGTAGTAAATTTGGCCTGTGCATCCTCCAACATTTTGTCACGCAGATGGGTGTACTTTTCCGTCACGATGTAGGAGGAATGCCCCATCATCTCTTGGATAACGGCTTTGTCAATCCCTACCTCGCAGCAAGATGTTGCGAAGCTATGCCGAAGCTGGTGGAATGTGCAGCATATTCCGTAATTTTTGCACCATTTTCTCCAATTGCGGGACGATTCATTGCTTCGAAGGATTTCTCCCTTTTCATTCGTGAAGATGTAACCATTCTTCCCATTGAATCGTTCTGCGACATCCGGCAGAAGGAACACCGTTCTGACCCCTGCATCCGTCTTTGGCTCTTTTATGTGCGGGGCAGTGCCGACATAGTATACGCTTTTCGTAACATGGATTTGGTTTTTATCCCTGTCGATATCCTCGTATCGCAGAGCAAGTGCTTCTCCCACACGAAGCCCGGTCAACATAATGAAGTAACCAAGTCGTGATACGGTGCAATCGTCCCAATGGGCTGCGATCTTCTCCCTATCCTCCTGCGATGCTTCTTCCCGCCCGCTTGTTTTCTTCCCGGCCGCTTTTATGTTTGCGACCGGGTTTACTTGTATGTCCCCGGCGAGGATGGCGAGGTCGAACACTTGACTCGTTATGTTCTTCTGCGTGTTCACGGTTTTTTGTGAGAATGTCTTTCCAACCTTATCGAGGAAACCCTTTACCTGCATCGGCGTGATGTCTGCGACAGGCGTTTTCCCGAAAGTAGTGACACATCGCACGAGCGCAGGCTTGTACCCTCGAAGGGAATTGTATGCGAGGTTGTCCCAAGACTGCTCAAGCGCTTCGGCATAGACGGCAAATGCAGCAGACCGCTTATCCTCCGCCTCCCTGCTGAATTCTGCAATCTTCTTTATGACATCCTTTTCTGATCTCCCGTAAAAATACTTGCGCTTCCCATCAATTGTGATTGCTTTTTGGTATGTCCCGTCTTTTCGCTGCGATATCGCTCTGCGTGAGTCTTTTTTTGCGTTCAAACCGCACCAAGGGCAGTAGAGCCAATCATCCTGTAATTCCTTTTTGCACTTCTTACAGAGCATCCTCGTATACCTCCAGTTATATATAGCGGAATTAGCCGAAACCTTTATCCGTACTTTCTGGTTATTTCTCGGGTTTCATCAAGGCTTTCTTGGTAACTTCGTTCAAGGTCTTCAAAGTCCGCAGCCGTTAGATACTTCCTGTATCCAAGCAGTCTATTAACCTCTCCATAAAGTTTATCAATTTGATCGTTCAAGTCGTCGATGGTCTCGTTTTGTACTTTTATTTCATATGATTGCGCTTTCATCTTTGTTTCTCCTGCAGTGATGGCGCTTTGAAGGTCTGAAATATCGCTGTGAGCTTCAGAAAGCTGGGTGGCTTGCCATACGCACAAAACGCCGAGAGCAAGGCACAAAGCAGCAAGCGAATATGTAAGGATAGGCTTTTTATTCTTTGCGCACCCTGCGGCTGCCCGTTTTTCGTTTTCCCGCGGTTCTTCTTTCGCTTGCTTTGCTTTGCCCTCTTGTCTTTCTGACCCTATTTTTACAGGTATAACCTTTACTTTTCGGGCTTCAATTTCCTGTTGGGGCTTCTCCCCCACGGCCTTGCTTCCAAGTACGGCATCAGTAGGGCTAATTGGTTCGGCGGTGTAATTATCTGGGTCTGTCCCTGTAAACAAGTGCTTTCTGTGCATAAAGTATATGATATTTGGCAGTGACCATGCTAATGCGGTTATCAAGAAAAAGACGCCAGACACCGCAAGTTTTGTGCCTAAGTCCGCCATAATTACACCACCATAGGCATTCACCCCTGCCGAAATAGGCGCTATAGCAAACAACGCAATTATGTACTTGAAACGGGAAGCACAGAAGCTGCCGACTGCAGTGTACGCCAGAACGGTAAGAAATGAGTTGACGAGGCACAATGCTATGCAGATCACGGTATATGCAGGAAATGCACTAAACACGGTAGCGAACCATATGAGTGTGAGCAAAATAGAAGAAAGACTAAGAGCAGCCCCAATCAGCCAAAGTATTTTGCAAACCTTTAGCCACTTCATTCCTAAATCTTTTTGCATTTTCTCTCCTCCTATTATTAGCCGCCCTCGTTGCCGGGGGCGGTATTTTTATTGGTGAGCTGTCACCAATCGTCTTATAAACGCAACCGTTTCGCTGGCAATGCTTGCAGCCATTATACCAAGCGATGTTTCAACAACAACCGTCTCTTGCATCGCAAATATACAGATTGCCACACAAATGACAGCGCAAACGAAACTGATCTTGTCGGTGGCCCATTCACCGAGGCTCCCAAACAGCGTTACGCCTGCGCAGGTGTAAAACAACACCATACTCCAGTCACAGAAGAACGAGGCGATTCCGATGGCTGGAACCGCTATAAGCAGCAGTAAAGAAACAATCGAAATGTATTTCATGATCCAAAGTCCTTTCTATCGGACACGCTGTGGGGTACTATTATATTCGTAACGAACATCTGTTCTTAATCCCGAATTAAACCGTAGTTAAGGTTATTTGCATCGATTAGGACGAGGTATAAAATCATCATCGCCAGCAGGACAAAAATAACTGCGAAGAGTGTTTTGGACAGCTTCCGGCGCTGGCGCACCTGCTCTTTCAGAACCTCTATCATTTCTTCGTTGTTCTGGCTGTCTGTTTTGTTATAGACTTCCTTAACAAAATGCTTGTCGAGAGATATGTGCAGCGCTTGGCAGATGGAAGCAACGAGAAAAAGGCTCGGATTCTTGGTCGGCTCCGAAAGCAGCCGGGAGATCGTCCTCTCAACCGTCCCGGCATTGTCGGCCAAATCCTTGTGGGTCATTCCCTGCTCCTGCCGTTTTGTGGCTACCTCCAATAAAAAGTTATCCCAATTCCTTTCTTCGTCTGAATTCACAAACTCATCTCCTGTTTTTTGTTACCGGACACTTTTGCCCGAAAAACATGACAGTTTTTGCGCCGAAACCGCAACATTTGTCAGTACATATTGGCAATGCAATTTGTTACAATTGAATTGTACCAAATACATGCTGAATTTGGAAGGATTTTTATTCGACAATAATCGACAAAAGAGGAGGAACACCAATGGATTGGAACACGGCGTTAGAGCAGCTTATTTTACAAATGACACCCGAACAATGCGAAAGAGCTATTTCTCTAATAGCAGCGAAATGGCCTTATATACTTTCTCGGCTTCCTCCGGCGAAAGAGTCCGGGAAAGCTCCATAAGTTTTCTGTTCGCAGGATGCAGCTCACCTTCGGTGGGCTGTTTTTCTATTTCATTGTCCATCAGCCAATCTATAGAAACATTAAAATAGTTTGCTACCTTTTTCGCCTGTGCCGGGTTTGGATAAGTCCCTCGTTTTTTCCATGCGGTTGGTGTACCCATCCCAAGGCCGATCTCTGCTGCCGCCTTTGTTGGGGAAATTCCGTTCCTTTTGCACAATTCACAATACTTGTCATAAAACACAAATAATACACTCCTTTTTGTGCATTACAACAAAAATTCAAATTTGTGAATTCTAATGCTTGCATAATTCAATAATTTGAATTATACTAGGAATAGAAACTCACAAAGGTGAATTTCGTTTTTGCCTGTGGTGGACTTGTTCTGCAAATTCATTCTACCATAAAGGTAAAAAAACTTCAACATTTTGAACAGAAAGGAGGAAATTTTGGATGCCTGCACAATGGACAGGTGAGCTGGTTGGTAAAATGCACAATAACAGAGTGTCGTCACAAGAACTTGCAGCAAAAATCGGATGCTCCACAAAGTGGTTGAGCATGGTCCTTAATGGGCACTGTAGCCCAAAGGGAGCAGAACAGCGGTTCATGGCTGCGCTGGACGAGCTTATCAAGGAAAAGGAGGAGGGCTAATGCCGAGGGAAAAGGAGAGCTACCGGGACAACCTCGAACGCTTGATGGACAGGTTCCCCGGCAAGGAAATCCTCTCATTCACAGAGGTTTCCCAGTACACAGGAATGGGCTACCGAGCGCTGATGGGCAGCGGTATCCCGCTTAAAAAGACAAATGGGAAGCGCGGACAGTATTTTATCAGCCTGCCCAGCTTCGCAAGATGGTTAAGTTAAGGAGGAACAACATGGAAGCAACAACCAACACCTTTATCCGGTGGTTTAACTCGGATGAGATCGTACCCAGCAAGGACGGGCATTACCTGTGCCAGACAAATCCGGGAAGATTCGCTACCTTGCCATTCAGCACCAAGCATCAGGTGTTCAATGTCAGCAAAGATAATGTGGATTGCGCTATCAAAGTCCAATGGTGGGCATCCCTACCGGAGCTTCCGCAAAAGGAGGTACAGGAAGATGAGTAAAAAGGAGTGGCTGCAGGAAGCCTTGGCCGTAGTTCTCGGAATGGGAGCCATCTTTTCAGCAGCGGCTATCCTGCTGCTGGTGAGGTAAGGCCATGGAGCAGAATGAGAGGATAGCAGTTATCCGGGAGAAGTTCCCCGGTTACACCAAGCCGCTGGACAGTATGTGCAAACGGCCGGAGTATTATGGCATCCGGCGTACTGCCGAAGCCGAAGCGCTGATAGCGGACAAGCCCGGCAGGAAGCGGGAAGCAAACTATAAACTGTCTGTGCGTATTCCTTTGGGTTATGTGAATATGGCGGAGTTTCGTCAGCAGCTTATCGAAATGGGTTACTGCAACTTCACAGCATGGGTTCTGCGCTGTATCCGCCGCCAGCAGGAGGAGTACAGGCATAGAAAAGCCCCCACCGGCTCCGCAAAAGCCAATGAGGGCAAAGGTAGATTAAGCACCACCAATATACAAGATTCTGGGAGAAATGTCAAGTTGAAAAACGGGGAGGTTGTGGAAGCATGAACCCATACGATATCCCGGATAGGCCCATCCCGAGCTGGGTGGATAACTACGATGATAAGCCGCACATCTGCCCGGAGTGCGGCTGCGAGATCAACGAGACCATTTACATTAAGGACGGCATGGTCATTGGCTGTGAAAACTGTGTTAAGCGGTTTGACGCCAGCGATGCGGATGCTGACAGGTACTTTGAATAAGGAGGATAACATGGTTAAATTCAGACCGCTGCGAGCGGACGAGGTTGACCTGCGGGTTGACCGCTATACTTCGAGAGGGGCTGTGCTCCTCTGCTACAAGGACGCGCGATGCGACATGCGCATTCTGGACGAGACGGTTGGCGCTGAAAACTGGCAGCGGGAGCATTACGAATGCAAGGGGAACCTTTTCTGCCGTGTCGGTATTAAAACGGATGACGGGTGGGCATGGAAAGCTGACTGCGGAACCGAAAGCTACACCGAAAAGGAAAAGGGCGAAAGCTCCGACAGCTTTAAGCGCGCCTGCTTTAATTGGGGGATCGGTCGCGAACTCTACACCAAAATCAACATTGTTGTCCCGATGAGGACTCAAAAGAACGCCAACGGAAAATATGAGCCTGCAGATAGCAATGACAAGTTTGCGCGGTTCACGGTAGAGGAGATGGAAGTACACGGCGAACAGATTACATATCTGACGGTCATAGACAAATACGGCAACATCGTATTTAGCTTTGGTCACCCGGGCGATTCCGGAGAGGACATCACGGAAATCTGCGCTGACTGCGGGAAACCGATCGTCCCAATCACCAAACGAGACGGGTCTACATGGTATGTCCGGGAGATTGTCCCATACACCGAGAAAATGTTCGGACGGCATTTGTGCGGTCCGTGTATGAAAGCCGCAAAGGAGGCCGAAAAGAGGAATGAAAACAAGGCTCCGGTTTGATTCTGCCGACTGGACAAGAGACCGGAACGGCTACGGCATCACCCTGTATACCAAAGATGCCGCAGCCGCACAGGCTTTCCTTGATGAGATGAAGCCAGGCAAGATGTACGCCGCCGAACTAAAGGAGCACCACGAGCGCAGGAGCCTTTCGGCCAACTCGTACCTGTGGGCGCTCCTTGATGATCTGGCCTTTACCCTCTCCACCCAGGCGGCCCCGCTGACTAAGGAGGAGCTGTACCGGAAGTACATTAAGGAGGTCGGCATCTGGAAGGATGTGCACAATATCGAGCCGGAAGCCGCAAAGACCGTCCGGACAGCGTGGGAAATGCTCGGTACTGGCTGGGTAACAGAACAGGTAGACTACGAGCCAGACGGTGACCATCTGGTGATCCGGCTGTACTACGGCAGCAGCACCTACAACACCAAACAGATGTCCCGGCTGCTGGATGCCGTCATCGCAGACTGCAAAGAGCAAGGGATAGATGTTGCCACACCGGCCGAGCTGGCCTTGCTGAAGGAGGAATGGGGCAAATGAAAAACGAATGGGGCGCAGAGCTTGACCGAAACGGATACGCTCCGAGCATCGTACAGGCCGACACATCTAAGTGCTTTTTGTGCCAGCGCTCCGGCGTAAAGCTCGACCGGCACGAAATCTTCGGCAACGCCATGCGGAGCAAAAGCAAGCGCATGGGGCTTTGGGTTTCCCTGTGCCACACGCCATGCCACCTGACACACGCACACGGCTGTGTCGAGGTGATGGACTGGCTGCACCGGCTGGGCGAGCAAGCCTGTATCGACAACTACGATTTTACAATCCCGATGTTCCGGGAGGAATTCTACACAAACTATTTGGAGGAAACAGAATGCTGAACAAAGCGATCCTTAATGGGCGGCTGACCAAGGCCCCCGAACTGAAGCAGACCCAGAACGGCAAGAGCGTATGCGGCTTTACCATCGCCGTAGACCGCAACCGTGACAGAGAAAAGACTGACTTCATCCCCATCGTAGCATGGGGCAAGACCGCCGAATTCGTGAACCAGTGGTTCGGCAAGGGCGACCTTATCACCATTGTGGGGCGCATCGAAGTTCGCACCTACGAGGACAAGAACGGCAATAAGCGCACAGCCACAGAAATCATCGCAGAGGAGGTTCTGTTCGGCGGCAGCAAATCTACCGGCAAGGCCGAGGAAAAGCCCGCAGAGAGCGAGCAGGGCGGATTTGAAGAAGTCGATGGCGAGAACGACCTCCCTTTTAATTGAGGGTTACGCTTCCCAGTAAAAAGCGACAGGAGGACAACCCATGAAGTACCTTAAAGTCTTTACAGACTTTGCAGATGCCATGGAGGAACTCGGAGATGCGGAGAGAGGGCGGCTGTTCACGGCTATGCTGAAATATGCAGAGACGGGCGCAGCCCCCGATTTCCGGGGAAACGAGCGTTTTATATGGCCGGTAGCAAAGTTGCAAATAGACCGGATGGCTGCTGAATGCGAAGGAAGAGCCAAAACAAGCAGGGAAAACGGTTCCAAGGGCGGTAGGCCGAAGAAAACCCAAGGGAACCTAAAAAACCCAGCGGGTTTTTCAAAAACCCAGAAAAGCCAAGACAAAGACAAAGACAAAGACAATGACAAAGACAAAGAAAATATTCCCTCCGGGAATAATACCCCCCCTACCCCCCCAAGGGGGCGTGTGGATGTCCCGGAAGCCTTGATGGAGAACTGGAACGGCTTTTGTGAAATGCGCAAGAAAATCAAAAAGCCCCTCACTGATCGGGCCGCAAAGATGATCCTGAATGAGCTGGAACGGCTGGCACCGGGGGACAACCACACCAAGGGACTTATTCTCGATCAGAGCGTTAAGCGCTGCTGGCAGGATGTTTACCCGTTGAAAGGCGACAAGTCTGCTGGTGGGACCGACAATGTATTTTTGCAGATGCTGCAGGAGGAGGGACAACATGAACCGTACTGAAACACTGGCTGTTATGTCTATCCTCAAGGCCGCTTATCCAGCGTACTACCGGGACATGAAGCGGCAGGATGCCGAAGCGGTGGTAAATCTGTGGTCGGAGATGCTGGCAGACTACCCGGCTGACCTTGTAGCAGCGGCGGTTAAGTCCCACATTGCCAGCGACCGCAAGGGGTTTCCCCCACACATTGGGGCTATCATAGCCGCTATTGGTGAGATCAGCAGACCGGCGGAACTCTCCGAGGGGGAAGCATGGGCGCTGATTGCAAAGGCCCTGCGGAACAGCGGCTACAACAGCGAGAAAGAGTTTGCAGCCCTGCCGGAGAACCTACAACGGTTGGTAGGACACCCATCCCAGCTGCGGGAATGGGCCAGCATGGACACCGGGACAGTGCAGAGCGTGGTGCAGTCCAACTTTATGCGCAGCTACCGGGCAAGGCAGGAGAGCGAGCGCAAAATGCAAACCCTGCCTGCGGATATCCGGGCGAAGCTGGCAGGGATGGCAGAGGTAAAGCAGCTGCCCAGCTATGACATAGCGCTGGCGGAGCGGATGATGGAGGAGAATGCGTGAAAATCATAATCCCCGAAATCCCCCCGTCGCTGAACAAGTACGCCGGGCGGGCGAACGCCTGGGACTACCGAGCGGAAAAGCAGCGCTGGCTTCAGCTGTTTGTGGCATACTGCCCCAAGTGCAAACCAATGGGCAAGGCGGTGGTGACCATCACTTACTACTTCCCCACCCGGCACCGACATGACCCGGATAACTACAACGGCAAGATGCTGATGGACGGGCTGGTACACCGGGGCGTTATCGCAGACGACAGCTTTGACCATGTCGAGCTGCGGCTGCGTGGGGCATACGACCCCAAAAACCCAAGAACAGAAATTGAAATAGAGGAGGTAACGGATGAAAGTACTTGAATTGTTTGCCGGAACGCGGAGTATAGGGAAAGCGTTTGAAAACAGAGGGCATCAAGTGTTTTCTGTGGAATGGGATAAGAATTTTGAAAACATCGATCTTTATGCAGATATCTTAACAGTCACGACGGATGAAATTCTGAATCGTTTTGGACGCCCAGATGTGATTTGGGCAAGTCCGGACTGTTCCACATTCAGCATTGCCGCTATAAGCCATCACCGGAGAAAAAATCCTGTAACAGGAAACCTTGACCCTGTCAGTGACTATGCAAAATTTTGCGATATGGTAGATCAGCATGTATTACAACTGATCAAGGACCTTAAGCCAAGGTTTTGGTTCATCGAAAATCCAAGGGGCGGGATGCGGAAGATGTCATGGATGCAAGGACTGCACAGGTACACGGTGACATATTGCCAGTATGGTGACACCAGGATGAAGCCTACTGACATCTGGACAAACCATCCTGATCCCAAGTTCAAACCGATGTGCAAGAATGGGGATCCCTGTCATGAAAAGGCACCAAGGGGCAGCAAAACTGGCACACAGGGGCTAAAGGGTAGCAAGGAAAGAAGCGTTATTCCGGCAGCACTGTGCCAGCACATAGTGGATATTTGCGAAGAAGGACTATCAAAGGAGGTACCCTGATGGGGCAGAAGGATGTAGAGCGGGAGAAGCCGCTTTTTGAGGGACAAAGTGCCGAGGAATTTATCAAGCGCTGGAACGCTATCACCAAAGCCATAAAAATGCGCGCAGAGATGGCCGAGCAGAAAAAGGTGGTGAGTTATGATGTCATACGATAAAGCGTCTCCTAACGCCAAAATCGGCTGTTCTAATTCAAACGACCCGGAGTTCCTGGAGAAGCTGGTGCGGGAGGGCAAGACCAACAGGGAGATTTCCTTAATTCTCGATCTTGATTACGGCTCTGTGGCCAAAATATTGTCTCGCTATGGAATCAAGAGAGACTCAAACCGGCCATGTAAGAGATGCGGAGGGCCGATAGGCAGCACCAGCCCACGGCAGTTGTATTGCAAAGACTGCCAAAAGGCCATGGACAGCATTCGGGCCCGCAAAAGCAGTATGAAAAAAGCTGAGCCAAAGAAATGCGAATACTGCGGGAAGGACTATTTCGGCCAGCCGGGACAAAAGTACTGCTCCAAACAATGCTACAAGGATGCGGCGGCATCCGGTAAGTATAAGCGCCCTAAGAATTGGATAAAGCGCCGGGATGGGAAAATCGACATCGAGATAAGGGTTTGCGGCAAAACCACAGAGCGACGGGAGAGCGTTGACTACTACGAAGCCCGGGGGATTTGGCACCGTGGCTGGATAGGTCAGGGCTATGCCGCCTTAGTAACGGTAGATGGCCACAGGCTGGAGACCCTGCCGCAAATAAAGACATTCTTCGGATTTAGGAGGGATTCGCTATGAGGAACTGGACGGCAGCGGCAGTTGCGATAATCTTAGCTGCTTTCTGCATAATGGTGCTATCGGCTATTTCGGCCGAAAGGCGGAACCATTTGGATGAAGTTGCCCAGGCGGAGATCACCGCAGAGGAGCAGGAACGCCGGGAGCAGGCAGCCTATTACAATGGTTGGCAGGACTGCAAGCAATATTATCTTGAGAATTTTGGAGGTGCTGAATGGACGCTGTGAAGTTTTTACAAGAGCGAAACAGGATGTACGAGAGCGGCGCGGCAACGCCCGGCATTGGGCTGGAGGACGACAATGACCCGGTAATCGCGGTTAAGGTCGTCGAGAAATGGTCTGCTGCGCATCCCCGCAAGACGCGGCAGAGCGTGTTTCTGGAGCAATATCCGGAGACAATCATTGATGCGTTCGGGGCACTCCAGATTTGTCCGATGGTTATTTCTGCTGCTCACAGAGATAGTGACGGAGAGTGTAAGGATCCAGCAAAGATGTGCATAGATTGTCGTCGCGAGTTCTGGATGCAGGAGGTAGAATGATGGAACGACTAACGAATGAAGAGGTCAGAGTGGACGAGAGCATGGACCGGTATCTCGGCCCGCGCTCCGTCCTTGAATGCATGAAGCCGAAGCTGCTCGACCTGGTTCTGAACGGTCCGGTGCTGAACAGCGTATCGAAGGCTGCACTGCGGCAAATCATTCGGCAGCTCTACAGCGCGCTCGCCGCCTACGAGGACACGGGGCGGACGCCGGAAGAAGTGTCTGCGCGGGTTAAAGACTGGAGCGACCTTTGCACTATCGTCGGAGAGTGTGGCGGCATCGACCGCCTGCGGGAGCTGGCAGAGGCAGACAAGGACGGTCGGCTGGTGGTGCTGCCGGAAGGAGGAGAAAACGATGGCTGAATACATAGACAGGGAAGCGTTTAAGAAAAGCGTCGAGGAGCGTTATTGTAAGCCGTGTAAGGCGGAGGGAAAAGACCACAACGGATGCTGGTGTCGTGCCTGTTGGGTTGACGATATGCTCGATGAGGTAGATTGTTTCCAGACCGCTGATGTCGCCCCGGTGGTGCGTTGTAAGGAATGCAAGCACAGCTGGGAGGATATAGGCGGACTGTGTTGCTCGCATGGGGTTTGCGTTGACATTACAGTGCCGGATGATTTTTATTGTGCATATGGGATAAGGAAAGAAGGTGAAGAAAGTGTCTAAATACATTGACCGGGAAGCACTGATAGCCGAATTTAAGCGGCTGAAGTTGGGCGAAAACAGCTTTATCGAAAGAGTATTTGCAGACGGGGTATATGCCATTATTGAACAATTCCCTGCCGCTGATGTTACACCGGTAGTGCATGGGCGGTGGATGCCTTTCCACAGCGAAGCTGCGGGCGATATTCAGTATTGCTCCGCATGTGAGATAGGGTTCGATGCAAAGACGGATTATTGCCCGCACTGCGGCGTAAAAATGGACATGAAGTACGGAGGTGACAACGATGCGGTTGATTGACGCAGAATCCGCCATGAGTACGCCCGTCTTGCCAAAAGAGTACCGGAATTACCAGACGGATAATCTTGATGACGCATACGAGCGAGGATGGGAGGATGCTCTTGAGAATCTTAAAAACGCTCCTACTGTTGATGCTGCACCGGTAGTGCGGTGCAAGGGCTGCAAATATCTTGTAAATGCAACGGTTAATTCCAACGGCTTCTTGATTTGTCATGTTAATGATATGGAGATTGCGCCGGAGGATTTCTGCAGCTACGGCGAGAGAAAAGAAGGTGCTGACAATGGATGAATATATTAAGCGGGAAGCCGCACTTGCAATTTGCGAAGAAGAATACCGAGAACAACTGCGAATCCTAAACTATGCCGGTGACTCTGTGGCGTGGAATATCGGACATGCTATTAAAGAACTGCCAGCAGCTGATGTAGCCCCGGTGGTGTATGGCAAGTGGATAGTCCGATTTGACGGCCCATATAATCGTCGTAGATGCTATTGTTCGCATTGCGGAAAGCATAACGGGGTTGGTGGCATAGCTCAAAACCAAGAGAAGCCGTACTGCCCCAACTGCGGTGCAAAGATGGACGAAAAGGAGCGTTGACAATGGACGAATATATTAAGCGAGAAACGGCAATTGCCAAGTTGACCGAATTGGAAGTAACTGAACCAAATGCTACAATGGCAGACGCAAAACGAGTGCTGGCAGATATGCCATGTGCTGAGGCAGTATCACTTCACGATATTTACAGAGTTATTGCAGGACATAGTTATTATCATGGCGACCGTATTCTTGCAGCATTGACATGTATCGCAGAAGGAAAAGAAGTGAATCCTGTACTCCCTACCGACCTTGTGCCGGTGGAGAGATGTAAGGACTGCAAGTACAGAGATGGCACGCCGGGGCAGCCGAATATACTTTGTGCTCAGATGCACGAGGACGATTTCTGCTCCTACGGCGAGAGAAAGGAGGACAAAGATGGATAATGTAAACGATATCCTCCAGCGGGATTGGAGCAAGGAATTTATAAACCTCATGCAGAACAGGATTATCGTATCTCACTACAAATACGGCTGGACGAGCCAAACTTACCCGGAACTGGCCAAGGCAATAGACAGCGCAGAGGAACGGCTGCGGCTGTACCGGGAAACAGGCAATACAGAATGGTTGGTTGATCTTGCCAATTTTGCCATGATCGAGTTTATGCACCCAAGCCACCCGCAGGCCCATTTCCGGGCAACAGGCAGCGATGAAAGCCCCGGCCTTAAAAACGGGATAAGCTATAAAGAGCTGATGGAGGAGGGAGAAACATGATTGACTACAAAAAGATCTGTAAGTGGGAGCTTGGGAGGTATTACGAAAAGTTGCTTGCCATCGACAGTCTGCAGGACGAGATCGATACGATGACCACAAGGATGGAGGGCATCAGGTCGCCCAAAATGGATGCCACACCTGTACAGGGCGGCAGCTCAAATGCCGAGGAACGCATCATTAACGCCATCTGCAATAGGGACAACCTAACCGCCAATCACGAGCTGGTTAAGTGGCAAGTGCGGCAGATGGATCGTGGCCTGTCTATCTTGACCGACCAGCAGCGCAGGATACTTGAGGTGGCCGTCATGCGGCGTGAGTACAATGCCATCGATAGATTATGTGACGAGCTGCACATCAGCAGGTCGGAGCTGTACCGCAGGATGGACGAGGCACTAAAGAGATACGCTATTTGCCGATACGGTGTGACAGAGCTGTAAAACTTGGGACAAATTCGGGACAAAATAACGCCTAACATAGTGTATACTAATATCGTGGTAAAACACAGACTTCCCTTGACATTCCTCCTGGTGGGGAGCCGGGCCCCTAATCCCGGCAATCTGCTCCCGTAGCTCAATGGTAGAGCGGCTGCCTTGTAAGCAGCGGGTTATAGGTTCAAGCCCTATCGGGTGCTCCACCTTCATGTTTTACCTCCTTTTTACGGGGCCGCCGATGCCCCGTTATCCCATCGGCCGAAGATACACGACCTTCGTAAAAAAGGTGCCGCGCTGGCAGGCCGCAAGTTCGCAATAGTCTGCCTTACCAAAAGCAGTCAGAGAGTACCGAAAGGCGCTCTCTTTCTTTATGCCATAAAGGAGGGGATACCTATGGATTTAATAGTCCGTAAAATCCCGCAGAGCGACACCATCAAGGTATATCCGGTATCTGATGTGCATTTGGGCAGCATCCTACATGATAAAGAGGGCTGGCAAGCATTCTGCCGCCGGGTAGAGCGGGAGGACGCTTATCTCATCCTTGGCGGCGATCTCATCAACAACAATACCCGGAACGCGGTGGGAAGCCCCTTTGAGGATTATATCCGCCCGCGGGAGCAGAAAAAGATGATGGTGGAAATGCTAACGCCCATCAAGGATAAGATACTCTGCGCGGTATCCGGTAACCACGAAGCGAGGACAGCCAAGGACACCGACCAAGACATTATGGGCGATATCATGTGCAAGCTGGACATGGAGGACTACTACGCCGAGGATATAGCATTCCTCAAGCTGGAGATTGGGCGCAGGGTAACAAGAGATATCCCTATCACAAGCTATACGATGGCTGTTACCCATGGCTCCGGCGGCGGCATTTACACCGGTGCAACGGTCAACCGCAATGAGCGCTTCGGCTACACCATAGAGGGCATTGACGCTCTGATTGTTGGCCACACCCACAAAGGCACCATCAGTAAGCCCAAAAAGATCGTGGTGGACAGTAACAACAATGTTATCCGTACCAAGCAGCTGGTAGTGGTTAGCTGTACTGCATGGCAGCAGTACGGAGGCTACGCAGCCCGGAAGATGCTGCTGCCCAGCAGCGAGAGCGACCATGAGCAGCCGCAGACGCTGCTGCTGTGCGGGAACAAGACAGGCACTAAGCGGATAACCACGGTTTGGTAACAATAATTGGTAGCCCGGCATAGTAGACACCGGGAGGGATAGGGCGGGAAGAATTTTGAAAGGAGGTGCCGAAGATGGCCAGTGGATGCAGTGCGAAAAGCAAAGAGAACCTGCGCCCATGGAAAAAAGGGCAGAGTGGGAACCCAAGTGGGAGGGCGAAAATCCCCGAAGACGCCAAAGCAATGCTGAAAGCGGCGACTCCTGCGGCAGTCAAGCTGCTGGTGGATACCCTAAACAACACAAATGAGAAAACCGAAACGCGGGTAAAGTGCGCAGAAACCGTACTTGACCGTGTATACGGCAAGGCCAATCAGCCGATTGATTTGGGTGGCGAGATACCCAAAATCGAGATCGTGCTGGGCAATGGCAAGGAGTACGCCAAATGACGGTCAATTTAGGCACACCGAATCCCAAGCAGGAGCAGTTTTTGCTGTCGGAAAAGCGCAGGGTGTGTTACGGCGGTGCCAGAGGCGGCGGTAAGAGCTGGGTGGTGCGAGCAAAGGCCACCATGCTTGCCGTTAATTATAGCGGCATCAAGATACTGATCCTGCGCCGGACATATGCCGACCTGTGGCAAAACCATGTGTTGGAGCTGCGAAAGGTGCTGGAACCCGACATAGCAACCTATCGGGACTCGGAAAAGGCGATGATATTCCCAAACGGCAGTCGTATCCGTTTTGGATACTGCTCGGCCGAGGCCGATGTATTGCAGTATCAGGGGCAAGAGTACGACATCATGTTTTTGGACGAGGCGACACAGTTTACCGAGTTTATGTACAACAACCTTGTTGCATCAAACCGTGGAGCCAACGACTTCCCCCATCGGATGTACTTGACCTGCAACCCCGGAGGAGTCGGCCATGCGTGGGTCAAGCGCCTGTTTATCGACCGGGACTACACGGCCTCTGAAAACCCAGAAGACTACGAGTTTATACCGGCAAAGGTGTACGACAACAAGGTTTTGGTGGATAAGGACCCAGACTATGTTCGGATGCTGGAGACCCTCCCGGAGGATATGCGCCGGGCATGGCTGGACGGCGACTGGAATGTGTTTGCAGGGCAGTATTTTGCAGAGTGGCGTGATGATATCCATGTGATAGACCCCATCGAGATACCCGACTGGTGGAGACGCTACTTTGCCATGGACTACGGCTTGGATATGCTGGCCGGATACTGGATCGCCATTGACGGCGAGGGCAACGGCTATGTGTACCGAGAGATATACGAGTCGGGGCTGATTGCATCGGATGCCGCCATGCGTATCAAGGAGGCCAACGGGGACGATAAGATCGAGCAATGGCTTGCACCGCCCGACCTGTGGAACAGGCGTAACGACACAGGACGCAGCGTGGCAGACATATTTATGGAGCAGGACATTCCGCTGGTCAAGGTGGACAACGACCGTATCAACGGCTGGCAGGATGTACACGAGTGGCTCAAGCCGAGGGACAGCAGAGATATCATAACCGGCGACAAGACAAGGATAGCAGGGCTGCGGTTTTTCCGCAACTGTAAGCAGGTCATCCGCTGTTTGCCGATGGTCCAGTATGATGACCACAAGCCTAACGATGTAGCGACAGAGCCGCACGAGCTGACCCATGCACCTGATGCCATCAGGTATTTTTGCAGCGGTAGACCGTATGCGGGACAGCCGCCGGTTACAAAGTACAAGCTGCCGCCGGAGCTGCGGCAGACCGAAGAACAAGGAGGGTATCAGGTATGGTAAGACGATGGCTCAAACGCCTGATCCTGTGGGCGTTAGGGGACGACCAGACGGCACAGGAGCAATATGCAACAAAGATATTCAGCGAGTGGCTTAACGGCCCGGAGGATTGATATGAGTGATGTAACCCTGTGGACGCTATACCGAGAGGGTGTGGCGTACCAAAACAAGATGGGCTTTAGCACCAAATTCCCGACCTTTGTGCGATTTAAGGAGGGCGACCAGTGGCCACAAGCAACAGAGCGCACCAAAAACCTGCCGAGACCCGTCCTTAACATCGTGGACATGATCGTCCGCAGCAAGCGCTCCAGCGTGCTTGACCAGCCTGTCAGCATCGTCTACAGACAGGGCAGCGCCAGCGGTAACGAAATCATTGACCAGATGCACCAGGACGCCGCCGAGAACTGCACCGAGTACGCACGGACGATCTGGGACAGAGCCGACATGGACAAGCTGTGCAACGAGGCGTGTGACGATGCAGCGACCAACGGCACAGGCATATGGCACTTTTACTGGGACACCAGCGTAACAGGCGACAAATATGTGGGGGAGCTTCGCGGGGAAACCGTGGATGCTCTCAATTTTTTTGTAGCCAACCCGCAGCTCCGGGATGTGCAGAAGCAGGACTACCTCATCATCGCCCAGCGGCTCAAATTGGGCGCTGTACGCAAGATGGCAAAGGACAGGGGATTGCCTGCGGAAAAGGTGGCAAACATCTGCCCCGATGAATTTGAGGATGCAAGCACCTATCAGGCCGAGAGAATCGAGCTGGACGGCAAGGAAAACGAAAAGGTCACGGTGCTGACCAAGTATTACCGCAAGAACGGTGAGGTCGTGTTTGACAAAGCGACCCGCAGCGTGGAGATATGCACGGCAGTACCGCTTACCCCGCAGGGCAGCCCCGTCCGCATCAAGCTGTACCCTGTGGCGGCGCTCAACTGGAAGCTGCGTAAAGCCTGTTTCTACGGCATCGGCGAAATTGAGGGGCTTATCCCCAACCAAAAGCTCATCAACTTTATGTACGGAATGCAGGCGCTGGCCATCCAGCAGATGGGCTTCCCGAAAATCGTGGCAAAGCCCGGTGCAATCAGACAGCCGCTGACAAACGAGCCGGGGGAGATCGTCACCGACTACTCCAACGGCGGGATATCGTACCTGCAGCCTCCGGCGTTTTCGTCTGCTGCTACGCAGGTGAGCAACGACATGATCGACCTTACCCGCGTAGTGACAGGCACGACCGAGGTGACGACTGGCGAGTCCTTGGGTGCAAACATGGCCGCATCCGCAATCATTGCATTGCAAAACCAAGCGCAGACCCCTGTCAACGAGATCCAGCGCAGATACTGGCATGCAGTAAAAGAGATCGGCCGCATTTGGATGGAGTTTTTCAAAACCTACTGCTCCGACAAGCGGGAAATCGTCATTGAGATGGGGGACGAGGTATCAGGCAGAGCATTTACGGGTACGGACTACGCCATGTACGACTTTGACCTGCAGGTGGATGTAGGAGCCTCCTCCGAGTATTCTGCGGTGCTGGCACAGGCCACACTGGATAAGATGCTCGACCGGGGAGATATCACAATCGACCAGTACATAGAGCTGTCCGACCCGAATGTAGCCCCGTTTAAGGAGAAGTTTAAGCGGATGCGGGAGATGCAGCCGACCCCGATGGGGATGCCCGGAGTACCAGAAGAAAACATCGAGGGGCTGCAGAGCGTATCGGGAGTAGGCGGCGTACCATTGCCGGATGTCCCAAAGGCCCCAACCCCGCTAGACAAGTACAAAGGAGGCGGTAATAATGCTGTGCCCAAACTGTAAGGCAGAGATGCGGATCACAGGCAAATACCTTACATTCACCGGGGATGCCTCTCCAAACACAGAGACAAAAGCGTTTATCAAGCTGCAGCTGGAGTGCAAGAACCCCAAATGCACCAACAGGACACCGACCTATGTGACCAACCCCTTGGAGGGATAACCAATTTTTAAGTGGCTGCTAAACGGAACAAACCGAACCTCGCCACAGAAAGGAAATTATGGACGAAGAAATCATGACTGCTGCTAATGAAGATATCGTTGAAGATATCGACTCCTCTCCCGCAGTAGAGGAAACCGAGCCTGTCGAGCAGGAAGAACCTGCGGTGCAGGAAGAACCGACCGAGACACAGCGTGTGTCACGGAGAATCAAAGAAGCATCCCAAAAGAGCGTGGACGACTTTATCCGCAGCATGGGCCTGACCAATCATTATGACAATGACAGGCCCATCACCACAAAGGCGGAGTATGAAGCCTTTGTTGCGATGCAGCGACTGGACGAGGACGGCCAAACCGACCCCGTATCAGCTTACCGGAATCAATCCTTGGAAGCGGAGATTGCCCGCTTGCGGAGCAATGAGCGCATGAGAGAGCTGGAGGCTGACCCTGTAAGAGGGCAGACATTCACAAAGCTCAAAGACCAAGTGGTTGAATTGATGGACTACTGCACCCAGGAGGGGACGCCCTGCAGCGTGGATGCAGCGTTCAACACAATTTTGGCGAACAGCTATTTTGACCTCGCCAACGATGCTGCAAACAAGGCAAAGGAGGACACGCTCCGAAGAATCAACAACAACGCACAAGCATCTCCCGGAGCATTGACGGGCGAAAGCCCCGAAACCGAAGCCGACTACATGAAGATGTCGGACAAAGACTTTGAAAAGCTGTATCAAGCTGCACTCCGGGGGGAATTAAAAAATTAAGGAGTGTATAAAACTATGGCAACTACTACCCAGACTTACGGTAATCTTACCGCTGAACAGAAAACCTTTTACGACCGCACCCTGCTGTCCCGGCTGCTGCCCAATCTGACCTTCCTCAAGTACGGCCAGAAGCGCCCCATGCCGAAGAACGAGGGCGACACCATCAACTTCCGCCGCTTCAACTCCCTTGATGTCCCTGCGGCATCCCTGACCGAGGGCGTGACCCCTGACGGCGACAACCTGTCCATCACCGCTGTGACCGCTACCGTGGCGCAGGAGGGCAACTGGGTCCGCCTGTCTGACAAGATCAGCATGGTCGGCATCGACCCCGTCCTGACGGAGTCCGCTGCGCTGATGGGCGAAAACGCCGCCAAGACCCTGGAGACCCGCTGCGCGGATGTTATTTTCAAGGGTACTTCCCAGCAGTTTGCTGGCGGCGCTGCTTCCGCTGCCGCTATTGCCGCCGGTAAGGTGGTAAACAGCGAGGAGATCAAGAAAGCGGTGCGCACCCTGCGCAACAACAACGCCGAGCCCCTAGAGGGCGGCTATTACATCGGCTTCTGCGATCCCAGTGTAGCATACGACCTGCAGAACGACAGCCTGTGGCAGGATATCTCCAAGTACAATGGTGCAGAGAACATCATGAAGGGCGAGATCGGTCGTATCCATGGTGTCCGTTTCATTCTGACCACCATGTGTCCCACCGATGCAACGACCGCTACTGCGGGTACCCTGCATAAGACCCTTATCGTAGGCAAGGACGCTTACGGCGTGGTCGATGTGAACGGCTCCTCCAAACCCGAAATCATCATCAAGCCCACTGGCTCCGCTGGTACCGAGGATCCCCTGAACCAGCGCGCGAGTGTCGGCTGGAAAGCGATGGCAGTTACTGTCCGTCTGCAGGAGCTGGCAATGGTCTGCATCCAGTCCATGGCTTCTGCCTAACCAAATACAAGGGAGGGGGGTAACACCCCTCCCTTCTTTTACAGAAAGGATTTAACATGGCTAAAGAGATTAAGAACCCCGACATGGTCGGAGAGATCGTAGAAAAAGCGACCGGCGAGGAACTCGCCAAGGGCAAGAAGGTACGCATTCGTCTGCCGAAGGACAAGCTGAACAAAGAAGATGTCGTAGTGCCTGTGTGCATCAACGGCTATACCTATCAGATCAAGCGCGGCGAATGGGTGGATGTACCCGAAGAAGTTGCCCGCATCCTTGAAGAAGCAGGGTACATGGGGTGATTGAATGAACAAGAACGATGCCATCAACGGTGCGCTGCGGTGGATAGATGAAGCCACCGTAAACGGCGCTGCCGCAAGCAACGGATTTATAGCCGACTACAAGGACAGAATGGAGCACCTGCTGGACGGTGCTGTTGCAATGGTGGAATCGCAGTTCCCGCTGATCGAATCCATCAGCATCGTTCAGAACATGCCTCGGTGCATGGAGGGCTCCCATTTTGAAGCTAATACGGTTTATCCCGGTGATACCTACGAGTTTACCAACAGTGATGCAAAAGCCTACACGCTTGAAATTTGCGGTGTTCTAACAGCGACTATCGATGGGGCCCGGCAGCAGATCACCGCTCCTGAGTTCCAGCGGCTTTCCGGCAGCTTTAACGGCAGTATCAAGTTGGAATCGCAGTACCCATTCCAGGTAAGAAACGCTGCGTTTTATGCATTCCCGCTTGTAGAAATCCCGGAGCACATAGCATGGGTACCGTATGAGCTGCCCAAGCAGATGAACGGCATGGTGAAAATCCTTTTCTCCGGTGACGGCGTGGCCTTCCGCGACTTTTCCGACTACCGGCGGCTGGATGAATACCATATTGCGATCCCGTACCATTACAGCGGGCAGTTCGATATCCAGTATAAGCACCGGCACGCCACCCTTGCAGGCGCTTCCGGTGCGACCGAGATAGAGGTGGAGCCCAAGGCGGTTCCGCTGATCCCACTTCGGCTGGCCATTGATGCCACAAGCGGCATTGATGAGACACTGGCGCTGAATCAGTTCCTCACCGGACGCTTTGCAGAGATGGTAGGCGCTATGACGGACGAGGACATCGAGAAACACCAAGTAATTGAAACCGTATTCATGATGTAAGGAGGGGAGCAAATGAGATATTCCCCGGCAAAACTCCCCAGCGCTGATGTGGTAAAGACCAATGCCATGGTCATTAACGACTTTTATGGCTGCGACTTTTCCAGCGGCGCAACCAATATTGACCCAAGAAGAAGCCCCAACTGCGAGAACATGATCCGTTCCTCCCCCGGCCGCGTGAGAAAGCGCCTTGGCTTTGCCAAGACGGCGGTATACGATGGCCGTATCAATGGTCGGTTCTCTCTGGATGGGACAGATATTATCCATGCGGGCACGAAACTGTATGCAGGAGATACGCTGATCTCGTCCGCCATGAATGATGCCTTTTCGGTTGGCAAGAACTTCGATAAAGCGCTGTACCTGCTGGATGGAGCACACTACTACAAGGTAACGCACAGTGGCGACACCTTTACCGTGGCTAATGTATCGGACAGCGCCTATGTGCCGCGCATCGTTATCAATAAAAATCCGGATGGTACCGGCGGAACAACTTATGAGGATATCAACCTCATGTCGGATAAGTGGACGGAATCTTTCTATGTAGGAGATAAGACCGCAGCAGCAACAGTATTTCAACTTTCCCTTGAAAATTTGGATACAACACCTGTAACGGCAAAGGTATTGCAAGCTGACGGTTCCTTCGTAGACAAGGTAGAGACTACCGACTTTACTGTAAACCGCACCAGCGGCACCGTGACATTCGTAGCCGCTCCGGGTAAATCCCCTTTGGAGGGCGCGGACAATGTATATATCACTGCGTCTAAGGACAGGAGCGAGAGCCGCAGCCGCATTACGAACTGCGATACCTGTATTGTGTATGGCGAGACGGGCACACGGCTATTTGTGACCGGCGATCCGAACTTTAAGAACAGGGATTTTTGGTCGGCGCAGAATGATTTTTCCTATTTTTCCGATTTATCCTATTCGATACTGGGCGAGGATAGCGAGCGCATTGTAGGTTATTCCATCGTGGGCGACAGGATAGCGGCCCACAAGAGCGGAACCACCGGCGCGGTGTATGTGCGCACCGGCTCCACGGTAACGGAGACCGATGATCTCGGCAACAGCGTGGAGACCTTTGCATTTAAGACCGGAAATGTCATCACCGGACACGGCGCCATCGCTCCGCACAGCTTTGTGCCGACCGATAACGAGCCGCTGTTCCTTTCCTCCACCGGCATATTTGCCTTGACTGCTTCCGATGTGACCGGCGAGCGCTATGTGCAGAGCCGCAGCTTTTATATCAATCCGAAGCTGCTTTCGGAAAGCAATATCGCCGATGCCTATGCCTGCATCCACAAGGACTTTTATTTCATTGCGGCCGGTGCTGGCGTGTATGTGCTTGACCTGCTGCAAAAGCACTACGAGGATGGGGAGCCGTATTCCAACTACCAGTACGAGTGCTTTTATCTGACCGGAATACCCGCAAGGGTGATCTGGGACGATAACGGCGAACTGTTCTTTGGTACGGCGGACGGCAAAGTATGCAAATTCAATACCGATGAGACCGCTCCCAACTCCTACAACGACACGATGGACGGGGAGACATACACACCAGTAGGGTGCCAGTGGGAAACCCCAGATATCGATGGCAAGACCTTTTACTCCAGCAAGCACTTCCGTTACCTTGCGTGCAGGCTGTCTGCGTTCGTTCGGACGAGCGTAAACGCCTCTGCGATGTGCAGTGGCAAATGGATCTCCATTCTGACCGATGCGAGAACTGCCCGCTTCTTCTCATGGGAGGATATAGACTGGTCGAAGTGGACATGGAGTACCGATGCAACTCCGAAGGTATTGGGCAGGAAGCTGGATATGCGCAACCTTGATAAAGTGCGGTTCCGCTTCTCCAACGGCAATGCGGAGCCTTTCGGCATCGAGAACATCGCAGTAGAGTACCGAGAAACGAGAAAGTACAGGGGGTAAGCTATGTTTGAAAAAATCAAAGCATCCGACGGCAATCCCTATACCCCGGATGCAGTATTTACCGATAGTGACGGCAACAGGGTTGGGGTAATTGGGCAGGACACCACCCCGAACCTTTCCGTCAATGAAATGCAATTCTCCGTAGAGGCTGTGGTGCGTGAGGTCGTCATTCCTGCGTATAACAGCCTTGTTGATGCCCTGAACGCACTGGCGGCTGCCAGCAATATGGGCGCAGCAGATATTAAAGGTAATGCCAGTACCGTACAGGCGGAGCTGGCCAAGCGCATCATCACCGGCAATGTGAAATACATCCGGTTGAACAGCGACAAGGTGCTGGAAACCAGCAATGACGGCGAGACATGGGAAGCCACCGGGTCTTCCGGCCACATCATCATAGCGCCGGATGGCACAGTAGCGCCGCAGCGCAGCCGCCTGAAATTCGCCAATGGCACAGTAACAGATGATGGTACCGAAACCATTGTTACCGGCCTGAAAGGCGATACCGGCCCGCAGGGCGAGAAAGGCGACACAGGCGAGCAGGGGCCGAAGGGTGACCAAGGCCTGACAGGCCCCGTTATTGTTCCCTATGTAGATGCCAGCGGCGTTATGTCCTTCACCATTCAGGATACCGCCATTGCCCCGCAGGCCGTCAGTGTGAGAGGCCCGCAGGGGCCGCAGGGCGTACAGGGCGAGCAGGGCGCACAGGGTACGAGAGGCCCGCAAGGCTTACAGGGCGTACAGGGCATCCAGGGCCCCAAGGGCGAAACAGGCGAACAGGGCCCTGCCGGTGCTACCGGAGCCACAGGCGCAACCGGCCCCAAAGGTGATAAAGGCGATACTGGCCCCAAGGGGGATACCGGTGCAACCGGTGCCCGTGGAGCAACCGGCGCAACCGGCGCACAAGGCCCGGCTGGTCCCGCAGGCCCCAAGGGTGAACAGGGCGACACCGGCGCTACAGGCGCTCCCGGCGGCAGAGGCCCGGAAGGCCCGCAAGGCCCAATCGGCCCACAAGGCCCCGTAGGCCCCGCAGGTAAAGACGGAACCAGCCTGTATATCGAGGACAGCTATCCTACACTGGCAGCGCTGAAAAACGCGATCCCAGCCGGTAACGATAAGATGTACTATGTGCAGGAAGATGGCGAGTGCTACATTTATAGCGAGACGGCCAATGACTGGGTAAGTGTAGGTGCTTTGCAAGGCCCCATCGGCCCGCAAGGACCGCAGGGTGTCCAAGGCCCACAGGGCGAAGTAGGCCCCACAGGCGCTACTGGCGCAACAGGCGCAACAGGCCCAAAGGGCGCACCTGGCGAAAAGGGCGCAGACGGCGCAGCTGCTACCATCACGGTCGGTACAGTTACTTCCGGCGCTGCTGCTTCCGTTACCAACAGCGGCACTACCTCCGCTGCGGTTTTCGATTTTGTACTCCCCAAAGGTGACAAAGGCGAAAAGGGCGATACCGGCGCAACAGGCCCACAGGGTGAGACTGGCGCTACTGGCCCGGCTGGTGCTACCGGCGCAACAGGCCCCCAAGGTGAGCAGGGTATTCAGGGCATTCAAGGCCCCGTTGGCCCGCAGGGCGAACAAGGCCCCGCAGGCGTAGCCGGTGCCGATGGTAAATCCGCCTATCAGACCGCCGTAGAGGGCGGCTATTCCGGTACGGAAACGGCGTTCAATGCGGCGCTGGCGGATGTGCCCGGCCATATTGCAAGCAAGGCCAACCCCCACGAAGTAACCAAAACGCAAGTGGGCCTTAGCAATGTGGACAATGTGAAGCAGGCCCCCTATACCCATGTTTCCGATAAGGCTAACCCACATGGCGTAACCAAAGCCCAGGTCGGACTTGGAAATGTAGATAACACCAGCGATGCCAATAAGCCGGTGTCTACCGCACAGCAGACGGCAATCAATGCCTGCAAGGTAAAGAAGAATACCCTCTCCCTCCCCACGGCATCCTGGACAGGCAGCGGCCCCTATACCCAAACAGTCACCATAACCGGCATCACCGTCAACAGCAAAGTAGACATCCAAATGGACGCAACAGCCCTCGGTGTACTCATCGACAGCGGCACCAGCGCTATCTGGATTGAAAACAACAATGGCACCCTTACCGCAAAAGCGCTTGGAGAGAAGCCCAACGCCAATCTTTCGGTTCAGGTGACCATCACGGAGGTATCTGCATGAGCGTAATTTACGGTAACCCAATTATTACCAACGGTGGGGGGGTAAAACTCAACATAGACTACGGAGCAACCCCTCCCTCTGACACCACCAAGCTCTGGGTACCATTGTCAACAAAACCGAGCAGTATTTCGTTACAGACTGGTGTTGATGTTGGCGATTTCGCTTCTAAAACAATCAATATCGTTGACACGAACGGAAACCAAGCGAGTATTCCTCAATATTCAGGAATTGCAGACGATGGTAATGGTGGTTGGTATTGCTTCGGCGGTGGTGAAGGAACGGTTGGCTATGGCCCAAAAGCCAGCAAAAATATATGGCATATCACAGCAAGTGGAGTTATCAGTAAAATTGCGCAGACGCTTGTTTATGTGACTGCAATCCCATGGTGTATTCGGAATGGTTCATATATATATATTTTTGGCGGCTTCAAGAACCCACCAAGCTACAACCAAGCTGGTGGGCCGATGGTTCAAAAATTTAATATCCAAACAAGAGAAACAACATATGTTTGGTCAAGTGAACAAATTCAGTACACCACATCTTCTGGCGGCCCTTGGTGGGACGGATGCAAGCTGTTTAAGTATGGCAAGTATTTAATCCTTGCAGGCGGTAACTATCAATCAAATGACCTATATGGTTCTAACGGACAAGGTGGAAATCAAATTAGGTATTACGACACAACAAGTGATACGATTGTTTTCAAAACAATTTTTGCTGAAGTAGGGGTTTATGCACAAGCAAAACCATGTGCGATAACAAGTAATTTAGTTGTTTCTCCATATCCATCCTCTGCTCTTGGTTATAGATACAATCTTGACACATACTCCGCTGATAAAGAAGTACCGGCTGTACCGTCAGATAAGGTTGCAATTGTGAATAGAAGTTCCGTTCCATTTTTCTATTCCGGTAAATCGTATGTTGTCGCAACAAACGGGAAAATATACGAGTATAACCAAACAACAAACAGTTTTTCTGCCGAACCAATAAAACAGATAACCACAGAATTAGAGACTAGAAATTATACTTGGTGTTATAACGATGGCCATATTTATATGCCGTATTCGTCAAGATTGTATGTCTGTGATGCTCAAACACCTTTGGCGAACAATAACATGATAATTTCCCTTGATATTGATGGCGCTGTTTGGAAGGCGTTAAACACAAAGGATGTTTCCGCAAGTGTATACCCTATCAAGGTTTTGGTTGGCGATACCGATGGGTGGGCTGTACAGAAAGATGCTTACCTGTACGATACCGCCACAAACAAGTGGACAAAGCTTGATGGTTCTTCTACCTATCAGGATATGCAGAACGCACTAAATATATTAGGGGTGAACTAAATACTCACCCCGGAAAGGGTGAATATGAGTATTTTAGGAAATCCCATTACATTGGGTGGTGGAGGAGCTGATTTGAACATTGACTTTGGCTCCACACCCCCCGCAGATACAAGCAAACTGTGGGTTCCGCTGGGGAAGAAGCCGGATAAGGTTTCCGTTATATCCTATTTTGATGGCCAAACAGGAAATCTTCAATCACTTGGTTCTTTTTCGCCAGAGTCTGGCGGTGGCGCCAGTTCTTTGTCACCAAGAATAGTCGGAGATGAACTTTGGGTTGTACGAATCAATACATTTGTGAGTAGTGTTGAAAGAACTGTTATAGCAAAATTCAATCTCAAAACAAAGCAGTTTGTTGAAACCTTAACAGCATATAATATTGGTTATTTGGGATGTGGAATTGTTAAGGTAGGTGACAAGATATATTCTCTTAACACACATTACGCAAGTGGAGGTTATGGCTACACCGAGGATAAAATGTGTATTATCGACCCGACAACAGGAAAGTATAACCGTACCACTCTTTCAATTAGTGAAATTACATCATATGCTTATATAAGTGCAGTTACAGATGGGAAATATATTTATGCTCTTGGCGGTTCTAATAGTGACTCCGTTGATAAGATGTTGGTTATCGACCCTGAATTATTGAAGATTACAAAAACCATCTATTTTGGAACCAATTTGTTTCGTGCCACAAGCATTATATACTATAACGGATTTGCATATTTCGCTTACAACAATACTTTAACGGTTTCGGAATGTACGACTCGTATAAAAAGAATAAATCTAACAACATTTGAACATTCTGACATATACCAAAGTGGAGCTGATATGAAGTCAAGCTATCTATGGTCACTGACAAATGATGGCGAAACGGCATTTTTGGCTTGGGCAAACTGGGGAAACGCATCTTCAAGCACAAACTATTCATTGAAGACACTAAAGTTTAATCTCTCTGACACAAACATAACCCCTGTTGTTATTAGTGACCAAAAGCCCGGAAATTACTTGAGTAGATTATTCCAAGAAGCGTATCTTGGGAATATTTATTCTTGCCTTAATGATACATTATACACAATTCCTTACAAGCGTGACTTGGCGAGTGGTTATTTGGCGATAACTGCTGATATCTCCAAAGATGGTATTGATATTTTAGCCGACAAGAATAACTCTATCTTCATAAATCCGATATCAGTTTATCTCGGAGATGAAAATTCGATAGCACAAAAAGTGGATGCATATTTGTACGACAACGCAGATGGAAAGTGGAAAACGCTTGACGGTGTTTCTTATACAGCGGATATGCTCAGAGCACTTAATATTATGGGGGTGAACTAAATGGGCTATTACACAGAAAAAGCCAAAGAAGTAAAAGCAAAGCAGGATGCAGAGATGGAACAGCTAAAATCAGCTTTGCAGACCCTTGGCGTAGAAACCGAAGAAAAGGAGGAAACAGCCAATGCGGAATGACATCTTAGAGCAGGCGCAGGAAATCCGAACGAGCATTGATAGCGTGACCGGCACTATGGCTGACGCTGATGCAGCAAAGAACCCCATGTTGTTCCTACCATGGGAAGTTGGCACCAAGTATGCGGTGGGTGACCGCAGGCGGCACGATGGCAAGGTATACAAGTGCTTGCAGGCTCATACCTCACAGGCAGACTGGGAACCCCCGGCTGTTCCTGCCCTGTGGGTAGTCGTCAATGTCAGTTCTCCCGGCACGATTGATGACCCAATCCCAGCATCGAGGGGCATGGAATACGAGTACGGTAAGTATTACCTTGACCCGGAGGATGGTAAAACCTACCTCTGCAAGCGTCTGAATGAGACCGGAACCATTGTGCTGCAGTACCTCCCGCATGAGCTTATAGGGCAGTATTTTGAGGAGGTAACCTAATGGATATTTTCCTCCCCAAAGATGTGCATGAAGAATTCGCCAGGCGCATGGAGGATGAAAACCGGCGGCAGAACCACCGGATTGACAACCTAGAAAACAGCGTGAAAGCCTTTGGCGAGATCGCCAACAGTGTAAACCGCTTGGCCACCAACATGGAGACCATGACAACCGAATTAAGCCGACAGGGCGAACGCCTTGAGACGCTGGAAAGAAAGCCGGGGGACAACTGGAACGCTGTCCTCCGGTCTATTTTAACCGGTATCGGCGCAGCTATTGCTGTTGCCGTTGTCGCTGTAATCGCTAATAACCTCGTAAAGTAAAGGAGAATGGAAATGAACGAATTTGTAACTTGGACTTCCCTTGGCACTTATGCTGGCGCTGTAATGATGGTCACAATCATTACCCAGTTCCTCAAGCAGACCCCTCTCAAGAACATCAACACCCAGCTGCTTGCTTACATCATCTCTGTGGCCATCCTCATCGGAGCCGAAGCCTTTAACGGCTCTGCTCTGACGGTACAGGGCGTGGTGCTGTGCCTGCTGAACGCTGTTATTGTCGCTTTGGCTGCTAATGGTACATATGACGCAGCCACCACCGGCATGGTCAAACACACTGATGCGGCTATTTTTGATGCCGAAGGAAAGGGGGAAGCCTAATGGCTTTCCTCTCTCCCGACAATGTACGCTATGATAACGGCGTAAAAATCTGTGAAAAGCTTATTCCTGATAGCGCCGTATGGAACCGAGACTATACCGAGGCCGGTTATACATACCGAAAAGGTACGCAGTACAAGGCAAACCGGGCGTTATCCGCCATTAACGGTGTGACTATTCACAATACTGGCCGGATTAAAGTCCCCAGCGGTACCACAATGGCGGAGCAGTACACCCGCGCGACCTACCCGAACTGCAATATGGGGTCTGTCCGTGTCCACTACTATGTGGACGAGAACGAAGCATGGCAGAACCTTGACGAGGGCGAGGTCGGCTGGCACGCTGCTGATGGAAACTACGGCCCCGGCAACAGCACTACCATCGCCATCGAGATCATCATGGACGGCACTGGTGCCGAGTATAACCGGATTGCCGAAGATAACGGCGCAAGACTTTGCGCTGCTATTCTTAAACGGCATGGTTTGAACGAGAACGCCGTCTACCAGCACCATGACTGGTACGCAAGGAAAGATTGCCCTGCCTATATCAGACCGCACTGGAGTGCGTTTTTGGCGTTGGTGCGGCAGTATCTCAATGACGATGCGCAGGTGCCGAGCGATTATGATAAACTGGTCGCCGAGCTGGAAGAAATCAAAGAAAAATACAGAACCGAACACGCCAGCGCACAGGCGCTGCGTGGGAGAATTTTAGCCGCTGTGGAGCAGTATGACACAGCGGCATATGACAAGGAGGGGTAATTTTGGCACTGAGAAAGAACACAACCCTTGTAAACGATGGCGGAAGCAACCGCACAATAAAACCGATTGGGTACGATGTGGCGAGGGCGGGCGCAGCAGCAGGCTCCGAAGTAAATAAGCCCGGCAGGGGCGCTGTAGATGCAGCGATAAAGGGCGGAGCTCTTGCTTCGGCAAAGGCTAACCTAGCTGGAGTTTCCCCGAAAATTTCATCCACCGTGACGGACACCTCCGAGCGGGACGCATACCTTGAGAGCCTGAAAGCGCAGCTGGATGCGCAGACCGCTGCCTATGACCAGTTGCTTGCCTACAACCAGCAGATGTATGAGGCCCAGCAGAAACAGGCGGCCCAGCAGCGAGAGGACAATGCACGCAGGGCGTACATTGCCAAAGAGATGGCGCTAAAGAACCTCCCCGGGCAGCTGGCCCGTGAGGGTATCAATGGCGGCCTTGCGGAAAGCTCCTATGTCCGGCTGAACAACCGCTATAACAGCAGCCTTGCCGATGCGGATAACGCCTATTCCGATGCGGTGAATCAGGCATACCTTGACATGATTCAGGCGAACCGGGAGCCGCAGACCGGGAAGATGAACGCACAGGCAAGCTATTCCGCCGGGCTGGCAAAGGCCCCGAAGGCAAAGACAAAAACCACCAAAAAGGACAACCCAAATTACAATGCCGCCTTGCAGGACTCCTACAACATGTTGCGCCGGGCCGGTTATTCTGATTCAATGGCGGCAAGACTTCTCGGACTTGAATGACAGGAGGAAAAATGGATAGAAAAACGCTGGAACAAAACTATCAAAAATCTTTCGGTGCATCGCCTGCCGCGGAGCTTGAGCAGAACTACCAGCGGAGCGGCATTGACTCTCTTGTTCAATCTGTGAAGAAAGCTACCCAATATAATCCCTCTGCCCCCAGCACGCAGCCTACACAGGCTGCGCCTGCTGGGGCTTCTTCTAGTAAACAAAGCGATGTCATGAAGGAGCAGCTGGATGCGATTAAGAAACAGAGGGACGACGCGGCAATTAAGGCCGGGGCTTATATGCGAGCTGGGAATATGCCGCAGCAGGCCAAGGAGCAGCAGAAGATTGCCAACAAGGCTGCCATTGAGTACGAGAACGCCTATACCCAGTGGAAGAACCAGCGAAATGCGGAAGCGGTAGAGGACTACAACCCGGACGAGAATAAATTCAAGGCAGGCGATGCTGTCCTTTCTGGCGTGCAGAATGCATTCCAAAGCATGAGGCAGTATGCCGCTGCAGCATCTTCGTATCTTTCCGGTAATCCGGAAGCGCAGGCATGGGAAGCCAAGCGGCTGATGGAAAGCGGCGTAAGCGGTACCGAAGCCGTAAAGCGGGCCGGGCTTGCCGATAAGAGAGAAATCCCCATCACAGACTATAAGACGCAGGCAGAACTGCGCCACGAAAAGAATGTAGCCAGCGTTGGTGCTGTTGAGGGCGGAGCGCTGCAGCTGGTCAATACGATCTCGAACATGGTTCCGTCCCTTGTTGCAAACGCGGTCCTCCCCGGCTCCGGTTTGCCCGTGATGGCTGCATCCGCCGCGGGCAATAAATATGCAGATGCCTATGAGAAGTACGGGAATACGGATACAGCATTCGTACTCGGCTCCGCTGCCGGTGGCGCTTCCATGCTTACCGAACAGTTTGGCGGTTTGTATGGCTCGCTGGGCAAGTCTGCCGCCGGGCAGGCCGTGGCCAAAAAACTGATGGCGGAAGCCCCCGGCCTGTATAACCTCGCCAATTCCGTGGGTGGCAAGTGGCTGCGGGACGCTCTCTCCGAAGGCATTGAGGAGGGCGCAGAGGATGTTATCAACTACGCCATTGAAAAGGCCCTCACCGGCGACAGTGACGAGATGGACAACTTCGGCTATGATATCCTGCTTGGTGCTCTTGCAGGCGGTGTATTTGGCGGCGGCAACGCTGCGATGCGTTCCGTCACCTATAGCCGTGTAGGCAAGGCACTGAATGCTTCCCCTGCTGCCGTAGCGCAGCAGGTGCAGGAGGGCATGGAGAAAGGCGCAGGCACCGCACCTGCCATTTATGCGGCGGAGGTGCAAAAGAACCCCAGCAACCAAATGGTGGGCAGACTGTATGAAGCAAACCTCACCTATGATGCCGAGAGCGGCCTTTCCAAAATCCAGAACGATATTACCCAGGTCTCCATCAATGAGATTAAGGCGATGGCCTCCAAAGCGGATGCGCTGGCGCAGGCGGCCCAAAAACTGAATGTGGAAGCTACTCCGCAAGCCGTAGCAACAGCTATTACCGATGCCCAGCGCACACAATCCATTAAAACAGCCGAGGACAGCGTAGGGCAGGCTTTTGCGCCCACAGTTGATAATCCTGCCAACGCAGGAGAGAAAGCCTACAACAGCGCCCTTGCCGGTGTAGCAGCTAACCAAGGCGTAGCTGCTCGCATCAATAACGACCCTGCCGCAAGACAGGCATTCTCCCAGTTGACCGGCGTACAGTTCAGCGGAAACACAGCACAGGATATTGCCGCTATCGAAGTGGCTACGCAGAACATTGCGAAGTCCGGTAAACAGGCGATCTCCCAGGCGGAATATGCCCAGCGTGTCGCTGCTGCAGGAGAACAGGCTGCTGCCCAGTTCGATGCCGATATGCAGGCGCAGGCGGAGCAGATGCAGCGGGAATCCGAAGAAAGATGGCTTTCCGTTGAGCAAAACACCATTACCGATGTAGACGGCAAGCGCCGTATCAAGGAGATCACCAATACCGATGTGCGCGGCAATACCGAGATCGGCTATAAGAAAGCTGAAATTCCCGGCAGTAAAAAGAAAACTGTTGCCGAGGTGAACAATGCAGCGAAATACCTTGGCAAGACTATCGTGTGGTTCGAGGGTGCGGTGCAGGTCAATGGGCAGTACCGACTGACCAATGGCTATCGCGCACCGGATGGCACCATTTATGTCAACATCAATTCCCGCGATCCGCTGATGGTTACTTTTGGGCATGAGATGTTTCACGACCTTGTAGCTGATAGCAAGTATTCCGGGATGATTGATACGCTGGTAGAGAACCCCGACTATGCCGATATGGTAAAGGGCATGATGGATGCCAAAACTGAACTGTACGAGCGCAATGGAATTGAGCTTGACCAGAATGCAGCTGCGGAGGAAGTCGCTGCCGATATTAGCGGTGATCTTTTGGGCAGCCGGGATATGCTGGAGTACATCGGTGCAAGAAATACGGAAGCCGCCACCGGCATTAAAGGTTTCTTGAACCGTATCCTCAAAAAGCTAAAAGGAAAGCCCTCTGCACAGGAAGCCTACAACAGGCTGTCCGAATCGCAGCGGGCTTTGATTGACGGTATGGAAGCAAGGAGCGATGCGGAAGAAGCGGGAAAGATATCTTACTCGGTTATGGATGCGGCTGTAAAAGGCAATAATCGCCCGTTCGCAGAACAGTTTGCAGATTACAAGGCTGGGAAGATGCGCCCGACGGATTTGTTCTACCTGAACAATACATCGGAATATTTGCAAGCTGCTGGTCTTGCGAATGAGCCAATTGTGATGGCACAGTCTGTTGTAACGAAGGCCCAGAGAAAGGCGACCGTTGATATTCACGGTCACGAGCTTTCTGACGATGTCATTCTCAAACTTCCGGAAATGATAGAAAAGCCCGTTCTTCTCTTGAAGTCTGACACGGTTCCCAACTCCTCTGTTGTGGTTACAGCTGTTTCCGATAGCAGTGGGAACCCTGTTGTTGTCGCTTTGCATTTAAGCAGAAATAACGGATTTGATGTGGTCACAAGAATTGCCAGCCTTTATGGGAAGGAGAACAGTCGCAATTTTATTGCAGACCAGTTGATTCGTGGGAATCTCATAGGGTATAGCAAAAAAGAAGCCAACCGACTGCTTCATCGAGATGGGCTCCAATTGCCCAGACGGAACACAGCGGTTGACTTCGACATCATTAGTGTAGCACAAGACACTGATGCTGTCAATAACTATTCTATGCAGAATAGCGCAGAAGATGCAAACGGGAAACATTCCCTTATGGATATCCCGGCAATGGACAGTACCGGCAGGGAGCTTTCTGCCGAGCAGCGGGAGTATTTCTTCGGCTCCAAAGTCGTTGACGCAGAGGGCAGGTTGAAACCTGTATATCATGGAAGCCCGGCGGTGTTTACCGAGTTTTCACCCGATTTCATGTCCCAGCATGGCAGTTCCGAGGGGCAAGGCTTCTATTTCACTGACTACAAGCCGATGGCAGAGGGCTACCAAAAGGATGGCGGACAACTCCTTGAGGGGTATCTTGATATCAAAAAGCCATTGAGCGATAGCGAGATTACGCTGACAAGGGCAGAAGTAAAAAAACTTTTGCAGGCTGTTGACCCGACCGGTGATGAAGTGCTTGTGAATTACGATCCTGCTGGCGGTATTGGGTACCCTTCAAAAACATGGTATAACCGGGCGATGGATGCTACCGTAAAGGCGGCTATGGAATATAGCGATAGTGATAGCGAAATCCTTGCAGAGATCGCGAACGGTGGAGCAGGCACCGGCGCTGTTCTTAAGGCAGCACGCAATACGCTTGGTTATGACGGATACATTGTAGAGGGCAAATATGATAATGCCACCGTGTATGTGGCGTTTGACAGTAGTCAATTTAAGAACATTGACAATACCGCTCCAACCGAAAGCAAGGATATCCGCTACTCCCTCATGGAAGATGCCCAGTACATGGCCGACATCGACAGGGTTGTTTCCGAAGCAACCGAGAAAGCAAACGATGAGCTGAAGGCTGCACAAGCTGAGGTGAAGGACATCCGTCAGCAGCTTGCTGACTATCGCCAGCAGGCAACTGCGGAAGCGAAGATGAATGACCGCTGGCGTGATGCAGAGACGAAACTTCTCACCGAAATAGCAGCGGCTAAAGAGCGAGAGAAGGCAGCAAAGGCCCGTGCAGAATTCATGGCGAAATATGACGCACTTTCCAAGCAATACCGTGCTGACCTCCGTGCGAACAATCGGCAGGTGCGGGACAAGTACAACGAAAAGCTGTCCGAAGCCAAGGACGAATTCAACCGGCGGAGGACGCAGGACCGCATTGACCGAGTGGTGCGGGAGGATCGGGCAAAGAGCAAAGCCAGATTGAGGACGGCGGAACAGAAATCCACCACTACGGAAGATGTTGCCAAGGTTCTGACCGAAATGCCGAAGAAGGACAAGGAAACCTTTAAGGCGAAAGCCGCCAAAGACTGGCGCACCTTTAAGCGCCAGTGGATCAACACTAAGGATGAGCTGGAGCGATTCGGGAACGAAGTCGGCGACAGCAGAATCATGTATGCAGCGAACAATGTCGGGCAGGCATCTGCGGCGGCGCAGTATTCCATTGGCGGCGCCGGGCAGTATGACCTTAACGGCAAGAAGATCGGCGATAAGAACCTCATGCAGGTATTTGAACCGGCGAAAAAGGCTGGCTTGACCGATGAGTTTTACACCTACCTGTTGCATGAGCACAATGTAGACCGCATGAGTGTACGCGAAAACGCGCAGCGGCAGCTTGCAGAACTTCGTGCGAAACTGAACAGGGAAGTCAACGGCTTTGCGGAAATGACAGATGAGAACATCGCCACAGCCGCAGGCAAGGATACTACCCTTACAAAAGCCTACACCGAGGCACAGATTGCCGCCGCCAAGCAATATAAGCAGTTCCAGGCGTGGGCAGAAAAGCAGTTTGACAAGCCTGTATTCGGCAGCAGCGTGACTGCAGACGATAGCCGTGCCGCCGCAGCTGACCTGCTGGATGCACACCCTGAATTTGAGAAGTGGGCAAAGGATGTATATGCCTACCTTGACGGACTGATGGAGGTGCGAAAGCAGGGCGGACTCGTGAGCGCTGATATGGCACAGTACATGAAGGAACTGTATCCGCACTATGTTCCCACCTACCGCGATATGCCCAGCACCTCCGGAGGCTACTCCAACCCCAACAGCGTTGCGGTGAACAGCACCATCAAGTCCGCAAAAGGTGGCAACCAGAATATCATGCCGCTGATCGACAGTATTGCCAGGCAGACCTTGCAGACCTTCTCCGCAGCCAAAAAGAACATTCTGGGCAATATGCTGTATGAAGATGCAATGGATACTACCCGTGATATCTCGGAATACATTCAGAGTGTTACAGAGGAAGGCGATCTCGTTGACCTTGATGCGGATTCCGCAGAGAACCTCAAGAACACGCTGCGCATTTGGGTGGATGGCAAGCCGGTTACTCTGCACATGAGTGAAGCAATGGCCGATGGGTTTAGACCCATTGAGCAATCCAAATCCTTTGGAATGAGGGCGCTGCGGTCCATCAACAGCACATTCAAGAAGCTGGTCACGCAATGGAACCCTGTATTCATCGTGCGAAATTTCGTCCGTGATGCACAGTCTGCATTGTACTTTACCCATTACAGCAATGCCACATTCATTAAGAACTACGGCAAGGCCGTAAAGGAAATCGCAACGAACGGGAAGTATTGGCAGCTCTATCAGGCGATGGGCGGAAAAGGAACTACCTATTATGACCCAAAGACGGGGCTTTCCGACCGCCACCATTTCAAGAACGGTGCAGTCGATAAAGTGGCTGGTGGGTTGAATAGAGTAATCGACATTCTCTCCTTTGCCAATGAAGCGGTCGAGCAGTACCCCCGACTTGCTGAATTTATCAGCACGATGGAGGACACAGGCGATGTGCAGCAGGCGCTTTACAACGCGGCGGACATTACAACCAACTTTGGCCGTGGTGGCTTCGCGGCCCGCAAACTGAACGCTTCCCTTGTGCCGTTCTTCAACCCCGGTATGCAGGGTCTTTCCAAGAACATTCGCAATGTCATTGACCGGCGCGGCTGGAAAGAGATTGGACAGCTGATCTCCCGCTTGCTTATCAACGGCGTGGCACCCGGTATCATTATGGGCCTGCTGTATGATGGGCTGAAAGAGGACGATGACTACAAGGAGCTTTCCAACTACATCAAGGATAGCAACATCCTCATTAAAATCGGCGACAATAAGTTTATCAAGGTTCCGATGGGCCGTGAACCTTCCGTTATTACGGCGTTCACTAACCGTATGTGGCGTTGGCTGAAAGGGGAACCTGCGAGCAGCGCGTTTGCCGGTTATCCGTCTTTCGCTATTGAGCAGATTGCGCCGAACAATCCGCTGACCAACAACATCTTCGCCGGTATTACTGCGATGAGTACCAATAAGACCTGGTACGGCGGCGACATCGTTTCCAGCTACATGGAGGAAAAACCGGATTATCTGCAGTACGATGAAAGCACCGATGCGTTCTCCATTTGGCTCGGTGAGATTACACGACACGGGAAGAACGGCATCGAGGGGCTTTCCCCGAAGAAGGTCAATTACCTAATCGACCAGTATTCCGGCTTTATCGGTGACTGGCTGCTCCCGACGCTTTCCAAGAAAGCAGATGTCCCTGCGGTGGTAAAGGCTTTTGTGGTAGATAGCGTCCGGCAGAACCGGCTGGGCAGCGACTTCTATGATGCACTGGACGAAGCCAAGCAGGTAAAGGAGACCGAGCTTGCGACAGCAGCCGATGATGCAACCTACTCCTACCTGTATAAGCAGAGCAAGGCGGCGTCCGAGATCACGAAGCAACTCAAGGAAATCTACAACAGCGGTGAAAAGACCCGCAAGGAGAAGATGAGCGAGGCTCGTGACCTGCTGGAGCTGCGTAACGAGATTTATAGAAAAGCCCTGTTGACCGTCGGCACCTACGAGGAAACCGCAAAGAGCATCGGAAGTGCAGACAGCGATGTGGTGAAGCGCGAAGCAAACCGCAAGGCGTTCGGCGCGGAGTACGCACTAAAGACATACAACAAGGATGTCGGAGAAAAGGCAGCCGAGTATGTCGCACAGGGCGTTACCTACGACCAGTACTATGCGGCATACTTTGCAGCCCGTGGTATCACCGGCGACAAGGACGAGAACGGTAAGACGATTACCAACTCTGCAAGCCGCAAAAAGAAAGAAGCTATCGACAAGGCCGTTCCAGGCGCAAGCACAAAGCAAAAGCACCTTTTGTACGAGGCACTCGGAGTGTCAGAGAAGGTGTGGTAAAGAGATACCCCCTCCAATTACGGAGGGGGTATTTTACTGGGCAACGCATACGAAAAACACCGAGGATAAGAGACAGCGGTGTGTAAAAGTGATGTACTAATGGAGAAACCTCTGTTTAACACTATGTTTATTTATAGTTCGAATCTCTCCATCTCCGCCAAAGAAAAACCCGCAGAAATGCGGGTTTTTC
>ERZ1026944.132-NODE-132-length-38751-cov-21.943302_pt1 | contig 38751 bp, 32 predicted proteins | sample MGYA00519569_ERZ1026944 | MGnify/ENA primary metagenome ERZ1026944 (study PRJEB26926, sample SAMN06164618) | human gut metagenome | biome: ENVO:00009003; feature: ENVO:2100002; material: ENVO:00002003 | host: Homo sapiens | place: USA | collected 2012 ... | reverse complement strand
TATAAAGCAGAGGCGCATTGCGAATGCAATCGCCGACGGTGCACGTCTTATAAAAGACTCGTCGGCGAAGCAAACGTGACCTCGCGGTTTTTAGCTTAGTGGCGTTCGGCGAGATACTTATACTTCGCCCAGCGAGCGTCGACAAACGCCTGCGCCTTCGCGTCAAGCTCAGCCGCGCGTTCAGGATTCGACCTCACCAGCGAACCGAAGCGGTTTTCAACCTTCATATAGTCGGCAACCGGAATCTTCGGGTCTTTCGAGTCGAGCTGGAACGGATTAAGCCCCTGCTCTATGCGGCGCGGGTCGTATCTGTAAAGCGGCCAGTAGCCCGAGTCGACCGCCGCCTTCTGCTGCGCGGGACCGTTGATGAGGTTGTAGCCGTGGTTGATACAGTGGCTGTAGGCAATGACGAGCGACGCGCCGTCGTAGCTGTCGGCTTCCGCCAACGCCTTGACCGCCTGGGCGTCGTTTGCGCCGATTGCAATCTGTGCGACATAAACGTTGCCGTAGTCGACGGCGAGCATACCCAAGTCTTTCTTCGGGTTCGATTTGCCCTGCGTGGCGAACTTCGCGACCGCGCCGATAGGCGTAGCCTTGCTCATCTGACCGCCCGTGTTCGAGTAAACTTCGGTATCCATTACCATAATGTTTACATTTTTGCCGCTTGCCAAAACGTGGTCGAGACCGCCGTAGCCGATGTCGTATGCCCAACCGTCGCCGCCGAGAATCCAGACGGTGCGCTTTACCAAGTCGTCGGCAATTGCGTTGAGCGAGAGGGCTTCAAGCGATTTGTCGCCCGCGAGCTTCTGGCGCAAAGCCGCGACTCTTTCGCGCTGCTTTACGATACCCGCTTCCGTCGACTGGTCGGCTTCGAGAATTTCCTTCACGAAGTCGTCGCCGAGCTTGCCCGCCAAGCGTTGGAGCAAGTCCTTGCCCATTGCCTGTTTCATATCGAGCGAGATTCTGAAACCGAAGCCGAATTCCGCGTTGTCTTCGAACAAAGAGTTCGCCCAAGCGGGGCCGCGGCCTTCCTGATTTACGCAATACGGAGTCGTGGGCAGGTTGCCGCTGTAAATCGACGAGCAGCCCGTTGCATTCGCGACAAAGAGTCTGTCGCCGAAAAGCTGCGTGAGCGTGCGCACATACGGAGTTTCGCCGCAGCCTGCGCAGCAGCCCGAAAATTCGAACAACGGCTGGCGGAACTGGACTTCCTTGACGGTCGTGCCGAGCGAGAGCCTGTCGGGGTTCGGAATCGAGAGGAAGAACTTGAAGTTTTTCTTTTCGACTTCGCGGACGGGTTCTTGCGCAACCATCATCAGAGCCTTGACACCCTCTTCGGTCTTGCTCTTTGAGGGACAAACCGTGGCGCACAAGCCGCAACCCGTGCAGTCTTCGGGAGCTACCTGAATTGTGAAAGAGTAGTCCGCATACTTTTCCTTGTCTTTGGGCATAGCGCGGAACGCGGTTTTCTTGAAGCCTTCGGGCGCGTTTGCGAGCTCCGAATTCGGATAGAATTTAGCGCGGATAGCGGCGTGCGGGCAGATTGTCGCGCACTTTGTGCACTGGATGCACAAGTCTGGATTCCACGAGGGAACTTCGATTGCGATATTGCGCTTTTCCCACTGCGTGGTGGCGGACGGCCAAGTGCCGTCAACAGGCAGTGCCGAGACGGGGAGCTTGTCGCCCTCTTCGCGCATCATTGCCGCCGTGACATACTTTACAAAGTCGGGAGCTTCGTCGGCGACTGCGGGCGCAAACCCTTCCGTAGCCGAAACTGCCGCGGGAACTTCGACCTGTTCGAGGTTCGCAACCGAAGCGTCGACCGCCGCGAAGTTCTTCTGGACAACCTGCGGGCCTTTTTTGCCGTAGGTCTTTTCGATAGCCGCCTTGATTTTTTCGATGGCTTCGTCCTTGGGAAGAACGCCCGAGATTGCGAAGTAGCAGGTCTGCATTATAGTGTTGATTCTGCCGCCCATACCCATCGCCTTCGCGACTTTGTAGGCGTCGATAACGTAGAATTTAAGCTGCTTTTCGATGATTGTTTTCTGGACGTCCTTGTTGAGGTGGTTCCAGACCGTCTTGGCGTCGTAAATAGAGTTGAGCAGGAAGACCGCGCCCTTGTCCGCGCAGTTGAGCACGCGGTATTTTTCCATAAACGAGAACTGGTGGCAACCCACAAACTGCGCGTTGTTGACCAGATAGGGAGCCTTAATCGGGTTCGGGCCGAAGCGCAAGTGCGAGATTGTTATGCCGCCGCTCTTTTTCGAGTCGTAGACGAAATACGCCTGCGCAAAGTTCGGGGTTTCGTGCCCGATAATTTTGATTGTATTCTTGTTTGCGCCAACTGTGCCGTCGGAACCCAAGCCGAAGAATACTGCGCTCATCACGCCGCTGTCGTCAAGCTTGAAGGATTCGTCGTAGCTGATGGAGTTGTTCGTAACGTCGTCGTTGATGCCGACCGAGAAGTGGTTTTTCGGAGCGTCCGAAGCCATATTGTCGAAAACGCCCTTCGCCATTGCGGGAGTGTAGTCTTTCGAGCCGAGCGCGTAGCGGCCGCCGACGATAATCGGGTCGAAGCTGCGCGGCAGGAATCCGCTGTTGCGGGCTTCCGCGATAGACGCCGAAACTTCTTCGTAAAGGGGTTCGCCCATTGCGCCGAGTTCCTTGGTTCTGTCCAAAACCGTGATTTTCTTGACCGTCTGCGGGATTGCCGCGGCGAACATTTTTACGCTGAACGGACGGAACATTCTGATTTTCAAAACGCCCGTCTTCTTGCCCGAAGCGTTGAGAACTTTGGAGACCTCTTCGGTTGTTTCCGCGCCGCTGCCCATCATAACGACGATTTCCTCCGCGTCCGCCGCGCCGGAATATTCGTAGGGCTTATAGAATCTGCCCGTGAGTTTGCCGAGTTTTTCCATCTGCTCGGCGACGACCTCCGCGCACTTTGTGTAGAACGGATTGCGCGCCTCCCAGCCCTGGAAGTAGACGTCGGCGTTCTGCGCCGTGCCTCTGATGAACGGCTTTTCGGGGTTCAGCGAGCGTTCGCGGACTTCCAAAATCTTTTCAAACGGAAGCATTTCCTTGACGATGTCGTCCGAAATAAGGTCGTATGTGTTGATTTCGTGCGATGTTCTGAAACCGTCGAAGAAGTGCATAAATGGCACGCGCGAAATCAATGTCGAAGCGTGCGCGACAAGTGCCATATCGTGGGCCTCCTGAACGCTGTTGGAGCACAGCATTGCAAAACCCGTCTGGCGGCATGCCATAACGTCGGTCTGGTCGCCGAAAATCGAAAGCGCGTGGTGCGCAAGGGCGCGCGCGCTGACGTGCATTACAAAGCTCGTGAGTTCGCCCGCAATCTTGTACATATTCGGAATCATCAAAAGCAGACCCTGCGACGCCGTGAATGTCGTCATCAAAGTGCCCGTTTGCAATGCGCCGTGAACCGCGCCCGCCACGCCGCCTTCGCTTTGCAGCTGGCTGATTGAGGGCGTAAAGCCCCAAATGTTTTTCTTGCCTTTTACCGCCCATTCTTCACACGACTCCGCCATGGGCGACGAAGGGGTGATGGGGTAAATTGCGATTGTTTCGCTTGCCCTGAACGCGATTGAAGCGACTGCCTCGTTTGCGTCGGTGATTGTGCTGTTTTTGCTTTTCATTTTAATCTGTTCGTGTGTTGGTTTTTAAGGGTCTAAATGAAAATATTACTTTTACTATCGACCCTTCCCCCACAAACGTCAACAAAAAACGCGTGAGGACGTGCGCCTCTATTGCGAATTACATTCTAATAATGGAGAAACGGGTTTCATTGAAACCCGTTTTTTGTTTTTTAGATTCGCAATAGAGGCGCACTCACGGCTAAAAATCGGTTTCGCTTCGCCTCTCGTACGTTTAGTACGCTACGGCTCGCAAAGCCGCGATTTTGTAGCACGCGCCTCACGCGTTTTTTTCAGCACCCACGCTGGTTCTAATTTTTGCGTATTAGGAAGAGGCGTCCTCGCCCGTTTTAGAAGGTGATGTTAGAGGTGAACTCCTCAATTCTGACGTTCGGGGAATCTTTCGTAATTTTTTTGCCGAAGTAGGTGATGTTTTCGAACGACATATTTTCGACAGTGTGGCTGGCATCGTAGCCCTTGAACCACAATGTGCCGACAAAATTGCTCTTTGCCCGCGTCAAGGTTAGTCCGCTCTTTTTGCCGAACACGGAGATGTTCTTGAATTTGCAGTCGCGTATCGAGCCCGGGGACTTGCGGAATTTGTGGAAGTTATAGAAGTCGATTACGCGCGGAACAGCCACGACAACGGGAACATCAACACCGTCGCTTCGGATTTTGATGTTTTCGAAAGTAAAATTCTTCATAACCATTTCGTTTGCCGCCTGAAAGAGGAAGACGCCCTTGACCCAGAAATGGGTTATGTCTTTTGACGGGTCCGGGGTCGAGAACGCCACGAGGCAGTTGCGGACGACGACGTTTTGCATAGTCTCGTTATTGCACTCGAAGCCGATTCGGAAGGTATTGGCAAGGTCGGTCCAAAATATACAGTTTTCGATGAGGATATTTTCGACCGCGATTGAACCGCCGTTTGCTTTGAGGGCGACGTTGTCGTCCTGACTGCGCAGGAAACAGTCGCGAACGGCGACGTTGCGCGAATTGCATATGTCGAGGGCGTCGTCGTTTATCATTCTGCCCGAACAGACTTTGACATCGCTCACAACCGCGCCGTCTGTGTTGTCGACGGAGAGAGTCCAGTGGGGCGGGTTACGCAAAATTACGCCGTCGATTGCAATGTTTTTGCACTTGTTGAAGCGCACAAGTCTCGCGCAGGTTTGACGCGCGTGAAGTTCGCCCGAAATTACGCCGCGCCCGAGGATTTTGATATTTTCGCCCTGAGCAAGAACGACTGTTTTGACAACCGCGCCGCCCGCAATGTAGAGGGTTTGGTTCGAAGTAAGCGTGATTTGCTCGGCGGCGTGGACTCCCGGTCCGAAGTAGAGCAGATTGGGGTCGCTTTTCTGCGGTCGGGATTTTTCAAGGGCGTTGCCGAAGATTATGAGCGGGCGGTTGCGTTCGTCGGGCAAAACCGAAATTTTAAACGGCTTGTCCGCCTTGAATGTGAAGGATGTTTTTGAGGCTTTTGCGATTGGGCGCGCGGGCAGAAGCTCGAGCTTTTTGAGATCAAACGGGTGGTTCGGCGGCGCGACAACCTTGACCTCGACTTCGCCCTCGAAATCGAAATATCCGAACGTGTAGCCCGAGCCCTTCATAGTTTCGAACAGGCGCGACTGAGCCGTGTAGAGATCGATTTGTTTGCCGTTCACAAAAACCTTATATCCGCGCAAAACTTTTTCGCCCACGGGCGCGGGATATGTTATTACCTTTGTCTGGGCGGGTTTTGATTCGGATGCGGGTTGCCGCTTGGCGTCGGCTGCGAACGTCGGACTTTGGCAGAATATTGCCGAAAGCAGCAATGCTACGGCTATTTGTTTTGGCGTTTTGTGCGTCATGTATTTCCTCCTCTGTTTACTTTGTTAAAACAAATGCACTTTTTATGGGGGCAGATACTAACGGGCGCATCGGAAACGTCAAACAAAAAACGAAGTCGTGCGCGGAGGGTTGGTGGGCGGTTCGCGCGGGGTGGCGCAACAGTAGGCAGGCGCGTAAAAGCTTGACAATTTCGGCAGTGGAAAAGACTATTACCGACGCTATGACAACCCAGGAATTTAAAAAAGAATTCGAAGCGCGCCGCGCGAAAGTCGAGCAGGCTATCGACAAGTATCTGCCCGCCGAAGACGTCCGCCCGTCGATTATCCACAAAGCTATGCGATACAGCATGGAAGCGGGCGGCAAGCGCATTCGCCCGATGCTGCTTTTGGCGGCGCACGAAATGTTCCCGTCCGAAATCGACCCGCTGCCGGCGTGCGTTGCGATTGAATGCCTGCATACGTATTCGCTTATCCACGACGATCTTCCGTGTATGGACAACTCCGACCTGCGCCGCGGGAAACCCACCTGCCACAAACAATTCGACGAAACCATGGCGTTGCTTGCCGGCGACGCGCTTTTGACGTATTCGATGTGGCTTTTGGCTGACGCATACAAGGCGTATCCGAAAGTCGCCGCGGGATTGGTGCTCGATCTCGCCGACGCGGGCGGCAGCACGAAGATGATCGGCGGGCAGGTCGAAGACGTTTTGGGCGAGCGCGAAGGCAAGATGACCGTCGACAAGCTCAATTTTATCCACCATAACAAGACCGCCGCGCTCATCACCGCCGCCGTCACAATGGGTATAAGGCTTGCGGGCGACTGCGACGCGCAAAAGCTTGAAGTCGCGCGGGAAATCGGCAAGAACATCGGGCTTGCGTTCCAGGTTATCGACGACGTTCTCGACGTCGTAAGCGACGACGCCACTATGGGCAAGACGACGCACCTCGACGCCGCCAACGAAAAAATGACGTATGTTTCGCTTTACGGCATAGAGCGTTCGCGCGAAATTGCCGCCGAACTCACCGACAAGGCGATTGCCGACTGCAAAAAGCTCAGCGCAAACTGCGGGTTTTTCGAGACTTTGATTTCGTATATGAAAAACCGTATAAACTAATTGCAAATAGTGTTTTTAACCAAATTCGGAGGATTTTATTATGGTAGTTGAACCGCGTGTAAAGGGATTTTTATGCATAACGGCGCACCCCGAGGGTTGCGCGAAAAACGTATCGGAGCAAATCGAATACGTGAGGAAGTCGGGCAAAGTCAATGGCGGATGCAAGTCGGCGTTGATTATCGGGGCGTCGACGGGCTACGGTTTGGCGAGCCGCATTTGCGCGGCGTTCGGCTGCGGCGCGGCGACTGTCGGCGTATTCTTCGAACGCCCCGGCGACCCCGTCCGCGAGCGTTCGGGCAGCGCGGGCTGGTATAACACCCGCGCGTTTACCAAGTTCGCCGAGTCCGATGGGCTGTATGCCGCAAACATCAACGGCGACGCATTTTCGGACGAAATCAAGCAGCAGGCAATCGAGGCAATCAAAAAATCTCCGCTCGGAAAAGTCGACCTGATTGTCTACTCGCTCGCCTCTCCCCGCCGCACCGACCCGAAGACGGGCGAAGTCTACAAGAGCGTTTTGAAGACAATCGGCGAGCCGCGCAAAGACAAGAGTTTGGACACCGACAAGGGCGAAGTCGTCGAGGTTGTCGTCCCCTCCGCAAACGAAAAGGAGATTTCCGACACCGTCAAAACGATGGGCGGCGAAGACTGGAAGCTCTGGATTGAAGCCCTCGACGCTGCGGGCGTGATTGCCGAAGGGTGCACGTCGGTTGCGTATTCCTATATCGGCCCGAAGTTGACGTATCCGATTTACCGCGACGGCACTATCGGCGAGGCAAAGAAGAATTTGGAGGCTTCCGCCGCCGCAATCGACGCCATGCTCAAACTCCACCGCGGCAAGGCGTTTGTCTCGATGAACAAGGCGTTGGTCACGCAGGCAAGCAGCGCGATTCCCGTCGTGCCGCTCTACGTCTCGATTCTCTACAAGGTGATGAAGGAAAAGGGTGTCCACGAAAACTGCATTATGCAGATTTACCGCCTGTTCTCCACCCAGCTTTACAACGGTAACTGTCTGGATTTCGACGACGACGGGCGCGTGCGCATAGACAACCTCGAATTGCGCCCCGATGTCCAGCAGGCTGTTTTCGACATTTGGCCGGAAGTAAACACCCAAAACCTTTACGAGCTGACCGACTTCGAAGGCTACAAAAAGGAATTTTTGAAGCTCTTCGGCTTCGGAGTCGAAGGGGTGGACTATACTCTCGACTCTCTTATCTAAAAACCGCGAGGACGCCTCTCGTTGCGAATTTAATTACAAAAAAACATTCCGCAACGCGGAATGTTTCCGTAAAAAAATAAAATTATTCGCAACGAAGGCGCACGCCCTCGCCCGTTTTAGAGGTTGAAGTAGGATTTCGCGTTGCGATACGAGACGTTGGCGACGAGGTTGCCGACAAGTTCCATGTCGCGGGGAAGAAGTCCGCGCTGCATTTCGTCGCCGAGAATGTTGCACAAGAGGCGTCGGAAATACTCGTGGCGCGCGTAGGAGAGGAACGAACGCGAGTCGGTGAGCATACCGACGAACCTGCCCAAGAGCGAGAGGTTCGAAACCGCTTCGAGCTGGCGGTGCATACCGTAGAGGTTGTCCATAAACCACCACGCGCTACCGAGCTGGATTTTTCCGGGGCAATCGGACGACTGGAAATTGCCCAGCATTGCGGCAATCATCTCGTTGTCCTTAGGGTGGATATTGTATATGATTGTCTTGCCGAGTTTGCCTGCGGAATTGAGGTTGTTGAGGTGTTTTGCCAAGTCGGCGGCGTAGTTCGATTCGCCGATTGAATCGAAGCCCGAGTCCGCACCGAGCTGTTTGAACATAATCTTGTTATTGTTGCGCAAAGGTCCGATATGCAACTGGCGCACCCAGCCCTTGTCGGCGTCCATTGCGGCGCACTCGCGCAGGATTGCGCCCTTGAAGGCGATTGCCTCGTCGGGGGCGATTTTTTCACTGCTTGAAATCGCCTTTTGGAAAGTGTCTTCGATTTCGTAGTTGAATGCCTTTTTATGCCAGACGGTTTCGATGCCGTAGTCCGAAACGCGGCAACCGTTCTGATGGAAATAGTCATGGCAGTGTTTGAGCGCAATGAGGAGATCGTCGTAAGCCCTGATTTCGACGCCCGAAGCCTGCTCGAGCTTTTCGAGATATCTTATGTAGGTGAGATGGTCTTCGATTGCGAAGGCCTTGTCGGGGCGGAATGTGGGACGCACTTTGATTTCGAACCCGCTTTCGGCGATTTTTTTGTGGTATGCCAAGTCGCTTGTGGGGTCGTCGGTAGTGCAGACAGCTTCGACGTTGCTGCGGCGCATGCACTCCTGCGCAGTCAGCGTTTTAAGCACTTCGTTTGCGCGATTCCAAATGTCTTCGGCGGTATCCCCCGAAAGCAGGACGTCGTCGATACCGAAGAAGCGCGCGAGTTCCAAATGGCACCAATGATACATCGGGTTGCGCAGCATTTGCGGCATTGTTTCGGCGAATGCCTGAAATTTTTCCCTGTCGGAAGCGTCGCCGGTGATGAATTTTTCGTCGACGCCGTTCGAGCGCATCATGCGCCATTTGTAATGGTCGCCGCCGAGCCAAATTTGGGTGATGTTATCCCAACGTTTGTTCTCGCAAATCTCGGCGGGGTCGAGGTGGCAGTGGAAGTCGATAAGCGGCTGCTTTTCGGCGTATTCGTGATACAATTCCCGAGCGAATTTCGAATCGAGAAGAAAGTCGTTGTTTATGAATTTTTCCATTGACTAAGATTGTCTCAAACGATTGAGTTGTAGTCAAGAAAGAAAAACGCCCCACGGCGTGTTTGATAAAAAACAAAAATCGAGATGAAAATAACGCAAAAAGACATCGCTGCAAAGTTGGGTGTTTCGACATCGCTGGTTTCGCGCGTTCTGTCGGGGCAGGCACACAAAATCGGCGTCCACCCGAGCAAAATCGAGGAAATTCTGCGCGTGGCAAAAGAGATGAACTATGTGCCATCGCCCGCCGCGCTCGCGTTGCGCGGAAAGAAGTCGAACACGGTCGGGATTGTAGCATACGATTTTTATTCGCCGTATTTCTCGTTTTTGATTAGCGAATTACAGCAGCTCGCGCACGAAAAAAACTACTCGCTGTTGCTTGTGGGGTTTCTAAACCGCAAGCCCAACGACGCCGACCTGCTGCCGCTTTACAAGCACTTTGTCGACGGGATTATAATTCTCGGCTCTTATGGCGACCTCTCTTGGACGAAGGCTTTCGGCGAGCTTCCCATTGCGCGAATCGGGCACGGCGAGCACAAAAACTTGAAGCTTTCAATAAGTGTCGACGAGCTTGACGCGATGCAGAAAATTTTCCGCTACATAAATCAGGGGCTAAAAAAGCGTTCCGTCGCGTTTGCGATGCGGGGGCTGCCCGCGCACAAGCTGCGCTGCGACTGCGCCCAGAAAACTGCGCCCCAATTCGACTGCGAGCTTGAAATTCTCTCGATGCCCAATGCCGAAAAGGATTTTGCCTGCGGCAGCGACATCGCCCGAGGTCTTTTACAATCGGGCAAGCCTCTGCCCGAAGTGGTAGTTTGCGCGACTGATATGATTGCCATGGGTCTTATCAAAAAACTTTACGAAAACAATGTCAAAGTTCCCGACGACATTGCCGTTATCGGCTTTGACGACATTCCCGAAGCCTCGAACTACATCCCCTCGATAACGTCGTTCCGTCAGCCTATGAAGGCGTTTGCAAAGAAATGTTTTGATGCGGTTGTTGCCGAGAATTCCCCCGCGGAAGGAGTCAAGTTGCTTGAAGGCGAACTCCTCATTCGCAGATCCACTCTTTTGTAAGTTCGGAAGAGGCGTTTTTTATATGTTCGTAAGTGGCGTTTTTTATAAGTTCGGAAGTGGCGGCAATCGGCGTTGCTGATGTGCCTTTGCTTTTTTATTAAAGGTTGTGTAGGAAACTGACAAAGGCGCATTGACGAAGTCAATCGCCGCTGGTGCACGTCATAAAAAAAATGTAGGGGTCTGCCAGAGCGGGAATATTGGCTGGAAGCCAATCCCGCGACGGTGCGCGTCTATAAAAAACGTAGGCGTTTGGCAAAGGAGATTTATTTGCGAATGCAAATCCTCCGCCCGTGCACGTCATATAAAAAACGCCCGTGCCAGTCATTTAAAATAATCAGGAGAGAATCGAGAGAATGTGGCGGAGGGACTTTGCGAAGTATTCTACTTCGTCAAGCGTGTTGTAAAATGCGAGCGAGGCGCGGCAAGTTCCGATTACCCCGAGCGTATGCATAAGCGGTTCGGCGCAGTGGTGCCCCGTGCGGACGGCAATACCGTAATTGTTGAGCATAACCGAAATGTCGTTGGGGTGGACGCCCTCGACCGAGAACGAAACGACGGGCACTTTGTTTTTCGCCGTTCCGTGAATTGTGAGTCCCCTGATTTGCGAAAGCTCGGCGGTGAGCGCGTCCAGAAGTTCGCGCTCGTGGCGGCGGACGGCGTCGGCGTCGAGCCCTTTTAAATAACGGCACGCCGCGGCAAAAATTATGTTCGAGGCAATGTTGGGCGTTCCCGCCTCGAAACGCTCGGGACTGGGGCGGAACGTGGTTTTATTCCACGAAACGTTTTCAATCATATCGCCGCCGAACTTCCACGGGCGCATATTGTCCAGAAGTCCGCGTCGGGCAATGAGCGCCCCCGACCCGGTCGGGGCGAAGCATTTGTGCGACGAAAGCGAAACGAAATCGAACAGCCCGCAGGAGACGTCTTCGAGCATGTGCGGCGAAGACTGCGCGGCGTCGATTGAGACTTTCGCGCCGAATTTGCGAGCCTCGGCGGCAACGGCGCGAATGTCGTTTATTGTGCCCAAAACGTTGGAGGCGTGCGCAAGCGAAACAATTTTTGTGCGTTCGGAAAGCTTCGCCCTGAAATCGTCGAAATCAAGCTCGCCCGACGGCGTGATTTTTGCGACTTTGATTTTGGCGGAAGTTTTTTCGGCTATAAACTGCCAAGGAACGATGTTGGCATGGTGCTCCATTTCCGTCAGCAGAATTTCGTCATCGGGATTCAAATTGTCCGCACCCCAACACTGCGCGACGATATTCAGCGACTCCGTCGCGCCCGAAGTGAACACCGCAACATAGTCGTCCGCAGTCGGAATTTCGCCTGCGCGTTCGTCGACTGTCCGTGCCCCTACAAATTCGGCGACGACTGCGCGGGCGGCTTCGTATTCGGCCGTGGCGCGGTCGCTGAGCTCGTATGAGCCGCGGTGGATATTGGCGTTGTCTTCGCGGTAGAACTCCGACATTGCATCTATCACGCAGGACGGTTTTTGCGTCGTCGCGGCGTTGTCGAAATACACAAGGGACTTGCCCGACTTCAATTTTTCCGAGAGAAGCGGAAAATCTTTTCTAACAGACTGGACATCGAATGACATTGTGCGAATGATTACATACGCCGAAAAATAGACAATCAAATTCTCATTTGCGCCGAGCGTCGAATGCTCAATGCGCCGCGATGGAGGGAATAGGCAAAAGCGGCGCAAAAAAAGACACCGCCCGAAATAATTTCATTCGGGCGGTGCTATCTATATATGATGGGGGAGGAAATTTTTCTATGATTTGATAATCGAACATTTTTTCGCCGAATCAAGCTTTTTTTTGCAAAATTTTAAAAATTTTTTTCGGGCTAAAAATTCGCGTTGAGAAAATCCGCGCACGTTTTCGCCGTAGCCCACGCAGCGTGGAGGTTGAAGCCGCCCGTAATGGCGTCGATGTCGAGGCATTCGCCCAGAAAAAACAATCCCGCTTTTTTGCGGCTTTGCATTGTGGAAAAATCGACCCCACGGCAATCGACGCCCCCGCACGAAACGAACTCGCCCTTGCTCGGGGAACGCCCCGTTATGCGGAATTCGAAATTGCGCAATAGCTCGGCAATGGCCTGTTCCTGCCGTCGGGTCAGATTCGCAAAACGCGTGTCGGCGGCGACGCCCGCGCGGAACAAAATGTAGTTCCAAAAATTTTGCGGTAGCATAAACGGGCAAAAATTGGACAGCATTTTTTTTGTATGCTCGGCGCGGGCTTTTTTGAAGGTAGAGAAAATTTCGTCGCGCGGCAAGCCGGGTAGGAAGTCCAAAAATGCCCGCGCATTGTAGCCGCATTCACAAAGCTCCCGCGCGGCGAACGACGAAAATTTGAGGGCACACGGCCCAGTAAAGCCGAAATGCGCCGTAAGCAAACTGTCGCGAACCGAAATTTTTCTGCCGCCGAAATCCGCCCACATACGCGCGTCGAGCGCGACGCCCGACTTGAAATTTGCGTCCTGCGCGACATCGGCGCAGAGTCCGAAAAGCGAGGGGATTTCGGGGTTGAATGTGTGTTCGAATGATTCGACGCTCTTTTTTAGCGGCTCGCCCCAATGCCCGCCGAGCGCGAAAACTACGGCGTCGAACTCCCGCGGGGCATCATCGCCCGCAATGTGCACGGCAAACTTTCCGCCGTATTCCGAAACCCCGACGACGGGCGAATTAAGCGAAATCCGCACGTCCGATTTTTCGAGAAGCGCGCGGGCGATGTCCTCGGCTCTGTCAGAACGCGGAAAAATCTTTCCGCCGTCTTCGCGCTTGGAGCGCACGCCGCAGGACTCGAAAAACTCGACTGCCGCCGCCGCGGGGAAACGCCCTATCGGTTTGCGCAGGCTGCCAGCTCCGCGCGGGTAAAAATTTTTCAAGTCGGCGGTCGGGACGATGTTTTCGTTGGTGAAATTGCACCTGCCGCCGCCCGTTTTGAGAAGCTTTTTAAGAGGGGCGTTCGACGCCTCGAAAACGCGCGTTTCGAAATGCCCGTCCAGATTTGCGGCGCAAAACATACCCGCCGCGCCCGCGCCTACAATCGCGATTTTCACCGTCCGCGCCCCTCCGACAACGCCTCGCCGACACGGTTGAGGCAGAACAGAGTTATACTGAATAGCAGCGACGGAAAAACCAAGAGCCACGGGGCGTCTTCCATATACTCCGCGCCGTCTTTTATGAGGCTGCCCCACGACGGAAGCGGTGCCTGCACTCCCAAGCCAAGAAAGCTCAAAAACGCCTCCAACATCATAACGCTCGGCACGGTCAACGCCGCGCACGCGAAGACGGGAGAAAGCATATTCGGCAGAATGTGTTTTGCGAAAACGCCGAAGCGCGTCTGTCCGAGCGCAACGGACGCCTCGACAAACTGCCGCGACTTGACCTCCAACGCGGCGGCGCGGGCGATTCGCGCCATTGTCAGCCACTCGACCGCGCCGATTGCAACAAAAATCAGCCACAGCGACCTGCCGAAAGCGACCATTAAAAGAATTACGAAAATCGTAAACGGCAGCGCGTAGATTATGTCGACAACGCGCATCATTGCAGCGTCGACTCTGCCGCCGAAAAGCGCGGACGCAGTTCCGTATGCAACGCCTATAAATACCGCGACGAATGTCGCCATAATGCCGACCGCGAAAGAGACCCTGCCGCCGAAAAGCGCGCGGGAAAACACGTCGCGCCCCAAGGCGTCGGTGCCGAACAAATGCCCGCGCGACGGCGGCAAAACGCCCGAGGACAAGTCCTGCGCGGAATAGGAATACGGCGCAATTAGGTCGGCGCACAGGCACGCGACGGCAATCAGCGACACCGCCGCGAAGCACGCGAGCGCGAACTTGTCGGAAACAATGCGCGCGCGCAACTCGGCAAAAACTCCGCCTTCGCCCGAGCGTTTCATTTGGAAAGCTCCTTCCCGATTTTCGGGTTGAGCAGCGCGAGCGCGGCGTCGGAGAGAATGTTGAAAAACAGAATGAATGCGGCGTAGAGCATAACGCAGCCGAGAATCATTGTGTAGTCGTTGTCGAGCGCGCTCGATATGAAAAATTTGCCGAGCCCCGGAATCTGGAAGACGCTTTCCACTACGAACGAGCCCGTGAGCATTCCCGCCGCCGCAGGCCCGAGATACGATACCGCAGGCTGCAATGCGTTGCGCAGAACATGGACGCAGAAAATGCGCGTTTGCGAAACGCCCTTTGCCCGCGCCGTGCGGACGTAGCCCCTGTCGAGTTCGCCGACAATGCCGCTGCGCGTAAGCCGCGCAATCCACGCGATGTAGAAGAGCGAAAGGGTGATTGCGGGCAAAACGATGTCTCCCGAAACATTCCAGCCCATTGCGTTGAACCACCCGAGCCTGAGCGCGAAAATCAGAATCAGGACGGGGCCCAAAACCATAGACGGCAGGCACACGCCCGCAAGCGACAATGCCGAAAGCGCAGCCCCCGACGCGCCGCGGTTAAACGCCGCAGCCGCTATGCCCAGCGCGACGCCAAAAACTATTGAAAGCAGCAAAGCCGCGCAGCCGAGTTCGAGGGAGACGAGCGACTTTTCCGCCAAAATCTCGCCGACACTCCACCCTTTGTATTTGTAGGAGGGTCCCAAATCGCCGCGAACCGCGTTTTTTAGGAAGTTGAAATACTGCGCGTAAAGCGGCTTGTCCAACCCATAATAGGCGTTGAGCGCGGCGACGGTTTCGTCGCTTTTTTGGCGTTCGCCGTCGAAGGGGCCTCCGGGGACAAACCGCACCATAAGCCACACCGCCGTTATTATGAATAGGAAGACGGGGACTGCCTCGAAAAGTCTTTTTAGAATATATTTTGCCATTTTGTGTTAGCGGAAATTATTTTGCGGTTGCGTCGAGATATACTCCCTTGTAATCGTGATAATCAAGCAGGTTGGAATCCCAATTTTTAAGCATGGGGCTTATCAGATACACTTTCGAATAAAAGTAGATGGGCATAACGGGGGCGCGGGAGGTCATCAAAACTTCGGCGTCGCGAAGAAGTTTCAAGCGTTCGGATTTTGTCTTTGCGCGGGAAGCCCGCGACAAAAGCGCGTCGAAGTCGGCGTTCTTCCAACCGCTGTGGTTTAGCGGGTTGCCCGAAGAAAACAGGTCGAGAAAATTTTCGGGCTCGGCAAAATCTCCCACCCAGCTCGCCCTCGCGACTTCGAAATCGCGGGCGCGGCGGGCAGCCAGATACGCAGGCCATGACAGATTGTAAAGTTCCGCCTCGATGCCCAAATTTTTGCGCCACATATTCTGCACCGCCTCGGCAATCGGCTTGTGCTGCTCGGAGACGTTGTAGGTGATTCTTATTTTCGGGAAGCCGCGCCCGTCGGGATACCCTGCCTGCGCGAGTAATTCGCGGGCGCGGCGAACGTCGCCCGACTTTTCGATTTCGTCAGAAGTGTGCATGCCGCCGCAGCCGTCGGGCACGAACGCGTATGCCTCGGACTGCCCCGAACGCAGGACGCTGTCGATAATCGCGCGGCGGTCGATTGCAAGCGACAGTGCCTTGCGCACGCGCCAATCGTCGAACGGTTTCACGCGCGTGTTGAAGAGGTAATAGTAGACGCCCAGCCACGGCGCGCGCCGCAGGATTGCGGGATTTTCGCGCAGGATATTTCCGACGCGGTGCGGGCAGACGGAATCGGTTATGTGAAGCTGCCCCGCGCGGAAAGCCCTGTCTTCGGTGTTGAGATTCGAAATCGGGAAGAACTCTATGGCGTTTAGTTTTACGGCGTCGGCATCCCTAAAAAGCGGGTTTTTCGCGACGCGGACTTTGTCGTTTATGCGCCATTTTTCGAGAACGAACGCGCCGTTCGAAACTATGTTTTCGGGTTTCGTCCAGACCGCGTTCGGGAATTTGTCCGCGCCGAATTTTTCGAGAACGCGCTGCGGAAGCGGGAAAAACACCGCGTTGTAGAGCGTCGAAACGAAATATCCGCAGGGGCGTTCGAGCTCGACTTCGAGCGTATGCGCGTCAGGAGCGCGGACGCCGAGTTTCGAGAAATCGCGTTCCTCCCCCTTTGCGATTGCCCGCGCGTTTTTTACGGGGTAGAGCATTGACGCGTATTCGGAGGCTATTGACGGGTTGAGCGCGCGCCGCCACGCAAAGACGAAATCCCGCGCGAGCACGGGTTCGCCGTCCGACCACTTGGCGCGGGAATCCAGAAAAAACGTGTAGTGCAGGCCGTCGTCGGAAATCTTCCAGCTTTTTGCGACTGCGGGCTTGGGTTCGAGCGTTTTGGGGTCGGCGCGGACGAGTCCTTCGAAGAGCGCGTTTAAAATGCGCATTTCGGAAAATCCCGTAGCCAAAGCGGGGTCGAGCGACTCGGGGTCGGCGGAATTGCCCATAAGCAGGACGCCGCGCCGCGCGGCGTCTTCCGCCTGAGTGGAATTTTTCGAGCAGGCAGACAATGCCGCGCAGAGCGCAACGCAAAAAACAAGAATCAATCCTCCGCGGAACATGGTCGCTAAAATTTCGGCACGGCATCGATGAGTCTGCGCGTGTAGGGGTGTTGGGGGTTGGCGCAGATTTGTTCGGCGTCGCCCTGCTCGACGATTTTGCCCGCGGTCATCACCAAAATTCTGTCGCTTAGGTATTCGACTACGGCGATGTCGTGGGCGACAAAAAGCATTGCTATGCCGAGTTCGGCGCGGAGCGATTCGAGCAGGTTTATAATCTGCGCCTGAACGGAAACGTCGAGCGCGCTGACGGGTTCGTCGCAAATGAGGAACTCGGGTTCGACCGCCAACGCCCGCGCGATGCCGATGCGCTGACGCTGTCCGCCCGAAAATTCGTGCGGGTAGCGTTGCATGACGTCGGGGCTAAGCCCGACTTTTTCGAGCAGGCAGGCGGTTTTGTCGCGCCGCTGGGCGGCGGTCATTTTTTTGAAATGTATTTCGAGCGGCTCGGAAATGATTTTGAGAACGCTCATTCGCGGATTGAGCGAATTGAACGGGTCCTGAAAAATCATTTGAATGCGCTTGCGGTATGGCAGAAATTCGCGCTCGGGCAGAGCGGTAAGCTCCGCGCCGTCGTAGCGGACGCTGCCCGAGGCAATCGGCGCGAGGCGGATAATTGCGCGCCCCGTCGTCGTCTTTCCGCTTCCGCTTTCGCCCACAAGGCCTACGATTTCGCCGCGTTTTACGCCGAACGAAACGCCGTCGACGGCGTTGAACTTGCGCTTCGACGCCCCGAACAATCCGCCGCCGAGCCCGTAGGAGACAACGAGGTTTTCGACTTCGAGCAAATAGTTTTTATCCGAGCCAATCATATTCAATCGGTTTTAATTTTCGCGATTTCGCGCCCAGACGCGGCACGCAGTTTATCAACGCCTTTGTGTAGGGGTGTTGCGGGTTTTTGAGAACGTCGGCGCACTTGCCGCGCTCGACGATTTCGCCCCTGAACATCACGATTACGTTTTCGCAAAGCTCCGAAATTATGCCGAAGTTGTGCGTTATAAGCAAAAGCGACATTCCGTTTTTTTCGCGCACGGTTTTGAGCAGGTCTATAATCTGCTTTTGTATGGTGACGTCGAGCGCGGTCGTAGGCTCGTCGGCGACGAGCAGCGACGGGCGGCACGCAAGTGCCATTGCAATCATCACGCGCTGCTGCATTCCGCCCGAGAGCTCGTGCGGGTAGGCGTCGTAGCGGGCGGAAGCCTCGCGTATACCTACACTTTCAAGCGCGTTCACGACTGTCGAACGCACATCCTCGCAATCGGGGAAGTGGAGTTTGACTGCCTCGGCAATTTGGTAGCCAACGGTGAAAACGGGGTTAAGCGATGTCGACGGTTCCTGAAAAATATAGGCGATTTCGCGCCCGCGGATTTTGCGCAGTTGCGCGTTGTCCATTGTGTTGATGTCGCGCCCGCGGTAGAGGATTTCGCCGCGGACTTCGCAAACGGGCGGCGGCGGCAGCAGGCGCGTGAGGCTCATTGCCGAAACGGTTTTTCCGCTTCCACTTTCTCCCACAATTGCAACCGATTCGTTCGCGCCTATTGAAAAATCCGCGCCCTTGACCGCCTCGGTTTTACCGAAGTTAATGCGCAGTCCTTTGACTTCGACAAGTTTTTGACTGACCATTTTCCGATTCCGCCTTCTAAATTTTTTTGGTAAGCGTTATGACGTTACGCCCGCCGACATATTCGTACTTGTAAGAATCGACATTTTTTTTGACGAAGAAAACCCCCAATCCGCCTACGCCGCGCTCTTCGATACCGAGGTCGGTGTCGGGCTCGGGCGCGTCTGCAAAGGGATTGAACTTCGGCGCGGTGTCGGAAACGGTCATCGTTATAGCGTGGCCGTCCGTCGAAAGGCCGAACTCGACACGCTTTGACGCGTCGGACTTGTAGCCGTGTTTTGCCGCGTTCGCGAAAAGCTCCTCCGCCGACAGATTCAGCGCGAACGCCGCCTGCGGCGCGCCCGCCGAAGCGCAGAATGCGTCGATGTCGGCGGCTATTTCGCCGAGTGAATTCAAGTCTGCCGAATAAGATTTTTTCATCATTTGAAAATTATGCGGCACATCGAGTAGTCGTCCTCGAAGCGTTCCGAATTTTGAATTTGTGCCGCCTGCGCAAACAGGTTTTCGAGCACGTCGCCGCCGCGTTTTTGGCTGTCGGCAAGCCGCGCCTCGAACTCGTCAAAGCCGAGCGTGCGTCCGTCTTGGGCGCGGCGCAGCTCGTATACGCCGTCGCTAAAAATGTAAAGCCCCGCCCCGCGCGGAACATCGACGGTTTTTTCGGCGAACGACATATCGGGCATTGCCCCGACAATCATCCCGCCCGTCGAGAGACGTTCGAATTTTCCGCCGCCGCAGTCGAGCAGCGCGGGCGGGTGCCCGCCGGAAGCGAACGAGAGTTTGCGCGTTTTCGGATTGTAGACGCCGAACCACAACGTAAAATACATATTGTTCTGCTTCTCCATATCGAAAGCGTTGTTCAACGCCGCCAACACCTGCGACGGCCGCGTAAAATCGACGTCGGGCAGACTTTGCGAGCGCAGCACGTTCATCACTGACACGGATAACAACGCAGCCCCCACTCCGTGGCCGCAAACGTCCAAAAGAAACATCGAAAAGTTGTCCTCGCCGACGCGCTCGTAGCCGAAGCAGTCGCCGCCGAGCTGAGTTGACGTTCTGAAAATCCAGTCGGTCTTCAAAATTTCGTTGTCGATTTTCGCGGGCAGCAGGCTTTTGACGTAGGCGTCGGCCTGCTCCAACTCGCTGCGAAGCAGATTCTGGCTTTCCTGCAAACGCGCCATTGCGATGTTGCGCTCGCAAAAATTGATGTAGGCCTTCGAGTGGTAGCGGATTCGCGCAATGACTTCAAGCTTGTCGGGCAGCTTCACCATATAGTCGTTCGCGCCGTTTTCAAATGCCTTGTATTTTGTGGAAGGCTCTTCCTTCGACGAAAGCACAATCAGCGGAATGTCGCGCGTGGCAGGGTTTGCCCTGAAATATTTTGCGAGGGTCAGCCCGTCAACATCGGGCATAACCAAGTCCTGCAAGACGACGGTCGGCTTTACCTGCGCCGCGGTTTTTAGGGCTTCGAGGGGATTTTGGCAGTAGAAGAAATCGATGTCGCGCTCGCCATCGAGCATACGCCGAACGGCTTCGGCGATAATCGGCTGGTCATCTACAAGCAGCACCCTTATGCGCCCGTCCGAAACCGCGCCGCCTTCGAGCATATCCCCATTGTTAATCATACTTTAAACTATTAAGACTTTTACGCGCAAACGCAACAATAAACCCCGCCGCGAATGCCGACTTTTTCGGGGGTTGAGCCGCCTCGGCAAAAATATTGGCGCAAAATCGCAAAAAAAGCTTGCAATGACGCCCGTGTTTTGCTCTATATGTGAGGACAATATCGCAGGGTGGAGCAGCATGGTAGCTCGTCAGGCTCATAACCTGAAGGTCATTGGTTCAAATCCAATCCCTGCATCCAATTTGAAAAGCGCGACGTTTTTTAACGCCGCGTTTTTTTGTGCCCGCGTTTGACGCCGCCAGAGCTGTGCGAACTCTTGCGTGCGTGTTGTGTATGCGGAAGAAAATAAGTCGGCTTGCACGAAGCGGAGTTCCCTGCGCGGACGCGACGAGTCCGCGCAAAGCGAATCCGCGTCTACACGGGCAAGAGCGACAGAAGCCGCGCCTCGGAAATCACGGGAATGCGCGCCTTTTTTGCGACATACGCGGCGTCGGGATAGGCGTCGTTCAAACTCGGGTCGCGTTTCGCCCCGACGACTACGAACGACGGATACTGCTCGATGTCGCGCACGACCGACGCGCCGCAGCGCAGAAGCACGCTTTCGACTTGCGGGTTTGTCATATTCGTAAACCGCCCGCAGACCAAAAACGACTTCGAAAAATCTACGGGTGTTGAGTTGTCGAAAAACGAATCGACCGACGCGCCGCCCGCGTTGTTGCCCGACTTGCGCAGCCCCGAAGCCGCGCCGCCGTTTAGCCTGTCGATGGCAGCCGAAAGATTCGCAGTTCCAATCCGATTAGGGAAGCCCACGGTTGCGCCCGTGTTGCCGAAAACGCTACGCGGTTTGGTAAAACTGCTGCGGCGCGTTTCGAAGGGGTAGCCCGAATTTTCGCAATCGAAAGGCTCGGCAGACGGACGTTTCAAACTTCCGCGGGATTTGAAAGAACCGCCGAATTTGCCCGCGTCCGCCGACGCAGTGCCGCAAAATTCGCGCCTGAATTCCGACACGTCGAATTCGCGGTCGAGCCTGTAAAAAATGCGCGCGCACGCGATTGCGTCGGCGAGCGCGTTGTGGTGGTTGAAAGACGGCAGTTCGAAATGCCGCGCTACGGCGTCGAGCTTGTTGCTGGGAAGCCCAAGATTGCGCCTGCTAATGCACAACGTGCAAAAGTATGCGAAGTTCGGGCAATTCAATCCGTAAAGCGAGACCGTCTGTTTTAGGCACGAAATGTCGAACGCCGCATTATGGGCAACGACGACATCGCCGAAAAGCCCCGAAATTTCGTCCCAATACTGGGCGAAGGTGGGCTTGTCGCGCACGTCGGCGGCGGTTATTCCGTGGATTTTCGTGTTCCAATAAAGAAACGGCGCGCACGGATTTATAAGTTGGTGGATTTTCGAGACGATTTTCCCGCGCTCTACACGCACAACCCCGACGGAACAAATCGACGTTCTGTCGGAATTTGCAGTTTCGAAATCGAGCGCGGTAAAGCATTCGGGCATATCGCCGCAAAAATCGGGAATTTAAATCAAACGCCTACTGGACGGAGAATTTGAAAACCGTCGTGGTGTCGTATTTTTCGTTGGGGCGCAAAACCGTGGAGGGGAAATCCTCGTTGTTGGGCGAGTCGGGGAAGTGCTGGGTTTCGAAGCACATTCCGTAGCGGTAGCGGTAGATTTTGCCGTTTTTGCCGACCTGATTTTTCAGGAAGTTGCCCGAATAGAATTGAACCCCCGGCTCTTCGGTGAAGATTTCGAGCTGGCGGCCGCTGATTGGCTCGTAGACGCGGACTGCGAATGTCATCTTCGACGCGCCGTCCTTGTTGAGAACCCAGTTGTGGTCGTAGCCGCCCGCACGGCGCAGCTGCCTGATGTCGGTTTCGATGCGCGAGCCGACCGTCTTGGGCTTCCTGAAATCGAACGGCGTTCCCTCCACATCGTCGAGCGAACCCGTGGGAATGAGCTCGGAATCAATCGGCGTGTATTTGTCGGCGTTTATAGTGACTTCGTGGTTGAGAATGTTGCCGTTGCCCGCGCCGAAGAGGTTGAAATACGAATGCTGCGTGAGATTGCAGACAGTCGGCTTGTCGGTCGTCGCCTTGTAGTTGACGACAAGCTCGTTTTTGTTGTTGAGCGTGTAGGTGACCTCGGTATTCAAATTTCCGGGAAAGCCGCCGTCGCCGTCGGGCGAGAGCAGCGAAAGCGTGAGGACTGCGGCGTCGCGCGTGGTGGACGCCTTTGCGCGCCACACTTTTTTGTCGAAGCCGATGTGGCCGCCGTGGAGGGTGTTTCTGCCGTTGTTTCTAAGCAGGTTGTATTCCTTTCCGTCGAGCGTGAATTTGGCGTCGCCGATTCGGTTGCCGTATCTGCCTACAACCGCGCCGAAGTAGTCGCTGAACTGCTCGTAGTCCGAAATTGTTTCAAGCCCCAAAACGACGTCGTCGAGCTTGCCGTTGCGGTCGGGGACGATGATGCTTGTAATCACCGCGCCGTAGTTTGTGATTTTAACAACCATTCCGTTTTTGTTTTGAAGCGTAAAGAGTTCGAGTTCTTCCCCCCCCTTTGTCTTGCCCCATTTTTCGGAACTGACCGACTGCGCCGAAACCGAGCCCGCAAACGCGGCGATAGCCGCAATTAAACACAGGTATTTTTTCATATTTTCAATCTTTCGTTATTGTTGTTGTTTTATTAAAAAGTCCGCAAGCTGCCCGAACGCCGCGCCGCGGTGGCTGACGGCGTTTTTCTCTTCGGGCGAAAGTTCGGCGGTCGTTTTGCCGAAGCGCGGCACGTAGAAAAGCGGGTCGTAGCCGAAGCCTCCCGCGCCTTTTTCGCCGCGGTTGATGAAGCCCTCGATTGTTCCCGTCCAGTTGAATTCGCGCCCGTCGGGGCAAATCAGCGCGATGTCGCAGACGAACCGCGCCGAGCGTTTTTCGTCGGGGACGTTTTCAAGCTCGCGCAAAAGTTTTTTGTTGTTTTCGTTGTCGGCGTCCGAACCGTGAACGCCCGCATACCGCGCCGAAAAAATCCCGGGAGCTCCGCCGAGCGCGTCGACGACAATTCCGCTGTCGTCCGCCATAACATAGGCGTTGCCGACAAGCTTTTTAAGCGCGCGCGCCTTGATGAAGGCGTTTTCGCGGAAAGTCGTTCCCGTCTCTTCTGGCGGGACAAACCCGCAAACGTCGTCCGCGCCGAAAACTTCGGCGTCGACGCCCGCGGCGGCAAACATCTGCGCGAACTCGGCGATTTTGTGTTTGTTGGAAGTTGCTATGTAAATTTTCATTTTTCTTCGTGGTCGACTTTCGAGGCAAGCACTTTGACTTTCAGCGCGGGAACGTCGACAAATTCCGTTTCGCAACCCGCAAGAGCCGCTTCAATCGCGCCCATTTTGGCGTCGAAGTTGTCTATGGAGGAAACGAAAACCGCCTCGGGCGTTGCGGCTCTGACCGCCGCGCCCCACTCGGGCTCGCCCTGATGGCTGAGAACGATGTGTTCGAGCCGCGCAAGAAGGTCGTCGTTGAGATTGTTTTTAATGCCCGCGCGGCGGATTATGCGGTATCCGAGCACGACGTGCCCCTGCAAAAGCCCGAGTTTTGTCCTGTCGGGCGCAAGCCCCTGCGAGTATTCGATAACCTTGCCGACATCGTGGACAATTGCGCCCGCCAAAGCCAAATCCCTGTCGACGTTCGGATACAACGGCGCGAGTGCCGCCGCCATTCTGCCGCAGCGCAGCGAGTGCTCCAAAAGGCCGTAAAGGTATGCGTGGTGCATTTTGACCGCCGCAGTCGACGTCCAGAATTTGCCAGCGGTGCTTTCGATTGCGAAGTTCACGGTGTTGCGCAGGTTCTCGTCGGCAATCGAGGCAATCAACGCCTCCAATTCGGCGCGCATTTTTTGCGGGTCGAAGGGGGAAACGGGCGCGAGCGACGCGTAGACTTCGTCAATCTCCGACTGTTCGAGTTTCCGCGCTCCGTCGATTTTCGGGCTGAATCGCCCCTGATAGAAATCGGACACGCCGCGGAGTTCGAAAACGTCGCCCGACTCCGCGCCTTTGAGCGGCTCGAACGCGGCCGAACCCTCGAAGCACATTGCCGAAAACGCGCCCGAATTGTCGCCGAATTCGAGCATTAAAAATTCGCTCGCGTTCTTGGCCGTGCGAACCTGAACGGAGCGCAAAACCGCGACGACTTCGAACTGCCGCTTGCCGTCACCCTCCCTAAAATTCTTTAAGTCGGAAACTTTATACATTGTCTTTGAATTTTATTTCCAGACGCGACCAGTCGCCCATCGACATGCTTTCGCACGACTCTTCGCGTCCGTCCAAGCGCGAGAGGAAGTAGTCTTTTACCCTCGCGTTTTCGGCGGCGAGAATTCCGCTTAAAATCAGGCGACCGCCCGCCTTCACCGAATCGATGAGGTTGTCGGCGTAGATGCACAGAACGTCCGAAATTATGTTCGCCAAAACGATGTCCGCCTTTTTGCCTTCGAGGGCGCGTTCAATGCCCGCGTGCTCGAATGAAATGCCGTCGAGGGCGATGTTGTTGAGCTTCGCGTTTTCGAGGCTGACGCGAACCGCCTCTTCGTCGCGGTCGAAGCCATAGACTTTGCCGAAGCCGAACATCTTTGCCGTAAGCGCGAGAATGCCCGAGCCGCAGCCTGCGTCAATCAGGAATTTGTCCGAGACGTCGCCGCCGCAGGCGTCGATATAGTCGAGCATGCTCATGGCGCAAAGGCGCGTCGTGGGGTGGTCGCCGGTGCCGAAGGCAAGACCTGCGTCGAAATAAAAAACCTTTTCGTTTGGAGGTTCTTTGAAGTCGCCGCGCATCCAAAGCGGAACCCAGTTGAGACCTTTGTAGTTCCACGCGGTGAGGAATTTTTTGTATTCCTCCTTCCAGTCCCTGTCGCAGACGGTTTCCATCGACGGCGATTCGGGCAGCTCGGGGAACGCGGCGCGAAGGGCTGCGTAGCCCGCTTCGGCAGCGGGCTTGTCGTCGAAATATCCGAACAAAAGCGGAACGTGTTTGTCGTCGATTTTTTCCAAGCCCCAGTTTGGACAGCCGGTTTCGCAGCACCAAGCTTCGAGCGGTTCGGCGAACGAATTTTTCACGTTAAGAGAAATTCTTACCATATACTACTTTCTATTATAAATCATTAGACGCCGCAATCGCCGCCTTGCAACCCGAAGCCGCAGCGGTTATCGCCTGCCGAAAATCCCTGTCGGCGCAGTCGCCCGCAGCGTAGACGTTTTCGACGTTCGTAAAAACTTCGCGCGAAACTTTTATGTATCCGTCGGGGTCGGTTTCGACGGCGTCCCTGAAAACCGCGGTGTTCGGCGCGTGCCCGATTGCGACAAAAACGCCCGAGCACGCCACTTCGACAGTCTCGGAAGTCTTGACGTTTTTCAAAACAGCCCCGCGGCATTTGCCGTCCGAGCCAATCAAAACCTCCGCCAAAACCGAGTCCCAAACGGGGGTGATTTTCGGGTTTGCAAGAACGCGCTCCGCCATAATTTTAGAGGCGCGGAGCTCGCCGCGGCGGTGGACGAGTTTTACGGAATTGCAAAAGCGCGTCAGAAAAAGCGCGTCTTCGCAGGCGGTATCGCCGCCGCCGATTACGATTACATCTTTGCCGCGATAAAATGCGCCGTCGCAGGTCGCGCACGCCGAAACTCCGCCGTGCCCGTAAAGTTCGGCTTCGCCTTTCGCGCCAGTCATTCGGGGCGAAGAGCCCGTTGCGATTATCACTTTGCGGGTTTCCAAAACCGTTCCGCCTTCGAGAAACAGCTTTTTGGGCTCGCCCGAAAAATCGACGCGCCCGACCGCCGCGCTTTCCATGCGCGCGCCGAACTTAACTGCCTGTTCGCGCATCTTCCATACGAGGTCGAAGCCGCCGATTCCCTCGGGGAAGCCCGGATAATTTTCGACATTGCTTGTCGTAGTAAGCAAACCGCCCGCGCGGGGCCCTTCCAAAACGACGGGCGACATTCCCGCACGCGCCGCATAAATTGCCGCGCCAAGCCCCGCGCACCCGCTACCGATAATAACCAGTTCTTCCATAAATATCCTAAACTTGCTACTTATATCGGATTAAAACAATAAAGTATGCGCGCGCAAGGAAATTTCGACGCCCGCGCGCACGAAATTGCGCCCGAGCTCCGCCTAAAAATCTTGCATAACCGCCCGCCTTGCGCCTTTATTTTCGTATGAGACTTTTCGACACCCACGCACACCTCGACACCTTCATAGCCGACAACACCCTCGCGCAAGTCCTCGACGACGCCAAGGCTGCGGGGCTTGAACACATAATAACCGCCTCGACAAAGCCCGAGGATTGGCTCAAATACAGGAAACTCGCGCAAAATTCGGACGGGTTTGTTTTGTGGACAATCGGAATCCACCCAGAGGACATTGACGAAAATTCCTACGACTTTCTCGACGCCCTGCCCTCTTTCTTTGCGGACGACATTCCGCCTGCGGCAGTCGGCGAAATCGGGCTTGATTTCCACTTTCTGCCCAAAGAAAAATCTGCGGCCGCCGAAACCGTAAAAAGGCAGAAGGAAATCTTCGCCCGGCAACTCGCCCTTGCGCGCGACCTCGGCGCGAAAGTTTGCATTCACGCCCGCGACGCCATTGACGAGGTAGTTGACGGAATGCTATCAGCCGATTTTCCGCCAGAAAACGCCGTTTTCCATTGTTATGCAGGCAATGTGGAACAGCTCAAAAGATTGAATGCACTCGGCGCGCGAGCCTCTTGGACGGGAATAATAACCTATCCGAGCGCGGACGAAATGCGTCGGTGCATGCTCGCGCAGGGGCTCGAAAAAATCATGTTCGAAACCGATTGCCCATACCTCGCCCCAGTTCCGCACCGCAAAGAAACAAACCGCCCCGCATTGGTTTCGGAAACTGTCAAATACGCCGCCAACCTCTTCAATATCCCCGCAGAAACCCTCGCCGACATCTCAACCTCAAACGCCACAAACTGGTTTCTTTCGTAATTCCGAACCCAGCGCGACTTGTAGCAAAAAAACGAAACGAAAGTTTAGCTTACACTATTTTGCGGATTAGGATAAAGCAAAGGCGGAATTGCCTTTGGCAATCGCCGCCCCTTCACTACATATAAAAAATGTAGGCGTTTATTAAAGGAGGATTATTTGCCGTAGGCAAATCCTCCGCCGGTGCACGTCTTATAAAATACCTTTGGTGGAGGGCAAGGCTTGACCCAGTTTTGGATTGCGCGAAACCGCCACATTCAGCGCGCGGGCAAAACATTTGAACGCGCCTTCGGCAATGTGGTGGGGCTCGTCGCCATATTCAAGCTTGACGTGCAAATTCGCGCCGACTTCATTGGCAAACGCCTGAAAGAATTCGCGGCAAAGCGATACGTTGAAGTCGCGCACGCGCGCATCGATGCGCCCGAGGTCGTAAACCAAAATAGGGCGGTTGCTCAAATCGAGCGCAACGCGCACCAAAACTTCGTCCATAGGTAAAATGAAAAAACCGTAGCGGTTTATGCCCGCCTTGTCGCCGAGAGCCTGTTTGAACGCCTGCCCCAAAACAATGCCTACATCTTCGACAGTGTGGTGGTAGTCAATATCGACGTCGCCGGCCGCCTTGATTTTTAGGTCGAAAAGCCCGTGCCGCGCAAAAAGTTCGAGCATATGGTTGAAAAACGGAATACCCGTTTCAATATCATACTTACCCGAGCCGTCAATATCGAGCAAAAGCGATATTTGCGTTTCGGTCGTGTTGCGTGTGATGTTTGATGTTCGATTTTTCATAAATTTATCCAGTCGCGCACGGCGAGTTCGAAGGCGTCCATTTGCTCCTTCGTGCCGATAGTCAAACGAATCGACATCTTGATGGAATCCTCTTTCGGGAAATAGCGCAACAAAATTTTGTGCGAGCGCAGATATTCGAAAAGACTCTTTGCAACGTCCGCGCCCTCGCGCCCCGCCTTGTCTTTCGGAGTGAAGAGGACAAAGTTGGACGCACTCTTGAAATAACGCCAGCCGAGACTGTCGAAAAACGCTTCGGTTTGGGCGCGGGCGGAAAGCACGAGCGCGATTTTTTCGGCGTAATACGCGCGGTCATCGAGCGCGGCAACGCCCGCAGCCTGCGCGAGTCGGTCGAGATTGTAGCTGTCGCGCACGCGGTCGAGAACCTCGACAATCGCGGGAGACGCCAAGCCCCAGCCTATGCGCATACCCGCCAAGCCCCAGCCCTTCGAAGACGTGCCCGAAACGATGAGGTTGTCGTATTCGCAAACGAGCTTCGCCGCGGACCAGCCAGCAAAGGGCGCATACGCCTCGTCGACAAGAACAAGACCGTCGAAACCCTCGACGAGCCTGCGCACGTCCGCCTCGCAGAAATGCAGCCCAGTAGGCGCGTTGGGGTTCACGAAGAAAAATATGTTTGCCCCGCACGAAAATATTTTTTCGAACGGAATTGACATATCGGGGTTGAATGGAATCTTGACAAGCTCGGAGTCCTGAATCTTCGCAAGGACGGGATAGAGGCTGTAACTCGGATCGAGAGTCGCCACGGTTTTGCGGCAGTCGCAAAAGGCGCGAACCGCCAAATTCAGAAGGTCGTCCGAGCCGTTTGCGGCAAACGCGCACGATTCGGGCACGCCGAAATACCGCGCCACCGCCGAGCGCAGCCTGACGCTTTCGGGGTTCGGGTAAAGCCTCAGCGATGCGCCGTCTCCGCCGAGTTCCGCCAAGACCGCCTCGCGCACTTTCGGCGATGGCGGATAGGGAAATTCGTTCGTGTTGAGCTTAATCCAGTCCGAGGTGTCGGGCTGTTCGCCGGGGGTATACGCGCTCACGCGCGAGACGCCCGCGGAAATTCTGTCCGAAAGATTTATTTTCATTTTTCACGCTCCTGTTGCGTCTGCTTGTGCGCGGCCACGGCAAATTCCGAAACGTCGCGCACGGGATTTTTTCTGAGCCCGTTTTGCAGCCTCTCCAAATACGGGTCGGGCTTGCGCTCCAAACTGAACGGCTCGTCGGGGAGGTTGTCCTCGTCCAAGTCGAGTTCGTCGACGGGGTCGTATTCGTCGAAAAGCATCGAAATTCTGCGCGTCTGCTCAACGGTAAGTTCGAGGGGATTACGAACCCGCCCGCGGGCGTCTAAAAATTCGACAATGTGCGGACGGCAGTCCTTTTTGAATTTCGAAGTGATTTCCTTGACTGTGGAATTGGGCACGCCGCCGCGGTTCGAAAGCAGAACGCAGTCGGCAAAATGCGAAAGCGCGTCGATGTAGCCGTCGACATTCTTTGCGAACATATCGCGCATTTTGCAGTCGACAACCGACCAGATTCGCGCGAGCCGCACCGCGCCCGAGTCGACGATTTTCTTGAAGTTTTCGACGGCGTCGGCGATGTTTTCTCGCGAGTCGGCTACAAACAAAACCGCGTCGAACCCGCCGCCCGCAACCGACTGCGAAAGCTTTTCGAGCGCATCGGAAGCGGATTCATAGCGGAACACTCGGACGTTTTCGAGAGCCTCCAACGCGGAATCCGCCGCCGTTTGCGGTTCGCCCGAGGCTACGAAAACCGCCGTCCGACATTCGCCGAAAGCGTTTTTGCAAACGTCGGCGCAAAGCGCGCGACGCCCCGAGAAAACGCTGCCCAAAATCAAATATGTCGGCGTTGCCATAAAAAATCACCCTTCTATTGCGCGTTGGCGCAAAAGCGCGTCGGCGGCAACCAAAGCCGCCATTGCCTCGACAATCGGAACAGCGCGGGGCAGAACGCAGGGGTCGTGCCGCCCCCTGCCGATAACCTTGACGGGCTGCAACTCGCGCGAAATGGTGTCCTGCTCTTTGGCGATAGTCGCCGTCGGCTTGAACGCAACCTTGAAATCGACGGGGCGCGAAGATGTCATTCCGCCGAGCACGCCGCCTGCATTGTTAGTCTTTGTCAAAACCGCACCGCTCTCGTCGATGACGAAAATGTCGTTGTGGCGCGAGCCGAACATACGCGTGCCCGCAAATCCACTGCCGATTTCAAAACCCTTCGTCGCTGGAATGGAAAGCATTGCCTTGCCCAAGTCGGCTTCGAACCTGTCGAAGACGGGGTTGCCAAGCCCCGCGGGCAGCCCCTCGATTCTGCACCGAATCACGCCGCCGACCGAATCGCCCCCGCTGCGGGCCTTCTTGACAAGCTCAATCATTTTGTCGGCTGTCGGCCTATGCGGGCAACGCATCGGCGTCGCCTCTATTTCCGCCTCCGTGGGCGTCTGGACGATGGCTGGCATTGAAATCAGATTCACGCTCTCGACCCACGCGGTTATTTTCACGCCGTCGCCTAAAAAGCGGTTCAAAATTTTCTTCGCAATCGCGCCCGCTGCGACGCGCCCGATTGTCTCGCGGGCGGAGCTTCTGCCGCCGCCGCGCGGATCGCGCAAGCCGAATTTGGCGTCGTAGGTAAAGTCGGCATGCGAAGGCCGCCAAAGCTTTTCGATTTCTGAATAGTCCTGCGAACGCTGGTCGCGGTTTTCGACGACAATACAAATGGGAGTGCCGAGCGTGCGGCCGTTGTAGACGCCCGAAAGAATTCTGCACTCATCGCTCTCGTTGCGGAGCGTGGAAATATCGCTCTGGCCTGGGCGGCGTCGGTCGAGGCCGCGCTGAATGTCGGCTTCGGAAAGTTCCAAGTTGGACGGACACCCGTCGACGACGCATCCGACCGCCGCGCCGTGGCTTTCGCCGAATGTTGTGGTTGTCAAAATTTTTCCGAAAATGTTTCCCATATGGCTATTATAACACACGAGAGGGCGGCATTTTTCAAGCCTATAAGCTCAATATTTTGTTGATTTTTTCGATAAAAAACGGACAAATACAATAAACGAAATTTTGTTATGAAGCGCAGCGAAGATTTAATGTTGTTCAACGCCAAACCCCATGAGCACGTTTACAAGGGGCTTTTTTTGTTTCTCGCAGTCTACATCGGCGCGAGCCTTTTTGCGTCGATTTTGACGCCGCCGACATACTGGCTTGTTGAGTGGGTCGACAAAATCAACCCCTGCCGCCTGACAAAATACCTGCTCGGCAAGCGCGTCGACATCTTCTACGACCGCCTGCGCTGGGCGCCGATTGTGGTTGCGCTGCCGTGGGTTCTGAAATATTGCGGACTGCTTTCGTGGCGCAATTTGGGAATAGCCTTCGACAAATATTCGCTTAAACTTGCCGCCAAATTCTGGTCGATGGGACTTTGCATTGCGGCATTGGTCTACGCGGTTCAGACGCTTTTTGCGGGCGCAAAAATAAACGCCGAAGCCGCGGTTTTAAACGTGGTGGTCTCGGCGGTTCTCGGCAGCGTGATACTCGGGTTTCTCGAAGAAATCGTATTCCGCGGGCTAATTATGCGCTGCGTTTACACGGCTATCGGCGCAGTTTCGGCAATCGTGCTAAGCTCGCTGTTCTTCGCCTACAAGCATTTCAAAGTTCCGAGCTCGATATGGAACCATATGCCCGAAAACGGGCACGCCGCCACTTGGGATTCGGGCTTTCTTACCTGCTACTACGACACCGTCGGAATTGCCTACGAATTCGGGCTAATAGAGTTTGTCAGCCTCTTTCTTTTCGGCGCGCTGCTTTGCATGCTGTATGTCCGCACGAGGTCGCTGCTCGCGCCGATTTCGTTCCACGCGGGCGCGATTTTCTGTATGATGATTTTCAGCAAATGCTTCGAGCTTGACACAAACGAATACGCGTTCTGGCTGGGCACGAAGTGGTTTTCCGACGGCGTGTTGGGCTTGTGCGTGTGCTTGTTGTTTCTGCTCTACACGATTTTCTTTATGAAGGATTCGGGCAGATCGCTGCGCTAAAAAATACGACAAAAAATGCCCGTCCGCGAACTAGAACTGCTCTCGCCCGCGCGAGATACCCAAACCGCCCGCGCGGCGATACTCGCGGGCGCGGACAGCGTCTACATAGGCGCGAATGCGTTCGGCGCGAGAGCCGAGGCGGCAAATTCGCTTGAAGACATCGCCGACTTGTGCGGTTTCGCCCACGTCTACGGCTGCAAAATCTACGCGGCAATCAACACGATTTTGACCGACGCCGAACTGCCGAAAGCCTGCAAGCTTGTCGAAGACCTGCGCGGAGCGGGCGTCGACGCCGCGATTGTTCAGGATATGGGGCTTGTGCGTGAATGCAAAAGCCCCATGCCCTTCCACGCAAGCACGCAGTGCCACTTGACCACGCCCGAAAAAGCGCGTTTTTTGGACGCCTGCGGCTTCGACACGCTCGTGCTCGCCCGCGAGCTCACCCTCGACGAAATCAGCAAAATACACACCGCCGTCGATAACCGCCTTGAATGCTTCGTCCACGGCGCGTTGTGCGTTTCGTATAGCGGGCAGTGTTACCTGAGCGCGGCAATAGGCGGGCGCAGCGGCAACCGCGGCGTGTGCGCCCAGCCGTGCCGAATGAAATATTCGCTTGTCGATTCCGACGGAAAACATATCCGCAGCGACGCGTATTTTCTGAGCCTGCGCGATATGAACCGCAGCAAAAGCCTGCGCGAATTAATCGACGCGGGCGTGAGCGTTTTCAAAATCGAGGGACGCCTTAAAAACGCAGACTACGTAAAAAACACCACCGCCTATTACCGCCGCGAGCTCGACAAAATAATAGCCGAAAATCCCGACAAATACGCGCGTTCCTCATTCGGCGAAAGCGAAATCAAATTCGCGCCCGCGCCCGAAAAAACGTTCTCCCGCGCGTGGACTGAATACCACCTGCACGGCGTTTCGGCGGGCAACGAAAGCTTTGCCTCGCCGAAGGCGCGGGGCGAATTTATAGGCGCGGCGCAGACCGTTTTCAACGGCGGCTTCGCGATGAAAAACGCCGACAAAATTTTTTCGAACGGCGACGGGCTTTTCATAGAGGGCGCAAAACCGTTCGGGGCAAACGTCCAGAAAACCGCGGGCGACAAGGTTTTTTTGGCGACTCCGTTCGGCGTCCCGAAAGTAAACGCGGGCGATAAAATATGGCGCAACAAGGACACCGCTTTCGAAAAATCGCTGCAACTGCCGATGTCAAGACGCCGCAAAATCTCCCTCGGCTTCGCCGAAACACCGACATCTTGGCGGCTTAGCGCGGCGACGGAAAACGGAGTCTTCGCGCAAATCGAAATCCCGAAATCGGGAAACGCGAACGCCGAAAATTTCGACGCCGCAAAATCGCGCTTTTGCGAAAATATCTCAAAATTCGGCAGCACGCCTTTTAAGGTCGCGGCACTGGATTTTTGCGCAAAGACGCTGCCGCAGTTGAAGGCGTCGCAGATAAACGAATTGCGCCGAAAGCTTGCAAACGCGCTCATGCAAAACATACTCTCCGACGCCGAAAAAACGCGCCTTGCCTCGCACCGCCGCCCGCCGCAAAAGACGGAATTTGCAACGCCGCCGTTTGCCGTCGACAAATTCCTGAACATCTACAATTCCGCCGCAATGCGGTTCTACCGCGAAATGGGCTTCCCCGCGCGCGATTACGCGCCCGAAACCCAAACATCGCTCAAAGGCGAACGCGTAATGACAACCCGACACTGCATTTTGCGCGAACTTGGAATGTGCAAAAAAATCAACCCGCCGAAAAATTTCAAAGAGCCGTTCTACCTCGAAAACAATTCAGTCCGCCTGCGAATCAACTTCGATTGTCCCCACTGCGCTATGACTCTTGTTGCTTCGTAATGTTTGGAAAACCGCGAGGGCTTGCTTTTGAATTGAATTTTTCTTTTTTGTCGCTCAGCTCTTGGCTTCGCCAATTCAAGGTGGGATAGTGCTAATGCACAGACCTCCCGAGGAAACCAGCTTCGGCTGAGAATACGCGTGTGAACTGGCTAAAACGGCTGAGGCTCGTTCTAAAAGACGCGGCTTCATAAGGCGATGCGTACTTAGGTACGTGAGCCGCAATGAAACCGTCTTTTAGTCGAGAGCCTCCCGTTGCGAATCTAAAAAAACAAAGGCGGAATTGCCGTAGGCAATCGCCGCCTCTTCACTACATTTAAAAATTTCGCAACGGGAGGCGTCCTCAGTTGTTTTTACATGTAGAGGCCGCCGTTGATGCCCAACACCTGCCCCGTGATGTAGGAGGCTTGGTCAGAGGCAAGAAATAAACACGCCGAGGCGATGTCGGACGTCGAACCCATCTTACGCATCGGAATAAGCGGCATAACGGAATCGACTATCGACTTCGGCAAAACGGAAGTCATATCGGTTTCGATAAATCCAGGGGCTATGGCGTTGACGGTGATGTTGCGCGAAGCGACCTCTTTGGCGACCGACTTGGTGAGCCCTATCAAGCCCGCTTTGGCGGCGGAGTAGTTGACCTGCCCCATATTGCCCATCTGCCCCGAGAGGGAGGAAATGTTAATAATGCGCCCCCAGCGTTTGGACATCATGGCGCGGATTAGGTTGCGGGTGAGGTGGAAGGCTGAGGAGAGGTTGGTGGCGAGAACGCTGTCCCATTCTTCGTCGGACATACGCATTAGGAGGTTATCGCGCGTGATGCCCGCGTTGTTTACGAGAATGTCGACGCTGTCGTATTTTTTGAGGATTTCGACGCACGCAGACTTGATTTCGGCGGGCTTGGAGACGTCGAAGGGCACGGACACCGCCTTGCCGCCCGAAGCGATGATTTCGTCGGCGACTTTCCCGCACGAGTCGGGATTCTTGCTCGAACAAATGACTTCGCAACCCGCCGCGGCGAACGACAATGCGATTTCCCTACCTATGCCCCTGCCAGCTCCGCTTACAAGGACGACTTTGTTTGTGTATGTCAATTCCATAACGTCGCACTTATGACAGATAAAAAAAATAAGGGAAGCTTTTTTTGCGGAATGGGCGGATTCGGGCAAAATAAATAAAAAAGCGAGAAAAAGAGATTGAAAAAATCGGGCAATTTTGCATAAATCGCGCTTTCAATTTCACAAGATAACTGGAACAAAAATATGGGTAATATAAAAAATTCAATACTATCATCGCTGATAAAGAAGTTTGTGATGGCCGTCACGGGCTTTATCTTGGCGTCGTTCTTGTTGATTCATATGCTGGGCAACCTTCAAACCCTCGAAGGTCCGAGCGCAATCAACGCCTACGCCAACTTCCTGCAAACGCTGCCCTGGGAGATTCTCTGGGGGTTCAGATTCGCGCTGGCGGCAAGCTTTGTGCTGCACTTCGCGACGGCGTATCTGCTGTTTGTGGAGAACGTGAAGGCGCGTCCGCAGGCGTATGCTGTGAAAAAGTCGCAAGCCTGCACGCTGGCGGCACGCACGATGATTTACACGGGAACGATTATTTTGCTGTTCGCGGTTATCCATATTCTGCACTACACGGTTTTGTGCCTCAATCCCGAATTTACTTCCCTTGAATGGAAGGCGACTTCGGGTATGTATGAGGGAAAAGTTTTGCACGATGTCTATGCCATGCTGATTTTGGGATTTTCCAACGTCTGGGTTTCGGTCGGCTACATCGTGGCTATGTTCGCGATTGCGTTCCACCTCTCGCACGGAGTTTCGAGCATGTTCCAGAGTATCGGATTCAGAAACGAAGCGTGGAGATACCGCCTCAACAAAATCGCGGTGGTATACTGCTTCGTGATTGCGGCGGGGTTCAGCGTAAATCCCGCGGCGGTTCTGATTTCGAAATACACTGACTGCCAGATTGTTCCCGCAAAGCAGGTTCTTAAACAGTTCGAAGCAAAGAAGTCCGACAAGCAAATCTTCATCGATTACAGTGCCGCCTGCTGCGAAAAAGCCTGTGCGAAAAAATAACAACTGTTGTATATAATAGATAAGGCAATTTTATGAATTTAGATTCCAAAATCCCAGAAGGCTCGATAGCCGAAAAGTGGTCGAACTTCAAATTTCACGCCAAGTTGGTGAACCCCTCGAACCGCCGTAAATTCAAGGTTATTGTTGTTGGCAGCGGTTTGGCGGGCGCAAGCGCGGCCGCGTCGCTTGCCGAACAGGGCTACAACGTGCTCTGCTTCTGCTATCAGGACAGTCCCAGACGCGCGCACTCGATTGCGGCGCAAGGCGGTATCAATGCCGCCAAAAACTACCAGAATGACGGCGACAGCATCTACCGTTTGTTCTATGACACTGTCAAGGGCGGCGACTTCCGTTCGCGCGAGGCGAATGTCTACCGTTTGGCGGAAGTCAGTGTAAACATCATCGACCAATGCGTTGCGCAGGGCGTTCCGTTTGCCCGCGAATACGGCGGCATGTTGGCGAACCGCTCGTTCGGCGGCGCACAGGTTAGCCGCACGTTCTATGCGAGAGGTCAGACGGGTCAGCAGCTGCTCTTGGGCGCGTACTCGGCTTTGGAAAGACAGATTGCTTTGGGAAAAGTCAAGATGTTCACGCGCCGCGAGATGCTCGACTTGGTCAAGGTCAAGGACGCGAAGTCGGGCGAAGAGCACGCAAAGGGCATTATTGTCCGCAATCTCGTAAATGGCGACATTGAGCGTTATGCGGGCGACGCCGTTTTGCTTTGCACGGGCGGTTACGGCAATGTCTTCTATCTTTCGACAAATGCGCAGGGCTGCAATGTGACGGCGGCATACCGCTGCTACCGCCGCGGCGCGGGCTTTGCGAACCCCTGTTTTACGCAGATTCACCCGACCTGCATTCCGCAGCACGGCGACCAGCAGAGCAAGCTCACGCTGATGAGCGAATCGCTCAGAAACGACGGCCGCGTATGGGTCCCGAAGAAGAGGGAAGACTGCGCGAAGAACCCCAACGACATTGCGGAAGCCGACAGGGACTACTACCTCGAAAGAAAATACCCGAGTTTCGGCAACCTCGCCCCGCGCGACATTTCGTCGAGAGCGGCAAAGGAAGCTTGCGATGACGGCCGCGGCGTAGGCCCCGCAGTCAACGGCGAAAGGCGCGGCGTTTATCTGGACTTTGCCGACGCCATCAAGCGCGACGGCCTGAATGTCGTAAAGGAAAAATACGGCAACTTGTTTGATATGTACGAGCGTATCACGGGCGAAAATGCCTACAAGACGCCGATGAGAATTTATCCCGCATCGCACTATACGATGGGCGGTTTGTGGGTAGACTACAACCTGCAAAGCACGATTCCGGGGCTGTTCGTGTTGGGAGAGGCGAACTTCTCCGACCACGGCGCGAACCGCTTGGGCGCGTCGGCTTTGATGCAAGGGCTGGCGGACGGATATTTCGTTATCCCCTACACTCTTCCCGACTATTTGGCGAGAGTGGGCGCGCAGAACGTCTCGACGGAAGCTCCCGAATTTGCGGAAGTCGAAAAGGAAGTGAAGGCGAAAATCGCGAAATTGTTGGCGGTCAAGGGCACAAAGAGCCCGCGCTACTTCCACCTCAAACTCGGCAAAGCAATGTGGGAATACTGCGGTATGGCGCGTTCGAAGGAAAGCCTGACGAAGGTGCTGGAAATCATTCCGCAAATCCGCGAGGAATTCTGGAAGGACGTGAAGGTTGTCGGCGAAGAAGACACCATCAACACAGAGCTCGAAAGAGCCGGCAGAGTGGCGGACTTCCTCGAATTCGCGGAAATTATGGTGCGCGATGCGCTCAACCGCGAAGAAAGCTGCGGCGCGCATTTCAGAGTCGAATACCAGACGGACGACGGCGAAGCCAAGAGAAACGACGCGGAATACTCGTATGCGGCAGTCTGGGAATTCGCTGGCGACGGCAAAGAGCCGATTCTGCACAAGGAACCGATTACACACGACGAGGTTAAACCCGTAGTTCGTTCATACAAATAATACGCAACAGGCACTGATATGAAAATACATCTTAAAGTTTGGAGACAAAAAGACGCCAACGACAAGGGTCGTTTTGTAAAATACACAGTCGATAACGTCAGCGAAGACAGCTCGTTTTTGGAAATGTTCGATATTTTGAACGAACAGCTTGTCGAGCAGGGTAAAGAGCCGATCGTTTTCGACCACGACTGCCGCGAGGGCATTTGCGGTATGTGCTCGATGACTATCAACGGCGTCCCGCACGGCCCCGAAAAGGAGACGACGGTTTGCCAGTTGCATATGCGCAAATTCAAGGACGGCGACACGATTGTTGTCGAACCGTGGAGAGCGGGTCCGTTCCCCGTTAAGAAGGACCTTATTGTCTCGCGCGACGCGCTCGAACTTATCCAGCAGGCGGGCGGCTACATTACTGCGCGCACTGGGTCGCCGCAGGACGCGAACGCGATTCTCATTCCCAAGAAGATTGCCGACAAGGCTATGGACGCCGCGCAGTGCATTGGCTGCGGCGCGTGTGTTGCCGCGTGCCCGAATGCGGCGGCGATGTTGTTTACTTCGGCAAAAGTCTGCCACCTCAACTATTTGCCGCAGGGCGCACCCGAAAAAGACAAGCGCACGATTGCCATGGTCGAAAAAATGCAGGAGTTGGGCTTCGGCAACTGCACGAACTACGGCGAATGTCAGGCGGTCTGCCCGAAGGGTATCACGCTGGACTTCATCGCGAAGATGAACCGCGACTACGCATTGGCAAAAGCACGTCAGGTGTTGGAATCGTAATTCGGATTTTTTGCAAAGGCGAACGTCGAGCGGGCTTCCGCTCGGCGTTTTTTTTGTTTTATGGGGAATCGGGAATTTGATTTTTTGAGGATGAGGGGGGG
>ERZ1026944.128-NODE-128-length-40089-cov-22.414448_pt1 | contig 40089 bp, 35 predicted proteins | sample MGYA00519569_ERZ1026944 | MGnify/ENA primary metagenome ERZ1026944 (study PRJEB26926, sample SAMN06164618) | human gut metagenome | biome: ENVO:00009003; feature: ENVO:2100002; material: ENVO:00002003 | host: Homo sapiens | place: USA | collected 2012 ... | reverse complement strand
GTGCGGGGGTGGGTGGGAAAAGTTTGTCGAACTCGGCGGCAAGTTTGTATGCCTGAGGCTGGCGGTTGAAGATTTCGCCGAGCAAAACGATGTCGCGCGGGATATTTTTCAAGCCCTCGGGGTGGAGGTAGACGCACTTTATTTTGCACTGTGTTAGGCGTTTTTCGACGGATTTATCGGCGATTGCGGGCAGAATTGCCACATCGGGCGAGAGTGCGGCGATTTTTTCCCAATCGGGCGAATATGTAGTGCCGATACTCGGAAGTTTTGCGCCGTGGGTGTCGGCGTAGGCTGAAATTCCCACGAGGTTGTGGAATGCTCCTATTGAATGCATAAGCTCGCTCACGACCGGAGCGAGTGAAACTGTGCGCAAGATGTGCGGTGCTGCGGCGGGCTGGGTGGTAGAAGATGTCGTCGGCGGGGTGTGAGTTTGCGAAGGTGGGAAAGCTGTCGGGGCAGAAGGAGTTTCCGAGGGTGGGGGGAGTTCGACGGTGCGTCCGAGTCCGTCGACGATTGTTTTTATGGGCGCGGCGCAGGTCGGGTGTGTCCCAAGAATCAGGGCTAATGCGAGGGCGGCGGCGATGGGAGCAAAGGGTTTCATTTCCGCTTTCCGTTCTTGCGCGTTTCGGAAAAAATGCGAGAAAAAAACATCGGCGGTTTTATTTTTTGCGCATTACGTCTTCCATTTTCAAGCCCGTGAGGGTATCGACTGCCCTGAAAAATTTGAGCATTGCCAAAATCAAAACAATCATTGTCGGCAAGACGATTACGGGGAATGAAAGGGCTGTCATTTTGCCGAGTTGTTCGTTGAACTCGGGCGTGCCCGCGGGGCTTTGGAAAATACAGAATGCGAGGGCGAAGTTCAAAATGCTGCTGAGCAGAAACGATGCGGCAACGATATAGGTGATTGTGCGCATTTCGCGCTCGAACTCGGGCTGTTTACCGCGCGTGGCTATGGCGGTTTCGATTTTTTCGGTGTCGAACACACTGTCGTTTAGGATTATCATTTTGGCGAGTGGCTTGCGCGTCCAAGCCGTCAAAAGCACCGCCGCGCCGAGAACGAGCGGCACTGCGCCCTCTTTGACGATTATCCAGTCTTTGGAGAGGTTCATCAGTCCGAAGCCGCCCGTGAGCAGGACGCTGAGAAGCCCGATTACGGAGAAAAGATTCCACTTGCGGCGGCGAACAAGGTCGATGATTCCGTAGGCAATCGGAAACAGGATTGCCAAGAGGAATATCCACAAGTCGAGGTTTGGCGTTGTCTGTGCCCCGTCGACGAAGCGCGTGAACAATGCCCTGCCCTTTATCAATAGCAAGCTCGGAATTATTATATTAAACCCCAAGTTCACCCAAAAATTTTCCTGTTTTGTTTTTTCCATTTCTTTTATATGTTTTTTATATGACGTGCATTTTTTATATGACGTGCACCGGCGCGGGATTGGCTTTCAGCCAATATTCCCGCTTTGAAAAACGCCTACATTTTTTATATGACGTGCACAGGCGCGGATTGGCTTTCAGCCAATATTCCCGCTTTGACAAACGCCTACATTTTTATATGACGTGCACAGGCGCGGATTGGCTTTCAGCCAATATTCCCGCGTTTACAAACGCCTACACAACTTTAATAAATAAACAAAGCGCATTGGCAAAGCCAATCGCGCCACTTCCGAAATTATAAAAGACTTGGGTATGGGAAGAAAATCGCGAGGCTCGAGGCAGGATTCGCGTTTTTCGAGGCGTCGGCGGGCTGAAGCCCGCAAGTCCGAAGAAAAACCGAATTCAAGCGAAGCGCGAATGAGCGTTGCGAAGCAACGACCCCGAAGGGGCGCGACGGGTTGCGTATGCAACCGCGCGTCAATGATGCCCGAGAGCGTTTGCTTCGACGAGTTTTTTATAATCAAAAAAGACGGAACTTCCGTTCCGTCTTTTATGCATTAAACTAAAACTCGTCGGCGAAGCAAACGCGCCCTCACGGTTTTCTTACACCCCGCCGCAGAATCGAACTGCGCTTTGAAGGTTGAGAACCTTCCGTCCTGACCGCTAGACGACCGGGGCAATAAGTAATAAAATACGGAAACGGAGCGTAGACTATTGCGAAAGAAATGCAACCATTTTTTGCGAGAAAAAACGCCCGAAATATGAAAAAGAACAACGGGGGGACGAAAGACTACGAACCGGGGTGGGTTGCCTCGATTTTCGCAAGCTCGGAGGGAATCTTGTCGGCTTCGTAGGTGGGGAAGGAAAATTCGAGAAGACTGACACAGGGAATCTCGAATTTCGCCTTGCCTTCGCTGCGGTCGACCAAAACGGCGGCGGCCACGGGAGCTGCGCCCGTACTTTTTACAATGTCGATGCACTCCTGAACGCGCCCGCCGCGCGTGATGACATCTTCAACAATGAGGACTTTTTCGCCCGCGGAGAGCTTGAAGTTGCGGCGCAAAACGAGATTGCCGTCCTGCTTTTCGGCGAAGATGAAACGCTTCTTCATCTGGCGGGCGACTTCCTGACCGAGAACCAAACCGCCCATAGCGGGGGCGAGAACGGTGTCGACTTCGATTGGGCCGAGCTTGGCAACGAGCATTTCGACAAGCTCGGAGACTCTGTCCATATGCTCGCAAACGCGGGCGCACTGAAAGAAATGCCCGCTGTGCAAGCCGCTTCGGAGAATGAAGTGCCCCTCCATAAGAGCACCCGTGTCTCTAAATATTTTTAGGATTTTTTCGTTTGTCGTCATAATTTTTGATTTGTTGAAAGTTGAGGTTGAAAGATTGAAAATTTTTTTAGACCCGCGGGGCGGGACTTTGCGATACGTCGGGCGCAGGGAATTCGGAAGAGGAGGAGTCGAGAGGATTGGAGGAGGCTGGGAAGTCGGGGTTGTCGAGAGTGTCGGGGGATTGAGACGGGGCGGAGATTGACTCTTCGAGGACGGCGCGCACGCCGTTTGAACAGTCGGCGCGGAGGGCGGCAAAGCCCGAGGAATGGAAGCGTCGCCAAACGTCCCAAATGAAAACTTTGTCGGTTTCGGGAACGGGAATTTTGCCGCTTAAAATTTCGTCGGCAGAGACGAAGTGGAACGCGCCTTCGGAGATGTCGGGAGGGAGGGCGTCGAGGCGCGGGCGGCAATCGAAGAGGAACATCAGCCAGTGGGTTCCGCCCTCGTAGGACTTTTCGGAAATCATCGCGAAAAGGTGGAGGTCGGATTCGCGCAGGGAAAGCCCGATTTCTTCGCGAGTCTCGCGGACGGCGCACTCGAAGGGGGACTCGCCGAGTGCCATTTCGAGCTTGCCGCCGATGGGGCTGAACAGGTTTTTGTTCGGCTCGCGGAGGCGTTCGATGAGCAGGTGGCGTCCGAGGGTGTCGCGGACGAAGACGAGAACGCTGATTTTAAACGGAAGTTTAGGCTGTGGCGCGGAAGTCGGCATTTTTTCCTTTTTCTTTTTGACTTTTCTGCGGGGCTGGGTGGGCGGCGCGGAAAAATCAGTCGAAAATGACGGTCTTGTTTTTGTAGGTGAGTATGCGCCCCTCGACGTGGTAGCGGACGGCGGCGGCAAGGGCTTCGCGCTCCAACTCGCGCCCCTTGCGCATCAGGTCTTCGACGCTGTCGCGGTGGCTCACGGAAGTGACGTGCTGGGCGATAATCGGCCCTTCGTCGAGGTCTTTCGTGGCGTAGTGGGCGGTTGCCCCTATCAGTTTTACGCCGCGCTCGTATGCCTTATGGTAGGGCTTTGCGCCCGCAAAGGCGGGCAGAAAGCTGTGGTGGATGTTGATGACGGGCGCGGGGCAGTTGTCGAGAAAATCCCCGCTTAGAATCTGCATATAGCGCGCCATTATGACGAGCTCGGCATTGCAGGACTTGATGATTTCGAGCTGGCGAGCCTCGGCGGCGGGCTTGGTGTCTTTGCTCACTGGTATGCAGTGGTATTGAAGTCCAAACATTTCGGACATCGGGCGGAGGTCTTCGTGGTTGGATATTACGGCGGAGACTTCGCAGTTGAGTTCGCCCGAGCGGCAGCGCAGAATGATGTCGCTAAAACAGTGTTCGAATTTCGAGACCATTACGACGACTTTCGGCTTGCGCGAAGTGCGCGAAAGGGAGACTTCCATTTCCAAGTCGGTTTCGGCAAAGGTTTTGAACAGGCGCATTTCGTCGTCGAAGTCGCCTGCGGGAATCCATTCGACGCGCTGGAAGAAGATGCCCTCCTGTCGGTCGCGATGCTGGTCGGCATGCAGGATATTTCCGCCGCGGGCGTATATCCAGCCCGAGACGCGGGCGACTATACCCGCGCGGTCGCGCCCGTGCAGCAATGCCACTATTCTTTCCTCTTTTGGTTCCATACGTTTTTAATATGTTGCTTTTTTCTAAAATTTGTTAAGTATCTAAAAAATAAGACTGCGCACTTAAATGCAATGAAAATTATATCCTCTCCAAAAGAAATGAAGGCTTTTTCCGCCGAGGCAAAAGCACAAAACAAAAAAATCGCCCTCGTGCCCACTATGGGCGCGTTGCATGAAGGGCATTTGAGCCTCATCAAAAAAGCCCGCGAGAATGCGGACGTGGTGGTGGTCTCGGTTTTCGTCAACCCGACGCAATTCGGCCCGAACGAGGACTTCGACAAGTATCCGAGGCAGCTGGAAGCCGACGCGAAAAACTGCGAGAATGCCGGCGCGGACGTAGTTTTCGCCCCGTCGGTCGGGGACATCTATGCGCCCGACCACTCGACGTATGTGAGTGAAGAGCAGATTAGCCAGTTCCTTTGCGGACAGTCGCGCCCGAAGCATTTCAGGGGCGTGACGACGGTGGTGACGATTCTTTTCAATATTGTCCGCCCCGATGTCGCGGTTTTCGGCGAGAAGGACGCGCAACAGATTTCGATTATCGAGCGCATGGTCCGCGACCTGTTTATGGACGTGCGCATTATCCGCGCGCCGATTGTCCGCGAGGAAAGCGGGCTGGCGTTGAGTTCGAGAAACATGTATATGGACAAGCTCGAACGCGCGGGAGCCGCGCGCATTCACGACGCCCTTGTGGCGGCGAAGAATTTGATTGAATCGGAGAACTGCCTCAATGTCGACCGCGTGAAGGCGTTTGTGATTAACAGTATTGCCAATGCGAAGGCGCGGGTGATTTATGCGGAGGTAGTCGACGCGGGGACTTCGCTGCCCGTGGCGGCAATCGTGCGCGGAAAGTGCCGCATTAGTGTGGCGGTCTGGTACGGGCAGACGCGGTTGATTGATAATATCCTCGTATAACAATAGTTTTCAACTCATAATTTTAGAGGAAAATGAAATTCGACATCGTAGTAGTCGGCAGCGGCATTGCGGGGCTGAGCTTTTCGTTGAAGGCGGCAAAGCTCGGATACAAAGTCGCGATTGTAACGAAAAAGCAGCGTTCGGACACGAACACAAACCACGCCCAAGGGGGGATTGCAAGCGTCACGAGCGGAGTGGACAATTTCGAATCTCACGTGAAGGACACGCTTATTGCCGGAGACGGGCTTTGCCACGAAGACGCCGTGCGCGCGATTGTGGAGGCGGGCCCCGCGCAGATTCGCGACCTGATTGAAGAGGGTGTGGAATTCTCGAAGGACAAGTCGGGCGATGTGGAGCTCGGGCGCGAAGGCGGGCACTCGCAACGCAGAATTCTGCACGTCAAAGACTACACGGGGCGCGCGATTGAAGAGGCATTGCTTAAATCGGTGGCGGGGAATCCGAACATAGAGATGTTCGAGCACCACTTCGCAATCGACTTGGTGTTGAAGTCGAAGACGCGCGAACTTAAAGACGGCGAAAAAGACCGCGTGGTTGGAGTGTATGTCTACGATACGCAGAACAATGCCGTCAAGACTTTCACGACGAAGGCCGTAATGCTCTCCACGGGCGGCACGGGTTGTGTGTATCAGTTCACGACGAACCCAGAAATCGCCACGGGCGACGGCATTGCCATGGCGTATCGCGCAGGGGCGGAAGTGGCGAATCTGGAATTCATCCAATTCCACCCGACGGCGATGTATTCGAGCAAGGGAGAGCGTTTCCTGATTTCGGAGGCGGTGCGCGGCGAAGGCGCGGTATTGCGCAATGCCGAAGGCGAGGCGTTTATGATCAACTACGACCCGCGCAAGGACCTCGCCCCGCGCGATATAGTCGCGCGGGCTATCGACAGTGAGATGAAGCGACTCGGGACGCCGCACGTGTGGCTCGACATAACGCACAAGCCGGCGAAGGAGTTGGCGGAGAGGTTTCCGCAGATTTACCAGCACTGTCTCGAAAAGGGCATCGACATTTCAAAAGACTATATGCCCGTCGTGCCCGCGGCGCACTATATGTGCGGAGGCGTGAAGACAAATATGGACGCCCAGACTTCGATTGACGGGCTTTATGCCTGCGGCGAAGTGGCATGTACGGGGCTTCATGGGGCGAATCGGCTGGCGAGCAACTCGCTGTTGGAGGCGGTGGTTTTGGCCAACAACGCATCGATTGCCGCGGACAAATACATCAGGGGAATTCCCGATGAGGACGTGGTCGTCGAGCCGTGGAAGGACGGCGATATGCGCGACCCCGACGAGAGAGTTTTGCTTCAACACAATATGGGCGAATTAAAGCGCATCATGTGGGACTATGTCGGGATTGTGCGCACTACGCGCAGGCTCGAACGCGCGTTGCACAGGCTCGAAAACCTTAAACGCGAAGTCGACGAATACTACTGGAATTTCAAGGTGGAGCCCGACTTGATTGAATTGCGCAACATGGTTCTGGTGGCGATTCTGATTGTGCGCTCGGCGTTGTCGCGCAAGGAGAGCCGCGGACTGCACTACACGCTCGACTATCCGAAAAAATCCGACGAGGCAAAGGACACTATAATAAAAAAATAGGAGCAGAAAATGGACTTTTTAAAACACATAAGAAATGTACCCGATTTTCCGAAAAAAGGCATTTTATTTTACGATATAACCCCGCTTATTGCCGCGCCCGAAGTCTACAAGGCTGCGGTTGACGCGCTGGCGGACGAAGTGCTGAAAACGGGGGCGACGGCGGTTGTATCGCCCGAAGCGAGGGGGTTTTTCTTCGGAATCCCCGTGGCGATGAAGCTCGGAATTCCGTTCATACCCGTGCGCAAGCCGCACAAGCTGCCGTGCAAGACGCTCGACGTGGAATACGAACTTGAATACGGAACGGACAAGTTGTGTGTCCACGAAGCGGACTTGCTGCCCGAAATGAATGTGGCGATTGTCGACGACATTCTCGCCACGGGCGGAACGGCGCGGGCTATGCAAAAAATGCTCGAAAAGCGCGGTTCGAAGCTGGCGTGTTTTGCGTTCTTTATGGAGCTCGATTTTTTGAAGGGTCGGGAGTTGCTCGGGAACGCAAAAGTGATTTCGATTGTCAGAAAGTAGAATGAAAACGTTAGGCGGAATTTTTAAGAATTTGGTATTGCCCGTTGCGATTGCCTGCGTTTTGGCTGTGGGGTTTGCGGGATGCGAGAGCGCAAATGCGAGTTTTTTTCCGCTGGACAAGTCGTCGAACGGAATTTTCGGCGCGCCGAAGAATCCGAACGAAGTCGAGCTTTTCATTACGCAAAAGCCCCCCTACAAATACAGGGAAGTGGGCATTATCACGTTCGAGACGTTCTCTCAATACAACGACGAAGCGGATGTATACAGAATTATGCGCGAACGCGCTGCGAAAGCGGGTGTTGACGGTCTCATAATAATGAATGCGCAGGAGTTTATGAGCACGTCGCAATACTTGGGCGTGCCCCCGCGCGGCCGCGGCCGCGGCTGGTGGTATTATGACAGATACGGATATCCCGATATGTACAGGTATCGGGCGATGGCGATTATGAAAGTCCGATAGCGGGACGCGTGCGGAATTTTGCGGTATGATGAAATTGATTGTGCCGATTGTATTGCTGACGGCCGCGAATGTCTTTATGATGTTTGCATGGTATGGGCATTTGAAGTTCAAGAATGCTCCGCTTATTGTGGTAATTGTCGCAAGCTGGCTGATTGCGTTTTTTGAATACTGTTTGCAAGTGCCCGCGAACAGAATCGGACATGAGAGTTTTTCGACTGCCGAACTAAAAACCATGCAAGAGGCGATTACGCTTGTCGTGTTCTGCGCGTTCTCGGTTTTGTATTTGAAGGAGGAGTTGCGCTGGAACTACTTTGTCGGTTTTGCGTTTATGGTTTTGGCGGTGTTTTTTGTTTTCAAGAAATGGTGATTTTTTGTGGTGGCGGGGTGTGGAATCGGCGCGGTAGGATTGAGCGTGAAGTGAGAAGTAGCGGGGCGGGCTGTTTTTAATTAGGAGAGTTTGTTGGGTAAAAAAATACGCCTTTTTTGTGGAAGAGGCGCGAGGCTGGCCGGACTGGACAGGGCTTAGTGTCAGAAAAGCTCGGGCTGATCGGATTTGAGAGGGTCGGCGCGGAGTTTTTTGAGAAAGCTGGGGCGGTGGATTTCGGACGCGCCGTAGAGCATTAAAGCCTGCAAGTGTGATGCCGTGCCGTAGCCCTTATGAACTTCGAAGCCATAGCGCGGGTATGTGAGGGCGAGGTTTTCCATAAGTCTATCGCGCCCGACTTTTGCGACGATTGAAGCGGCGGCGATGGCGAGGCTTGAAGCGTCGCCCTTGACTACCGCCTTATGGGCGTAGGGGAAATTTTTGACGGGATTGCCGTCGATTAGGACGTTCGCAAGCGATATGTCGATTGGAGACTCGCCGAAAAGGGTTGCAACTGTGCCCGCGCCGCGCAATTTCAAGCCCAAGCGGGCGTCGACTGCCGAGCAGGCGCGAGCCATTGCGGTTTTGGTGGCGACGAGGATATTGAGTTTTTCGATTTCGTCGACCGAGGCGAAACCCGCCTCGAAATCTATCAAGCCTGCGGCTTTGAGATGTTCGAGCCGCGCGAAGAGTTCGGCGCGGATTTTTGGGGTGAGTTTTTTGGAGTCGTTGAGCCCGTCGAGAAGTGTCAGGTGGGAGGGATCTTTATAGAACTCCGCCGAGATTGCGACTGCGCCCGCGCAGACGGGCCCCGCGAGCGCGCCCCTGCCCGCCTCGTCGATACCGACAAGCCAAGTGCGCCCGAGCATATAATCGGCATCGAAGCGTGCCAAGCGTTTGAGGGTTTCGAGTTTGTCTTTCATTCGGTGAAATAAGTGGGATACGTGACGGAATGTGTGAAAAATGCAGGGCTTTGAAGTTTTCTTTTTTTTTGGGGGGGGTAGAGGGGAGGAAAAGTTGCGGGCGTTATTTTGCCTGTGCAACTGCCTCTGCCGCGGTTTTAAAGTGGAGTTTTGCAAACCGTTTTAAATCGGATGCGCCGAATTTTTTGACGAGTTCGACCGCCTGAGCCTTGACTGCGGAACTTGCGCCCTTTTTGAGTTCCAAGCCGCATTCCTCGTTGAGTTTGCGCATTGAATAGATGTAGGTTGCCCGTGCGATGATTGAAGCGGCGGCGACGACGGGGTCTTCCTCCGCCTTGGTGCGCATTTTGAGTTCGAAATCGGCCAGATCTTTTATGTTGTTTTGGACGAGGGGTTGTTTTGTAAATTGGTCGAGCATTCCCCAAGGAACGTGCCGTTTTTCAAGGGCGGTTCGGATTGCGTTTGCATGAAACCAAGCGAGCAATCGGTTGAGGTTTCTGCCGAACTTTATGTAGAGGGCGTTGTATTTTTCCATCGAAGCGTAGCTGACGCCGATTTCGACGTTTTTGGTCTGTTTGATTTTTTTCGCCATTGTCAGAACCGCGGCGTCGCTGCTGACGCGTTTGGATTCTTTGAGGCCTTCGTCGAGCCAATATTTTACGGCGTCGCCGTCGGCTATGACACAGGCTGAAACGACTGGCCCGAAGAGGTCACCCTTGCCGCTTTCGTCGATACCCGCGTGGGCGGTGAACCACTCGGGGTGGTGGACGGACTCGTAGCCCATTTCCGCAACTCCCGTTATTTGCGCCTCCAAAACGAACTGGACGAAGTTTTCGGTGCCCTTGCCCTGCACTACGAGTTTGCCCGAATTGTAGAAGACTACGTTTGTAAACTTGTCTTTGAAGGCGAATTTGGCATACTGGACGTCATACTGAATCCAGAGGTTCCGGTCGAGCCAAGCTTCGAGTTTATCCGCCTGCTCGGGCGTGAGGGTTTTGGTGTAGAGCGTTTTGAGTTTGGGCTCGGCAGGATTTTGTTTTTTTGGCATAGTATGCGGATTCTTAAATTGGATTTTTTTGTGCGGCTATGTTAAAAATCGGCGCGAAATTCTCAACACTTTTTTGTTGCGTGCATGCGATTTTGCCGCTTAAACTTTGTCGGAGAATGTAAAAAAATAGCGTTGTTGCGGAGTGCCACGCGGCGCCGTTTTCAAGAGGAGGATTTTTTGAATGAGTAAATCGCTTTTAATTGTCATATGCGACTTTTTGCTGCTGAGCTTGCTGAGCATTGCGAATTTCGACAAGCCCGACAAGACGAATGCCCAGAAGAAGGAGGCCGACGCCGCACTGCAAAACGAGACGTTTGTGCAAACGCAGATGCTCGAAACGCTCAAAACCGCTCTCGACGCCGAGCAGCAGCGGCACGCCGCGCTTTCGGAAAATGTCCAGCAGCTTTCAAAAAATGCCGAAGAAAACATCAGAAAGGCTAGCGAGCGCGAGAAAATCATACGCGAGCGCGAAGAGCAGCTTGCGCAGATTAAGCGGGCGAAGTCGGAGCTTGAAGCCGAACGCGAGAGGATTTTAACGCGCAGTCGGGAACTTGAAATGCGGGTATCCGCCTCCGACAAGCGTAACGAGGCATTGCAAAGCGAGATTGTCTCCGCCGTCGACAGGCTCGAAAAATCCGCCGACGAGAGGCTCAGACTCGAACGCCAAATAGGCGAGATGCGCCGCGACGACGCCGACACGAAATCGAAGCTGCGCGATGTCCAGCAGGAGCTTTTGCGCAACCGCGAAAATCTCGAAAGGCTGCGAGCCGAAAGCGACAAATTGAAGCTCGAAAACCGCGCGATTGAAGCCGAGAAAGTTTCGCTTGCGACGCAGCTTCAAGTCGCCGCCACGAAAACGCAGATTTATGCGGAAAATTTGAAGCGCGCACAAACGCTTATCGACATCGAAAAGGTCGAAAAAGAGAAGGCGATTGAGCACGCCCAGACGCTTTCGTCGAATGTCTCGACGCTTGCGGACTCGCAAAAAAAACTGTCGGAGAACATCGACAACATTCGCGGGCAGACGGCGTCGGAACTGTTCGCGAATGTCGAAAAGTTTTTTGTGGACGCGGTTTTCAAATACTCCGAAGGAGGGCTTTTGGGACGCGAGCACGCGGTTTTGAAGCTGCGGACGCTGCCGATTTTTACGGACGGAAGGGTCAGATTGTTTTTCGAGCGGGGTTCGACGCCCGTGCGCTTTATGAAGGAGGTTCGCGCGCCCGAAAGACTCGAAATTACGGTGTCGGCGGGCGGAAAGATTTGGGTTGCGGACAAGGTGGCGTCTCTGCGGTCGGCGGAATCGGTGCTTATGTTGGAGCTGCCCGAAGGGTTCGTCGAAAAGAAGAATGCGCTGACGTTGGCTGAGCGCAAAAATACGTATCGCTTTGCGGACTGTGTCGTGATAAATCCCGAAAAAAAATACTACGGACAAGTGCCGTTTATGGCGAATTTTACGCGCAGGGAATATGCGAAGTTGGACGTGGGGTTGGTGGACTCGATTTTCAACAAGTTCTCGCCCGCGGCAAGCGACATTGTCGTTTCGCGCTCGGGCGACGCGTTAGGCGTGTTGGTCTCATCGACGGACTTGTTTATCCCGCGCGAAGTGCCTGTTTTAAAGGTATTGCCGCTTAATGCGGGCTATAACAAGGCTGCGTTTATCGACTTTGTGAAGTAGTTTTTGCGCAGAATGGCGCGAAAAAACGGGCGTTCCTGAATGTATGGAACGTCCGTTTTTGTTGTGGGAAATTAATGGAGGTTTGTTGAGATGTAGAGAAAGTGTGTGAATCGGAGGGCAAGAGTGTGTATGAAAGAATGGGAAGGAAGGTTTTTTTGGGCAGTTGTTTGGGTCGGGGGAGCTTTAATCGTCCGGATTTTCACCGAACTTGGGGCGGAATTTTCCGCCGAATTTTTTGGCAAACGGCTTTTTTGAATGTCCGTCGAAATCGCGGCGGGAACGGGGATGGAAGGCGTTTTCGGAAGTGCTGTCCCAATGGTGGCGGAAGTTGCGGTGTGGGGTGTGCGGGCGGGGTGTTGGGGTTGAATTGATGTCGTCGCCGCCACCCCGATTGAAGTCTGTATGTTGGCGGCGCGGACGTTTTTTATCGGGGTTGCCGAATGCGCCCCCAAAACCCTCGAAGCGCGGGCGTGCGGGGCGCGAATAATCGACGCGCATTGCCCTGCCCTTCAAGTCGACGCCGTTTAATTCGGCGATTGCCTTTTTGGCATCGGCGGTCTCGGCAAACTCTACATATGCGATACCGCGAAAGCGTCCGTCACGGTCGAAAAGCATTCGCGTTTTCACGATTTCGCCGAAAGGAGAGAATGCGGTTTCAAGTTCGCTACGGGTGAGATCAAACGGCAAATTTCCTACAAAAATTTCCATTTTAGGGGTTGGGAGTGAGGGTAGATTGAAAATTTCGGGATGCGAAAGTATGGAATGCGTGGGGATTGATTCTTCCTTTTTTCGCCCCGAGCAGAAACAAAAAACGCCCCGACCCTTCGAGAAATCGGAGCGTTTTCGGTAAAGTATTTTTACGCCTTTTCGACCAAGCCCGCCTTGATTGCCTTTACGCTAACCCACGTGCGCTTGACTGCGCCCGACGCCGTGCGGACTCTGATACGCTGAACATTCGGCTTAAAGGTGCGCTTGGACTGTTTTACAAGCTGCAAACCGATACCGCCGCTTTTCTTGCTCTGACCTTTATGAATGATTTTACGACCGCTTACGGGACGCTTACCTGTCACTGAACATACTCTTGCCATAATGAAATTCTTTCGTCTGTTAAATTTTTAAAGTCGGACACTTTACGGGTATCCGACAAATTTTCAAGTATTTTATTGCCTACTTTGTCTCGGCGGGTGCGGCGCGCAATTCCGCCAATCTTCTGGAAGCCTTATATGCGCTCAAACGAAGCTTGCGTTTGCGGGCAGCCAACACCCTCTGGCGTTGGGCGTTCGGTTTTGCGCCCGCCGATTTCTTTAAAGGCTTGCGTTTTGCGCACGAAGACCATTGTACGAGTCCACTCATAATTCTTCTTTCCGTTCTGTTTTGTTTTTACAGTTGTTTTTTTATAAAATTAAATGTCGTAGGTTAACTATTTTTTGCTGGCTTTCCAGCTTTTTTTTATATTTTTTTTCATTCCGAAACTTTTATCGGGTTTAGGCGTTGAATTTGTTGGAGTTTATGGAAGCTTCGCAGGCAGTGGATATGGAAGTGAAAGGGCGCGGCGGCTCGGGAGCGGTGTGCGCGCGCGAAGATACAGACGCGGGTCTTATGCGCGAGATCGCGGAAGGCTCGGAAGCGGCTCTGACAATGTTGATTGAGAAATGGAAGAATCCGCTGGTAAATTTCGTTTACGCGTCGACGCACGACTTTCAGCTTTCGGAGGACATTGCCCTGTCGGTCTTCCGGAAGGTCTACAATGCGAGGCACTCGTATCGCGCGGAAGCAAAATTTTCGACGTTCATTTTCAAGATTGCGCGCAATGAGGTGATTTCGGAATTCAGGAAGAATCAGGTGCGCCCGGTCTCGCCGACGGATTTTTCGGATGCGGTCGTTGCCGCGCCCGAGGGTTCCGAAGGACGGCTCGGAGACATCAACGAAGCCTTCGAGAAGGCTCTGGCGGCGTTGCCCGAAAAGCAGCGGACTGCGATTTCGCTTCTGGTGCGCGAAGAGCTTTCCTATGCGGAGATTGCCGAGATTATGGGCGAATCGATACCGGCGGTCAAGACGCTGATAAACCGAGCGCGCGTCTTTTTACGGGAAGCTCTGAGAGATTTTGCACAATGAAATATGACAAAATTTAACATTTTCCGCTTATACCATTCCGAAAAAGAAAGGGAATTTTTATGATTAATGACGGCAAGATTGATATGTTATTGAAGTCCGCGCGGGTCGAGGTATCCGCAGGGTTTGTCGAGCGTGTATTGGCGAAAATCGGCGAAGACGAAATGCGCCGCAGGCGTGTAGACGGACTTTGCGACGGATTGTTGCGCAAAAATGGTGTCGAAGCGTCAACAGGGTTCACTGGGCGTGTATTAAACGCGGTTAAGTTCGGCGGGAAGTCGACAGTTTCGCGGCTTGTTATGCTTGGTTCGAGTGTTGCCGCGGCGGCGTGTATCGCGGCTATTGTGGCGGTTATGCCCGTTAACAACGAGGTTTCGGTTGATGAAGCCTATTTTGCGCAGCTTGACAATCTCGACAATGAGATTTCGAATTTAGCGGCGTTGATTTCGGAGCAGGAGTTGTATTCCCTCCTTTCTTTCTAACTAAAAGCCGCGAGTGCGCCTCCCGTTGCAAATTTTTTATATGTAGTGAAGAGGCGGCGATTGCCAAAGGCAATTCCGCCTTTGCTTTTTTTTAGATTTGCAACGGAGGCGCACTCACGTTGAATTGGCGAAGCCAAGAGCTGAGCGACAATAGGAGCGGACTAAAATCTAACGCGTCTTTTAGGACGAGCCTCGCGACTTTTAGTGGGCTCACACGGTTATCCTAATCCGATAAATAATGGAAAAAGTCTTTTACATTCGTAAAATCCTTTTCTGGTTTTATGTTTTTTATATGTTGGGCACAGGCGCGGATTTTTTAAATGACGGGCACTGGCGCGGATTGCTTCGCAATAACCGCTTTGCTTTAATAAATAGACAAAGGCAAATAGGCAAAGCCGATTGCCGCCACTTTCGGACTTATAAAAAACTTTGCTTTAATGACGGACAAAGCGGGAATATTACCGTAGGTAATCCCGCGCCGCTTTCGGAAATATAAAAAACTTTGCCTTCGCGCCGCTTTCGAACATTTAAAATATTTGGGGGTCTAAATTAGTAATTATTTTCTTGCTTATTTTTTGCCCCTATATACCTATCTTTATATGAATTCCATTTCGGTGATATGAAAAGTTCTACCCCTACCCCTGTTAAGAAAAGAAAAGCCTTTGCGCTGGTTATGGCTCTGGCGTTGATGGGCTTTATGGTCCTGTTGATTGTGTCGCTGGCGACCATGGTCGGCATGCAGACGAAGCTTAGCAAACAATCGCTGAATGCGTTCAAAGCAAAGCAGGCGGCGAAGTTTTCGGCGTATCAGGCATTGGGTCAGATTCAGTCGACGCTGGGTCCAGACCAGAGAATTTCGGCGAACGCGTCGATGCTCTCGGGCACGGTGCACTCGAGCATTACGGGACTTGACAGCGACCAAACTTTCAACTGGTGGTCGACGCCCTCGAATATACGCCGCGAAGATGCCGAGGAGGTCTCGGGCACAGTGGCGTCGAACAAATACTGGGTCGGCGTCTGGAACTCCAAGCACGGGCTGCACCCCGACAAGCAGATTCGCGGGGAAAGCAGGGCGTCGTATGTGCAAAACATTATGGAGCGCGCGGTGACGTGGCTTGTTTCTGGCAACGGATTTGCAAGCGACGACGACATTTTAAGCGGCTCGAACACGGCGACGGTCAAGTTCCGTCCGGATTCGGAGGTTCGGGGGAAAAACTCGGTGAGGGTTGTGTCGAAAAACTCGTATGCGAATGTGTCGGGACGCGGGGACGGCTCGGACGACATATTTGTGCCGATTGTGGAGCTTGAAACGGACACGAACGACTCGGCGACCATCGAACGCTCGACTGCAACGCAAACGCGCATTGCGTGGTGGGTTGCCGACGAGGGTCAGAAGGCGTCGCTGAATGCGATTGCAAGCTATGAGTTTAAAAGGCACGCGGACTCGATTAAATACCGAGTGCAAAGTCTGCCGTTCTACTCGGGCATTCAGGGGCTTACGGTCGGAGACTCGAACGGCAAGATGTATGACGTTTCGATTGACGACGACGGCACCGACGAATCGGGTATGATGATTGCAAGAAATGCGACGGCTCTCGACCAGCTCGACGCCATCGCGTCGCAATCAGTTCCCCACGGAATGCCGCCGTCGAAACTGCTTTTCCATGCGGCTACGTGCGACTCTAAGGGTCTTTTGGTGAATGTGCGCGACGGCGGCTTGAAGAAGGACTTGTCGCTGGGGCTTATTCAGAAAAACGGCAAAGACGACGAAAACAGAAAGACGACGGAGCAGGAAAACGGCTCGATTCCCGAATATTTCCCGCGTCCGTATGGGGTGTCGGGGTATTTCTGCAAAACGACGGCGTTCCCGATTCGATTCCTTTCAAACAATGTGGAATGGCGCGAAAACCGTCGCGAATACAAGCCCGAGCTTGACGACAAGCGTTACATCGGCAACCGCCCGTTCGCGGGGCACATTTTCGGCCCGCAGATGTTTACGCGCGAAGACCAAGTAAAGGACTTTCCGAAGATGTCGTTCGGGCGTTCGGCGGTTTCGGTGACGGACGACTGGAACAACATCATGTCGGACAAGCGTCTGTTCAAAGACCCGGGCGGGGCGTTGTGGGACCAGCTGCGCTCCTATTACAATCTGCGCTCGCCCGACCGTCCGCAGGATTCGGACATTTCCGCGAGGGTGCAGACCGACGACCGCTATGGCGCGAAGCCCGTTGTGAAGCGTTTTCAAGTACACTATGTGCCGACTTTGGTCAACTATGAAGGCGGCACCAACGGCAAATACGGCGTCAGACTGCACATGATACCTATGTTGGTATTGTGGAATCCGTATGATACGAAAATCGGCGAAGACACTTATTACGTCATCCGCGTAGGACAGAGAGACTTTGAAGAATATATGAACCCGATTGGCTCGTTCCGCTTCGCAATCGGGTATCAGGCAAATTCGGGGTATTTCCAATGTCTGCGCGACTTGTATACGGAAAGAATGAAGTTCCCGCTGGGTTCGTCGCAACTGAATGTGGACTTTATGCGCAAAAACGGCTATCGCGGCTCGCTGCGCGGCTTGTGGAAGAATAACATCGGAAGTGTGATTTCGGCTCAGGGCTACACGCCGAACGGATATTCTTCGGCTACGGAAGCGCAATATGCGCCGCTTTCGTACGACGATGCGGACAGAAACAACCAATACGGCTACCGTATGTCTAAATCTATACCGTTTATTTCGGCGGCTCGAAGCGCGCCGTGGATGCCATTCGGCTACGGCAGCATTGCGCCGTATTATGTGAGAATTACGAACACTTGGGGTTCGATTTCAGGAACGCCGACTAAGAATCAATACAGAAAGCCGTCATTATTTCCGATCCCCGACGGCAATGCCAACGGGAAGTGGACCGACGATCTCAGCTACTGGCAATATGTTGTTCAGGAAGACAATATGTATCCGAGCGCGGACAATATGGCGCAATGGAAGGACGGCGCGGGCACGGGGTTGAGCGCGTATGCGCGTGTGGCGCGCATTCCGCTTTATCTTAACAATCTGCACGCGAGTGTCGGACACGGAAGTGTGCTTTCCAAATTCCAGAACGGCAATGACGTGTTGTTCTTTGCTAACAAGGGGATTGACGCCATCAACCAAGGCGAAAAAAATTGGACTCATCTTGAAGAATCCACGTGGTACAGAACTGCCGAGTTGCACTTCCTTGCGTATGACGCGAAGGGCATTGACGCGGGAGCTACGAAGGTCTTTGCGATGAAGCGTCCGACAAACTACAACGGCGACTACACGAAGACGAGCTCCAACAACGGCACGAACGGTCCCAACGGCGTTATCGAAGACTGCAACAGGACGACATCGCCCTACGAGTATTTGGACGCGATGATGTTGCCCCTCGGCGATTCGAGCGGCGGCAATTTGGGCGGGTGTTTTTATCTGGACGTTCCGCACCCCGAATTGGAACACTATGCGAAATTCAAGAGCAACAACCGCCCCGATGTGGTGGACGAGGCGAATTTGCCGAATCCGTATGTGTTGTTTGATTTGAGCAAAATCAAGCAGGCGGCAAGCCGCGACATAACGGGCTACAACACGGCAAACTTGACTATCGACAAGATTTTAATCGATATGCAGGACACTACGGTCTTCCCCGACGTCGACCAGAACGGCATACGTATTACGCCGTATAAACACACGATTTCGATGACGCCGATTGCGTATTGTATGTCGCGCTATCAGACGGCGCAAGTTTCGAACAACGGCAATGACAGCAACACTTATGAAGAGTTGCACCTCTCGATTTGGATTTACAAAAAGGAGGGCATGACGTTTACGAAGCTCAAACCCTATGGCAAGACGGAATCGAGGGCGTTCTTGTCTGGAAACCTACCCGACTATGTGCCGCTTTTGGCGCACTTCAAGGGCAAGAGGCACTTCTTAGGCCCGAGGTTCCCGAGTTTCCCCGACCCGAGTATACGCTACTACAAGAGTAATAATGCCGATAATGCCGATAATGCCGAAAACGACCAATTAAACAACTGGCACAATGCAGGCTACATAAGCGCGAACTCGGCGGGCACGGGGCTGGCGAGTTCGTCGCAGAGAGTTTCGCTTACGCCGCCGACGTTCTTCAAGGACTTGGACAAATATGTGCGCGACGACACCACCCGCAAGGCGAAATATGAGACCATTATCGCCTCGGGCGAAAAGGATCGCTGGACGCGCGAGCTTAGCAATACCGAGCGCGTGGCGTTCAACGGACGTTTCTTCCTGAACTGGATGGCGATAAATCCGCGCAGACACTCGGCGAACTGCTGGCCGATGCGTCCGCAGAATATGAGCAACGAATGCGGCGACTTCCTGCCCGCGGCGATGAAGCCGTTTATTCTCTATTCCTCCGACATTCAGCAAAATTCGTATGCGAGCAAGCTGCACCAATACATTCAAGCCGACAGCAAGTATATTCCATACGGCTACATTTTCGGCATTCCGTATGCGGACGACGACACGAATGTGGAAACGGGCGCGAAGCCCGTCTACAACAGGCGTCTGTTTGTAAACGGCTCGCTGCTTACGACCTACTACAACACGGACTATGGCGCGCAAGAAGTTCAGGACTCGAACACGGAACTCCGCAACCGCAGGTGGGGTCGGGCAATAAAGAATGTTATTGCCACAAGCATTATCTACTATGACAAGGCAGACGGCACGCGCACGCCGTTCTCGGGGCTTACGCATATGGGCTACAAGATTCCCGGAGCGAGCGACTCGACTTCGTATGTAGGGCTTTCGGGTGCGAACGGCACCGACACTAATGCGTATACGCACATTTTGCGCGAAGACGAGGTTGTCCACAACATCGCAAATCTCGCGGGGGCGCACCTCGACTTCGGCGGCGGCAAGTGGGACGCGACTTCGTGGGATACGGGCGGCGGTGCGACGCTGGCGTTGCGCGTCGACGGCGTGCGTCCGTGGAAGTACGCCTATGGGCTGCTTCCGCCCGAAAGTTTGATGGCGGATATGGCCATCGGAAATTCGCTGTGTCCGAACAGAATTTGCCCCGAATATTCGTATCAGGTGCAATGGCTCGACCAATCGTCGTATGTCAACAACTATCAGAATAAGTCGTGTGCGGACTGGGGCCGCGTGATTGGCAAGCGCGAACAGGCGGAAGAAAAGAATGTCAACTACGACCTGTCGTGGCACTACAATGACGCGCTCTGGGACGAATACTTCTTCTCTACCCTGCCCTACCGCCTAAAAGACGAGGAAAACAACTTCAATATGGGTAAAGGATTGGCGACGCCGCAGAATCCGCGCATTCAATACATCTGCACCGACCATCCCGAAGACACTCTCTCGATTCAGGATATGAAATACGGCGGCGAAGAGACCGAAAAGCAATTCGACGAAAATGCCGGCAAGCTTTGGGTCAACGGCGCGTTCAACGTGAACTCGACGAGTGTCGACGCGTGGAAGGCCGTGTTGGCGACTTACTACGGGCAATCGATTGAAGGCTACAACGGCGACAATTCGGACAACCGCAGTTCCGCGCCGTTCCACAGGTGGCAAGCCCCGCTCAATGCCCAAAAAAAGGCGACTGCCTCGACGAGCATCACGCAGGAAGACACGATTTTCTCGGGTTATCGCGCGTTGTCGGACTCGGAGATTGAAGAGCTTGCCTCCGCGATTGTCGAGCACGTAAAGGACAGAGGTCCGTTCTATTCGATGAGCGACTTCGTCAACAGAACTGTGGCGAACTACTCGGCGGAGGAAAAATTCAACTACAAGAATGCCCGCGAGGAGAATTTGCTGAATCTCGACAACCAGCGCGAGCGCGTCAGGGAAGGCAATTTGCGCGAAATGATGAAGACCGGCGGCGAAACGTATCGAGTGGGACACACGCAGAAGGGTGTCTTGCAGGCGGCGATTGACTCGACTTCGATTAACAACCAATACCACAAGAGGTTCATTATCGGTAGCGACGTAAAATCGCTGAACTCCGCATGGCAGGACGACAACATATTCAAGCATTTTACGAACGACAAGAATGTTTGGGAAAACTGGCGCGCAACGGTCGGCCCGATTGCAACGGGCGCGCCGACGTATCTGATGCAGCAGGACATTCTCGCGCGCTTGGGTTCGTTCCTTACGGTGCGCTCGGATACCTTCAAAATCAGGGCGTATGGCGAAATCCGCAACCCCGTCTCGGGCGTGGTGGAATCGAAAGCCTGGTGCGAAATGGTTGTGCAGCGCACGCCCGAATACATCGACGCGTCGGAATACGGCAATGCACCCGCCGACATCTACGGGCGCGAGAAGGAGCTCGGGTATCAATCGGAACTGGAAGAATACAACACGGTTATGACCGAGGCTAACGGCGGGCTGACGAAGCTCAACCAGACGCTCGGAAGACGTTTCAAGATTGTTTCGTTCAGGTGGCTAAACGACAGCGAAATTTAACGGCTCGCGCGGCGCGGCGGCGGTTGCCTCCGCCGTGCGCGGGTTGTATTTGCGCATTATCAAAACACAATATTACTTTATTTAGTTATGTTCGGTTATAGAATCGTGAAAGTTGCGTTCGCGCTCTGCGCGCTGGGCGCGTTTGTTTTCGGCGGCACGGCGGCGGTGCGGGCACAGAATGTGGAGGCAAATCTGAAAATCGAAAAGTTTTCGATGGAAGCCTCGTTTGCAGCTCCGTCAAAAAAAGGCGGGCGCAAGACTATCTACTGGTACAAAAACGGCGACAAGTGGGACTCGTTTAGCGACGCGGACGGAAAGCGTGTAAACATCAGCTACAAGGGCCCGCAAAAGCTCGTCTTCTACAAGAAGGTGGGCGAAGGCGAATCGGACAAGGCGTTCTCGCCCGTTGCGGAGATTATGATTCCGTCGGCGTCGCGCGATGTTTTTGTGCTGATGATTAGCACGGGGTCGACGGCGCAGTTTTATCCGATGAATGTTTCGCCCGACTCGCTGCCGAAGGGCAAAATAGCCGTGATGAATATGACGCGCCGCGGGCTTGCACTTATGTTCGGGGCTGACAAGAAGTTTTTAAGGGCAAACTCGCATGCGATTTTTTCCGAAGCGAAATCAAAAAAAAGTATTTCTACGCCCGTTCTCATTGCCGCGCGTGTTGAAGGCAAATGGGAGATGTCCTACAAAAGCCGCGTTTCGTATCCCGACAAGGAACGCTGCATTATGCTTATTCACGACAATGCCGCGGGCAAACCCGTGCCCAGTTTAAGTGTCAACATTGTCACGTTCTAAATATTTTAAATGATGGGCACTGGCGGCAATCGGCGTTGCCGATGTGCCTTTGACTAACGCCTACATTTTATATGACGAGCACTGGCGGCAATCGGCGTTGCCGATGTGCCTTTGACTAACGCCTACACTTTATATGACGGGCACAGGCGTCCCGCTGGGCGGGCTGCCATAGACGGGCACAGGCGTCCCGCTGGGCGGGTTGCCATAGACGGGCACTGGCGGCAATCGGCGTTGCCGATGTGCCTTTGACTAACGCCTACACTTTTAATTTTTTGGAACGAGTGCGGATTGGCAAAGCCAATATATCCGCTTTGAAAAGTGCCTACACTTTTGGTGGCGGAAATCTAAGAGAGCTGTTGCAATGGGAAAAGTTCCAGCTTTTACTGTATGGTTTATATTGCAAAAAAATATTGACGCAAAAGGTTAATAGTGTCATCTTGCGTCAATAATGATAAAGAGTTTTAAATGTGCGGAAACGGAAACAATTTTTAACGGCTTTGTGTCGAAAAAGATTGATATTCGCATACAGAATACCGCAAGGCGAAAATTAAGAATGATGAACAATGCCCGAACGTTGGACGACTTGCGAATTCCTCCCGCGAACAAACTCGAAACATTGAAAGGGAATCGGAAAGGACAATACAGTATCAGAATAAACGACCAATATAGGATATGTTTCAAATGGTTCAACGGGAATTTATTCGATGTTGAAATTGTCGATTACCACTAAGAAAGGAATGACATGAAGGCATTAAAAAACATACACCCTGGGGAGGTGCTCAAAGAGGAATTTCTCGAACCGATGGGAATTTCGGCTTATAGGCTTGCTGTGGACACGGGAATGCCGCACACAAGGATTTCTCAAATAATAAATGAAAAACGCTCCATTACTGCGAATACTGCGATAAAGCTGGGGTTGTATTTCGGGACATCGCCCGAATTCTGGCTCGGATTGCAAAATGACTACGACATTGAGGAGACTATGCGCAATGAAGGCAAAAAGATTAAATCGGAAGTCTCGGCGTTAAAAGTTGTATGTGCGTAGTTTTATAAAATATCATTTTCACAAGAAGAAGTGGGATTGCCTGCGGCAATGACCGCTTTACTTAGATAAATAGTCAAAGGTGCAAATTGCCCTAGGCAATTCGTCCCCACTTTTTGAAATATGTTTTTCGGATTATCAGAAACAAGCGATTGAACGAAGTTCAATGCGAGTATATACAGGAAAGGCAGTGCGGGTAGCACTGCCGTTTTTCCACAAGCCGACTTCGAAGAAGGCGGAGGTGGTAGGGGCTTCGCCCCTACAAAATACCGAGTTCGAGGCCGCGTAGTTCGGCGAGGCCTTTCATACGTCCGATGAAAGAGTAGCCGGGGTTGCGGGTGGGGGGTTTGGAGAGGTCGTCCGCCATATCGCGCCCGTGGTCGGGGCGGAAGACGATTTTCGCGCCGCCGTTGTCGATGCGCTCCTTTTGTATAGCGAGAAGCTTTTCGACGACGTTGCGCATTGGAACTGAGCCTTCGAGGTGCCCTGCCTCGTAGAAGCTGCCGTCGGGGTCGCGCTGTGTGCTGCGAAGGTGAACGACAAATATGCGGTCTTTGAGGGCGTCAATCATTGCGGGAATGTCGTTGTGGACGCCCGCGCTGAGAGAACCCGTGCAAAGGCAGACCGAATTTGCGGGAGAATCGTAGGCGGCAATAATCTTCTGAAAATCGGACAGGCGCGAAGCTATGCGCGGGAGTCCGAGAACGTCGAAGGGTGGGTCGTCGGGGTGGATTGCAAGATGCACTCCGCACTCGTCGGCTACGGGGCAAACTTCTTTGAGGAAGAGGGCGAGGTTTTCGCGCAGCTTGTCGGCGTCGATTGCGGAGTATTTGGCGAGCATTGCGCGAATGTCGTCGATTGTGAAATCCATACTGCAACCGGGGAAGACGTCGATGATTGAGCGTTCGAACTTGCGGACTGCGTCGGCGTCGAGCGAGTTGAAGAACTTTTCGGCGCGGGCGAGCTGCTCGGGCGTGTAGTCGTTTTGCGCGCCGTCGCGTTTGAGAAGGTAAATCTCGAAAGCGGCGAACTGGGCGGGGTCGAAGCGCAGGCAGGTCGAGCCGTCGGGAAGTTTGTAGTGGAGGTCGGTTCGAATCCAGTCGAGGACGGGCATAAAATTGTAGATGACGATTTTTATGCCGCACTCGGCGAGGTTGCGAAGGCTGATTTTATAGTTTTCGATGTGGCGGAGGAAGTCGCCCGTGCGGGTTTTGATTGCCTCGCTGACGGGCAGACTTTCGACTACGCTCCACTTTAAGCCCGCGTCTTCGACGATTTTTTTATGCGCAAGAATTGCCTCTTTTGTCCAGACTTCACCGTAGGGAATGTCGTGGAGGGAGGTGAAGACGCTTTCCGCGCCTGACTGTCTGATGAAGTCGAGGGGGACTTCGTCTTTTGTGCCATACCAGCGGAATCCCTCTTCGAGCATATATTTTTTGTCGTACATATGAATCCTTGAAAATTTGGGCTAAACTCCCGAGAAGCACGAGAAGCCGCCGTCGATTGCCATTATTGTGCCCGTAACGAACTTGGAGGCGTCGCTTATGAGGTAATGCGCCGCGCCGTGGATTTCGTCGGCGTTGCCGAAGCGTTTGAAGGGCGTTTTATTGATGACGGTTTGTCCGCGCTGGGTGAACGAGCCGTCGGGGTTGGTGAGAAGCGCGCGGTTTTGTTCGCTGATGAAAAATCCGGGGGCGATTGCGTTGACGCGTATGCCCTCGCCGAACTTTTGGGCGAACTCTACGGCGAGCCACTTTGTGAGGTTGTTGACGCCCGCCTTTGCGTTGGAGTAGCCCAAGACGCGGGTGACGGCGGCCTCGGCGGTCATTGACGAGAAATTGACGATGCTGCCGAATTTCTGCCGGCGGAAGATTTCGCCGAAGACCATTGTCGGCAGGAGTGTGCCCTGCAAATTGAGTTTGACGACTGCCGCCCACTGGTCGACTTCGAGATCGAAGAATGTTTTATCGGGCGGGATTGTCGCGCCCGACATATTGCCGCCCGCGCCGTTTATGAGGGCGTCGAGGCGTCCGAACTTGGCCAAGATGTCGGAGCGGGCCTTTTCGAGCGCGGGTCGGTCGAGGACGTCGCAAACGCAGGCGAGAGTGTCGGCAGGATCGAGGTCGGCGGTGGCGGCGTCGAGTTTTTCCTTCGACCTGCCCATAAACACGACTTTTGCGCCCTGCGAAGCGAGGTACTTGGCAAGCGACCCCGCCAAGACGCCCGTCGAGCCCGTAATGGCGACGACTTTATTTTTGATGTCGAACAATTCGTTCATAACCTGAATTTCCTATGAATGTTTTTTCTTGAATACTATTGCCGAGACTACGACAACTGCGAAGAATGCCGCGAAAGCAATGGGGCCTGCAATGCCGATTTTGTGGTAGAGAACCCAAAGGCTAGCCACCGAAGAGCACGCCAAGGAGCACGCCATAAGGACGTTCCAGACGAGGCGCGACTTGCCGCGCGGGGCTTCGCTGCCGAGAGCCTTTTTACTGTTGATGATAAACATAAATGCGCCGTATGCTATCGGCAGCAAGACCGCCGCCATTACGCCCGCGTAGATGACAAGCCACATTCTCGCGCCCTTGAAGAAGATGGAGGCGATTGCCGAGAAGGCGATGAGTGAAGAGCCCGCGATATGCCACTTTGCGCTGCCGCCGCGCTTGAAGATTTCGCTAAACGAGAGTCCGCAGATTAGCATATTCATAAGGACGGCGTTTATTGCCATACCCAAGACGCCGAAACCGAAAATGTAGCGGGCGACGTCGTCGCCGACGAGAGGCGCGAGGGTTTCGGAGAGGTTGGAGGCGTCGCGCTTTACGAGCATTGCAGCCATATCCTTTTCGGCGCGGGGCAATGCGTTGCGGGCGGCGTCTTTTGCCTGTTCGGGCAAGGATGCGAAGTTCGGGTTTGTGGAGGCAAGGCGCGAATCGAGAAGCTGGATATATCCGCCGACGAGGTTTGCGGCAGGCTCGACTTTCACGTTATTTACGACTGCGGGTTGGAGTTTGCCGCCGCTGATTGTCGAAATTGCCAATCCCTCGGCGGGGGTGGCGTGAAACTGCGAAGCCGCGGCGATTACGATGCACGATGTGGCAAGCAGGAAGGGAATGAAAAGCCCCGTTGCGAGGTCGAAGATTGCGAGCCCGCGGAAATCTTTATCCCACCCCTTTTTGAGCATTGAATAGGGGAAGAGGAATGTCATATTTATGCCGACTGCCATTGCCGCCGCCGAAATTACGACGTCGATTTGCTGCGAGACAATCATATCCGACCAGAATTTTACGCCGTCGGCGTCGAGTTTCTGGATATACTGCATAAAGTCGGCACTCGGGCTTGTAAAGACCGAGAAGTTGGGGACGAAGCCCTCCATAACCCGCGCCCAATCGATTTTTCCGCCTATCGAAAGGCTGATTACGACGCCGAAGAAGCACACGACGATTGCCGCAACCGAAAGTTTGATGAAAATTTCGAATATCTTTACGCCCTTGCCGCCGCGCGCGTAGATTGCCGTCATTATGAGGGCGACGGCGAACAATGCCGCGGTGATTATGATTTCGGTTGTCTGTGTTGGCGGCTCCTGCGAAGCACAGATGTTTTGCGTTATTGCCGCAACCCCCAAGGCGAACTGCGGCCACGCGAACACTAAGCACGCGAGCATCGAGCCTATCGCCCAGCTATATCCCAAAATCGGGGTGATGTTTTCGTTGATTGAAAACATCGGTTTTGTGGATATGGAGAGGGTCACGTATGATATTGCCGCAAGCATTATTATGCCCAACATCATTGCGAACGGCTGCAACCACATAAAGCCCAATCCGCCCAAGACGCCCAAATAGAGTGCGGAAGCGAGCGAGCCGCCGCCGAGTGTTGTCGCGCTTTGAAGCCAGCCCGGTCCCGAGAGTTTACAGAATGCGCCAAGTTGCGCCGCCGCGCCCTTTTGTTTTGCGTTTTGGAGAAGTTGGCGTTGTGCTTGGAGTTTGTCGTTATTTCCCATAGTGTGATTCGGCTTGTTGTTGTGATTTTAATGCGAGTTCGGCCGCCTTGAAGGCGTGTTCCTGTGTTATTGCGGTTTCCGTTCCGTTTAGAATGTCCAAGATGAATTTCCCGAAGAAGGGGAACTTCATTTGGCGGCAATCGATGCGGCGGACGCCCTCGCTATCGGTGATGAAGAGGATTTGGCTCGGATTTTCGGCGTCGGAATAGTCGATGTATTTCCTGATTTCGATATACCCCTCGGTGCCCAAGATGATTGTGCGGCCGTCGCCCCAAACGGGGAGTCCGTCGGGCGTGAACCAATCGACGCGGCAATAGCATGACGCGCCCGTGTTTGTGGTGAGGCTCGCCTCGCCGAAATCCTGCAACTCGGGGTATTCGGGGTTTGCCATATTCGCGACGCGGGCGAAGTTTATTGCGGCGTCGGTCGAACCCGAAAATTCGAGGAACTGCTCGAACTGGTGCGAGCCGATGTCGGTGAGGATTCCGCCGTAGCGTTCGCGCTTGAAGAACCAATCGGGGCGGGCGTTTTTCGAGAGGCGGTGCGGCGCGAGTATGAGCACCTGCAAGACGCGTCCGATTGCGCCGCTTTTGACGAGTTCGTTCGCCTTTTCAGCCGCCTGATTGTGTATGCGCTCGGCGTAGTAGGGCATATATTTTAGCCCCGTTTCGGCGACGAGTTTGCGCGCCTTTTCGAGCTGTTCGAGCGTGGTAAAAGGCGGTTTGTCGACGAAGTAATGTTTGCCCGAGCGCAAAACTTTTTCGCCCAAGTCGAAGCGGTCGGCGGGTATGGACGCGCCCGCTACGCAGACGATTGACTTGTCGCGCAAAATCTGCTCCAAGCTTTCGGCGGCGGGAACGTCGGGGAAGCGTTTTTGGAAGTCGGCGACTTTCTTTGGGTCGGAATCCCAGACGAGGGCGCACTTGCCGCCCGCGCTTGTCAAACCCTGAACCTGCGCGTAGATGTGCCCGTGGTCGAGCCCCGCGGCGGCAAAGACGAAATCGCCGTCGCCGCAGACTTTTTCGCCCGAGCCGTCGGGAACGTAATCGTATCCGCTGAAATGTTTTGCCATTATCTGAACGATTTTGTGAATTCGATGATGAAGTCGGTGTCGACGTTTTCGCGGAATTTGGACTGGGCGGTCTTTTCGGCGAGCAGTTTTGCGTAGGCGGCGTCGTCGAACGGAAAGTCGACGTCGGAATTCGTCCACGAGGAAAGCAGCATTGCGTTGGCAAGGCAGACGGAATTGTAGCCCTGCTGGGCGTCGAAGTCGAAGTGTGCGCCCGTGTCGACAGCCTTGGCGAAGTTCGAGAGGACGCCCGAATGCTGTTCGCCCTTATCGGTGAAAGTTTCCTCGGTGGTGGTGGCATCGGGTGTGCCGAAGACGTATTTTGTGTTGAGGGTGTAATCGCGCAGGCTTGCGAAGCGGGTGATTTTGAGCGCGTCGTTTTCGGCGACAAGGAAGCCCCTGTCGCCCGCGATTTCGAGGCGGTTTGTGCCGGGGAACTCTCCCGTGGCGGTCGCGAAGGTGGCGGTCATATCGTCGGGGAACTCGAAGTATGCGGTTGCCTCGTCTTCGACCTCGATATTATGGTATTTGCCGAACTTGCACCAAGCGCGGAGTTTTTTCGGCATTCCGAAAACCCAAGCGAAGATGTCGATATTGTGGATTGACTGGTTGATGAGCGCGCCGCCTGCCTCGCCCTTCCATGTGCCGCGCCAGTTGCTGCTTGAAAAGTAGATTTGCGGGCGGTACCAGTTTGTCATAAACCAAGATGCGCGGTTGATTTTTCCGAGTTCGCCCGAAGCGACAAGCTCTTTTATGCGCGAATACATCGGCGTTGTACGCTGGTTGAGCATAATGCCGCAAACTTTGCCCCTGCTGCGGGCAAGCTCGACGATTTGTTTGGCGTCGAACGATGTCAGGGCGATGGGCTTTTCAATCAAAACGTGCTTGTCGGCTTCGAGGCACTTTTTTGCGAGTTCGAAGTGGTTGAACGACGGAGTTGCGACGAGCACCGCCTCGACGTTCGGGTCTTTGAGCATATCGTCGACGTTCGAGTATGATTTCAAGCCCGCGAACTTTACGGGGTCGATATATTTTTCGTCGCACACGCAGGCTATTTCGCAGTCGGCGACTTTGCCATCGCGAATGTTTTTGATGTGCATTGAGCCGATTGCTCCCAATCCGATTACGCCTAATTTCATTGTAGTCTCTCCTTTATTATGTGTTATTTTATATTATTTTTTCAAAGAATTTATGACTGCCGCCGCGGCGCGCGCCTGCGCCTCGATTTCGTCGAACTTGCCCTCGGCGATTTGCGCGGGCTTTGCCAGCCAAGAGCCGCCGACCGCCGCGATGAGGGGGTCGGAAAGCATTTCGGCGAGGTTGTCGATGTTCACGCCCCCGAGCGGAATGAATTTTATGCCGAGGTGTTTATAGGGAGCCGCGATTGCTTTGAGGTGTTTTATGCCGCAGCTTGCAGCGGGAAAGTATTTGAGCATTCGGCAGCCGTTTTCCAAGGCTGCCTCGATGTCGCTGGGGGTGAAGATTCCGGGGCCGAAGGGGATTCCGATTTCGTTAGCCTTTTGGATTACGCGGACGTTTGTCCCCGGAGCTACGGCAAAGCACGCGCCCGCGTCCTTTGCCTGAACGACCTGTTCGGGAGTGAGCACTGTGCCCGCGCCGATATAGACTTCGGGGAGGGCGCGGCGGATTTCGCGGATACAGTCAAGCCCCGCGGGCGTTCTGAGGGTCAGCTCGATTGCCGAGATTCCCCCGCGCATGAGCGCCTCCGCCATGGGAACGGCGTCTTTTACGTTTTCGACTGTGCACACGGCGACGAGTTTACGCGCCTCAAATTCCTGCATAATTGTCATAATAAAAATTCTTTTTTTGTATTTTATATTAATGTTTACTGACGTAAGAGTTGGATATTCCGCTTTGTGGGGCGGGGTTATCTGTCGACGCGCGCAGAGCCGCCGCCCGCGAGTTTTTCGACTTCCGCCTTGGTTGCGGTGCTGGTGTCGCCGGGGGTGGTCATTGCGAGCGCGCCGTGGGCTGCGCCGTATTCGACTGCCGCCTGAGCGTCGCCGAGTTCCATCATTCCGTAGACGAAGCCCGAAGCGAAACTGTCGCCGCCGCCAACGCGGTCGAAGATTTCGAGCTTTTCGCGTTTTTTGGACTCGTAGAATTTGCCGTCCGACCAGCAGATTGCGCTCCAATCGTTGACGGTTGCGGTGTGGACCTTGCGCAGGGTTGTTGCCACTGCCTTGAAATTCGGATAGGTTTTGACGACTTTTTCAATCATCTTCTTGAAGGACTCTACCTGCGGGTTGGAGATGTCCTCGCCCAAGCCATCGACTTCGAAGCCCAAGCAGGCGGTGAAGTCTTCTTCATTGCCAATCATAACGTCGACATACTTGGCGATTTCGCGGTTGACCTCCTGAGCCTTTGCCTTGCCGCCGATTGCCTTCCAGAGCGACGGGCGGTAATTGAGGTCGTAGGAGACGATTGTGCCGTATTTTTTTGCCGCCTTGACCGCCTCCAAAATAACGTCGGGGGTGGTTTCGGAAAGCGCGGCGTAGATGCCGCCCGTGTGAAGCCAGCGCACGCCGACTTTGCCGAAGATGTAATCCCAATCGATGTCGCCGGCTTTGAGGCTTGCGGCGGCGGAATGTCCGCGGTCGGAGCAGCCGACTGCCCCGCGCACGCCGAAGCCGCGCTCGGTGAAGTTGAGCGAATTGCGCACGGTTCTGCCGACGCCGTCGCTTTCGAGCCATTTGACGAAGCGCATATCCACGCCGCCCTGCAAGATAAAGTCTTCAAGCAAAAGCCCGACTTCGTTTTTGACGATTGCCGTCGCCACCGCCGCGCGAAGTCCGAAGCAACGGCGCAATCCGCGGGCCACGTTATATTCGCCGCCGCCCTCCCATACTTTAAAGCTGCGGGCGGTGCGGATTCTGCCCTCGGATGGGTCGAGGCGCAACATTACTTCGCCGAGTGAAATTATATCGAACTGTGTGTCTGTTTTTGCTCTTGTCTGTATCATAATCCGTTTTTGTTTCGTTTATTGTGAAATGGTTTATGGAGTCGGTTTTAAATGGTGTTTGCGGCAAGTCAAGCTTTTTTCTCAAACGATTGAGGCGCTTTTTATTTGACAGGAATGCCGCAGGCGTTTTTATCGGTGGCGTAAACAATACCAATCAGCGACGTTTTTTGCCAAACGGAAGTTCCGTGAGGGCTTGCGGGGTCGTCGGGGGTATTCGAGGTTTTCGTGTTCGGAGTCCGAACGCGGAGGGTTTTCGGATTCTGTCGGTTCTGCGGGCTTTATTCGGACGCGGTCGCGCCGCCGTATTTGTTGAGAGGGGTTCGGCATTCCACCGCCGCGTTGCGGGAAGGGTCGGGCTCGGGCTGCTAACGGGGTTGCGGGAAATTCTCCCGCAGGCTGTTCGGGGTCTACAAACATAAGCCGGAAGACGAGGTGAAAGACACTGCCCGCGAAGTTCCCGCCCGAGGAAGTTCGGGGTGCGCGGGGTTCGGTTTTTTCGGGCTTCGCGGTGGAAAGTTGTGTTCGGCGCGGGTTGGTTTGGGGTTTGTGCTTCCCCGCCGTCCGAGTTCGAAAGTTTTCGGTCTGCTGGGGGGCGGTATGGAAAAATCGGACAAATGGCGGACAGAATATGTCTCCCGTTTTGCGCTCCCGAATGTGCTTCGGAAAGGGGGATTCGCAAAACAAAAAAAAGGAGACATAGATGAAAAACAAAAAAATAGCGTGCGCAATCGCGTTAATTGCGTCCCTATGGCTGGCGCATTCGGCGTCGGCGCAAACAACCTCGGCGGAAGCGGCAAAGGTCGACTCCGTAGCAAAACAAACACCTGCGGCGGTTGCCGCGGGCTCGGAAGATGCAAAGTCGGCGGAAAATTCCGACAAGGCGGTTTCCGGCGGAACGCTCGCACCTGTGCAGATTACGGCTATGCGCTTTAAGGACTCGATTTACGAATCGACTGCGACAGGGGTAAACATTTCGGCGCAGCAGATTTCCGACAGCAATGTCGTAAGTGCCACGCAATTGCTCAACCGCTACTCAGACGTTTACATTCGCAATATGGGCGGCGGCGAATTTATGGGGCAGATTTCAATGCGCGGTTTCGGCGCGAACAGCCAGAGCCGCACGCTTGTGCTCGTTGACGGGCAGCGTCTTAACACGCCCGATATGGCGGGCATAAACTGGGCGACTGTCCAGCTTGACGACATCGAGAATGTCGAAGTGCTCTATGGCGCGCAAACGGCAACTTACGGCGGTTTTGCGGAAGCGGGTGTCGTGAAGTTCACGACTAAAAAATGGGGCAAGAACGGTGCGAAAGTGAAGGCCCATTTCGGCGAATATGGCGAATACGGGTTCTCGGGTTCGGCGGACTACTCGACGGAAGACTACTATGCGAGTGTCGGGGCGACCTACTATCACAACTCCGGCTTCTTTGCGAACTCGCTTAACTGGAACAAGTCGGCGACGGTCAGTGCGGGCATGAAGCTTGACAGCAAGAATGAAATCGGCGCGTATGTCAACTTCGGCAATATGGCGATTTCATGGCCGGGCTATATTTATGCCGCAAATGTGAGCGACTTCCGCGAGCAGTATCCCGACAATCTCAACCACTACGAAGAGGACTTTATGCGATTCCTGATGGCATCGACATCGTGGGAAAACAAGACGTCGTTCGGCGAAGGCTCGGCGCACTTGGGGCTCAACATTCGCGACAAGGACGTTGACAATGTGGGCTCTAACCACGCGCTCTCGACGCTCTGGACGCTTTCGTTCGACCCGAAGTATCGCGTATATTTCGGCAGTGAAGACGAAAGTTATGTCGAAGGCGGTGTCGACTTCTACTACGACCACCTCGACGCGCACACGAACAACGGCACCTACAATACCGATGTAGACCGATACACGGTTTCGCCGTGGGTTGGCGCGAAAGCCCAGCTTGACGATGTGTTCTCGCTCAACGGCGCGCTGCGCTATGAGGCGGTTGCGAACTCGGCAAACAGCGACTCGGCATACTACAATCTCGACGACTCGGAGCTTGTAAACGGTTTTGCGGCTCAATTCGGCGCGAACGCCAAGCTCGACGAATCATGGAATGTGTATTTCCGATTCGACCAGCTCTATCACTATCCGTCGATTGACGAACGTTATAGTCTGTGGGGCTATGGCGCGAGCTACACGAATCCGAATCTCGACCCCGAGCACGGTCAGAACTACGAAATCGGCACAAACTTTGCAAAGTTCGGTTTCTCGGCGGCTGCGAGTCTCTATTACACGCGTCTTAACAACGAAATTGCCTATGACGGCATCAACTACATAAACAAAAACATCGGCGACACCGAGCGTTATGGCATGCAGTTGCGCGTGGGTTATGAATACGACAAGCTCTGCGGCGTGTTTACTTCGTGGAATTTTGTTGATGCGAAATACACGTCGGGTGTTTACTGCGGGAACAAGGTTGCGCTTGTGCCGACGGTTTCCTCGAAATCGGGTGTTTGGGTCAAGCCCATTGACTATGTTATGGTTGAGCTCAACTACATTTGGGCGAACTCGCAATATCAGGAAGGCTATCTTGACGCGTTTGGCTCGAAAGAGCGCATTCCCGAAAATTACAGTCTCGACCTGACTGTGAATGTGTATCCCTGTGAATATGCGCGTTTGTTCTTTGCGGTTGCCAATTTGACCGACCACCGCAACTGTTCGTATGCGACGTTCAACTGTTGGTATCCCGAACCAGGGCGCACTATTCGTTGCGGTCTCGAACTCCGCTTCTAAATTTTTTATATGACGGGCACTGGCGGAGGATTTGCCTTTCGGCAAATAATCCTCCTTTATCAAACGCCTACACGAAAGATTTATTTAATTTATACCAAAGCGTTCTTCATTCGAAGAACGCTTTTTGTTTTTTTAGATTGAACTCGTTTGCTTGGTTTTGCTACGCAATATCCGCTTTGTTTTAATGAATAGAAGATACAAAAAAAAAGGTTCGGAACATCCGAACCTTTTTTGAAATTTGGTGAACTTACTAAGCTCTGCCTGCCGAACCCGCCGGGCGGGCTGCCATAGACGGGCACTGGCGCGGATTTTTGTTTGCGCAGAAATTTCCGCGCTATCAGAGGCATCACTAAGCTCTGCCAGCAGAACCCAGAACGTTCTGGATTTTGTGCATATAGAGCTTTTTGAGTTCTTCGCGGGCGGGGCCCAAGTATTTGCGCGGGTCGAACTCTGCCGGTTTTGTCGCGAAAACTTCGCGGACTGCGGCTGTCATTGCCAAGCGGCCGTCGCTATCGATATTGATTTTGCACACTGCCGACTCTGCCGCCTTGCGGAGTTGTTCCTCGGGAATGCCGACTGCGGCTTCCAACTTGCCGCCGTATTTGTTGATGATGTCGACATACTGCTGCGGAACGGACGACGAACCGTGCAAGACAATCGGGAACCCCGGAATGCGCTTTTCAACTTCCTTCAAGATGTCGAAGCGAAGCGGCGGCGGAACGAGTCTGCCCTCGGCGTTGCGCGTGCACTGTTCGGGCTTGAATTTATATGCGCCGTGCGATGTGCCAATCGAAATTGCCAACGAATCGACGCCCGTCTTCTTTACGAAGTCTTCGACTTCTTCGGGGCGTGTGTATGAATGTGTTTCGTGCGAAACTTCGTCTTCGATACCTGCCAAGACGCCGAGTTCGCCCTCGACTGTAACGTCGTATTTGTGGGCGTAATCCACGACTTTCGCCGCGAGTTCGACGTTCTGTTCGTAGGGCAATGCCGAACCGTCAATCATAACCGACGAGAAGCCGTATTCGATGCACGATTTGCAGAGTTCGAATGAATCGCCGTGGTCGAGGTGCAAGACTATCGGAACGTTGAAGCCGAGTTCCTTTGCGTACTCGCACGCGCCCTGTGCCATATATCTGAGCAATGTCTGATTGGCGTATTTGCGTGCGCCGCTCGAAACCTGCAAGATTACGGGCGATTTTGTTTCGACGCAAGCCTGTATGATGGCCTGCATTTGTTCCATATTATTGAAGTTAAACGCCGGAATTGCATATTTGCCTGCAATCGCTTTTTTGAAAAGCTCGCGCGAATTAACCAATCCAAGTTCTTTATACGATACCATAACTGTTATTTTTGATTGAAATTTCATTTAAATTCTCCCCTACCCCAAATGCAACCTTTTTTTCCATTTTTTATTGTTTGGGCACTGGCGGCGATTGACTTTGTCAATGCGCCTTTGACAAACGTTTTTTATATGACGGGCACCGGCGCGTCCCGCTGGGCAGGCTGCCATAGACGGGCACCGGCGCGTCCCGCTGGGCGGGCTGCCATAGACGGGCACCGGCGCGGATTGCCTGCGGCAATATCCGCTTTACTTTAATAAGAGAGCAAAGCGCATTGGCAAAGCCAATCGCGCCGCTTTCGGAACATATAAAAAGACCCGCTTTAACCGATAAGCAAAGCGCATTGGCAGAGCCAATCGCGCCGCTTTCGAAATATATAAAAATCTCCGCTTTAACCGACAAGCAAAGCGCATTGGCAAAGCCAATCGCGCCGCTTACCCGCTTTCGAAATATATAAAAATCTCCGCTTTAACCGATAAGCAAAGCGCATTGGCAAAGCCAATCGCGCCGCTTACCAAACATATAAAAAACCTTCATTAAAGGGCGGAAGCGATGAAGGAAGGGAGTTGAATGGGTGTGTCTAGGAGGAAGTCGGTGGCGAGCTTTTGAAGCCAAGGTTTGTCGCAAGTGATTTTGCGGACGATGATGAATTTCTCCTTGCCGCCGTCGTCGTCAGGGACGATTTCGAATTCGTCGATATCGAAATGAGTTTGCGAAGTTTCGCCCGCGAGAGTCGCGCAAATTTTCAGATAGCGTTCCTGCGTGTTGAGTTTGGCGGAAAAATCGTTATTTTCGAGATATGCGCCGTATTTGTGTTTGATGTAGCCTTCGAGGGCTGCCGAACGTATCATATCCAACATATTTTTAGCTCCTGTATTTTTTTATTGTGGTGTAGGCGTCGTTGACGCGCGAAAGTTCGTGTTCGAGGGCTTTGAGGGCTATCTCGCCCAAGCCTTTGCCGCGGAGAAGGTCTGGATGGAGCTCCCTGCACTTCTTGCGGTAGACGCTCTTGATTTCGGCGTCGGCGGCGGAAGTCGAGACGCCGAGGACTTCGCAGGCTTCGATGTATTCCGAAGAATACGAACCGTTCGAAAAATCCGAAGCGCGGCGGGAATCGGAACGCGACTGCGAATATGCACTGTCCGCGCCCTGCGATCGCGTGCGCTTGTAGCCGTTGATAAAGTGCGAGAGGTCGAGGCGCAAAATGGCGGCGGAGGCTTCGAGCATTCGGAGTTCGGAATCCGTGGCGTTACCGTCGGCGAACGCAACGCGGCAGAGAATGAGCATAAACGCCTTGCGGGAATATTCGTCTGGGAAGGACTCTGCGAAAGTTGCGGTTATCTCGGATATTGTGAGGTCGGAATCTTTGGCGCGGGTGAAAACGTCTATTGCCGTCGCGCGGGCGTCGGCGTCCAAGCCGAGCGAGGCGAAGAGCGACTCGATTTCGTCGATTTCGCTTCTGCTGACTGCGCCGTCGGCGCGGGCGATTTTCGCCATCGCCATGCATACGAGTTCGAGAAACGAATCTTTACGGCGGCGCGCGGCTTCGGCGGGACGGTCTACGCAAAAATGTCCGAAAACGACACCGACTAAAAAGCCGACTATTCCGAAACACGACCCGATGACTGCTCCTATGAATTTTCCTATCATTGATTGTGTGTTAAAACATTTCGGGGCGCGCGTGGCAATCAAAATAAAAAAGCCGTCTATCGGGACGGCTTTGCGGGAATTCTCTTGTAGAAAACCGACAATAAGAGTCGGCTGCGGTTCGCGGGATTGGCTGGACTTGCAAAGTCGGGCGCGGCAACGGAGCCCGACAGGGGCATTCCCGGAACGAAAACTGCGAACGCTAAAACAGTTTCGAGCCGAGTTTCGGAACTATTCCGTTTGAAATGTCTTTTAGGGCTTTGTCGAGGCGCATTATATTGTAGTCGGAGAAGCGGCAGGCGATTTGGACGATTGTTTCGAGCAGTTCGTCGGAACTGTAATTCGCCGACTGGGCGAGATAGAGCGCGATTGCGCTGCGGTGGACGCGCAGGTAGGTTTTCTTTTCGCGCCCCTTCTTTGCCTTGCCGTTGGCGAGGTGTCCGAATATTTTGCCGCTGTAAAAGGAGTTGCGCACGTATTGGTCGGAACGTCCGATTATCGCGCCGATTTCCTTGGGGCTAAACCACTCCTGCCCCTTGGGAAGAAGTCCCGAAAAATATTGTGTATCTTCAAGTTTGCCTTCAAACTGTTTGTTTTTCTTCATTTCTATCTTTTAAATATGTGTTTTTTGTTTTATTATATGTCGATAAATGTTTACTTATAAAAAACATTATACTAATATATAATTATATTATTTTAAAATTGTCAATATCAAATATAGAATAATTCTACTTTCATGAAAAACAAAAAAGGCATAAAGACGTATGCGAATCCGATTTTTTCGGAGAACTTCAAAACGCTGATGTTCGAACGCAACATTACCCTGAAAGAATTGTCGGAGCTCACGTCGTATCCGCTGAGCACGATAAGCACATGGCGGCGCGGGCGCGTTCCGCGCAGCGGCGAGGCGTTGAAAAGGCTTGCGGCAATTTTCGGAGTCGACGAAACGCGGTTTTTCCAATGCGGCTGCAACACGGTGATTTTCGCCAACGAACTGCCGCGCAGCGTGGGCTGCCGAAAAAAAACGGATAACGCCGGGCTTGCCGAAAAAATACGCGGGCACGTCGACGGGCTTATCCGCGGTAGCCGCAAGGCGCAACTCAAACGGATTTTGGCAGTGCTCGAGCGCGAGCTTCCGCTGGAAAACTTCCGCTGAAAAAGATCCCGCCTTGAAGTCCGCACCGAAGCCCGTTTTTAACCCCGCATAAAATTTCCGAAAAAAAAGGTTGCGACGTTTTTTGGCGGTTGCTTTTATCGTCGGCATGGTCAAAACGCAAAGTGGATACACTTTTAGGGAGGAAGTCGGGAACACGATAACGCACATTCTGGGCATGATGTTCAGCGTGTGCGCCACCAGCGTGCTCGTAACGCTCTCATGCTTTTGGGGCGACTGCTGGTCGATTGTATCGTGCGCAATTTTCGGAGCGTCTATGCTGCTTGTGTATACGGCGTCGTCGGTGTATCACGCGGTGCAAAACGAACGCGCAAAGCAACTGCTAAAAAAACTCGACCATATCGCAATCTACTATCTGATTGCGGGCAGCTACACGCCGTTTCTGCTGGTGCCGATGCGCTCCGAACTCGGGTGGTGGATGTTCGGAATCGTCTGGGGGCTTGCGCTCGCGGGAACGCTCCTTAAAATTTTCATGCCGCCGTCGGGAACCAAACTGTGGTCGGTCGGGCTGTATTTGGCGATGGGCTGGCTGATTGTATTCGTCTCGGGCAAGCTGTTTGCGTGCATTCCGGGGGTGTCGATTGTCTTTCTGATTTTGGGAGGCTTGTTCTACTCGGTCGGGATTGTTTTCTACATCAAGAAGAATTGGGAATTTTCACACGCGATTTGGCATATGTTCGTGCTGCTTGGAACGATGATGCACTTCTTTTCGGTGCTGTTTGCGTGTGTGAGAACGGAAGTTTGATTTTTGCTTAATATGGACATTATTTCGAGTATCGACAATTTGGTTTCGTCGTGGAAGGGCGCGCGCCCGTCTTGGGACGAATATTTTATAGGGACGGCGATTCTGATTTCGTCGCGTTCGACGTGCTCGCGGCTGAATGTGGGCTGCGTAATTGTAAGTTCGGCGGAACACAAAAACAGAATTATAGCCGCAGGCTACAACGGATATCTGCCGGGCTTGCCCCATAACTCCTGTGTGCGCGACGGACACGAGCAGGCAACGGTTCACGCAGAGCAAAATGCGGTTTCGGACGCGGCGCGGCGCGGAGTGTCGCTGGACGGCTCGATTGCGTATATCACGCACTTCCCCTGCATAAACTGCGCGAAGCTGCTGATTTCTTCCGGTATAACGACCATCAAATATCTGCACGACTACCACAACGACGAGCTTGTTTTCGAACTCGCCGCCGAAGCAAATGTCGCAATCGAGCAGCTCGGCGGAGATTGCGCGGACAAGTGATTTCGAAGCGAACGCCTGCGTGCGCTTGCGCCGCGAAAGCCGGAATTAAAAATTCGAGGGATTGGGTGGATGCAATCGGAAACAATCAGATTTTATGAGAACGTTTCACAGTGATTTATCTTGGAATCTTGTTGTAGCTTCGCCGTCGGAGACGCTCGGCGAGTTCAAGGAATCGGTCATTTTTCTTTTGGAGGACAACCTCGACGGCGCGCTCGGCGTGCTCATAAACCGTCCGCTCGACAAGGCGGTCGCCGACTTTTCGGACATCGCCCCCGATAGCGAACTCGGAACTCTCGACGTTTACGAGGGAGGCCCCGTGGGTATGAACGAGCTTAAAATTGCGGCGTTCGTGCTGGGCGACTGCGAGGTCGGTTCGTTCCGATACGGGATTTCGCCGAGGGAACTCGAAAACCTCGAAAAGTCCTCGTATGACGTGAAACCGATGGCGTTTCTCGGCTGTGTGCGCTGGGGGCGGGAACAGTTGCGCGAAGAACTGAAATCTGGCTACTGGTTTCTCTCGAACGTTGATATGAACCTGATTTTCGACACTCCCCCCGAAGAGCTTTGGGAAGAACTTATGCTGCGCGAATTCCCCACCGTCTCCGAACTCGATTCCCCAGACGGTAATTTCAAAAGCAACTAATTTTATTGTTTCGAAAGTGGCGGCGATTGCCTACGGCAATTCCGCCTTTGACTATCAGTTAAAGTAAACATTTTGGAGTTCCGGAAGAGGCGGCGATTGCCTACGGCAATTCCGCCTTTGACTATTTATTAAAGTTTTTTTGTTATTCCGAAAGAGGCGCGATTGGCTTCGCCAATACGCTTTGCCCCGCTGGGCGGGTTTCCATTATTTCGGAAGAGGCGGCGATTGCCTACGGCAATTCCGCCTTTGACTATTCATTAAAGTTTTTTGTTATTCCGAAAAAGGCGCGATTGGCTTCGCCAATGCGCTTTGACTATTTGTTAAAGAAAAGCTGAACGAAGTGAAGCTTTTCCACTATATTTTTCGGATTAGAACCAGCTTCGGATTGGAAAAACGGGCGAGGCGCGTGCTACAAAGACGCGTTTTCGAGCGGAGGGATAGTGC
>ERZ1026944.122-NODE-122-length-40988-cov-12.534996_pt1 | contig 40988 bp, 68 predicted proteins | sample MGYA00519569_ERZ1026944 | MGnify/ENA primary metagenome ERZ1026944 (study PRJEB26926, sample SAMN06164618) | human gut metagenome | biome: ENVO:00009003; feature: ENVO:2100002; material: ENVO:00002003 | host: Homo sapiens | place: USA | collected 2012 ... | reverse complement strand
GGATATAATGATGGATCTATTGTTTCTATGTGGGAGAACGGGACAAGCGTTTCCTATACAAAGAAACTCCATCAGATTGCCGATATCTACAATGTGTCCGTGGAGTGGCTAAAGGGCGAAACGGATGACCCAGGCATAAAAAAAGCCCCCGGCATAAATGCCGAGGGATTGAGCGCAGCACGGAAAGCGTTGCTTGATGCAGTTGATGGTTTGACCGATGAGCAATGCGAGAAGCTATTGGGCATTGTACTGGAAGCTAAGAGGGTGCTGTAATATGGAAAAGACTGCATATCGGCTGCTAAAAGCCTTATACAAATATGTTTTGGGTGCCGTATGCGATTACAACCGCCATTGCGGTTGCTGCATTGCTTGATTGGCTGCCAAACTGGCGGCAGGGTCTTTTTCGTAGTCGTCGCACGGATTGTTTTTGCCGCAGCCTATTATATAATAGTCACCACGAATAGACCGCCGATAAACAACATGGATGCAATCCGCACACGCAAGGCTTTTGCATTGTGGAAGCCCGGAGGATTCAATAAATGCGGACACACGGGTCTTGCGTCTTTCTTCGGAAAGCTCGATATTCAGTCTTCTAATTTCATCCTTTAACTGCTTTCTTGTCTTGAACATCCTGCAACCTCCTTAATACATATTCAGCCTGGCGGTCTGTCAGAGTCGTGATTTCCTCTTTCAGCCGTTCCCGTACAGGTGTTTCATTAAGTATACCACATTTTTGGGGAAAAATCATCATTTGTACGTCCTCCAAGTAAAGTATTTTCACCTTTACCCTAAAAAACGACATTTGTTGCATAGTTCAAGGCAACAAAATCGTAGAAAATAGAAATTTTGTTCTACCCTCCCCATCCCCGCACCGGACGGGGAGGGTATTGCCCACGAATCACCTAACGGTTTATCGTTTGCGCCTATACCATATCAAAAACAAATCGGGCGGTGCAATCCCGAAAAAAGGCAATATCCCCAAATTTGGGGTTTGCAAAATAATGCGGGCTATGCCCGAAAAAGGGGAAGAAGGCAATAAAACATGGAGAAATCGTTGCAGGACACTTGTCGGGACGCAAAACTGGAACAGCACATCACGGCGCAGGAGATCGCAGACCAATCCGGTGTGCCTTTGTCCAGCGTCAACAACTTTTTCGCATCCACATCTAAAGCACCGGGCGTGTATGCGGCAGGCCCCATCTGCAAGGTGCTGGGGGTGTCTATGGACCGATACTTTGGCATTGTAGAGGTTGTTTTGGCGCAAGACCAAATCAAGCAGCTCCAGCAAGTCCATGACGAGGATGTGCGCCTTGCCCGAATAGAGGGCGCATACGATGAGCTGTCCAAATCAGCAGAGGAGCAGAAGAAAAAAGCAAGGCGGCAGCGCACGATGCTGTATATCACATCGCTGCTGTCCGCTATCCTGCTGGGTATAGTTACATGGTATGTGGCGCTTGATTACCGTGTGCAGGACGAAGGCCTGATCCGATCCAGGGCAGCCGGTACGATTGCATGGATTGTCATTGCGCTTTTGGCGGTGGGTATCGGCGTACTTACATCCGTGCTATTGTCCACTCTTGCGGCGGGCAAAAAATCCAAACAAGGCAAGGAAGCAGAAAAATGAGCAACTGCATTAAATGCGGAACAACTCTTGTCCCGGGCGCTGTATATTGCCATCTCTGTGGCAAAAAACAGGTAACAGAGCGGCGCAAGGCATTGAAGCGGGCAAACGGCACCGGAACTGTATACAAACTGGCGGGGCGTAGAAAATCGCCTTGGGTGGCCGCGAAAAACAAAGTGATTATCGGGCATTATGAGCGCAAAACGGACGCTCTGGATGCTTTGGAGCGGTTGAACGGCAAGAGCTTAACGGAGCGGTATAATATGACCTTTGCGGAAGTCTTTGATGCGTGGAAAGAGGAGCATTACAAGGAGATCGGCAAGCAGGGGATAGAATCATATAACAACGCCTACCGCATATTTACGCCGCTCCACGGGAAAAAGTTTCGTGATCTCCGCACAGCAGACTTTCAGACCGTACTTGACCCACACATGGCCAAGAGCCATTCCACCGTGAACAAGTACAAGCAGCTGATAACGCAGATGTCGAACTGGGCAATCCGGGAGGAAATATGCACGACAAACTTTGCAAAATTTGTGCGCTTGCCGGAGAATGTCAAAAAAGAAAAGGACATCTTCACGGAGGAAGATATCCGTAAATTGGAATCCGACAACAGCGATGCGGCGAAAATTGTCTTGATGCTGCTGGCAACGGGTATGCGTATCGGGGAACTGTTTTCTTTGCCGCTGGCTGACTGTCACGGAGACTATGTTGTAGGCGGCGAGAAAACCGAAGCCGGGCGAAACCGAATTATTCCCATTCGACCGGAGGGGAAACAATACTTTGCCTACTTTGCGAAGCAAGCAACGGGGGAGCTACTGCTATCCGGCTACGATGGGCAAAAAGTCCCGGCAAACTTCCGCAGGCGTGATTTTTACCCACTTCTTGACCGGCTGGGCATTGTGCGCAAGACCCCACACGCCACACGCCACACATATGCGTCCCGGGCAGTAAAAGAGGGATTGCCACCGGAAATGCTCCAAAAAATACTCGGACACGCCGATTATTCCACCACCGCAAACATATATACGCACATCGACGCGCAGACACTTGTGGATGCCGTTACTAACACGTTACTTACAAATAAAAAATAAATAAAAAAAGAAAAGCCTTGAAACCGTTGAGTTTCAAGGCTTTTTTTGGTGCCCCGTCGGGGATTCGAACCCCGGACACCCTGCTTAAAAGGCGTAAGCCAGTTCAAAAAATGCAGTATATTGTTGCAATAAAGCGGTATAACACGGTATTTATCGGTGTTTTTCTTCTGAAAATGTTATGCTATACCGCGCCGTATCGTTTGGGTTACTATCAAATTACTATCACTACAAGCTCGCCGGATCACAACAGATTCTTGGCTTGCATGGGGTTACAGGTTCAAGTCCTGTACCGCGCATTAAAAAGTCCAGGAATCTCAAGGGCTCCCGGACTTTTTATTTTTGCCAAGATTAACTTTGTTAGTAACGCATTAGTAGTAGCGATTTAGGTTAGTTTTTTTAGGACGCTGTTATAAGCTTTCTCATTGACGATTTTTAGGGTGTCCATAAGCTCGTCCATAACTTCCCACGCCCTATCCTGCGCCACATTCCCGACCGCTTCCAAAAATTCACTGCCGGAGGGTTTTATTGTCTTGGCCGGCGCAGGCTCTGCGGAATACAGCATTGGGGGCGCTTTCGCCTGCAGTTGCTCCCCGCCGTGCTCGTTACGGATAATGTAGAGAGCCGCCAGTTTCTCATAATTGGGCCAGCTTGATTCTTCCGTTTCCAGCCGTGCGATCCATAGTTTCAGCTCGGTTTCATCGATCATGGGGAATCCCCCTTTAATTCTCCATAAGGCTGACAGCGCGGCGCAGGGCATCCCTGACGCGTTCGTCATCAGTTTCCCGCATCATGTCGTTTAGCTGGGTGCGCAGATGCTCCGCGCCATCCGCGCGGCTGTAATGTCCGCGCACATAATGCGTGCCGCGTCTCGCATTGGACATATCACGGTCATAATCGCCGCGGGAATAGCGGCGAGAATAGTCCCCGTCGCGGGAATATCCGTCATCCTCCATCATTTCGATCTTGTCGATGTTTTTGATGGTGGAGACCAGCTTGTGGGCGATTTCCAGATCACCCGCGCCCAGTTCGCCCTTGCGCGCCAGTTCGTCCAGTTCCTTGCACAGCATATCGCGCAGGTCATACATTGCTTTCATATTCATGTTCATTCTCCTTTCACGCGATTCTTTCAACCGTCAGGTTCGAGTTCGCGAAGTTGACGGCCTGAGTGCTGGTGTTTTCCATTGCGATCGTCAGGCAGCAGCCTTTCGAGACGCAGACCTGTGCGGAAACATAAATGTTAAAGTAGTTTTCTACCGCCGCAGGCGTGACAGTCGCCGTTGCACTGGTCAGCGGCTCTCCGTTGATGGCAAGTGCCGCCGAGATTGCCTCGACCGTGCCCCCGGTTGGAATGGCGATGTTGCCGCCATAGGAGACCCTAAACAGAGCGCGGTTTTGACTGGTGAGACCGCGCAGCGTGACAATGCCAGCACCCTCACGATGCACGATACAGGGCTTGCTATTGACTGCCGTTTCGGTCAGCGGAACATTCTGGCCAGCAGCGACCTCAACAATGTTAGCGTTTGTGTATTCTGCCATAAAATCATTCCTTTCAAAAAACAGCGGCGGAGCGATTGCCCCGCCGCGTTGGTTTCAGTATCGGCACGGGGCCGAACATCTCGGTAACGTCACCGATATGGTGACCGAGAAGCTATGCTATGCAGTTGTCAGCAGCCGCAGCCCTGATTGCAGCCGCAGCCGCCGTAACCGCTGCCCGCCCACGGGTTACAAGTAATGTAGGCAGGCGAAGGGCACGGACGCAGCTGCGAGATCAGATAGTTGTTCTGCGCGGCCTGAGATGCCGCCAGCTTCAGATTCTGATTCTCGGTCTGGAGGTCGGACAGCTTGCTTTGCGTCAGGAAGTCGAGGATGGCGCGGCTGTTCTGGTTGTTCGCGTCAATGATGTCGCGCGTAGCCGTGTTGACCGTGTTGCGGGTGTCGCACGCCTGCGTCGCCATGTCATAGCGCACCTGCGCGATAGCCGCGCGATTCTCGCAGCAGCAATTTGCGGCCTGCATCTGCATGGCGTTGAGCTGCTGCATAAGCGCCGCCTGCTGGTTGCTGCGGGAAAGCTCCGCCTGCGCAAAGCCGTTGGCCATCGCCATGTTGGTGCCGTTGACAAGCTGCGCCTGCTGGTAAAAACCGTCGCAAAGACCCTGATTTACACTGTCGATCTTGCGCTCGACATTAGCAAAATCAGAGGTCAGCACGTAGCCGTCGACCACGCCGCCGGAATTGCCAGCGTTGTTGCCCCAGCCGTTGCCGCCCCAGCCGCAGAACGCGAACAGGAACAGAACGATAAGCCACCACGCGCCGTCACCGCCAAACCCAAAGCCACCGCTATTGGTAGGCTGCACCGGCATGGTCAGCATGGGGGCGCCGCCATCGGAAAGAGACATAGTATCACTCCTTTTAATTAAAGTCAGTTTTATCTAAATCGTGGCCACGATAAAGAATTAAAGAAAACGCTATAAATATTTAATTATTGCATCAGACTTTGGAATTGCTTCGCCATCTGCTGTAGCTGGTTTAACTGCGCCTGCGAGAGTTTGCCGCTTTGCAAGAGCTTTTCGACCTCCGCTTTGGGGTCGCCATGAAAATTTGCCTTGAATTGCTGGAACTGCTGCATCATTTGCATGAAGCCGTTCCCTCCGCCGAGCGCACCGAAAAAGGGATTATTCATCGTCTTCGTCCTCCTCGACCTTGCGTTTCTTTTTGCCCTTTATTTCGCCCACAAGCGCCGCCAGCGCGTCAAACTCCTTGCGGGTGACAAATTCCACGCCCTTTTCCTGCGGCGCTGTACGGGGCGTTTCTGCGCGCTCTACAAGGTCGTAAATCTTGAGCGTCGGCCTGCCACTTGCATCTGCCTGCTTGAGATAGACGGTAGGCGCGGTACTGTCCCATAACGCAACCGCCGCGTTAGGCGCTATCATCCAATTCCGGGCCTCCTGCTCGCCGCTTACCCATTGCACCCCGCCCTGTGCGATTGGATTTTGCGGGGCCTGTGGCGTCTGCATCATAGGCATCTGCTGCTGCCGCATCTGCATGAGTGTGTCCGGCATTGGCTGCGGGTAATAAGGGTTTTGGTAGCCGTAAGGGGTAAAAGCCATAATTATTCCATCCTTTCCGTTGTCCAATAATATAAGGGCACTTCGCCGCCCGAATTCCAGGAATCAAAAATTACGCCATCCTGTACGCAGACAACATGCCCGGATAGAGCAAGGATATAAGTCCCTTTTGGGTGCTCCTCCGCAAACCGCGCCACCGTGTAGCAATCTGGGCATGTGTCCGGGATAATATGCCGCCGATATCCGATACTGCGCAAGTAGGCCCCCCAACAGGCGTTAGCGTTTGGTAAATCTCCGTCCAAGTAGCCCTGCATGCACAGCCGAAGGTAAACCTCGCCCCAATCCTTTCCCGTGGCCTTACAGATTGCACGGACAGTGCAATCGGACACGTTTTTCCCGCATGGATTTGGATTAAAATATTTATACATGATTGCAATCCCTATATAGGCTTTCAGCAATTTCCACATACGCTAAAAGCCCCCGGGGATCGTCTGCGTACAGAATGCAAATATCCTGCGCCATTTGCTCCGTGTAACCGCAGGCTATAAGCCGTTCGTACATTTTGCCACCTTCTTTCTGCTTTTATGATACAAAAAAACAGGCACCCGAAAGTGCCTGAAAAGTGTCAAAAAAAGCAAAAATCCCCCCGCCGGTTAAGGCAGGGGGATAAATAGTTCCTGTGCAATTTTATGATACGCTCTGCATCTGTGCCGCTTTACGGTCTCAACGGACATATTCCGCTCCATAGATACCTGTACGCAACTTTTGCGGCGCACATCGCATTCTATGACCACCATCGCTTCATTGTCAGGAAGCAAAAAAGAATCAACAAAAGCAACGGCTCGTTTCGGCGGCAGATTTGACAAAAAATCCCTTACGGCCTTGTGGTTGCTGTTCATACACAAAACAAATAGCCGTGGAGGTGCGGATGCTTATGCACGGGCGTGAGGCCGGCGTAGCGATGTCCTCTGCGCCCTCCAGGTGTTTACCGTTACCGGATATACCCATCAAACCCGGCATCCTTCAGACGCTCAGATGAGCAGCTCGTTCACTCTCTTCTGGACAGCAGCGTAGTCGTATCCAGCGGATTCGAGCTTGCAGCGACGCTCAGCACCGTTGCCCCATTTGCCGGCAATAACTTCCCGGGCAATCTCGTTAACTGACTTTTTCACAACACTACCAGTGGTGATGGTGCTGAGATCAACCCAGCCATACACGCCGCTAATGTACGCGCCTTTGTCATTAACAGCTCGGAGGTGGATCGGATGCTTGCCGCTGCTTTTTGCCGTCACTTTTGCCTTGGATGCCTTGACTTCAGTGCCGGATGTGGCATTTGCGCTCGTATAGTGCTTGCCGCCCTTGAAGTCCACAATCTCGCCGACATTCACGTCCAGCGTTGCGGGCTTGCCCGGCTGCTCCGTCTCTTCCTTGCTGTTCAGCAGCTCATTCACGCGATCCTGTACGGCGCCGTAGTCATAGCCTGCTGCCTCCAGGCGCTGGCGGCGGTCGGAGCCATTGCCCCACTCACCGCGGATTACCTCCCGGGCAACCTCGTCCACGGACTTGGCAGGAGCGGGCTGCTCCGGGGCCTTGAAGGTCACGCCGAAGTAGTTGCAGATCCCCCGGGCAATGGCCTCGCCGATGTCAACCGTATGCTCCACGATCCACTTAGCGGTGGTGGCGTTGTCGTGGAACTCGCACTCGATATAGGCCGTGGGGGCGCTGGGCACCCGCACCTCATACAGGGAGGCATCCACCCGGATATTCTCGCTGGTGCCGGGGGTCACCGGGGCCAGCCGATTAAAAATAGCCTTGCAGGCCTTCATGCCCTCGCCGCTGCTGTTAAAGCAGAACATGCGGGTGCCGCTGACCGTGCCGTTAAAGGCATTTGTGTGGATGGGCACATGGAGGTCTGCGCCGAAGGCGTTGGATTCCTTGCACTTGTCCTGCATGGATTCGTCATGCATCAGCTTCACGGTCACGCCGCTGCGCTCCAAGGCCGCCTTGCAAGCCTCGGCGATCTTTCCGCACTGCACACCCTCCGTGGTATTGCCGTAGGCGTAGCGGTTATCGTACTGATTGCTGGGGGACAGAAATACCTTAGCCATTGCTTTTGCCCTCCTTATTGTAAGTGGCCGTGGAGATGCACAGCACAGCGCCCAGGAAGGTGTCCACGGCGGTGATGGTGGTCACAACCTGGTCGGAGTAGGGCCAGGCCCACACGGCGGACAGGGCCGCGTACAGCGTGGCAATGGCCGGCAGGACGATGATGACCACCCACTTGAGAATGTCATACAGCTTGTCAGGGATTTTCATGGTTTGCTCCTTTCTGTGCCCGATTCGGGCACCACAAAAATTAATGATTGTTTTCCAGGTCCGCGATGCGGTGGTTGGCGACCTTGATCTGCTCCTCCAGCACCGGGACGCGCCGGGCAAAATTGTTGTGTTCCCGCACCTCCCGAGTCAGCTCCTCCAGTTTAGTGTCGGTGACGGCCTGATGCGTATCCAGCTTGGCCTGCACATCCCGGGTGGTCTTGTTGCTGGTGATGATTACCCCCAGCAGCGACAAGCCGCCGGTAATCAGGGCCACAATGATAGTTTCCGTCATGTTCATTCCTTTCCTGCCGCCAGCAGAGCGGCAAACATAAACCCCAAGCACGATGATGCGGGGATAATCAATAACAGCCACAAGGGATTCATAGCACACCTCCTCATTTCCATGTGCCGGTGATCCTGTGCCAGAACGTACCGGCCCCGCCGTTTTGATTGCTGAAATAGATCGCCTTGAAATTCGCCGAGTCAGCGCTGCCGGATGCAAAGGACACGCCGGTGCCCCACACGCAGTTGCACTGCACGTCCTGTATGGTCTTGAGCAGATTCGGTGGCAGTGCTACCGTGTACGCCCTGTAGTACCAGCCGTTTATCTGCCCGGTCGTGCCCAAGTTGCTGGAGGTCGTCTGCCGCCACAGCTCCAGCTTCCCGCTGTTCCACTTCTCGTAGTGCCAGGAGCTGGATGTGCCGCGCTCCACCACATAATCCTTCTGTGCCGGGATGCCCATATCCGAAAACAGCTCCGACAGCTTCCGTTTATACAGCCAGCCGTTGGCATCAAATACGCATACATAGGGCGGCGCTTTCCCCAAGTCCGTGGCCGCCGTGGCCTGCAGCCATGTGCCGGTGATATATTTCCCGGTAAGATTCTCGGGCAGTGTCACGTTGCCATTGGTGTCGATCTTGAGGGAACTGTCCCAGGTCAGGCCAAGGGCTAACTTATTGCTGTCCTGCAGCGCCTGCAAATGCCACTGGTTGGTGCCGTCATTCAGGCCATACCAGGGGTTGCTGCTAACTTCTTGATTTACGGGTTTCTCGAAGTGGCTGTACAAGCCCACCTGGAAGGTGTTCTCCTTGTCGCACTCACGACCCACGCCAACAGACTTTTTGGACTTGGCTAAATCCATCAGGATAAACGCCGCAGGCAGGTCTCGGATAGTTGACTCGACACTCTCGAATCTGTCCGTTGCCACTACGCGGACAGCGTACCTGGTATTGGTGTCGGCGGCAAATACCACATACACATTGGCCGGATTATACTCGCCATTTGCCACACTTCCGGCATCCGTCCATCTCTCCGCACCGTGTGCCCGATACTGCACCTTATAGGCTGCTGTATTGCCGGATAGCTGGGTAATGGCGGCGCTAAAGGTCACCTTGCCGTAAGCACCGGCACGATTGGCCGAGCCGTTTTGGTTGCATCGGGCGGCAGAAATAGTCGATATAGTAGGCTTGCTATACGGGAGGACAGTGACGGTCTGCTTTTTGGTGGTGGTGCGCCCTCGGCTATCCGTAACAGAGCAGACAACGTCTACATTTCCGGAGGATGGTAGATAATCCGTTGTCCCGCTGGATGTGGTAGCGGCGTAAAAATTGCCAACCTTGATGCTGTAAGACTTGATGGTGCTGCCATGCGATCCGGCAGCGGTCAGCTCCACCTTGATCTTGCTACGCAACTGCACATAGCCGCCATATGTCGTGCTGACCTTGGTGGGATCGCTAAGCGCCACAGACAAGGTGGGTGCGACACTTGTCGGTATGGATAGCTCTACGACACACTCCGAGCGGCCTACATAGGTGCTGCCATTGTAGGTCTTTGTGATAAGCGTCACCGTAAGCTTTGTGCTGTTGGGGGCATTGGTGGCCAGACTAACAGGCGGCTTCCAGTTATAGGTGAGCTTGCCGTCATATGCCGTGATCTGCTCCTCGCTTTTGCTGCCGACCTTGTAATATAGCTTATCAGTAAAACTCGGGCTCTTGCGGTCAATCTTGACTTCAAGGGCCGAGCCAAGGGTGCCGGTGGTTTTGGGTGCCGACACTATCGATGCTCGGGGGATAGTGTCAAGTGTCAGCGTCTTTGTCTGCTCGATTACGCCCGCGCTGATCTCCGTATTCATCCACGTATCCACCTTGACGCTGCCGGTGCCGTCCGGATTGTGGTTGACGGTGATGGTAGTGTCCAGGATGGTCTTGGTAGTATTTTGCGGCAGCGTAAACGCCACCGTGTGCTCCGTCCTCGTCCCGCCGTTAAGTGTAATGTAGTAATACGCCTTATCACCGGGGGCATCGTTATAGCTGGAGCCGGTCTGCTGTGATGTCCACTTAATGCGCACCTTGGAGGTGTTATTGGCTATGGACTGGCCAACCTGCTCCAGCGTCAGTGTTTGGAATACGCTCATACTGTCTCCCCCTTAATAGATGGTTACATCGCCAACGTCATCGTGCCGGAAAATCACATTGCCGATTACAAGCACATCCGTTGTAATGCGCTTTGTTACTGCGCCGTCCGCTGTGATCTGCAATTCCGGTGTGTTGTTACGGACAAATTGCAGCACGTCATTATCCAGACGCAGCAGGATTTCGTTGCCAGTTTCTCCGATAATCAAACCGCTGTCCGTAAACCGGAAGGCTTTGGTAATGGATTCGTACTTGGCCTGCAAATCGCCGTCCACGTTGTCAATACGTTCGGTGACTTTGGTGATGTCAATGCCGAGCTGATCGGTCAACACAGACAGTTTGGTGCTAACTTCCTCCTTGTAGCTCCCAAAATCCCCGGTTTCCACATAGTTTTCCAGTGCCGACAGGATGATGGAGTTGACGTTCTGCTGCAGGTCGGTAATCTGCTGTCTGGTAGTCTGCACCACCTGATCGATTTGGGGCTTGGCGCTGTCGGCCATTGCCTTGCTGATGCAGTATGCTCCGGTGTAGGCCGTTTGCCCGTTGGAATAGGTGATCTTGGTGCGCCCCCAAAGGTAGGTGCCGTCCGTGATCTCCGGGGCATCTGCTTGCCATGTGCCGCCGGAAAGCTCTGTCTCAGAGGTGGAGAGGTAATATTCCACATCCGTGTGCGTTACGGACACACCGTCATCGCCCTTGGTTCCAGGCTTGCCGTCCGCTCCTACAATGCGCAAGGGAGTTCCCCATGTACCGCTGCTGGCGGACGCTGCTACCTTCTGTGAGAGCCATACCACAGCATCGGTCAAGTTTGTGTGCCAGCCATTTTTTGTACCATCCCCTGTGGGGGCAGCTGGGGCAGCCGTGCCGTCGTGGTAGGTGATAAACACCGACGCACCGGCAGGGCCGGGAGGCCCGGGGGTAAGTTCTATGTTTTCGATCCGTTGCGTAAGGTCTCTTTTTGTGCTGTCGATGCTCGCCTCCGTTTTGCGGCCGGCATCGATTTGTGATCCGGTGAATGTGCGCCGGGTAGCGCCCAGCGAGATTTGCGTGTTGCCGGGGTCAAGAATATCCGGGGCCAGCTCCATCAGCGGATAGGACGCGCTGTAGCCGTGGGGGGTACTGACCAAGGCGGTCATTCTGCCCACCCGGAAATGCTGGATGCCCTCTTGCCAGCCCAAATCCACCGCCTTGCAGGTGATGGTTTCCGGCATAGACAGGCCGTTGTCAGCCAGCGCCGCTTTGGCCTTGGTTTGCAGATTTGCGGCCACGGTCACATCGTCCCACTTGATATGCCGGGTAATGCGCCCATATGTGGCCACGCCGGACTTGCTGTAGATGATTTTCCCTGACTTCACAAGGTCATCCGTCAAGTCACCGTCCGGCAGATTTCCGATAGTCAGGCCATCCTTGCCTTCCGGCAGGATAGCAGTGTAGATAGACGTGCCGTCAACCTCACTGGATAGGTCAAGCAGGTTTTCTGCAAATTTCACCGTCTGCGTATTTGTCAGTGGAAGCTCCGCATAATAGTCCAAATAATTGCCGTCATTCTCGTATCGGATCAGCAGATTCCCGCCCAGGGAAGATTTGGCCAGCTTATCGGAAATAGTGGTCATCGCCGTGGCGTACTCCTCGGAGCTGCGGGTAATATAATTGTTCGGGTCGGACACGGTGACCACGCCGGGCTTGATCTGCTGCTCCGTGGACACTTGGCTGTTATGCTGCGCCAAAATCCAGCGGAAAAAGAAATCAACCACATTCCCGCTTGCGGCGGCGGCCTTATAGGAAGCGTCCTCCGCAAAGTCCTCCGGGAAGTTGAACGGCGGTATGATGCTGTCATTCAGCGCCGCCATAATGCCCTCTGTTTCGATTTTGTGCGCCCCGTAGAAGTCTTTTATATCGCTGGTTATTCTTCCCCTATATATAGGGAAAGTGCCATCCAGCAGCTCCACAAGGCCGCTCATGCGGCGCAGATTGCTTAAATAGGGATGTCCTGCGTCCACCGTAAAGGACATTTCCCCGGCCTTGCTGACCGCCAGCTTCACAGAGGGGTCACGGACGATTAGGTTTTCATCCGCAAGGCGTGGGTCATACAGGATATAGTTTTTGTATTTGAGTTGATACATTACAGGCTCGCCTCCTGGTATGTCACAGTGATGCTACCTGTGCCGCTTGCGACTTTTGCTTTCAGGGTGTTGCTTCCAGCCGCAAGACGGATAGCGGGCAGAATATGATCTCCCGCGCTGATGTTGATTGTGCTGCTGCCCCAAAGCAAGGTAGTGTCTTGGGCTACCGTGATGGTGGGAATCACTGGGCGGCTTTCATTCGGGAGCGAAAGTTGCTTATATGCCGTACCCAAATCAGAGCGGGAAACCGTGGTTTTTTCGTTCTTGTATTTCCACGGGTCGCAGTTGACCGTGACCGGGATAGTCTGCATCATTTTGACAAGCTCCACTTGCCCAACAGAACACCGCCCACTGTAAAAATGGGCGGTGTCCTCTGGGAATGTTATTTTAACGCGCTTGCCGTGGACTTTGTTGCAGAAATCAGAAATCGTAGAAGGCCATGTCTTGCCGCTCACCGTGTCCACGCCGGTAAGCTTCAGTGTAATAGTACGGTTCTTATAGGTGACTTCTCCGGTCAGCACTTCAGACGCATCCAGCAGACCGTCCCGGCCCGGAACATCGATCATGTTCGTGCGGACTTCCGGAAGGGAAATGGACTTACTTGCAAGCAGCAGGCCATATTCTGCGTAGGTATCTTTCCCGTCAAAAAATACTTTTCCAATCATACGGCCCTTGCCCTCCTCGCGTTGATTTTGGCCAGTTCTTCATCCATGCCTGGGGCAAGCAAACCGACAACCTGGCCACTGTCCATGATGACTTTCATATTTGCCAACATAGGCAAATACTGTTCCAGCAGCATTACAATTCTGCCAGAATCGCTGCCACCGCTTGTGCTTTCTGCTCCGTAAGAGCCACTTGTATAGTTTCTGCTGATGTTTGCATCTGCCGTAATGGTGCCAGCGTCAAAGCTCATGTTGCCTTCGATGTCCTTTTTCACCGATGAAAATTCATCGCTAAACCCTTCGCCCAAGCCTTCAGCCATAAAGCCGCCGATGCCGGCAAAGACCTTGGAAGGGGATGCAATACCCAGAATCTTCTTAACGCCGCCAACAAGCGCGTCCACTTTATCGTTAAACCAGTTCTTGATGTTGTCCCACATCCCGGCGATACCGTCTTTCAAGCCTTGGACAATGTTTCTGCCGATGCCGCCCCAATCATAATTTCGGAATGTGTCAACAATGGCCGCGATAATGCGCGGGACGGCCGCAATCAGTTCCGGGATTGCTCCGACAATGCCGGTAATCAGCGATACAATGATTTGCGGCGCCGCAAGAATGATTTTGTCAAGGTTGTTTACAATGCCGTTGATGAACGCAATAATCAGCGTAGGGATTGCCGCCACCAATTCCGGTATGCACTGGATAATTCCGTCTATCAGCGCAAACAGGAGATCGATTCCCATTTGGATAATGTTCGGCAACTCTACAATGATTGCTGCAAGCAAGTTGCCAATAATCAGAGGTACTGCCGCAATAAGCTGCGGGATCGCGTCAATCATCCCGTTTGCAAGCGTCATAATCAGCAGGATTGCCGTCTCGACAATTTGTGTTAAAAATTCAGGGTCTGTTATCTGCTGTATAACTGTCAGGGTTACTTGGATTAGAGCATCAATCAATGCCGGGAGATTGTCAATCAGCCCATTTGCAAGTTGCAGCACGATTTCAATAGAGGCAGCATTCAACGCCGGAAGATTTTGGATAATTGCATTTACAAGCGCCATAACAACATCTGCGCCTACCTGCACGATTTTAGGCAAGTACTCAAGGATTTTATTAAGCCCATCGCCCACAACGTTGCCCATTTCGTCCATCAATCCAGAAAGACCGCCGGTGCTAAATGCATCCGTCAGTTGAGATACATACCCCGTAAGCGTCTCGATGGCCTTTTGCGCTGGGCCGGAAAAAGTCTCATAAAGAGTGATGCCAAATCCTTCTGTGGCAGATTTTAGAATAGTAATTGCGCCGTTCAGGTTGTTATTCATCGTGTCCGCCATGCTTTGCGCAGTACCGTCCGCATTGGCGATGGCGGATGTTAATTTCTCAAAATCGGAATCGGACGCATTGACGATAGCCAGCATGCCGGACATTGCTTCCTGACCGGCAATGGCCGCTGCCACGTTAGCTTTCTCTGCTTCGCTCAATCCGGCCATTTTATCGCGCAGGATCTGCATGGTCTCGCTAAATGGCTTCATGGTTCCATCAGCGTTTTGGATAGCCTCCGACGCATCCATTCCGAGCGATTCAAACGCATTTGCAACTTCTTTCGTGGGCTTGGCAAGCCGGCTGAGCATTGCGCGCATTGATGTGCCAGCTTGTTCCGCCTTGATTCCGCTGTTGGCCATCAAACCAAGGGCAACAGATACGTCCTCAATGCTATACCCCAAAGCGCCGGCAACAGGAGCAACGTATTTGAAGGAGCCGCCCAGCATGGATACGTTCGTATTTGCGCTATTTGACGCAGCGGCGAGCACATCAGCAAAATGCGCAGAATCAGAGGCTTGCAGTCCGAATGCCGTCAGTGCATCCGTTACAATGTCCGACGTTAACGCAAGATCTTCGCCAGACGCGGCAGCAAGATTCATAATTCCATCAATACCGTTTAGCATTTCCTCGGTTTTCCATCCTGCCATAGCCATGTAGGTAAAGGCATCAGCCGATTCGGATGCGGAGAACTTGGTTTTTGCCCCCATTTCCTTTGCTTTATCTCGCAGAGCGTCTAAACTTTCTCCGGTTGCCCCAGAAATTGCCGCGACATTGGCCATAGACGAATCAAAATTACTACCGACATCAATGGCATATTTCCCGACCGCTGTAGCTGCTACGGATGCGGCTGCTATTGCTTTGGCTCCAAATTCAGCAACTTTTTTCGCAGCATTTGTAAACTTTCCACCAAGCCGATTTGCGTTTTCGCCGATTTCCTCGATTTGGTTGTTTACATCGCCAGAATCTACGGAAATTTTTACAAACAAATCAAGTAGATTCATGTGTTCACCTCGCTCTCTTTGTAAATTCTGAAAATTATTCGTGACATTCCATTGATAGTATGGTATGATATCGGCAAGGAGGGATTATTTATGATAAGTTTTAACAAAGATTCTGCTTGGGACTTAAAGCCGATTCCCGTTTCCGATGTGCGTGGTGAAGTGAATGGCTTGTTGATTGACGGGGAAGAAATCGCTGCCGCATTTAAGACCGTACGCGACCAGCTGATTTTTACTAACAAGCGAGTCATATCGGTTGATGTACAGGGGATTACAGGAAAGCGCAAGTCCTTCAGCTCTATGCCCTATTCGAAAGTGCAGTTTTTCTCCGTGCAAGCCCCAGGCTTTGCCGAAATCATCCCGGATAGCGAACTTGTTCTGACATTCTCCAATGGTTATGTCGCAACGTTTGAGTTTAAGGGAGGCACAGACATCGGGAAAATCGGAAGAATGATTTCTGATTATGTCCTCAAGTAACGCATATTCGCCCGCCGCCCCTTTACGGGGCGGCTTTTTTAACTTGTAACCCGCAACGATTGACAATATCGCTGGTGATTTCTTCACATGAGCGATTGTCTTTTTTGCTCACATCTATAATTTCAATATATCGCTTATCGATTGAAACGCCCCCGCATCGCTCGCATATTGCTTTAAGCAGGTCAGCAGAATAAATTCGATATGCTTTTTCTTCTGCATCCTGCTTATACCGCGCTACACAGTATGACAGGAATGGCTTTACTCTTTGGCTTCCCCGGTATTCTCCTGCACAGAGCCGGACGGCGTTTTTGCCGTCTCGGTCTGCGCAGATGTAAAAAGGTCCGTAAATGCCTCGTCTGTCATAAGCTCAGTAACATCAACCAGCAACTTGGCAAGCGTCAGCCCAGCGGCATATTTTTTTGCAGGCACGCCTTCCACAGCCGCCAAAATTGCGATCAGATCTTTCTTGTGTCCACGCAAAAGCAGCGGAGCAGATTTCTTAACCCTTGCCAATACAAAGTCCTTTGCATTTACGCCATCCGGGAGCTTTTGACGCTGAAACAACGCTGCGGCTTCTTTGTCCTCGGCTATGTTGGCAATAGGATCGATAATGTCTGCGATAACATCAAACACTCGCTCCCCTTTAATTTTTGACAGTTTCATGGTGTTACGCCTCCGCCGTACCGGCCTTGATGTAGATCTCAAATGGCACAATGTCCTGTGCGCTCATGGAGTAGTGGGCCGTATACTCAAACGCGAACTGCCCTTTCGCCTTGTCGCTGGTCTTCAGCTGGAAGCCGCCGGTGGACAGTGCGTTCATCAGGTGGATGGCGATGAAGCCGCCATTTTTATCGCCGTTCTTGTCGGAGTAGTCGCCCACCAGCCAGATGTCGGCAAAGTCAGCGTCCGACAGATCGTTCCGAGGCGTGACCTTCCCATCGCTGGTACCCACATCGGCAGCACCGCAAAGGCTCTTTGCAATCTTGGTGTCTGCGTTAATGAACGTACCCGCAATCTTCGCCTCCCAGGAATCCACCCGTTTCAGTTCCTTCATGTTCTTGGGGCAGTTGTCGATGTCCTCTCCATAGTCCTTATAGGTGGGCGTTGCGGTAAAGCTAATGCCGCCGGTCGTCGCGCCAATCTGCCCCGATTCCCCGATGGTGCCGGTGGCCGGGGTAAAATCGGTAGTCAGAATACCGGCGTTTATCTGGAGCTTCTGAAATGCATCAGAGGGAATTTTTGTGAATTTCATATTTTCTTCCTTTCATCAGTTTTGCGATAGGTATTCCACCGTGATGTTGAGATACCTTCGCTTGATGTTTTTATCGCTTTCGTCCGCGATGTTCTGACACCACGGGGAGCCACGCTTGATCCACATTGCTCCGCCGTCATAGGCGACCATACAGCCGCCCATGCCGATTGCGTCGCTGATTTCTTGTGCCTTTGCGTTGGGCTTCGCTTCGCTCTCGGTGTAATACCAGAGGTTGACCGTCAGCGCGGTCTCGCCGCTCTCCCATGATCCTGTGATAAGCTCATAGGTCAGCCACGGGAAGGTCGCGTCCTCCGGCACATTCGAGGTCGGATACGACGGGAGGAATTGGGAAAACCACGCATGGAGCGCCTTGTCCTTTGTCATTTCGGCAGCTCCTTTCGCTCCGCAGTGAAGAATTTTAGCGCCTTAATGATTGCGCCCGCAGACCTCGGCGCGGCCTTTTCCTCGGGATTTGAGGTCACGCGATAGGTAATCCCCGTTTCCGTATCGCGGAAATAATCGTTGTACTCGATGGGAACGCTCTGATTGACCAGTGCGGAATATACCGAGGTAACGCCGTCCTTTTCCGCTTTTCGCGCCTCCATCGATGTGTCAAGAGACTGGTAATTGAGGAACTCCGCGCCCTCTTCCCACGCAGTGATGTAGCCGCCCGCGCCGTCAGGCGTGCGCTTTTTCTCCATCAGAATGCACTTGTGGGCAAAATCGTCCAGTAAAGTCACGGTTCCACCCCCTTTAGCTTGCGCCAGTCATTTAATCGGCCTTTAAAAGTGCCCTGCCAGCCCGTCCCAGCGCTCGTGTCGGCATTTCCGCCGCTCGCCTTGGTGTAACTGTACCCGCCGAAGCTTTCGCTCGTGTACGGGCTTAAAACGGCTTCACCGTTCTTTTCTTCCCACGCGGCGATATCTTCGGCAAGGGAAACAACAGCCTTTGGCACCGCCAGCACCCACACCATCCCGGTAAAGGTTTCATCCGTCAGGTCAGCTGCCGGATACTGGTGCAGGCCATCGTTGAACACGGAGCCACAGATGCGGAAATATTGATTGGTTTGGAGAAAAGGCAGCGCAATGCTGCCATTCTCCACGGTGAACGTGCCCTCGTGAATCTCCACAAGGAACCAGTTGTTTAAGTGCCGTAGAACATTTTCAAGCATTGCGCTGCCTCCTTTAGCTACCTGCAACAATTTTATAGATTTCGGCCTTTTTCATTGAGCCGCTAACCCCAGCAATGCCGTTTTCCTCCGCATACGCAAGCAATTCCGCCTTTGTTAAGTTGCTAAGGTCTGCGTCACTGCTGGGCGCCGTTGCCATTAGCGGCTCAATCAGCCCCCCACGGTGACGGGTGTTACGGTCACAACGGCGATACCGTCCAGATACTCAGCCCACAGGGCCATACCCATCAGCGCGTAGCTCTCGCCTACGGCGGTGCTGTAGTTGCCCTGGGCGTGGAAACCAATCAGGTTAGTCTCGCCCTGAACGGTGTAGTTCAGGCCCAGGCGGGCAAACTCGCTATCGCTGGGATCCACATAGTACAGGTCAATGTTTTCCACGGGGGTAGCAATAACCTTATTCCGGGCGATCTGCGCCGCAGGCAGCAGGAACAGGGTGGAATAGCCCATGAAATCTTTGATGTAGTTGATGCCGAACTGGGTCTGTACGGTGATGTTTGCAGTACCCAGATAGTCATAGGCATCCAGAATGTTGGCAAAACCTACCACCTGGGTGACATCCTTCTGGATAGTGGCAAACTTGTTCAGAACCTCGCCCTGAGCCTTGGCAAGCGCATCCTGCCAGGTGGTGGCGGTCTTGGTCAGGCTGCCGGTGTTCAAGAAGGTGTAGAACTTACCCATAACAACATTCTGGAGCTTTGTCAGGAATGCGTCATCGGACTTTTCTACGGCGATTTCCGCGCCGTACTTGTTCACATCTTCGATGGGTACGGCTTTCGCGTACTTCTCAATCGTCAGGTCAGACTTTGCCGCCTGCACGATGGTGGTCTTGCTGTAGGGGATGACCTCGCCGGGGTCAACAGAGCCGCTCTCCAGGTCAATACTGGCGGTGTAAGACACCAGAGACGTACCGGGGGTCTTTCGGATAGGGCGTGTGATGCCCAGAATATTTCTCAGCGCCTCCCAGTTGTCATCAAACCGGGTAACAAAGTCGACCTCGCGCGCGGTCACGCTGGTATAGACATTGGGCAGAGAATCACGGGGCTGGGTCAGAGTTTCAACTTTAGTTGCTGCCATGTTAAAGGCTCCTTTCAGTTCATCAAATCAGGATTTTCGGCAAGTGCTTTCTGCCGTTCGGCAGTAGACATTACATAGCGGCCCTTATCGTCCTTTTTGTAGATGTCTGCCTTGGTCAGATTCGCGCTGCCGGTGTTCGCCGGGGGATTGGCAGGATTCGCACCGTGCGTCTGCGTGGTGGAGACAAGCCCCTTGTAGGTGCCGTTTACGAGTGCATCAAGGCTCTTGGTGTCCTTGATTTTCTCGCCGTCCATCTCCAATGCGGCCATTTCCTCGCCGCAGCCGCGCATAGCAAGGTCGAGATTCGCGCCGGTGATGTTTTTGCTCTCAAAGTAAGCCCGGACGGCCTTTTCCTTTGCCGCCTTGCTTTCCTTTGCCGCGACATTGGCCTTGAAGTCCTCAAAAGCCTTGTGCTCTTTCTCGTACTTCTCCTGATAGCCGTTGTCACCTGCCGCCTTGAGATCGTCCAACTGCTTCTGGACGCTGGGCAACTTCTCCGCGTCCGCCTTATACTTGCTGACATCAGCTTTCAAGCCGTCCACGGTGTCGGTATGCGCCTCGATAATGGTATCAACCTGCTCATCGGTGAGCCCCATACCCTTCAAAAGTTTTCGTGTAAGTGCCATGACACTATCTCCTTTTCTTCGGTTCCGTTCCTTCGGAAACGATAGTTTTATAAAAACCGCTGTCCCTTGCGGTAATTAACAAAAAGAGCCAACTGCCTACAATTTGTAAGCAGTTAGCTCCTATTTCAGTTCGTCCTCCAATATCTTCCGGTATTGGATGGCATGGTCGGCGGCAGCAGGTTTCAAAAACGGCTGTGCCTTGTTGCCACGCGTGTAATGCCAATTTCCCTTTGCGTCCTGATACACCCACGGTGTAGGCCGTCCGCCGCCGCCCTCGGCGTAAATGCCGGTGCCAAGCTCAACATAAGCGGCATACTCATTGTTCGTTCCGATGATTGCCGCTGGTTCCTGCTCATCTACCACATGGGTGATGCTGTTCCGCAGATTGCCGGTGTCCACGGGGCACAGCTTTTTCGCATATCCCTCTGCCACCAGACCAATCTTTTCCAGCCCCCGCAGAAGCGCCGCATGGATGGCGCCAGAAACCTCTTTGCTGTTGTCGGTGATTTCAACGTTCATCAAAAAATCCCTCTTGACTTTTTTTCGGGAATTGCATATACTGACAGTGAGGAAACTCATGTTTCCGTTTTTTCGAGCCGAACCTCTTCCCGTTACTGGAGGGGGGGCGGCTCATTTTTTATACCTTCGTGCGAACAGGAGAGAACCGTTCTCATCCAATGCAATCACATCAAAACCGAACCCATTGCTAACCACGCTGCGAACTGCTCTATCATCTACAATGCGTATAAGCTCATCTGTATTGATGGATCCTGTGCACTGTAACACAACCCCTCCAGGAGTTTTTGCAATCTGCTTTGTGGCTTTTCGAATCGCCATATCTGCCGCTTTCGCTGTTGATATACTTTTCAATTCCCACTGTTTACCTCGCCACAGGTAGTCTGGCGTTTTTATCCCCTGCGCATTCGCTTCTTTCAACAGCACGAACTTCCCGCCGAATTGATCTCTGAGTTGGTTTGCAACTTCGATTTCGGTCTTGTGCCCTTTTATGCGGTATCCGTTCTCGTATCGCACCTTACCCATGCGGGGCTTGGCGGAATCTATATATTTCTTCGTAACATCCTTTGCAGATTTTTCGCTCCCCATGTGATATGGGGATAACTGTTTGCCGCTGTATCCCTGCTTCGATGCTTCCCACTGCGCATATGTCATGTCAGATATAAGCCCGTCGCGTGTCCTACGCAGCCCGTCTGATGTATCTACCCCATCCACATCAGCAACCAGCGTGCAGCGGCAGTTATACACAAGATAACCGGGTGCAGACGCATCGCCGGGGTACATAATCTCGTACCCATCGATTTTAAACGGCTTGTCGATTTCGGCCCGCTGACCGTCCAGCATTGCATGGGCGTGCCGAGTTCGTCCGTCCAGCGTCGCCACCCACTCCCGCTTGAGCTTGATGCCCATCTTTTCCGCCGCCGCGTAGCTGTCCATGCGCCCCGCGTTCTGTGCACCTGTCACGGCAGTTCTGGCGGTACGGATAGCGCTGTCGCGGCTCATGGTGGTAATGCGCTTTTGCAGGTCGTCCGCCATGTGCTTGATGCTCTTTCCCTGCAAGATGGAGCTGGTGACACTGGCCGTAATTTGCTTCTTGCCGTATGCGAGATCAATCCCGCGTTTCAGCGCTCTGCCCTTTGGATAGTACGGCATCAACTCCGGTTGCTCCGCGATCAGGCGTTTAACCGTCTGCTCGTCCCACAGGTCAAAGCCGACGTTGCCCACGACCTGCTCGATGGTGTACGCCGAATAGTTGCGGTTGAGGGAGTAGATACCGGGCGTAGCATCGTTGGTGTAGGACACCGCCACAGCGTTTGCATCGGTCATGCGGTGCGCCACCTTGTCCCGCATAGCTTGATAGCGTTCTCCGCGCCCGATCTGGTTCAGCCGCCATTGCTTGTAGTCGGCTTCCGTCCATTCCTTACCGTTCTGCACGGTGCCGATCAGCGCCTTCATTTCCTCGTCGCGCTTTTTGAATTGCTCAAAGTAAGCGTCAATGGTCGCTTGCAGTTCTTTTCCCGCCTCGCGGTATAGTTTTGCAATACGACGTTCCAGCTTTGCGAGCTCCGCGTCTGTCAGCTTGTGCCCGAGGTCACTGTTCGCCATCGCCGTTCACCTCCGGCGCGCCCGGTTCCGCAAAGCTGCGGTCAATCTCTTCTGCAGCCTTCCGCTTTGCCATGTCCTCGTACTGGTCAATGTCGCCGTTAATGGTCAGCAGCTTCTTTGTGATGTACTCGTCATCGTAATACGCCGCGCCCAGAAGAATGTTCTGCGTCTCCTCGCTCTTGTTGATAATCTGATTGCGCGTGTAGCTCGGCTGATCCTCAATGCCTGCCAAACGAAGAATTTCAACGATAAACCGCGTGACCTCGGATTCAAACTTATCTGTTTTCAAATCCAGCGGCGCATAGCTGGCCTTGATTGCCGTTGCCGTTTGGTTCCCGGCAGATACCGCCGCAGCGTCGAAACACTGAAAATCTTCATACAGTTTCCGTTTCAGCATATCTATCGTCGTATTTGTCCCTTCGTACGGCGCTTCAATTGCCTGCGGTGTTGCCTTCGCACCGTCGTCGCCGTCTGCGTGGGCCACATGTAGCGTTTTGAGCCGCTCCACAAATTTCGCGTCATCAAGGTCGTCCATGCCATTGCAGTTTGACAGCACCCAATAGATCAGGTTGCCCTCATCCACATTGTTGACCATGTTCGAGGACGCAAGATCGAGCGCGTCAATGGTGTTGCGCTTGCCGACAATTTCGGAGAGGCACCGCTTGTTGTTTTTCAGCGGCACAATGGGGAAACTCGGATAGTTCCCGCCGTCATAGATTTCGGTTTCGCCAACTTCGGCCTTGCGGATAACGAGCTTGTAGCTGCGCTTTTCCTGCAATACGCTCATATCTTTGTTTTTCGGCTGGAAGTATTCGGTAAAGCCGTCGATCTCGTACAGCGTCGCTCTCAGCGGCTTATCCTGCGCCACCTGCCAGAACCGGATACCGGCCTTCATCGCGCCGTCCTCTTCATCATAGAGGGGAACGAACTCAAGCAGGGAGAACACCCGCAAATGCGTCAGATCCCAAAAGCCGAAGGACACGCCCGCGATTTTCGCTTCACGCGCCGCATCCATGACTTCCTGGTCGAAGTCCGGGCATAGCTTGTTCGGTGTTTCCTTCTCCGCAAAGGTTACGCCGTTACCCAGCAGATACGAAACCTCCTGATCCACCGCCAGGCCAAAAAACCGGCTGGCCAGCTTGTGGTTCGCCGTCCACATATCCGTGTGGGCGCGACCCTGCATATCGTAGATGATCTTTTCATAGCGGTTGATAGTCGGATTCAGGCCGTTATAGTATTCCTCCGCATCCGCCGCCGTCTTGTATGCGTGGGATTCGCGGTGCTCGTTGATTGCGCTTCGGATAAACTCCATCCGCGCCCATTCATCCTCACCCACCGCCACAAGGTCATTATATGTCTTCATCTCCGCTCACTCCTATCTGCTCCAAATGGGGACATAATCGCGCTTATACGCCTTATTTTTCAAAATCGTATAGGCAAAATAGCGCGTTTCGTCCATTGCGTGGTCGTTTTCCTTGATTGGCCTGTCGTCGGCGGATTTTTCGTCCCACCGATACAGCCCAAACTCGCGGATGCAGTCTTTGCAGTCACGATGCACCTTGAGAATGCCGTCTTGCAAAAACCGCGCCGTAGTCATAATCCCGTTTGTCACATCGTTGTTGGCCTTGCGGACCATATAACCGCGCCGCCGCAAGACCTCGATAAACGAAGCGGCAGACGGGTCAACGATAATACTTTTGACGTCCGCCTCGCCGATGAGCTTTTTAATTTCGTCGGCGTATTCCTCGTCCGTCTTGTTCTTCTGGTTCTCGCGCCCGGAATAGTAATACTCGCGGATGCGTGTGGCCGTCTTGCCGTCCCAGCGCCACAGCCCTGCGGAAAATGGGTTAAGCGTTCCGTAGTCGCAGGAAACATAGTATTCTCCCTTTTCCGGAAGCTCGTCCACAATGCAGCTATCGTCAAACATGGGGTAGATCAGGCCCTCGGCCACCACCCACAATCCGCGAATGTATCGGTCGTAGAACACGCCGCTATACATGGCCTTTGTCCTCTCGATCATCTGCGGTGTAAGAATTGGGTTATCTTCCAGTAGGAAGTGAATGTGCTGCGTATTCTCCCGTTCGTTTTCAATCCACTCTTTGTAAAACCAATGTTGCGGTGATTCGGGGTTGCAGTTAAAAAAATACTTCGGATGCTCAAATGAAATCGCACGGGAAAGCGCTTGCTCCACAAACGAACGCGGCATAAGTGCCACTTCATCGAATAGGACCCCGGCAAGCGTGATGCCTTGTATGAGCATATACGAGCTTTCATCTTTGCCGCCGAATAGGTAAAACCAATTTGTTCTATCCCCACACCGAACGGTTAAAATTCTCGTGGAAACCTTGTAATGCATGGACAGCGCAGCACCCAGCCCGTCAATTTCCATCAACGGTTTTAAGATATTTCGCTCCGCCGCCTGCACCGTCTTCCCGCAAATAGCGAAATTCGTGCGGTTGTAGTTCTGCATCGCCCACAGCACAAACGCCATCGACATGACCGTTGTCTTTCCGGAACGGACGGAGCCGTCACAAATCAGCGCCATATCATCGGAGCTGATAAACTCCATTATTTTGCGCTGCTTTGCGGATAGCGTTTTAATTTGCATTATTCTCGCCCTTTAACGCAGTAAGCAAAGCTGCCAACGCCGCAGGGTCGCCGCTTTTTTCGTTCTCGGAATTCCAGCCGAAATTGCAGCCAAGCGAGAATTTCGCGCCGTTCGCACCGTCTTTGTCGTAGAGCCGAGATTCGGCGTATTCCTCGCAGCGGGACTTCGCGCGCGTAACCGTGTCCGCGAACTCCGGCCTTGCTTGATAATCCAGCAATGCTTGTCTTCCTGTAAATCCAAGCGCCAATGCAAGCCCTGTGATTGTCGGGGGCTTTGCATTGATGATAATCGGCACCCCGTACTTATCTCGCACAGCGCAGCCGTCATCTCCGATAAACGGTTCACCTTCGCACCCTTTGAAGTAAGCGTCAATGGCCTCCTGCATTGCCTTTACGCTTTTCCATTTTCTTGGAGCTCCGCCAGCCATACTCTCACTTCCAATCCAAATAATTTGTTTTTATTTCCCTGTATCTTTAACACCGTAGCAATACTCATACCACATCAACGGCGTTTCTTTTTGCTGTTCTGCGTAGAGTGTGTCAAACATCTTCGCAATATCTTCGATAGCGTCGCCATACTCTTTGTGCAAATGGGTTTTGAATTTCGCAATGAGCCGCATATTGATTTTCATGAGCCTATCTATTTCGTCGGCGGAATACGTTATCTTGTTGATAATGTCCTTGTGGTCGTCGTTCATTCTCCGTCTCCCTCTTGCATCTCTCGATCTACGGGCATCAGGCTCTGGAAGCAATGAAAGTCGTCGCAATACCCACAGGTGGCGGCAATGTCCTGATGCTCTTTGTCCTTATGCAGTTTGCAGCCAACAGGCCCAGTAGTTACACACTTACCGTCAACTACTACTGTACCGTGTTTGACGTGGGTGCAGAAGTCACAGCATGGTGTGCAGTCTTTACCGCAGAGAATCATTTGCCGTCCTCCAAAATCCCGCTGATTGTGTCAGCATTCGCCTTGATGATATCCATCACGATGTCGGACTGGATATTGTGCGCAAAAACGGCCTTGTCCGCCGCGTCTGCATTATAATAGCCGGTGAACACCGTGCCGTCTGCTTTTGTCGCTGCAAGGCAAATACAACAAGGGTCAAGCCCTGCGATAGTTGCTATGCTTTCTTCAAGCCATTTGGCGTATGGCTGCTTTGTAATATCGTCCACGCCATCCTCCTGTTTTGCTACCAGCCCCCACCCCTTGGCTACAGTAACAGTCTTTCCCCTCCCATGCGGCCTTCTGGAAGCTCTCAAACATGGGTTACACAGTTTGCCCGCAGGGGGCAATGTCTTTTCCCCGTCCACTTTTGAGCCGTATATCCGCACTTCCAGGCAGGCGCTATGCCATTTGCCCACGGCAGCGGCTCTCCCCTTTTGGAGCGGCGGCGCGGTTTTGAGCCACGCAAGATTCGGGATGTTGTCTATAGCCATCCCTTCTCTATCCCATCTGGGCACCGCATATTGGCCGTCTTCCCGCTTAGATTGTCACACGCTCATGCCCGCTTGAGGCCCCGCAAGCATCTCAAGCGCCGCTGTTCGGTCATGGCAAGGAGGACGCATCCTCACGCGCAGTTTTCAGCGAGCATTGTCATTTCCATGTGAGCCACGACGAACGGCCTCACATTGTCCGGGCGCTACCCGGCCTCTTGTGCAAGCGGCTGGACTCGAACCAGCGACAGGAACCCGACATTTGCCTTGCTCCGCTCTATCCGACTGAGCTACGCCTGCATATAATAACAGCCCATAGGTTCACCTACAGGCTGTTTGTGCCGGTACGCCCGTTTCCGAGTCCGCTTGCGCGGTGCGCCCAATACCGGCGGCGCATAGAAGGGAGGAAAAGTGATGATTGGGAGATCGCGTGAATGACCATGTCCTATCATCCACTGTACCTATTGTAGCACATCATTAGGTGGAATCTGTATCACCTTTCACGAGTAACCCAGCATATTTCGCTACATCATGCAGGAACCTTTCCTTCCGGCGGCTGAATGTTGCCTCGCTAATCCCAGGAATCACGATCTTGTTGCGAGAGTATTTGTGCTTGCCCTGGCAGTTGCGCATAATGCCATATATTAGCTGCCGCCGGATTGTATCGCTGCCGATATCTCTGCCGCAGCGGTCTATAGCGTATTCCACCGCCAGCATCTTCTGCGTCTCCGGCCATCGCTCTATGGCGGCCAGCTGCTCCGCCTTGCTCTCGGCGGGCCTACCAGCGCCAGATCCAGTTGGCATGCCCTCTGTGGCGCTATGCGTCCCGTCCAGGATCTCCGCCCGGGCCTCGCGATACGCCCGCACCCGGCGCGGATACCCACGCACATAAGCAATGCACTCTAACCGCACATCATAAGGCAGTGTCGCCTTTTTGCTCATTTGCCCTCCTTTACTCCGCGCTGTTTACCATCTTATATTCGCCCCGCAGGGCCTTTTCGATGTCCGCCATCTTTACATATCCGTTGTTTTTAGCCTCCACCAGCTCCACAAGGCATTGCTGTAAGTATTCCAGGCTGCGGGTGTCGTGCTCGTCCGCCGTCTCCTCCCGCACATGGAATCCGCACTTGTCCAGCAGCACGCAGGAAACATTGTCCATGCATTGTTTGGTGCCATCCAGACGGCCCAGTTCGTAGGCCTTAGCCGGATTATTTGGCACCGGTCTGCCGTTTGTCCTTTTGAGCATCGCTATTACCCCTTTCCTCGTATTTGCATACGCCCGGATTATCAGCCACAGGGCAATAATCCGCGCACATCGGGCAATCTGCGTTTACGCAAACCTCGTCTTGCATCCACTTGCATTCATCATTCATCGCCTTCACCGTCCTCCAGATATTCGCACCACGGAAAACACACCACATCTGATAATAATGCGGGACATTCCATCTCGTTAGGGCAAGTGCAAATTAACATTCCGCACCTTCCTTCCGTTTGCCGTAGGAGCAGAAGTCCTCCGGCTTGTGCTGTACCATCACACCCCGGTAGCACACAAAATCGCCGCCTGCCCACTTACACTCCTTACACCGTACCACCGGCACAGCGTCAACGGTGGGTGTGTCTTGCAAAGCATCATCAAACGCATCAAACGCATCTATTACACCTACACCTTGTTCAATTTGTTCGTTAAACAAGCGCTCTAACTCTTCAGCATCAATCAGCCGCATCTCCGTCACCTCCGTCCATTTTGGCCCCGCAGTTGGGGCAGTAGTTATAACCCACTTCTTTCTCAAAGGATTCGTCTTTATAATTAGTTTTCATGCCGCAATTAGAGCATGTATACCACTCCTTTCGGCTGATATAAAACCCCTTGTCGTATAAATCCCATTTTTTAATCCACCGTCCATGCACCACCTGGGCAGCGTAGTTGCGCAGTCGTTCTAACGCTCTTTCGCAAGTCGGGCACAACTCGCACTGCTCCATTGTAGCAAACCACTTTCCACACGCCTTACAATCAGGCATCGTTGTCACCTCCGTCCAACTTTGCGTAGTTCTCCACAAAGTTGCAGACTCTGGCCGCGCAGGAGAGGCACAGTTGTTTCTCCGCAGAAAATGGTGTCTTAAAATTCACAACGCCGTAGTGATTGAAATCCAGATTCACACCGTTAACCTCGTAGTCAATCTCGCGCCCGCACATATCGCACAACACTTTAACCATCAACTTTCACCTCCGTCCATCTTTGCGCCGCAATTACAATACGGTTCTTTATTCATTTCAACTCGCCAACATCGACTGCACATATAAGGGTGAGTCATCGAGATAACTCCTTTATCGTTACGAGTAATCCACTTGCCATGCACCACTGGGGCCACATCGGCGGCGGGAATAAAGTCAAGAGCGTTTTCGATGAACTCCGCATCAAACCTACGCCCATCGTAATCGGCATTACATTCAGCCTTTCTCACAGCTTCTTTTGCTGCATCGATATCCACGTATTTAGTCATTGTCGTTCTCCTTCCCGGTAAACCACTTCCGCAATTCGTGCGCGCACGAAACACACAGCTCGTAGTCATTGTCGTTTATGTCGTTTTTAACTCGCCGCATACCGGCATAGGTGACGGAGTTAAACGGGTTAATCTCCGCTCCGCAACGGTCACACACTCTCTTTGTCGCCACTGTCAGCCCTCCTGTTCCACTTTTCGACGATAAATTTGGGTTCGCTATATACGCCACTTTCAAAATCACACCCTGGACAGTATATATAGCACTCTTCTTGGCTGTTGCCATCTACTCTTTCAAGTATTGCTTCTCCGCCGCAGAACGGACATGGTTTTAATTCAAACATCCTCCTTCACCTCCACATAGCACCAGCTCTGAGGCGGGCGCTTGATGTCATATGGCGCTGCGCCGAATCTCGTATTGCGTAGTCCGGTAAACTCGCTCAGTTCGCGCGGCTGGTCATAAATACGCAGGTCGACGATATGCCAGCCGTAAAGCGGTGTTCCGTGCCCATAATCCCATAGTGCCCCGTTTTCAAGACAAGTCTGTAATACATAATCATCGTCAATGTCATAGATGCCATACGGTTCGTTTGCCGGGGCAAGTCTATCTATGCGGTCACAGGTAAACTCGCCAATGACCTTGCCTCCGCCATAAAACTGTGGCTTTGGATAATCCGTTGCAATAAAGTCCTCGTGCGGGTACTTCGGCAGTGTACAGTAGATGTACACCTTGAACGGCGTTTCCAGTTTCGGGCGCGTCTTGCGGACCTCAATAGTCTTTTCCCCGCTGCAAATTTTCTCACACCACTTGGGGCGGACGCTCAGCATGACAGCCTTACTCATTCTTCGTCACCTCCAATGCTTTCTCCGCTTCCTCGCGGGTGAGAAACCAGCTTACTCCATACTGGCCCGGCAACAGCACGGCATCGGTATACCTCCCACTGACAATTGCGCGCCCCACAATGGCCGTGACCTTGTGGGGCTGAATGCCAAGGTCTACCGTCCCGTTGCAGTCGTAGGTCCTGAAATATACCGTATCTCCCACCTTGCACGGCAGAACCACCAGCCGCCCGTCCTTGTCTGCTTTCAACAGCTCCCGAATCCGTTCTGCCTTTGATGTGTCATCGCTAAAGGCTGATTCGATGATAACCTTCGCATTTTCACACTGTTCCGGCGTAAGCCCCGTGTCCTCGTAGTCGGCGAGGCGTTCAACCAGACAGTCAAACGAATTGCAGTTACCAGAACACGTCACGTAATGGTCTGTGCCAAGATAGTGCTTTTCCGTCAGTCGTTCCATCACTCCACCTCCTGCATCCAGAACTCGCGGCAGCAGTCAGTACATTCAGTACAATCACATCCCTTTTCTGGCTTATATCTCCGATTAACTTTTTGGGGGCAAAACAAATAATACTTGAAAATTTGGATATCGGGGTAACGTTCCAAAACCACATCCTGCCGCGTTTTACGCGTTTTACGCGGGTGTGCAGCAGACCATGCCTCGACTATGGCAATCTGAGCCGTAGCGTCCAGCGTTGACGATTGACCAACTCCGCAACTTAGCTCATGCTCGCAAACATTAAAAGCAGGGCACCCTTTACATCCAGCATCAAAACTCTTGCACATTCTGTTGCGTTCCTCAATAAACTTCACAGCATCCATATTGTCATCCTCCTATCTCATGTGTCGTTTCCCAGCCTTTGCAAACCTCGCGCTCTGCCGCACATAGCGCTCCCTTGCGGCGGTGTTGGCCCGATCCACCCAAGGCTTTTCCTCCAGCCGCCGGGTCTCATATTCGCGGAACGCCTCGCAGCTCTTCCGGCAGGCCCCGCATGGGAGCCTATCCGGGCAATCCTTCACACAGGGGCTTTTCATCCGGCCCACCTCACGATTTTTTCCCGCACACCCCATTGCAAGGCATCCTCGTGGCTGTCAAAATACAGATCCAGCCGATTCCCGGCAATGGCGCCGCCTGTGTCCTGCACGGTGTATGTATGGCCGTCCAGTTCAATTTCCGTACCCATCGGCAGCACATCCGGGTCTGCGGCGATCGTCACGCCCTGGGTGGCTTTTGCGCCGGTGGCTGTGTAGCCATTTGCGTACGCACCACAGCATTTTTCACAGGGGCAGTACGCCGTGACGGTAAATACGCACGTCCGCGTCTCCTGGGTCTCCTGCGGCTCATCGCGGGGCAGAACCACCCCCGGCGGCACAACTACAGTCTCCGGCGTTTGCCCGCTGTCCTCTGTGGCAGACGCAATGCCCAATGCCCCCAAGATTGCTACAATCAGCGCCGCGATTAACACGCTTCTTTTCACCATTCCACCGTCACCTGCCCTTCATCCGGCAGCAATACCCGTAGGTTTGCAAGCAGGGATTCCCGGTCACCGCTCATCTCCAGCCGGGCATGCAGCAGCTTTGCGCCCATCTGCGGCTTGTCTGCTTTCGGCGGTGCATCTTTGGCAGTGTGCTCCTCGCTCTGCGCATCCGCCGTATGTATGTCCACCGCATCCGCATTAGCCCACTCTGTAACTTTGCTCTGCCACATTTTTTCGTTTCGTCCACCGCGCCGGAATGGCGCACCTACTAATTCCGCCTCGCGGCGTATCGTTGCATCACAAGCGTTCATTTCCTCCGCCAGCCATTTGGCCGTACCACCGAAAGATTGCATGTTGCGGAAAAACTCGCGCTTCAGATCCTCCGGCATGTTCTTAAATTCATGCCACGGCATAGGCCTCGTGATATTATAGCTTTTCACTTCTCCGTTTTTCTCCTTCCTCTGCTTTTCGGTGAGGGTGTCGCTGGGGAGCGAGCACCCGCCGCGTTTTCTGTTGATGTGAGCAAATGCCCCTCGTGCCACACGCTTTTTCTGCATGCAGTCGTAATCAAAATCATTCACTCGCACGGTCTCCTCTCGTCCGCCTCAAATTCCGGGCAACGAATCACATGGTAAGAATTGGAGTTTCGCCCGCTTATAGGGTTTGTTTTAATCGCAGTCCAACCATCCACAGGCTCAAATTTTTTTGCCCAGGTGCACCCTCCGAATGCGTTCTTGCATTCCCAGCAAAGGGTCTGTTCGTAGCGTGTTTTTCTCCGCTTTGCTCGCCGCCACCTTTCTCGGGTGCAATCTGCGCACGCCTTCCGCAGCTTGCTTTTTATGTAAAACTGCGTCTCCGGCTTTTTGAGGCCGCATACGGGACAAAGAAGGATTTCAGCGTTTTCCATCTTCCGCGTCCTCCTTCTCCAGGATAAATACCTCCGTCCGTGGGTTATCCTTGTCGTACAGCACCCGACTCCCGTCGTGGCTAACGATAATGCCGCTGTGGTCGTCCTTGAGCACACCGGCCCTTACCAGCACATCGTCGATGGATTCCAGCAGATTTGTCAAATCCACTCGCCGCCGGGTAGGCATATAAAACAGGCATTTGACCTCCACAGGCTCCTCAATGGGGCGCTGCACTCTGGCCCTTTTGCAGTGCCATACAGCTTCCGCCTCGTAGTCCTGGTACTGATTGGACGGCATGATAAACGGCTTCCCAGTTTTGCTGCTGTGCATGATCCGCATAGAGTTTTTCTTTGTGACGGGTGCCAGCGGCACCGTGATCTCAATCATCGTCTCCCTCCCCTATTGGTACGGCCACATACTTGGGCCGTCCTTTGGTACGCTTGCCACCGTACACGGCCCTGTAGATCGTCCGCCAGCTGACGCCGCAAATGTTGGACAGCTCGATAATAGATTCCGAAACGGCATCCGGCAGCTCGTACTTGTCCCGGCTTACTCGCATGTATACCGTCATCTCAATACCTCACTCCGATGTAGTCCAATACTCTGGCGTAGCCAAGCCCCTTTTCAGTTGGCTTCCACAGGCCGTCCACAGGGTCATACGCCCCACCGCCAATGCAAAATTCGTAGTGCTTCGGATGCGTGTGCTTCATGCGCTCAAACCGGTTTTCTCCCTTTTCGAGATGAGCGCCGAACGCGCAGAACATGCAGCCCGTGCGCTGGCATCCCGTGCAGCGCAACTTGCAGTCGATCAGCGTCGCGCCGTAGTCGTTCTCGCCGTCGCTGGCCACGATGTCACCGTATACGCTGGCGTAGGGAAGGTGCCGCTCTACGATAAGCCGTAGTACGTCCTGCTCCGTCCAGAAACTCATGGGCTTAGATAAGGGGCGCTTTCCTTCAAAGGCATTACAGCCGGTTTCGCGCCATTTTTGCATCCGCAGAATACTTTCCTCCGCCATTGTTGCCGTCGTGGGCTTGACATCCGCTCGGTGCTCATAGCTCTTTGCTGGAGACTTTTTCATAATTCCACAGCATTTGTCTGATATGAGAAATGGAGCCGAAAGCAAATACTCCCACTTTTCGCAGTTGTATATGCTCTTTCCCCCATCGGCGCGTAAGACTTCCCCACGCAATAGCTTCATACTTCGGCTATCTGGTGAACGCCGCGCGGTTTCTATCCGGTGCGCTACGTCTTTACCGATGATGCTGTACCCGTACTTCGTCACCACCTGTCGAATGTTCATCTTCGGGCGTAGACGGTGGAGGTTTACGGTCACGCGGGGAAACTCCCTCCGCAGCCAGTCGGCGTACTCATTAACGAACTTCTGTATCTCTGGATATTCCAGCCCCGTGTTCACAAACACCAAGTTCAGCTCCCACGGCGGTGTCCTGAAACTCGACAGGTACCACGCCGCCAGATACGCCAGCACCGTGCTGTCCTTTCCACCGGAAAATGAAACATAACACTGTCCGCCCCACGCGGTGTACCACTCGTCCAGCTTCTCAACGCTGGTGATGACCTTGTCATCCAAATCAAGGGATAGCAATTTCTTGGCAGCCTCGTTCGTCAACGGAGTGTTAAACCGTTCCATCTCCCGCCACCTCCATCTGCCCATCCACCTGCATAGCCTTTGCAAGCATGCTGTATGTGGTCAGCTCATCCAGAGCCCGCTTGCGGTACATGGCAAGGAGCATCTTCTTCTCCTCGTCCGTCTCGGCCAGTTTATACCCGCCATCCGGCAGAGCCACAATGGGCGCCCCCTGCCGCCGCTGCGCCCGGATCATTCGCCGGTTGTCTCTGTCCGGCATCCCGGTCAATGCTTCCAGGTTCTTCCGGGTGTATGTAATGCCGGGAATCATGCGTAATGTGGTCATGTCAATCCTCCCCAAATCTCAGTTTCGTCACGGCAATGGGGAACTCTTCAATCTCGCTTGCCCAGCGGGCCGTGCCCTTGCCGTTGTGCCGCTCAAACACCAGCGGAAAGCCGCCGATGCCGTCGAATAAACTGCCCATCGTAACAGGGCGAAGATATTGCGCACTGATACGCTTTGCCAGGAAATCCCAGAAGGGCAGGGCGATGGAGTTGCCCAGCGCCTTGTAGCGAGGGCTGTCGCTTGGCTTGCGCATTTTGCCCTTGCTGTCGCGCCACTCGCCGATGTCGGTCCATCCGTCCGGGAAACCTTGCAACCGTTCGCACTCCATCGGGGTAAGGCGGCGCACGACCATGCCCGTTCTCACGGTGTTCTGCAAATTGTAGCTGGTTCCGCCGTTTGATTTTGCCTGCAAAGTCCCGTTTGTTTCGCCGCCCTCTGTAAAGTTTCGGCAGTCTACGGAACATACAAGATCAGTGCTGTCCTTGAAATCTCTCTGCTTGCAGCTGCTCACAACATCGCCCTCGCGATAATCGCCGAAGCCCTGCATTTGATAGCAAACCGTCGGGACCTCGCCGAAGGTGTGCAGCGCAGGACACGGCTTGTCCGGACCGACGGTGCTGCGGTTATTCGGCGATGTGATCTGCGTGCGGTCGAATACTAAAACAGACGGGCATTGATTCAGCCCGCTTGATACCGCGCCCAGCGTCGGCGCGCATTCCTCGGCGTAGCCGATGCCGTTCGCCTTTGCGCCCTGCCACGCCTTAAACCCGGCGCACAATACGCCATGCGAATGTGCGGCAGAAATGGTGTTAGCCGGGTCACCCGGTTCTCCTACGCCAAATCCTGTTCCGCGCCCTAACGCTTTGCAGCGCGTAGCCACCATCAGGTTTATAGGCGTTGCTTCAAAACCGGCGCATACAACCGGCTGGTTGTTCCCACTCATGCCCGCCGCAGCGGTCAGTGTGGGCGCTCGGTCGTCTGACCGAAGTTCTGCGCCGCCCTGCTGTGTAGCCATGCATATGACAACATTAGATGGTCTTGATGGTCTGTTTTCTCCTTCTGCCCGCAATGTTTGGGCACCATTCTGCCAATATCCAACACCTGTTTCTCCGTAAGCATATGCTATACTTTCGCCTGTTCTTCCAGCACCGTTTTCAGCGTTTCCGGCAAGTCTTTCCCGCGCCGTTCCGCTCTCCTCAGGATGCCTTGACACGCTTTTGCGCTCAAAGAGTATTTCTCCTGCGGTGTCTCCTCCAAAATCTGCGACAACCGAGATACGACGGCGGCGTTGGGGGACTCCCCAATATTGCGCGTCATGCACTCGCCAAGCCACGCTCCATCGTCCTCCCACCTCATCGTGGTAGCCCCCCCAAGTTGGCCAGCCTTTTTCAGGCACTTCAATATCGGGGGCTTCCGGCTCTGCGATGCGGATGATCTCTTCGAGGACTGCCGCGAAGTCTTTTCCTTTGTTGCTGCTGAAAGCTCCGGGCACATTTTCCCAGACCATAAACCGAGGTCTGACCATGTCACCTGTCCTTCCGTTTGCTCTGTCATGCTCTCTCATCTCCTTTACGATGCGGATTTGCGCCATGAACAATCCGCTCCTTGCGCCGGCCAATCCGGCGCGTTTTCCCGCAATGCTCAAATCTTGGCACGGCGATCCGCCCGTGATAACATCCACGATTTCAATTTCTGCGCCGTTGATTTTCGTAATATCTCCGAGGTGCTTCATCTCCGTTCCCCCCATCAATCATTTCAGCCTCCAATTCTGCTTTTTCCCGATGTTCAGCATATAATCCCTCGCCCTCTGGTTAATTCTGCTGCCGATGGCTTCATCCCAGCTCAAAATGCGGTCAATGGTCAACTCCGTGGAGATGATCGTGATTGCATCCGGGTCAATGTACCGGGCATTCAGCAGGTCAAAGGCGATGTTTTTGTCGGCATCCGTAACGCTGCCCTTTAGAAAATCGTCTATATACAGCGCGCGGACGGTTTTCAGCGGGTGCATGGCTTTTGCGTATGCTTCCGCATCGTTTACCTTTGCCTTGATTGCCGGAATATCTCCCCGCCATTGCACATATCGGACAGGGATTCCGCCGTCCATCAGCTTGGCGCAAATCGCCGTACACAGGTGGGTTTTCCCAGTTCCGGGAGAGCCGCCGATGAAAAACCACTTGCCCTTCCAGTCGGTCAAATACTTCTCTGCCGCTTGCTTTGCGGCCTGTTGCCAATACTCCCGCGTTTGGAATGCCTCGAATGTGCAATTATCCAGCAGACCGGCCAGCCCGGAACGCTCCATGCGAATTCTGTTTTGCCGGATGATCTCGCATTTGCAAGTGCTGCTCACCAGTTCGCCGCTTTCCGTGCGCCGGGCGGTGTAGCCCAGCCCGCCGCAGATGTCACAGCCATGTTCCGACATGGTATTCTTGCTTTGTTGGCTGTTCACCGGCTTCCTCCTTTCTGCGCTTCTCCCATGTTCTGACGGCAGCCTTCCAGTCCTTCATGCGGTTTTTCCCAACCATCCATCCCTTGCTGGCGTAGAAATCGACGAACTGCTGTGCGTCAACCGCAGACCCCCGTTCGGAGATATAAGCCTGAACTTCGGCCAAAGAAGGCGGAGAGAAGCGCGCCTCGCGCGCATTATTCTCGCTTCTCGATTCTCGTATATCGATTCCCGATTCTCGATTCTCGAATACGGGAACATCTGCATTCATTTGTTTGCAAATGATTTCATCTGCTTGCGTAGGCTCTACAGGCTCAGGATATTTGCTTTCCTTTGCTCTCTGGTTCTGATACTTACCCCATGTTGGTAGGTAGAGGAAGCGCTTGCCCTGTGAAGTATAAAGGGCAACCAATCCAGCACTCGCCAATCCATGAAGGGCGTTTTCTACAGTTTTCAGAGTAAGATTTTTTTTCAAAGGAAATAGCCTGTTTTTGATAATTGCGGCCCGTCCGTCATAGCGCCCGAAATCATCGCAAGAAACAATCAGCCGATAGAACAAGACCTCCTCGAACCACGAAAGCCCATCTATGCTGTCGCTGGTGCAGATGCTCTCGCGTATGATTCTGTTCGGCATCGGAGCACCGCCTTAGAACGGCAAATCGGCGTCTTCCTCGGAAATCTCCGTGAAGGTCTGTGTAGGCTTCTGCGTAGCGTCCTTGCTGCCGCAGAAATGCACCTTGTCGGCGGTCAGCTCCACCACGGTGCGCTTGTTGCCGGCCTTGTCCTCATAGTCCCGGCTGGAAAGCCTGCCCTCCACGATGATCTCCTTGCCTTTGGCAAAGTGGGTGCATATCAGCTCTGCCGTTCCCTGCCATGCCACACAGGGGAGGAACAGCTTCGTTTCTCTGTCCTTTACCTTCTCGCTCCACGCCAAGCGGAAGCTGCACACCGTTGTCCCGTTCTGTGTGGCTCTGCGTTCGGGGTCAGAGCAAAGCCGCCCCTGCAAAATCATTCTGTTTACCATCTTTTTCCTCCTTACAAATAGCTTTTTCCGAATTCTCGCCGGAAGTCATCTTCCGTCCAGCCCTGCTCCCGCATGGCCTTTAACTGACCATATCGGCGCAGCAGGCGCATTTGATTTCCGTTGCGGTGTACAGCGTTCCCACCGTTTCTGTGGCACTTATCGCCGCAGAGATACACCACAAGGCCGTATTTCTCGCTTTTGTTGCGGTACGCGCCTCCGAAGATGTGGTGCCGCTCCAGCGGGTCACTTGCGCCATTTCTGCCGCACAGGAAACACCGTCTCTCGTCAGTCACCTTTATCACCCCCCAGCGGCTGGGCTTCGCCCCAGCGGGATTTCAGCGCATCCAGCTCCTGCGGTGTCATCGTCTCGATTCCCTCCGCCTTGCAATCCTGCACCACCATATCAATCAGTCGGGACATTTGCTCTGTGTCATAATCGCTGCTGGATATGTAAGAGCGGATATTGTTATACCCTGCCGTATTTCGACATGGGCCTAAGTCCTCGGTCATCCTCCCTATATGTCCGGAGCACCATATCTTATTCCACGCCTCAATCCGGCTCTCCTTGACTGGGGTAATGAAATAGTTCCCTCCGATGTCGCGGATGTATTCCCGATAAATATCGTTCGGCGGAATCCTAACTCTTTCCGACAACCGCCCGCAAAGTTCCCAAAAGTATTTGTTTGCGTTCTGGCTCCTGCCCTTGCGCTTGATCTGCGCCACATACTGCTTGTCCGGCTTCAGCTCATCACAGATGGTCATTGCAGAGGCGGGGGACTGTACCCGTAGGCACAGCCACGCCCCATCGCTGTCCTGCTGCCACCTGGCGGCGGTCACATCAGCCTGCAGCATTGTCATGCTCCTTCTTGGCAGCCTTCATGCAGTCAGCGCACATCTGCGCTCCGTAGCGGCCCTTGGAATACTTAACCATATCCTTTACCGTCCACATTTCGCCGTTGCGCTTCCTTACAGACACAATGTCCGATCCGCACCGCTCACACACAGGTGCGGCGTTCCGCTCTTTCTCGTCCAGTTCGGCGGAGGAAATCTTGTCCGGGTCTTCTCCGGTGGGAATCGCAAACGTCCGCAGCCACATGTACTTAAATGCGTATGTCATGGCCTTGCCGCTGCCCTTGTCCTGCGTGTCCGCACCATCGCCGCAGGACGCAATTTCGATGTATTCCTCCGGCTTTTCCAAATTGACCATGCGGTAAATCACATCCACATGGGTGATGTTGCCGGTGCGGTTGGCCGTCTGTGCGATGGGGTATACAACCAGTTTGTGTTTCAGCAGCTCCGCCCGCATGATGGATGTGACTTTCTCCTCACTCAGGGCTTTATACTTGGTGCTGTCGAACTCCACATGATCGTCCTTTGCAAGATACTGGACATCCTGCATAATCGCAGCGATCTTCTCGTAGATATTCAAAATTCTTCCTCCTCGTCAATGATTTCCAGCGGGCAGTGCGCACCAATGATTCTTGTGTCTATCAGATACTCGCCCGTTCTCCTGCACTGGTTGCGGGAATATGTTTCCAGCAGAGGGCAGAGGTTACACGCCATATGCCCCTCCGGAAAGTAAATATCCACGGATGTCTTGATGTACCGCAATACGCCGCCCTCGCTCATTCCAACGCCTCCTCGTAATACTCCTCTTTGTCGCTGACGCACTCTCCACAAAGCCAAATGTCCTTGTAGTGCAGAGCGGGGAAATCTGTAATGCGGCAGCCGCAGCAATCGCACACAGGCATCCTCGCAAGCCGCCTATCCTGCTCCTCTGCGTAGCACTCCGCGTCCCATACCGGGTCAGATGTCCACATCGGATGCATCCTCCTTTTCCGGCTCCAGCTTCCAAATATCCCGGGTGACCTTGGAAACCTGGGGAATATCCCCCGCATACAGGGCGTTCAGGAAATCGTCCTCGCTGGATCCGCACAGAACAAAGTGTGGCTCTGTGATGACCTTGCACCCGGAATATACGGTCGCCTTGTTGCTGCCGCTAACCAGGTCGCCCACCTCGGCCACATAGCACTCCGACCGCATAGCTACCCGGATGCCGTACTTTTCAGCCACGATGGCGTAGTAATGTTTTTGCATCTTTATTCCTCCCAAATTCTCACTTGCCGGGTCTATCCAGCTTGTCCAACAGCTTCACGAACATCCACGCCACCGTAGCCGCGCCGATGATGACCAGCGTCAATGTGTAACCGTCCATCAATTCACCTCCGCAGCGCAAAGCGCATCGCACATACCCTTGCAGGGGCAGGCCGGACAATCGCACTCCAGCGGGTTCTTATCTTCGCACAGCGCATCGTGCCGTGCCAGAAAAGCATCCTCCAGCGCCCTGTATTCTTGGTTGGTCATGTTTGCTCCTCCCGCTCCGCAATCCACTTGTCCAGCAGATTGGAAAAAATCTGAAAAACACGCCGTTTCCCTCCGATAACGCACAGGCCAAAAGGATACACACCCTGTTCAATCCCGTTCGCCAGCGTGTCTTGTGAAATGCTTAGTCCATGCGTCCGAAGATGCTCCATGCACTCTTGCATCGTCATCGTCTTAATCATCGTTCCTCCTTATTCGCCGCTCGGATAGCTTCCGCAGCAGCCTTGATCTCCTCCTCCGACACGCCGTACAGCTTTGCCATTTTCTTGTAATACTTCCGTGCCGGTGCCCAGTCTCCGTATTCCCAATGTCTTACGCAGGACTGGTCAACAAACAGTTTCTTGCCAACCTGTGTGCAGGAAAGATTTGCTCTATCCCGCATTTCTCTCAATGTCAAATTGTCTTCCCTCCTTATATGTGAGATTTCATTGACTGCGGCGGGGGGCATATGCTACAATGTTTCTGCAGGGATTGCCGGTTTACCTCCGCTCGTTTGTTGGCTTGACGAAAGGAGGTGAACCAATGGCCAAAAACTCTGTGCGGACAAGCAAGACCGTTGCGTCCAAGGCGTCAAAAGCTTTGAGCAGCGGAAAGACCAGCAAGACCACCAAAACGATTGCAGCGTCTGCCTTGTCCAACCGCCGGTCTAAGTGACCGGACAGCCGCCTCGTGTTACCGCACGAGGCGGTTTTTCTATCCCCGCCGCAGTCACCGCCCACCGAAACCTCATGAATATGAGTTTTCACACTTGACACTCCACAAAAACTGCGGTACAATACCTTCGCCAAAAGAAATTGTTAAAAGCCGCTTTCGTGGGGGCTGGTGTTTTTGTACCCTTTTCCGGTGGGCCTGATATAAAGATACCTCATAATCTTCAAGATTGCAAGAGAAAACTTGAAGAAATTTAACTTTCGGCAAATCTGACAAATTTTAGGTTTCGAATATGGACATTGTGCTTGAAAGAGTATTAAGCCTTATCCCTAAAGGAAAGAATGGAAAGTACGCTCATGGGGCAAAGGTAAAGTTTGCAAAAAGCATAGGATATAATGATGGATCTATTGTTTCTATGTGGGAGAACGGGACAAGCGTTTCCT
>ERZ1026944.115-NODE-115-length-43068-cov-7.290773_pt1 | contig 43068 bp, 42 predicted proteins | sample MGYA00519569_ERZ1026944 | MGnify/ENA primary metagenome ERZ1026944 (study PRJEB26926, sample SAMN06164618) | human gut metagenome | biome: ENVO:00009003; feature: ENVO:2100002; material: ENVO:00002003 | host: Homo sapiens | place: USA | collected 2012 ... | reverse complement strand
GAGATTCCTCTACGTCTCGTGGGCTCGGAGATGTGTATAAGAGACAGGTATAATCCGCAAATCCAAATTTCCGCCGAATCCGGAACGAAGCGTTCAATTTTCAGGCAAAAGAACAAAACGAAGCGTTCAAAAAAAAGGCTGCACACAACACTTATAAAGCCGGAGCAAAAGGTTAATGAAGACCTCTGTTCCGGCTTTATAGTTTCATAAAAATGACTTTATAACGGCATTAAAATAATGCTTTAATAATTTGTCTAACTGATTGAAAAAACGTATCTTTGTTAGTAGTTAAGCTGCCATTTTATCAATGGGAATGCCTTGCTTTTTAAACAACATTATATCAGTGTATCCTGCAGAATAATTCATGTGGGCATTGAATTCTCTTTTTGTGCAGCCTTCAAATGGATTTCCGATGGTTTTATTTGCCCCAATCCACTCACACAATTCAATTATAGATGATTTGTTTGATGTAAAATAAACGAATGAATGACCTTCGAGGACTTTTAAAACATCTAAGTAATCGGACATACGCCAATACATGTTGTACGTTCCGACATCAGTGGATAGATAAGGGGGATCAATTAAAAACACCACTCCAGGTACGTCCTTATATTGATTATAGACCTCTTTGTAGTCGCATGAAACGATTTCCAGCCCTTCTAAATAGTCCAATGATTCAGGGTATCCATTCTTACGGATATTGTTATAAAGAACTTCCTTGCTCATTTCCTCCACAGACAACTTATATTTCATAGAGAACATAAGGGATGACGATAGAGTAATGAAGTCCACGTACCCCACACTCGCTTCCTCTTCTTCAATACGCTTTAAAACGCATTCCCTCAGCTTTCCTTTGATTGCCTTATGTTTGGGTACCGAATCCCCTACCAGCGTTCTAATGTCGGCTAAAAGCTTATTTGTATGTGGAATATGAGCCAGCCTAAATCGGTAGTTATCAAAATCGTTATAGACAACAGTGGAAGTTGGTTTCATTCTTTTGGTAATATGGGAAAGTAACCCCGAGCCACCAAACAGATCCACAAAAACGGTATCATCAGGAAACTGGTCCAATACCTTTATAAATTCTTTGGCAAACATTCTTTTTTGGCCCACAAATGGCAGCGGTGCCGACAGATTCATTTTCGTCATACGTTCAATTCAAATTTAATATTTTCAACTCCGGATAACAGTTCCAGAGTCTGGTCAATGTTATTTTCATATATATGCACATTCCCAAGGTTAAGAGTTATGGATTTCAAAGGAAGTTCCACCTGTCTTGCCATCAGATAAAGATGATAAATATCAGCCGGAAGCCCAAGGTTGGCATCAGAACTGCGCTGGTATGCGGATAATACCAGTTCCCCCTCATCAATCTGGAACTGCACAAGGCTCAGGCAGGGTGCCTGGTTGCTTTCCACCCCGGTCTCTCCAAGGAACAGAACATAGTTCTTGCTGTTGCGTTTTTCCTGATTAATCTTGGCTATAAGGGGTGGAAGCTTTTCAAAGTAAGTGGGGTAGCTATTCACAAGGGTATGGCCACAATAGTCCCACCAGGTAATACCTGCCTCCTTATATCTTTCCACATCCCGAATACCCTGCATAAACAGTTTCAATTCTTCTTTCAGTTTCTTTCTGGCTATCCCATGGCATTCAAATATATCAAGTAAATCAGCTGGGGTCAGCATGAGCCTTTCGTTCAATAGGTATTTGATACAGCCTTTCTTGTTGGTTTGGGTCTTGCCCGTTTGGAGTATCTTGTCTAATGTCTGGTAATACTTATTCATAAGCTATTGATTTTTGTCTGTGCAAAGTTAGCCCCATCAGATAACACAAGGTATCTCCGGCATATTAATCACACTGCACCGAGCGTGCAGTGCTTTCCAAACCGTTTGATAATATCATACACCTTGCGTTCGCTTACTGAATATTTATTTGCCAAAAAAGCCACCGCATAAGTGGTCTTCTCACCCCGATTTTTCATGACCTCATACTCTGTATATAAGTCTATGAATCGAAGGTCATCCTGCTTGCCGCCCAAACTTATAAGCAATTCAAGCGGTTTTCTGTTAAATTTAAGTGCTTCAAACAATGTCATATCCAATCATTTTTGTACTTTTGCAATGCCAATCATTTATTTAATGCGTAAAAACGCCACGAGAGTGCGGCAGAGGGCATTGCCCCCGGTCGCGCACTCTCGTGGCGTTTTGTGTTAATAAATGATTGGCGTCTATATTAACAGGCCGGGGGCTTTTTTTATCCCTCCCCCGAAGGGATTGTCAATCATTCAATCCGGTACAAATCCAAATTGAACTTATCCTTCTTTTCCCAGCCTTCAGCCAGAACTTTCTGAATGAATCCTACTGCTTTTGTATAGAAGTCTTTCAGTTCATCTAACTGGGTAAAAGTATGGTATTCCGGTTGTTCATCCGAACCAAACTTAAACGTCACCGGTAGGGTTTCTCCGCCCGTCTGAACGGCTAAATCGTATGCAACCTTATAGTTGTACTGGTTCTCCGTAGAAAGCCATACATGGGCACCATTGTACACGAAGCCGGACAGGATAGCTGCATCAGTCTGGCTATTATACCAGGACATAACCAATGTGCGGATTTCCTCATCAGTGGGCTTATGCCCGAACTCCTCTTCCATGTAGGAGGCAGAGCCGTTCTCTTTCTCCTGTACATCCCAGCGGATGCGCCATTTGTCTTTTACCGGGTTCGTGCATTCCATCAGCGACACACCGGCACTTCCTTCAACTCTTCTCATGTAAACACGTATTTGGTTCTACCTTTGCCGAAGGTCTCTGTCTTGATGGTCGTTTCAAACGGAAAGCCATCCGGCATTTCTTTCACTTGTGCGAGAATATTCTTCATTTCCTCGCTGTTGGTGAAGAACTTCTTTGCCTCACCGTTCACTTCAATGGCCACAATACAGCGGTCTTCTCCCTGCTCGGTCTTGATACCTGTTTCGAAGTCCTTCACTACAATCGGTAAGTTTACCAGTTCCCGGATGCTTACCACCACGCCGGGAAATCGCTTCTTGCCGTCCTCCGGCTTGTAAGCGACATTCAAGTCTTTAAAACTTCTCATTTCTTTGCCTGTTAATTTTTTAAACAACTTATTGCAGTCGGCGTGTTTCGTCATGCCGTAGAAACTGGCAATCAGTTCCCGCCGTCTTTTTCTCGATTTTACATCGTGCATCTTCCGGGCAAACTTCTGCTTGATACGTTTCCGCAATCTCACATAGTCAGGCCGGATAACATAGCCAAGGAAATCAATGCCTTCTTCTACAGGAAACACCCGTTCATTCGGCTTGATCTCCAAGTCTATTTTCTCCATTTGCCCGTGAATAACATCACGAATCTTCCACAATTCCGCTTTCGTTTTGCCGAGTACCAGTCCGTCATCGCAATAGCGATAGTAATAACGAACCCCGTACTTATCCTTCAGATAGTGGTCTAAAAATACAGACAGAAGCAGGTTGCCTGCTCCCTGTGAACTGCGCAGTCCGAAACTGATACCCTCCGGCAGCATTGTCACGAACCGCTCCAGCAGCACCAACAGCCTTTCGTCCTTGAATATCCTGCGGAAGCACCACATCACAAAATCCTGCCGCACATTATCGTAGAATCTGCGGATGTCAAACTTGTAGGCATACAGCGTGCCTTCCGGGTCTTTTTGCAGATCGGTACGTATGCAGTGCATCAGATCATGAGTGCCACGGCGTTTAATGCTGGCTCCGGTAGTCCGGATATAGCGCTTCTGCAGGTGACGATCCACCACGTTCATTACGGCATATACCGCAATGCGGTCATACATGGATAAAATCTGCAAGATGCGACTTTTGCCATACTCTTTGATTTCCGTCTCATGGTACCCACCAAGTTGAAACGAACCGTTTTCAATGGCAGCAGTAAGTTTGGATATAACTTCCTCCCTATGTGCAAGTAGCTTTTTCCCTTGGATTGATTCCTTACGATCCGTTCCGCGCAGTACGGCATCGAAAGCCTCCGACATATTGGAGTATTCGATGATTTCCTCTATGATATATCCTTCCCTGCGCATACGGTTCTGCTGTTGGTTAGTAAAAACAGAAGATAAGGGCCTTCCTTTCCCCGGGTCTGACTTCTTCGAACTGATAACAGCCTACCAAACTCCACACGACGCGTGATTTTTCAGCTTTCCACCCTAATGGGTGCTGTTGCTGTGGCTTGCTTCCCTCGGCACCGCATTGGGGACACGTCCCCGCTGCTGTACGCCGATCAATTAGATTTCCAGACGAGAGCCGACATTCGCATTCGTGTTCGAAGCATCGTTATTCGCATTCGCATTCGACACACCGCCATTCGCATTCGCATTGTTGTACCCGCGATAGACCACACGGACTATCGGGAAGCTCTACCGACTGCAAAGTTACTGATTTAACAGCTAAAACGGATTACACTATCAGCCAAAATAAGACGGATATACCGCCACCCGCAATGGTGAGTCCCCAATCAATCCAGTCCCATAGACTTCCCCGAAGGGTATCTTTCAGTTCCATACAGGAAGCTGCAACAACTGCAGCATAAAGGGCTGTCCAAGGAGTAAATCCAAGCAGGCCTACCAACAGACCGCCAACAAGATGCTTGTAGCGGTTACTCGTTTTAAGAAATGCGATAATCTTTTTCATATACCTTGATTTTCTAATTTTTTTCGACCGGCTTCGCCGGTATTTGAATACCTTTTAAACGGAATTCGGAAACCATCCGAATCCCGTTCTTTCGTTTTAGTCGCTTCGCTTCACGCTTTGGCGCTTTGCGATTACGCCACCTCACGTATCGCCTTATACGCTGCCACGCTTTGCGCCCGGACGATTTTGCCGCGGAAGGCCAGACGAGAGCCGACATGCGCATGCGTGCTCGAAGCATCGTAAACCGCATACGCAGCCGACACACCGCCATGCGCACTCGCATAGCTGTACCCGCGATAGACCACACGGACTGTGGCGGTGCTTATCCAGTACATGTCGGTATAGTAAGTAGAAGACGATCCGTTCAGATTACCCACCGGAACCATGTCCATATACTTGCCGTGTGCCACGCCTGTTATCCATTGGTCACTGGCCGTTTTGCCCTGCACCCAGCGCACCGTGCCGTCCGGCATCCAGATGCGCCATTTGCCCACGTTGCCGCTGTCGTTCGGCAGATCCACGCCGTCCATCATGTCATACTTGTTGCCGTAGATGTCCTCATAGCCCAGGCAGCAGATGTTGTTCACCTGCACCACAGTCGCCTGTCCGTATTCGTCCCGACTCTTATACCAGGCATACTGGTGCACCAGCCCGTCAATCAGCGAATTCGTGATTTTGTTGTTGATGACATACGCTTCATCGTAGCCGATGGTGTCTGTCATCCCATGCTCTGCCGTTCCGCCTGTCGTGCGGTTGTTGGTATGCTGTCCGGCACCGCACTGTTCCTGCATATCCCTGCGCCCGTAACGGGCATAGCTCAGATTCGCAATGCGGCTGTGCATCAGCGCATCTATCTGCTGCATACCACGCTGCTGGCTGTAATAGTGGAAGTCTGTCCAGGTCATGCTTGCCGTGGTCGAAGCTCCGGTGATGCAGGCACGCAGTTTGCTTCCCACTACTGAACTGCCCACTACGGCACACAGATGCTCCTCATTGGCCACCCAATCCGGTTCCATGTCTTCTATCTTGTCGCTGTTGCTCAGTACCACATGGTCAAACTCAGCCGTATTCAGAATGGAGAAATGCAGGGCTGTCGCACGCTCCGGAACGTCTGCTATCAGATACATGCCGGCCTCAAATTTCAAGCCGATGGTCGGCACCACAATACTCTTCAGGATGCTTCCTGCATCATCCACAAACACACTGCCGATAAGCCCCGTGCCGGGAACGCTCGGGAAGCGGACACGTCTGTAACCCGACACGTTCACTTTGCACACGGAATAAGCCTTGTCCGTCGTATAGGATTCCATCAACGTAGGTTTTCCGCTCATGATCTTGCGTTCACCCAGCCAGCCGCCCTGCGTTTCCTTGATGGCATCCAGCGTCAGTACTGTCGCCTCCGGAACAGGGGGCATTTCGTCCTCCGGATAACTGCTGTAGCAGGCGTACTTCTTGTTGTTCAGATAGTCGTTGATGCCTTTGCTCCAGTAAAACGGTTCATACATCATCCAGTCTCCCTCGCTGCCGTCCAGCTTCGCCACCGTACAGTCGTTCATATCCTCCGCATCGGCATAGAAGTTCGAGCTTTCGTCATGCAGGGGGAAATAGGTCATCTCCCCGTCCGGGTTGTTCACTTCCACCTGCTGCCCGGCTATCTCCACCTTCCGGCTCGTTGGCATCTTGGTCACCTTGGCCAGTACGCGGTGGCGCTTGGACAGGATGGCATTCACATGCCCGCTCATTTTGTACGTATTGCCGTATTTGTACCCCGTCTTGTTGTCCAGGTTCGAAATGTTGGCATCGTCGGCCACACTGTCGTCAAACTCAATCATCGTATAGGGCGGCTGCTTGATGGTCAGTTCCGGATAACGGGCGGCATACTTCTCCAATTCCTCATCAGCCAGATACTTCGTCAGGGTCAGCTTGCCCCTCAGTCCCGAATGCCTGTCATCCACGGCACCCGTCTGCGTGTACGTTCCGTAGTCAAAATACTTCTTCAGCAGGCTTCCGTCGTCTTCCCGGTCTATCTCCAGCACAAAGCGCTCCAGCTTGCCGCTGCCGTTCAGTTTGGCCTGGTGCAGGCGTTCCAGCATGGCAAACCCGTCGATGCCGGGGCAGTTGGTGTAGCGGTAGCCCCGCACGTTGTTGATGCCTTCCAGTATCAATCCGCTGTCCTGCAGCTTGGTCAGATACTCCAGGAACAGTTCCTCAATCGTGTCCGGCAGGCATAACTGCACAACGGGCGCACCGGTAGCCAGCTTCACGCGGGTCAGTCCCGTACCTCTTACGTCCAGTTTCTTCAGCCGCCCCTGCCAGCTCAAATCCAGGGTGGCCACGTTTCCGTTGTCCCCGTTCCGGGCCAGCAGGTTATTCCGCATGTTCACTTCTTCCAGAAGCAGCATCCCGTTGGTCGAGGCCATGAACGAGCCGTTCCGGTACCCGCTGGCTTTCTCCACGCTCATGTCCAGTTTGACCAACGAGGTCAGCAGACCGAAGTTGAAGCCGATGGCGAACGCATCCTCATGCCACACCAATTCCTTGATTTTGCCCGCACCCACTATCTTCAGCGGGTCGTTCTCACCGAAGGCACGGGTCAGCTGCAGGGAGTGGAGCACGTCCGCGTCCACCACACCGCTGTCAGCCTGTACGCCATTGCTGGTGGACAATTGCACACGGTAAGGGATGGTCAGCCGGTACTGCATCGGTTTCAGTTTATAAGCCTTGTCCAGCGATGCCGTACTCTGGTAGAACTGGGCACCCAGCGTAGATACATAGCCGTACTCCACCTGCTTCAGGTCGTACCGGCGCTGAATGAAATAGTTCCGGTGCGCTTTCAGCGAACCCTTCAGACCGTAGATCTGCGGATAGGTCTGTTTCGCACCGTCCGCACCCACCGGCATTTCGTTCAGGAACGGATACACATACTTGAATATGCCGGACTTGTTATACAGGCGCGAGCACCACTTCTTCATCTGCTCGGTATCGAAGTGGTCAATGGCTTTCTGGATACTGAAGGCACTCATGAAGCTGGTACCGCCGTTCACGCCCTTGGTCATCACCTCCTCCAGCAGATTGCCCATGTTGCCCAGTATCAGGTTCCACAGCCAGCTGTTGTGCCCCTGCATCACATAGGCCCCGTCGCGCTTCGTCTGCCGGTTGTCGTCATACTTCCCGGTCAGGAACGACTTGTTGTCCGAACCCAGCTGGCAGTCACCATCGTAATAGGTTATCCACCACATCACACCGTCCCACGTCCGCACCAGCATGTTTTTTGCCAGCTGGTCCACGCCCAGGTTGAACTGTACATACAGGTAGTAGGCAGCCAGGTTGGGCAGGTTGAAATACTTCCCGGCTTCCTTCCTGAAGGTCGGGCTCACCCATTTCGCGGTCGGGAACTTGTTTCCGTCATCCTCATAGTCCACCCCGTCAAACGTGTGCGACTCCTTGTTATAGGTCATGCCCTTGCCTGCAGGCGTTTCCTTCACACATCTGTAAAGGAAACTCATCATGCGGTCCAGGGCCTTGTACATCTTGTCATACTTGTCACCGGTGCCCAAGTGTTCCTTGATGTTCGGTTCTTCTTCGGCATCCCCACCGCCATCGTTCCAGAACACGTCTTTCGGATGGTTGAATTCGAAACCGCCGTCAAAGTTGAAATCCATGAAGTCCGTATGGTCGGGCTCCGTGGACGGCAGCCACCGGAACAGGCACAGGTCATTCGAGTTGTTCAGCGTCTCGATGCAGATGGGCAGGTATTCCTTCGGCCGGTCGCCGTTTGCCTGCAGGTAGTTCAGGGTGTCACCGGTTCCCCACTGCTCGCCGCCGATAGTCTTGTCCTGGCCGAATATCGGGTAGCTGTCGCTCTTCTCGTTGTTCATGTTGTACTGGCCGTAATAGGTCAGGTCCTCGTCCACACTCTTGGCCACAAACAGGTCACAGGGCAAGCCGTCAATGGCCGAGCGTATATCTTCCTTGCACGTATCTGCATGGTCGGCGGCATACTGTTGGGCAGGGGTCAGAATGCCCATTTCCTTCATGCCGTCATGAATGAACTTCGCACCGCCCGTGTTGGTCGTCATGGAGGAGTCTGAAAAGTCACATTTCGCACAGGCAAGTTTTGCGCCCACCGAGTTGCCCCGCAGCCGGAACAGGTTCTTCTTGCCCTCTGTAGCTGTCGGGTTGCTCTGCTGCCCGTTGCCGTCTATCTCGCCGTAGGTCATCCGTGCCGTATATCCGCTGGCTGTCTTCTGGAAGTAGAAGCGCAGGTTCTTGCGGGCATAGTTCACCGAGCTGGTACCCTGAATACGCAGATAAATGTCACGGGCTATCCAGTCCAGCGCCCGGTTCTCGCCGTTGTAGAATCTCACTTCCCGGCACAGTTTGTTGGCCTTCTTGTTGTTCAGCTGGGCCAGCGCATCCATCACGTTCAGCGTGTCGCTCTCGCTCGGCACCTCACTGCCCACGCTGCCCGTACCTATCAGTACCAGGATCGAGTTCCGGCGCTTCTTCATCAGTCCCATCAGCTTCTCCATGCTCACCGTGTCTCCCTCGTTCAGCACGCGGTTGTCCTCATCCAGAGAGCGCACGCCCGGTTCCCCGTCGGCATCTTCCAGGTGGTTGCGGTCCACGATATAGTTGTTCAGCACCTCGTCCGATGTCAGCGCCTTGTTGTAGATGCGCACGCTCTTCACGTTCAGGTCCGCACCCGTTGACTTGAACTCCAGCTGGCTCTGGATGTTGAAGTTCACCTTGTCCAGCCATTTGGAAGCTGCCGATTCTTCACCGTTCACATAAAAGCCGATCAGCGTGCGCTGTTCGTTCGTCTGCACGTTCGGGTAGAACACGTAGGTAATGCGGATGTTCGTGCCCGGCTGGAACTTCGTACCCACCGAGTCCTCATAGCGCAGCACCTGTCCGGCATCCATCGCCTCGGTCACCACACCGGTCAGGAACTTGGCCTCTTCCGGGGTCACAATCAGCCCGTACCGGTTGCCGTTGTCCAGCTGCCCCAGGCAGGTGATCAGCTCGGCATTCGTGTCCGTCACGTTGGCCGTACTGTATTCTATCTCCAGCGTCATGCCCACGTCACGGATGGCAAATCCCTCGGGTTTGTCCGCCTCGTTGAAGGGACGATAACCGCCGTCGGCGGTCAGGGTCATGCCAGCACCGCCGGCCAGCAGCAGGCGGTCCTTGTGCCAGCCGCTACCTGCCCCGTATTCGTTCACGCTCCACAGCACGTCCCGGAACTCCATCCGCTTGTCACCGCTCACCCAGCTTGCCGGGTTGTTTTCCGTGTTGCTGCGCCCGAAGGCATCAAACGTACACACGGCATCCGGTGCCAGCGTAGCTTCAATGTCGGGGTGCGATGTCGTGTTCACCTTCACCTCAAGCACGGCATCACCGCACGACACGCGGTAGTCCAGCGGTTCCACATTTACGTTCGTCCGCCCGTAGCTGCCGGTCTCGCCGCGCTGCAGCAGGTCTTCCTTCACCACACTGCCCTGATTCGTTACTTTCACGCGGGCCGTGTACGCATCGCGGTCATAGCCGGCATACGAAAAGCTCCATGCCGTAAATTGCTCTGCCTCCAGCACCGGGCGTTTCCAGTCGCGCTGGAACCCTGCCGCCCGGTGGCTGAACATCATGCCGGCATAGGCCGTCACACCGCCGCCTGCCTTCAGCAGCGTAATGTAATGCACCTGGCTCACCACACCGGAGTTCTCATGCTGTGCGTAGGCTTCCACCACGTTCGTACCTTCCTGCATCTGCGTCAGCGGGATAGTCACGTTCTTCTGCTGCACCCCGCTGCCGGCAGAAAGACCGAGGGTAAAAGCCTGGCTGCCGTTCACACGGTAGTAGATGTTCTTCTCGCCGCTCGTACCCTTGGCCGTAAAGGGGATGTTCACGTCGTTCCGGTATCCGCCGTCGGCCAGCCCGTTGCCCACCGAGTAAGTCGTCTCCAGCGTCATGGCCACCATGGTCACCTTGGCCGTGGCTGTCTTCATCAGCGTGCCGCCCTGGTAGGTAGCCTGTGCCTCCACCTGCACGGTATAGGCGGTGGCATCCGTCAGGTAGGGCGAAGCGTCAAAGGTATAAGCCTGTCCGGCTGTCACACCCACAAACTCCGCATCCTGGAACTCACTGATCACGGTCGAACCGCGTTTCACAATCACGCGGGCTTTCAGGTCGCTGTAGCCGTCCACCGTACCGCCACCGGCAGTACCCACGCCCACGGAGTATTTCACCACAAAGCCGCTTCCCAGTGCCAGGTACTGCTGGGAGGGAAGTCCCGCGCCGCCGCTGTCTGTCAGGTCGATGTTCACCACCACCTTGTCGTCATCCGTGTACTTGGAAAAGCGCACTTCCTTCGAGCTCTCGCCGCCCTGGTTATCCTTCTGCTTGACGGTCATCACATACTGGGTGCCGTCCTCACTGTCCTGCACATCCACGTCCGTCACCGTACCCACCATTGCATCAAACACCGTTCCGGATGTAGGGGGCTTCGTCTCGCCGCTCACCAGTTCCTCGGTTGGGGTACGGTTTGACAGCTCTTTCTTCAGAAACGCTTCTACATCGTCCCCGGCATAGGCATGATAGGTGCCGTCCGGCTGTTTCTGGTTCCACGGTGTTTCAAGATTCATCGGATGTTCAGTCGCGTTGATGATTCCGCTTATTTTCCTTTTTGCCATAATACTGTCCTTTTATAATAATCATTCATTTATCAGTTTTACTGCTACCGTTCCATGCGTCCGACCCGTTCCACGGCTCGTCGCCTTTCCAGTATCCAAGTCCGAAACAGCTGCTGATTGCGGACCATACCAGCCTTGCCCCGGCATAAACAGCCGACAGGGCACGTTTTCCCACATACGCAGCCGTTATTTCCTTACCGCCTATGGTTATCATCGTCAATCCTCCTCATAAATCAGATACAGCGTATTCGCATCCTTGTCCTGCAGTGCCTCATAGGCTTCCCCGCTCATCACCTCATGCCGGTAGGAAAGTAGCCTCAGGCGGCCTTCTGTTCCGGTATATACGGCATCGCCCAGCAGGTAAAGCTTGTCCGGCAATATGCCTGACCGGTCCGCATTCATGAACATGCCGGCAGGGGGCACACCCGCCACGTCCCAGTCCCCGTACAGGGTGGAGTCCATGTGGTAGGCGAATTTCCCGGCACCGGCCACATACACCACGCTGCCGCCCGGCTTGGTACACTTGTCAGTTAAAACGTTTCCGGTTTCCATCCATGAGGAAAAGCGTGCAGTAGCCCCGCCGACGGCTGCTGCCGTAGTCTGTTCCACCTTGGCAGCGGCATTTTCTGCCTTGGCTGCCGCTTCGTTGGCCTTGGTTGCGGCTTCCGTGGCGGCCTGGGTCTTTTCCTCCAGCCCGGCTACGGCTCCTTCCGCTTTCTTGGCGGCAGCCTCGGCTCGGGCGGCGGCATCGCTCGCAGGCTTCCCTATCAGCTCCAGGGGTACGTTCACCATCTTGCCGTCCTTCTCGCCGGGCAGTGATTTCACACCGCTCAGCGAAGTGACGGTTTCCAGGTCCTCCACACCGGTAGAGGACTGGAGCACACGGTCCAGCACTTCCTGAACCATTTCTTCTTGCGTCATTTCTGCCATAAATCTATTCATCTATCAATTTTACGATCTGTGAATAACATCCTGGGGTTAGCCCGATTACAGACTCTTTTATAAGTATAGCATCCTCAGCACTGATGGATAAATCCCCGTTTGCCTGTATGAGACGCATGCACAATTCATACGAATGGATTTTACGGCTGCTATCCTTATTAGAATCACCGGATGATCGAGCACCTTCCCCATTAAAAAGGCATTGGGCTATAATATCTGTCATCAGCTGGACTTTTCCACCGACTATGAGGTCATTCCCTCTATAATCCTTAAACGTCTTGTTAAAATTCACCTTCATAACTATTCATTTTTATGACACGTTAATGATAATTCCATTCTGTACTTCTACTGTTTTACCCTTGAATCGCCCAGACCAACCATTTTGAGGAAGCATTTTATCAGCTTGTACCACACCACCACTCACCAGAATATTCCCGGAATGCACCAACACATCGCCATCGAAATATCCTGCTGAAAATGTAAATTTGTCAGGATAAGTAGGCTTCTCACGACAACTTCCATAAATACCTGCTCCACCAAATGGAGCAATACCCATGATTGCATTACTAAAATTGTTTGCCTTAGCATAGATGCAGGTATCTCCGGTCCAATAGCCGTCATATCCCAATCGAATTTCAGCATCTCCATTACTCCAAAGCATGCAATTCCTTTCAACTGTAAATGTTCCTACCTTTCCTCCGTCCTCAACAAATATTTTTCCATATACAGATGCATTCCGGCATTCCATGCTCCCGTCCTCCAGTATCCTGAAGTTTCCGTTGGCTGTCACCAGTCCCTCCAGCTGTATATGGTCGGCTGTCAGCTTGATTTTGCTCACTGGGTTGCCATGTTCGTCCGTATCTTCCACACTGACCCCGATAAGGGCCACCTTGCCGCTGGCATCCTGGGCATACAGCCCCGCACCCTCCGGCTTGATCACCAGCCCGGTTTCTTTCAATGCAGCCCCGTCCTTGTCAAACACCGCCGCTGAAATCTTTACCAGCCGGTCGCTCTGTTCGAACAGTGTACGGTACTTATAGGCCAGTGCGTCCGCCTTGTTGGTAGAGAATACCAGCAGCGAAATGTAAATCACGCCCGTAAACGACAGCTTGAAGTCTCCCGTACCGTTCCAAAGGCCGTCCAGCGTGAACATCTTCTCGCCGCCAACGGGCAGGTCCTCTTCATGGCCGAACAGGTTGAAGTTTTCAAACCCGGTCTTGTCAGCACCCACAAATTCGATTTTCAACCGTCCGGCCTTGATGACCCGGTAGCTGAAGGACAGATACACCACGCCGGGCACCCGTTCGCCCTGGCTGTTCGTCTGCCGGTACTCCGGTACCAGCCGGAAGTCCTCCAGTTTCTGCATGATATAGCTGTTCCGGATATAGGCATAAGGCACCTTGCCGTCGGTCCGTATCTCGGCATGCCCGTCCGGCTTCGTACCGTAAGGACCGCCGTTCGCCCAGATCCAGCGTCCGCCCAGGGTGAACAGCGTAGCCTTGCTGCCCGTCTTCCATTTGTCCATGCCGTCGGCAAAACTGCTGTTGTCCAGATAGCTCTGTTCTTCGCGTATTTCCTTGCGCAAGCTTTCCACGGCTGAATGGATTTTCCCCTCGGTTATCTCAAACCGCGTCAGGATGTCCTCGCCCGTCATCAACACGAACGTACCCTTCAGCCACACGTTGTCGGCATACAGGCCGTTTCCTTTCGGCTGTTTGTCTGCCGGGAAAGCGCTGCTCCTGATGCCGTCCAGCTTACCCAGCCGGCAACGAAGGCAGCCGCTGAAATTCTTGGCCTTCACACCGTCCAGAATGTCGATACGGGGCTGTCCGTCCTCCGTGGCCGCAATGGATATAAGGTTCTGCCGGAGCGGGTTTTCCGTGTTGCCCATCAGCACGCACTCATCGCCTGCCTCCGGCTTCACCCCGCCAAACTCGCTTACCGGGACCAGCACACCGCCGGCTATCACTGAAGCCACCTCCACCCAGTATGCTTTTAGTTTCTTACCACCCGTAACCGCACAGCGCATCAGGTCATGGGCCACAAAGCCCGATTCCTGCTCAAACACGATGCGGTAGTTGTCGCCCTGCTTCACCACGTCCTTGATCTTGCCGTTGGCAGCGGACACCACCAGCTGGCCGCACACGCTGCGCACCTTCTCGATCAGCAGTTCCAGCGCCACCAGGCTTTGCCGGGCAGTCACTTTGTCCACCGTCAGGTTCGTCAGTCCGGTCAGCTGGTCAATCCACAGCTGCCAGCCCTCACCGGTCAGCCCGTCCACAAACTCCGTGCTGCGCAGCAGTTCGCGGATCACGGCAGTCAGGTATTCGGCATTGCCCTCACCGTCCACGATGCCGCAGGGCTTGCCGCCGGCAGCCTCGCCAAAGCTCACACCCTTCAGGAAGCGGATGGACTCTTTGGCTGTGTCCGGCCGGTTCTTGCTCAGGAACTCTTTCTGGCTGCGCCGGGCGGAAAACAGGTTGTTGTCCGTGGGCAGCGTCTTGTCCCAGCTTCGTATGATGTCCGGAAGGGCAGCGCCTTCCGTCTTTGATTTCGTATAGCTTTTCAGCGCACCGATGCTGTCCGTCACCTTGTCGAACTTGCCCACCTGCAGCGCATCGCTTATCTCGATGTCCATCTGCCCGGGTTCGTTCACCTTGCGGCTGATTTTAGTGATACGGCTCTGCCGGTAGCCTTTTTCCGGGAAATACTTCCGGCTCTCCAGCTTCACCCGTCTGCCCACAAACAGGTCTATGCCGTGCTCCTCGATGTATACCGGGTCTGTCGGGGCTTTGTAAGCGGCAATGTCCAGCCAGTGGTCCCGGTTGTACTCCTCAACCGCTGCCGCAAATTCCTCTTCGGCCAGCCGGTAATACTCATCCGGCATCCGGATGTTCCACAGGATATAGGTGTCGCCTGCTCGGGGCACCAGCTTGCCGCCCGGCAGCTGGGTGTCGTCATCGTAGGGCCAGATGGTGATCAGTTCGAATTCACGTGCCGCGCTGTCGTAGTTCACCTCAAAGTAGTGGTCATCGCTTTCTCCCAGTCCGGCAAGGTCGCCCGTCTGGAACGACACACGTTTGGTCTCGCCGGCCAGCTCGTACAGGTTGGGGTCAAAGTCCAGTTCTCCGTCCCGGAAGTAATAGATGGTGAATTTGTTCCCTTCTTCGTCCGTCACCTCCTCGCTGCGTACCGAGCTCACCGTACCCACCCGGTGGGGGAAGATGCCGCTGAAGGCTTCCTGCTCGTAATGGTCATAGATGCCGTATTCCTCCACACCCTGCTCGATGTACTTCTTTCCGCCGGGAAGCATCAGACGCGGGCTGCCGTATTTCTCCGCATCGATGTTGCGGGTCGAGCCTACCGGGAACAGGCGCGTATAGAATTTGGCCGTGTTGCTCGTATCTCTTTCCAGGGAGGTCAGCCCCTTGCCATAGCCAAGGGTGATTTCTTCCCCGTGTTCGCAGCGGCACACGTTCACAGTCTGCCCCTCAACCCACCATTCCACCTTGCCGCCTGCCTTTTCCGCGATGGCTTTCAGCGCTTCGTCGCAGTACATCCCCTCGTAGTCTATCGTGATCAGCTCCGTACCTTCCACCGTACCCGTCTTCCAGTCGGTCGTGTGGCCCATGCCGTTATTGATAGCCTTCACCACCATCGCCACATGCTCGCGGGGCGTGGCCGTCAGGGCAAACAGGGGGTTGGTGTCCCCGTCCGTCGTCTCCAGCACCAGGAACCGCTTGATCAGGCTCTCGATACCGTACAGCTTCAGGTTATACTCCCATTCACCATCGCTCACCTGCTTCGGCGTGTAGCGTTCTGTCAGCCAGTACCGTTCGCCCAGATAGTCCGTGTAGTCGTTCACGTCCAGGGGCAGGAAGGCATAATAGCTGAACGACAGGGAAAGCACATTGTCTCCCTGCACTTCCTTGCTTTGCGTCGAGCTGTCGTTCACGGCCACATCCGCACGCTTGGTTCCGGCTTTATCATATATCGTTAGAAGCATATTCTAATAGCGTTTGAATGGTTATATAATCGGTTTCGGTTCCCGGAACTTTACCCGGAACTTTCCGGCATGCACACCTTCCGTCCACAGATAGGTCAGCGGGGTGAACTTCGTACAGTCGGCATACTTCACCCGCAGCTGCAGATCCAGCTGGGGGAAACGGATCTCCAGCCAGCCGTCCTTCCCTTGCTTCAGGAAATTCACAAAGGCAAAGTACTGCTTCATCCATCCGGCTTTGGTCTTGTTGTACAGCGCAAAGTGCAGCGTCACGTCCCGCGCCTCATTCCGTGGGGTCAGCACGACGCTGTATTTTTCCCCGTGCTCTTCCCGTATGTCCACAGCCGTATCCTTCTTGGCCTTGCTTGGGGTCAGGATGGCCGTCAGGTTCTCCATGCCCCCGCGCCGGTCTTCCACCAGGAACACGCCGTATTCCGTCCAGATGTCCGTGCCGTTCACCAGCACCAGTCCGCTCAGTATATTGCCCATATCACTTCACTTTTAGTCCGTCACGTATCATTTTCTTTATCACTTCCTTCAGTTCGCCCAGGTGTCCGGCGCTCACACCGGTGTTCTCGGCTATCCGGGCCAGATGCCCTTCAGCCGTGTTCATCTTCTCCACCACGCTTTCCAGCCGGTCGTCCATGCTGCTCCAGTGCTGCAGCCCGCTGGTGAACATGCCCTCCAGCTTCGTCCCCTGGTCCTGCGTCATGGCCGTAAAGCCGCCCGCTTTCGCACTTTGTCTGGTACCGCCGGCTTCGGTCTTGTCGTAGCCCGTGGCTGCCGCCAGGTTGTCACGCAGGGCAAGGGCTTCGTCCACATACTGCATGTACTCTTCGGTCAGCGCGTTCCGTTCCGCCTCGGTCAGTTCGTTGTCCTCCATCGACTTACCGAACTTCTCCCACCAGCCTTTCAGTTTTTCGCTGTACAGTTCACCGATCTTGTTGCTCAGCATCGCCCGCATGAAGTACTCGGATATATCCTCCGCCGCATCCTTGGCACCGTACTTCATGTTCATCAGGTTGTCGATGAAGCTGCTATACATTCCGTCAAACGAAATGCCCGTCAGCCCTTCATACAGCTGGTCGGTCAGTTCCTCCAGCTTGCCGGCCTGCGCTATGTAGTCATCCAGTTTATCGGTCAGCCGTTCACCGTAGCCGCCCTTGCCGGTATTCTGTATCTGCGTCCACATGTCCACATTCGAACGCAGCGCCTTCATCTCCTCCGGGCTCAGGCTCCACAGGTTCCCGTCCCACTGGCGGCCGATCTGTCCGCTCAGTTTGTCTATCTGTGCCTGGTTGAAACCACCCCAGTAGTAGTTCCAGCTGTGGTGGCTGCCGTGGTATCCGGCTTGTGCCATCGCCATCTGCAGGTAGTTCGAATTCGTTTCCTGCTGCATCTTGTACGCATCGCGGTAAGCCGCCACACTCTTTGTTCCACGGCTCTGCTTGATGGTATCGGTCAGGTCCTCAATCGAGGTCTGCAGCAGCTCGTTCCGGTTGGTCAGACGCTCCATGGTGGCTTGCACCTCCTTGGCATTGCTGCCGCTCCAGTTGATGATACCGCCCAGGCTGAACACCTGTTTCACCACACCGCCCAATGCCTTGATACCACCGGTCAGAATGCTCATCGGCCGCGTCAAGTCTATGCTCTCCAGCCCGTCCAGCGTCTGCCCCATACCCTCCAGCCATTCGCCCATCCATTCGGGGGGATCGATGCCGAACTGCTCCACCAGCCCAAGCAGATCTTCCGCAGCACCCACATATTCCTTCACCTGGCCCACACTGTTATGCAGCGCGTCCGTAGCTTCAGCCAAAGCCTTCTGCTTTGCGTTCCGCGCTGCATCCAGCGTAGCCTTGGCATTCTGTTGCTCGGCTTCCGTTCCTTCCCTGACAGCCTTGTTGTAGGCTTCCTGGGCTTCCTTGACTGACAAGGTCGTGGATTGCACCTGGGATATGGATGTTTTCAACGCTGTAAAAGGATTGCGTTCGTTCAGTTTCTTGTCGATGGAATCTATCGCACGTACCAGGTCTTTCAGACTGTCCGGCTGCAAATCCTTTTGTGTATCGATATATTCCTTCAGACGGGTACGGAGTGACTGCAGGCTTTCAGTGGATACCTTGTCAAGGTCTCCGAAGACGGATTCCCAGTCCAACCCTTCCTTCAGTTCCTCCATGTCCAGATCTGCCATCTTTTTCTTCAACTCCTCCTGAAGTGTTTTTTGTTCGCCTTCTGTTGTGGCTTCTGCAATGCGTTTTTCATACTCCTGCGTGATGGCCAGTTTCTTTTCCTCGTAGTTGCCATATTCCGACAGGTAATCTCGCATGGCTTCGGTTTCTTGTTCCTTTTCTTCCTCAAAGGTGGCAGCAAGAGCTGCACTCCGGTTCTTGTCGTTGGAATCCCGGGCAGCAGCAAGGGCATCCGTCTGTTCCGGGGTCAATCCGTTTCCGCCGGTGGATATGCCGGCTTCCTTGTTCTCACGCTTCCAGTCGGCTTCCTGCCGGTTAATTTCTTCTTTTCTCGCTTTATAGTCATATTCGATTTGTGCCAGTTTCTTTTCGGTACCGGCTTGCATGCGGTCTATCTCTTCCTTCCGGTTTTCTGCCTGCAAGACGGCAAGATCCTTCGCCAGCCTGCGCTCTGTGGCCAGCCGTTGCTTGGCTTCCGCTTCCGGATTCTTCCCGGACTGTTCGGGGTCGGTATGTCCGCCGATATTTCCTTTTTTGGCTGCTTCTGCCGCTTTCTTTACCTCTTCCTCCGCTTTTTTCAGATAACCGTCGCGTTTGTTTTCGGCATTTTTCAACAGTATGTCATAAGCTTCCTGATCATGTTTCTTAATGGCAGCCTGTGCGTCATAGAACTGCCCGGATTCTGCCATGCTTGACTGTATGATATATTGTCCCCATTTCCCGAAAAAGCCCATGGCGCTTTCCGCCTCTTCCGGTTTCTGCGCCTTGATTTTATTCACCTCTTCATCGGCTTCTGCAGCTTTTTTTACAAGGTTCTGGACATTGGCCTGGTGCAGCAGAACCTGTACATAGTCCTCGCTCTTTTGGATAAGGGTATCATACCATTCGGAAAGTGTTTTATAATACCCGAAAGATTCCCCGTACTTGCGGTTCAGTTCTTCTACCTTCGCCTTTTCCTGTTCCTTGCTGCCGGTGAAGTTCTTTATTTCATCGATGACCGATTTCAGTTCGAAGCGGGTACGCACCATCTGGGCACGGCCATCCTTCTCTATCTCGGTCATTTCCTTGAGTGATATGTTGAATTCATCCACGCCTTTTTTGGCACTGAACAGGTTTTTCGTCCAATCCCAGATTTCGTCACCGTACATTACCAGCAGCATGATGCCGGTGGTCATGGCCGTCTGCCAGGAAAAAAGTGAGGACAAGACCTGCTTCCATACCGGTGTGCCCTTCTTGCCTGACTTCTGCAGCTCATCGTATTCCTTGCGGGCACGGGCCAGTTCGTCCGTAAAAATCGGCAGGTTGTTGGATATGGCCAGAAAGAACATCTGCGGCCCCATGGCCAAAGAAGGCATTTCACGGGCCATCTGCTGGATGCTGTTATGAAGCCCGTTGAACTGGCGCTGTGCATTGGGCACGTCTGCAGGGGTGACCTGCACGGATTCCGATTCCTCCTGCAGCAGTTTCAGTTTGCCGCGCAATTCCTCAAGCTGCTTCTCCAGTGCATGGATCTGCGCGATATTGGCACTCTGGTCCAGATTGGGGGCAGCCGTCTCCCCGGCAAGGCGCAGCCTTTCCAGTTCAGCCTCCAGCAGTCTGACGGTATTACGCAGTTCCAGCGCCTCACGTTCGGCCTTGTTCATGCCGGGCGTGAGTTTGTCCTTCATCAAAAATTCAACTTCTACAGGTTTGCTCATTCCAGTTTGCTTTGAAAAAATCCTACTATATCGTTCGCTTCATCCTCGGCGCTGCGCTCCGGGCTGGGAACACCGTTTCCGCCGCCTTGTTTTTTCCGCACATACCGCGGCGCGTCGCTCAGCATCAGTATCAGCGTCTGCCAGTTCACACCGTCCAGAATGTAGTCCACACTCCAGCCCGTTGCACTCGCTATCTGCCACACGAAGCCGAAAGGGCTATGGGAACCTTCATACCGGGTTCTTAACTCCCCTTCCTTGCCCGGCTCAGTCTCGGAGTCATCGGGTTCGCCCGCGCTGTCGAGCTGATAATACGCATAAAATCCTTCGTGCCCATCAGACGCTCGAATGTCCGGAACATGGCCGTCAGATAACGCCACTCCACAAAGTTCCGCAGTACCCACGCTGTCACCCCGATGCCCACGTGCCGCGACACGTATCCCCGGCATACCGTATAGGCCAGCAGGCGGCTCACAGCCTTACCATGCTCCGCCACAAAGGCCAGTTCCTCGGTCTTGTCCTTCGGTTGCCAATCGGGTTTGACACCCGTCTTCAGGTATTCCCGCGCCAGCAGAATCTGACCCCGCAGCCTCGGACGCTTCATCGTCACACGCATCTCCACCGGGCGTTTCAGCCACGGAAGCTTCCACCTTTTAAGAGGAACGGACACGCCGCTGTCAAGCAGCGCGTCCGCACACTCCATCTCTATCAGTTGTTCCAAACGGTCAGCCATACGTTAGCCCTCCTCGCTTTGGAGCGATGCTGCAGCCGCGGCTTCCGCCGGCGGCAGCTTGTGCTCTCCCCACTCTTCGGGCAGGGCTCCCGAGTCAAACACGCCGTAGGGCTGCGAACCGTCCTCCGGCATAGCCACCTCCAGCGTACATTCTATCTTGGCCGTTTCCGTCAGCGTCAGCTTGCCGCCCAGGTTGCTCAGCAGCGTGCCGTTCGGTATCAGGATGCTCCGTCCGCTCACCAGTGACAGTTCGAAAGGGCCTTGCATCAGCAGGGCGGCCTGCGGGGCGGTCCAGCCTGTCGGATTCTTCTTCTGGCTGTCTTCTTTCGCATAGTGCAGCGTGCCGCCCAGCAGGGCATGCAGGTTCTTGCAGTCCGTCTGGATTACGTTGAACGTGGGGGCAATGCTGCCATTGCCCTGCGGAATGATAAGCACGGGGGCACCCGGTGCCTGTTCCGCCTCAATCTTTGCGGCTTCGGGCTTCTGCCCGTTCAGGTCAAACGAGCCTTTCTCGATATAGCCTATCACGAAGTCATTGTATTTCACGGCTCCCAGGCCGTACATAAAATTCTTGTTCATCTTCTTTTCAGTTTCATGGTTAATAACACACCGGCCAAGATGCCGGCCAATACACCTGTCATAAACGTCCGCATCCGGTTCGGAAGGCGTTTTTCTACTGTTTGAACGTCATTTGAAATTTCGCTCTTGGTTTCGCTACGGATGCGCGCCAGCTCTTCTTCATACCATAGCACCAGCTGCTGCAGACTGTCACACGAGGCTTCGGCCACAATGTTACCGCTACCGTCGCTGCCTACCGTCAGGTTGGCCTGGCCGCTCTTCCCGCGATACACCGCGCCTTCAGGAAGTTTACGGAGGCTGTCCGCAGGTATAGACAGCTTCACCGAACTCGCCGGTACCCCCGCCATCACCAGTCCCGCCCGTCGGCTTCCGCTCGCGCTGTCGGCGCTTGCCGTTTCCGTCTGTGTCTTCTCCGCCGTCATGCTCTTCCTGCTGCTTGCGCAGCCCGCCAAGCACAGGACAGTCATCATGATGACGGCAACTGTTGGCAGTGTCAATGGCCTTGCGCAGTCGCGCCATTTCGCGCTTGTTGGCCTGCAGGTCTTTTCTTGTTGCATTCAGTTCTTCTTTTAAGGGTACCACAATGTTGCTTACCAAAACGCGGGTGGCATGTTCCGCGTTGTCCACACGCACACCCTCCGCGTCGGCTTCGGCCTTCATCGCTTCCGCTTTCGCTTTCCTCACCGTGGCACGCAATGACCCGATGGCTGCTGCAGTGCCCACAAGGCCGCCGCTAAGAATGATGTTCATAATCTCACTAAAGTCCATACCACCCGTTTTTTAGTCAGTCAACCTTTTATGCTGCTTCCTCGCGTTTCTTGCGGAATAACCCGATAACCCACTGCACCAGTCCCGTGTCAGCCACGCCGTTGGCCACAAGCGAGGCACCAAAGCCATACAGCAAGGCAATGTCCCAGCTCACATCACTCACAAACCCCGCATCAAGCCACCACAGCAGCATCACGCATACCAGGCCCACACACCAGCTTACCAGCTGCGTCACCCAGCCTTTCATATTAGGGAACAAGCCCTTCAAACCTTCGGTAAGCACCACCACACCGGCTGCAAAACCGGCAAAGGTGCCAATCATTGCGTCATAGTCCGTTGCCGGAACATCGGTCCCTTGGGCCATCACAGCCGATACCACACCGAGCATCAGCATCATAAACAGCATCATTCGTTTCATTGATTGTTTCTTTTATTATTGGTTAATACCTATTTCTTTCAGCCATTTCTGTACATCAAAGCTGGGGCAGGCTTTGGCCGCCAGCTCGTTGTGTCCCACAATGCGCACATCCGGGAATCTGCGGTGGAAGTCCTTCACATACTTCTCCAGTGCCTTTTTCTGGCAGCCGGTACGCGTGTCCTTCGGGGTCTTGCCATCCTTGGCCACACCGCCGGCATACACAATGTGGCGGCTCACGCTGTTGTATCCCTTCGCGCCGTTCGTCACTTCCCACGGATCCACCTGCGCATCCTCGTTGTTGTTCACCAGTCGTTCCACTCCGCCCTGCAGGTGGAACAGGTCGGTATAGCCCACCTGTTTCCAGCCTCGGCCGCCCTGGCTCACGGGCGAAGTGTGCCACTTCCGGATGTCCGCCGATGATACCTCACGCCCCTCCGGCGTTGCCGTACAATGAATTACCAGATACTTCAACTTTGCCATATCATCTTATCCTTTCTGGTTTTGGGTAATGGTAATCTTGGCCGTCTTGCTGCGGTCGGCATTGAGTGTAAGGGTCAGCGTACCGGTTTTCTGACTGCCACTGTTTGCACCGGCCGAAATCTTCACACCGTTATCCGTCGCTTCCACCTTGAAGCCGGCAGGGGCACTGCCAATCTCATATTCTCCACTCGCGGTCACGGTCACCTCCTCGCTGCCACCGGTTGCCTCAAGGGTCACACTGGCAGGATCAACTGAAATCTTCTTCTCGCTCGCCTTGAACACGGGGTTGCTTCGCTTGTCCAGCACCACCACTTCTTCGCCGAAGGCAATGTTCGTGTCAGCCTTCATCAGCATCTTGAAGAAGTACAGTTCGCTTGCGTTCGAAATCTTGTCAATCTGAATCACGTCTTCATCGTCCTGCAGGTTCACAGCCGCAAACAGGTTGCCGCCGGCATCGGGCGAACAGAGGGTGCACACAATCAGATCATCGGGCCAGGCGGCAAGCGTCTCTATGGTAATGCCCTTGTAGCGGCGGGCATTCACGTCGGTTTCGCTCGTGTTCTTTGCCTCGCGCTGGGTCAGTTCGTCGTCATACTTGTCAAAGTCGTTCACACTCATCAGGATGCGGAGGTCCGGGTTGTTGCGGATGGCCACGGGAATCTTCGCACGCATGGCTTTCAGTCTGCCCAGCATGGTCGATTCTGCGCTGTCCACCACAATCACCTCAGTATCCTTGGCCATCTGGGTCAGGATGCCGTTAAACAGGTGGTCGTCATCATCCCCATATTCGCCGTTCACATAGTGGTCACCCAGTTCAAATTGCACCTGTTTGGCCAGCTCGGCAAGCAGGGCGTTCTGCGCTTCGGGCGGAAGTTCCGAGAATACCAGGTTGCCCTTCGGCTGCCACTTGCGCCAGATGTTCTCGAACGTGCGGGGGTTAAATACCGTAAAGGCCATGAAGTCCACCGGGTCAAGGCTCTTCTCGTCGTAGTTGAAGTTTCCCTTCGAATCCTCCACACCGGGGTTCTCCTTGCGCTTCTGAAGCATCTTGCCGGTCTTCAGGCGGGGAAGGCTGATTTTCTTTTCCACACCGGGAATCACCATAATCAGCCCCTTTTCCACAATCTCATTGCTCGTAGCGGCAAGCGTCAGCAACTGTTCCAGTACCTCGCCGCTGTAATTCGTGTTTCTTACAATTATTGCCATAGTTCAATCACTTTTTACGTTTGTCCTTTATTTCTCGCATGCGCTTGGCCCAGGGACTCTCATCTCCGTTCGGTTCCAGGTGCAGGTCTTCCATCACACGGCGCTTCACCGGCAGTTGGGCCAGGGCCTTTTCGCCGTTCTCGCGGTCATTGGCCAAAAGGTTTTCGTAGATGGGGCGGGTGGTCGCATCGATGCGGCCGTCTTGCTCGGCTGCGTCAAGCAGCTGCTTGCGGGCGGCAAGGTCTTCGGCTGCAGCCTTGTCCTCGTAGGTCTTCACCTTGGCCTTCAGGTCGGTGTTCTCTTTCGTAAGGACAGGTACCTTGCCGGCCTCTTCCTCCAGTTGGTCCATCAGGCGGAACACATCCGCATCACTCGCGCAGTCCTTGAAGCGCGGGCGTTTCTTTACGTCTTCCAGATTCATGTCTTCTCTGTTGTTTTGTGGCTCAATGAGCCGGTTATTGAATAAAGTATATATCTGTGCCGGCGTACTGTCGGCCGGCACGGGGTCTGCATCATAGATGCCGTCTATGAAACCGAGGTCCAGGGCTTCCTGGGCAGTCAGCCAGTGGTCCTCGCCGTCAAAATAGGTCTGTTTCACTTCTTCCTGGCTCATGCCCAGTCGCTCGGCATAGATTTCGCTCAAGCTGCCCTCCAGGCTTTCTATCTCTTCCATGCAGCGCTGCAGGTCCTGCTTGTTGCCGTAACACCCGCCGCTCACACTGTGCAGCATCAGACGGGCATATTTGCTCATTTCTACGGGCTTGCCGCAAAGGGCTATCACACTGGCCATGCTGGCGGCTATGCCATCCACATAAATGCGGATGTCGGCCTGGCTATGGCGCAGGGCGTTGAATATCGCAATGCCGCTGTACACTTCCCCGCCGTTGCTGTTGATACGCACATGGATGCGCCGGCTCACGCGTTCGGCTTCCATCAGTTCCTGGGCTATGCGCCCGCTTTGCACCTCCGTATAGTCTCCGATGTCCCCGTACAGGAATATCGTACTGGTGCCGTCGTCACTCGTTGTAATATTGAAAAATCTGCTCATCGTCATGTCTTTACCAGCGGTTTCCCCGCCTTTCGATGGTGCGAAAATAGAACATTCCCATGGCAACAAGAAACCGCGTCCGCATCATAACGTTTTCTGGCGTTATCATAACGCTGTAACCCGTCATCATGCGGACGCGCTTTTACAAACCCCGCTTTTTCATGCAATTTTGTAACGTGATTTACAACTAAAAAGGACGATTTATGGCAGATTTGACGAATGCCCAGAAAAAGGAATGGGCAAAGACTTTGTACCTCAAGGAAAACCTCACACAGCAGGAAATCGCCGACCGGGTGGGCGTGTCACGGGTGTCCGTGTCCAACTGGGTACGGGCCGGGAAGTGGGAGGAACAGAAGGTGGGGCTTACGCTCACAAGGCAGGAACAGGTGGCTAACCTCTACCGGCAGGTGGCCGAAATAAACAAGGCCATCGCCGAACGGCCCGAAGGGGAACGGTTCCCCTCATCCAAGGAGGCTGACATCCTCGGGAAACTGTCGGCGGCCATACGCAACATGGAGCAGGAAGTGGGCATTGCCGACATCATCAGTGTTTTAACCGGGCTCATCGACTGGGTGCGGGCAGCCGACCTCGAAAAGGCTAAGGAAATTACACGCCTGGCCGATGCATACATCAAAGATAAATTATAAAGGAGACAGACCATGAAACAGACTGACAGACTCGCTCTCCTCGATTGGGAGAAGTATAAAGACGACATCGCAAGGGCTACACCGGTCGATAGGAACATGACGGCAGCCGAACGGGAAAAACACCGGGAATATCTGGAGAAACATCCCATAGAATGGATCAGGTTCTTTTTTCCGAATTACGCCAAATATGAATTTGCCGGCTTCCAGAAAAAGGCTATCCGGCGGATCATTGCACACGACGAATGGTTTGAGGTGCTTTCTTGGAGCCGTGAGCTGGCCAAATCCACCGTCACCATGTTCATCGTCATGTATCTCACGCTGACCGGACGCAAAAAGAATGTGATTCTGACCTCCAACAGCAAGGACAATGCGGTGCGCCTGCTCGATCCCTACCGGGCCAACCTCGAAGCCAATGGGCGCATCATGGCATACTACGGCAAACAGGAACTGCCGGGCTCATGGACCGAGGATGAATTCACCACCAAAGGGAAGGTCTCTTTCCGCGCACTGGGTGCCGGGCAGTCACCGCGTGGTTCGCGTAACGAGGCCATACGTCCAGACGTGCTGCTGGTCGATGACTTTGATACGGACGAGGATACCAAGAACCCGGACATCATCCAGAAGCGCTGGGACTGGTGGGAAAATGCGCTGTACCCCACGCGGTCCATTTCCGAACCTACACTGGTCATCTTCTGCGGAAACATCATTGCCAAGGACTGCTGCGTGGTGAGGGCGGGCGAAATGGCCGACTCCTGGGACATCGTGAACATCCGCGACAAAAACGGATTTTCCACATGGCCGGAAAAGAACTCGGAGGAAGACATCGACCGTACGCTCTCCAAAATTTCAACCAAGGCTGCACAGGGGGAATATTTCAACAACCCCATTTCCGAGGGCGAGGTCTTCGAGAACATTTCATACGGCAAGATACCGCCTCTCTCCAAATTCAAGTTTCTCGTGGTGTATGGCGACCCGGCACCGGGCGAAAGCAAGGGGAAGAAAGGAAAATCCTTCAAGACGGTTTCGCTTTGTGGCAAATTGGGCACCAGGCTCTATGTCATCAAGACTTTCCTGGCGCAGGCACTCAATGCGGAGTTTATTGACTGGTATGTCCGTATGCTTGATTTTGTCGGGGGCAAGACCAATGTCTATTGCTATATGGAGAACAACAAGCTGCAGGACCCTTTCTTCCAGCAGGTGTTCAAACCGCTGGTGGCAAAGGTGCGCCGCGAACAGAAGATTGCGCTGTTCATCCGGGGCGACGAGGAGAAGAAGACGGACAAGGCTACACGTATCGAGGCCAACCTTGAACCGCTCAACCGCGAAGGGAACCTCATCCTCAACGAGGCTGAACGGGACAACCCGCACATGAAGGAACTGGAGGACCAGTTCAAGCTGTTCACCCTGACCATGCGCTACCCGGCCGACGGACCGGATGCGGTCGAAGGGGCGAACCGCATCATCGACGAGCTGATCAGGCGCATTGAACCGCCTGTTTTCCGCTCAAGGAAGGATCTAAGAAAACGGAACAAGAAAAGATTATGACAACTCTAAAATATTAGGACTATGAGCAAATTTGTAGAACTCACCGATTACGATGCGAGTATCCACCGCGACATTCTTGACGCACTGGTGCGCGAAGACGAAACGGTCATTGAGGTTTGCGAGGACAGGGCCATTGCCGAAATGCGATGCTACTTGGGCAAACGCTACGACTGCAACAAGATTTTTGCTGCCACCGGCGAGAACCGGAACCAGCTCGTGCTGATGATGGTCATTGACATGGCGGTCTATCACATCTTCTGCATCCACAACCCGCAGAAACTTTCCCAGGTACGCAAGGACCGATACGAACGGGCAGTGGAATGGATGAAGGCGGTGGCCGACGAGGATATATCAATCGAAGGGGCTCCGCTGCTACCCGAAGAACAAAGGGCAGGCAGATCGGATTTCCGCATTCAAAGCAACCGCAAACGTACGAACCACTGGTAAAAAGCAAGCAGTATGAAGAAAAAAAACAGAAAAAGAAACAAAACCGGCATCATCACCGTTGGTGGAAACTTCGCGTTGCCGGGACAAAAGAAACCGAATGTGATTGTGCTCACACAGCCCAAACGTTTCGGACTGGACATTTCCGACTACATGGCAGCCGTCAAGGCAGCCGAGAATGTCGATTTCTCGCGACGTTACAAACTTTATGACCTCTACGAGGACATTCTGATGGATACCCACCTTTCCTGTGTGCTCGAAAAGCGAAAGAATGCCGTGCTGTGCTCCAACATGGAATTCCGGGTGGACGGGAAGCCCGACGATAAAATCAACGAACAGATACAGTCGCCCTGGTTCAACCGGCTGGTGGGTGACATCCTTGATGCGAAATTCTGGGGCTTCTCGCTCTGCCAGTTCTACAAGCTGCAGGAGTGGGTGGACTACGACCTGGTACCGCGTAAGCATGTGGATCCGGTCAGGGAACTCATCCTGCGCCACCAGACGGACATTACTGGCCATTCCTGGAATGAATATACCGACCTGCTTTTTGTGGGTTCACCGTCCGATTTAGGGCTGTTGGCCAAGGCTGCACCTTGGGTCATCTACAAACGTAACACTACGGGCGACTGGGCACAGTTCTCCGAGGTATTCGGCATGCCTATCCAGGAATATATCTATGATTCCGACGACGACGAGTCCCGCCAGCGAGCCATGGAGGATGCGGCCAACGCCGGAAGTCTGGCGCAGTTCTTTCATGCCAAGGACACAGAACTCAAACTTACGGAAGCCGGAAACAAAACGGGGTCTGCCGATGTCTATGAACGCCTCTGCGAACGGTGCAACAATGAAATATCCAAACTGATACTGGGCAATACGCTGACAACCGAATCGTCCGAAAAAGGCACGCAGGCTTTGGGTACGGTTCATAAGAAGGTGGAGGACAAGGTGCTGGAGGCCGACCGGAAGTACGTGCTCAATGTGTTAAATTACGACATGACGGACATTCTGCTGCACATGGGCATCAATACTGAAGGGGGTACATTCTGCTACCCGGAACCGAAGGAAACAGATGCAGGCACCAAAATATCCATCCTTACGCAGCTGAAGAAGAACTTCAACATCCCCATCGACGACGACTATCTCTATGAGGAATTCGGAATCGACAAACCGGCCAACTACGAGCAGTTGAAGGCTGAACAAAGGGAGGCTGCACAGGCTGCCCTGGTTCCAACCCCAAAGAAGGAACCGGAACCAGCGAATAAGGGACGGGATGATGAACCGACACCGAAACAGAAAAGAAACTTCCGGAACTGGCTCAAAGGTTTTTTCGTGAAAGCCCCGGCAGACGGGGCAGCTTTAGACTGGTAGTCGACAGACTGTATGCAGCTGATAATGGCAGCATCTCCATGGAGTTTGACTTTTCCGAAGAGGTGCTGCGGCGTGCCTTGCTGAACATATACAGCAGGGACTTTCATCCGGTAACCGAAATCGAAATCAACCTGTTCAATGAAATATGGGCAAAGATGAACAAGGCGGCAAAGGAAGGGTTCAGCAAATCCAAGGCCATTACTCCGGACGAGGATTTCAGAAATGCCATACTCCGGAACAACGCCGTATTCTCGGCATTCAAGGTACATCGTATGCAGAATGACATGGCACGACTTTTATTGGATTCAAACGGCATTTTAAAACCGTTCGACAAATGGGTACAGGAAGTCTTGCCCATTGCTTCTCATCAGGTTCGTCACTGGCTGCGGACGGAGTATGATACGGCGGTCATCCGGGCGCATCAGGCGGCTGACTGGCAACAGTTCCTGCGCGAACGCGATATTCTGCCCAATCTCAAATGGCTACCATCTACTTCCATTCATCCGGGGGCTGACCACCGCCCATTTTGGAATACCATCCGACCGATTGACGATCCGTTCTGGAACATCCACCGACCGGGCGACCGGTGGAATTGCAAGTGCGACCTTACAGCCACCGATGAGGAACCGACACCACTTCCGGACGAAGACGACAAGAACAAGCCACACCCCGGACTGGATAACAATCCGGGAACGGACGGCAAACTGTTTTCCGACAATCACCCTTATCAGACGGAAGCCCACGAGGGTGCCAAAAAAGCGGTGGATAAACTTATGGCGCGCATTGATGAAATGATTGCGGAAATGCCGAACAGTCTTACCAGGGAGGAAAAAATGGCCATTGCCCGTAACAACCTCGAAATAGAAAAGGCTCTTAAAATCAAAAAAGGGAAACCTATGGATGTGGATAAGGCGGATAAACAGAATGCGAATCCCAAACACGTGGACGAGTATATTCCTGATCCTAACGGGATATATCGTGATAAAAGGGGGAACCGTTACCGGAAGAACAGCGATTACGATAAAAAACGGGATACTCCATACAGCATCAACTGTCAGACTTGCGCACCGGCATACGCTTTACGGTTAAGAGGATGGGATATTACAGCCAAGGGCAATGTTGCAGGGTCAAAACTTGAATACCTGAGTAATGGGCGTGCTTTTGAAGTCTGGAAAAACATCGACGGTACTCCGGTGCAGCATATAAGTATAAACAATTGGGTTGCACACAAAGGATACCTGAAAATGACGCCTAAAAGATACATGGAGTATTTCAATGAAGTATGCAAAGAAGAAGGCGTGTATGAATTGAGTATCGGTTGGAAAAGCGGGGGCGGACATGCTACAATCCTGCAACGTTTCGCAGACGGCGAACTAAGGTACATAGAACCCCAAAGCGACAATTCTGCCGGTTCCGGGATGGAATGGAAAGATGTGAAATATTTATGTGAAATAGGAGCTGCAACTTCCCACAGCTGCAGAGGAGTCCTGAGAATTGACAATAAATTATTCGATGTCTCCTTCCTCGATATTTTCGATACATGAATCGATAACGTCAAGGGATAACGGACCGGTTATTTCGGTTGCTTCTTTACCGTCATACAGGTAAACAAAAGGATAACCGGTACAGGAATCTTCTGGGAACTTGAATACATAGGCTTCCTGACCTTCATAAATACCAAGGTATTCGAAGGTGTCACCGTATTGCTCAATAAGCGCACGGGCCTCATTCTTCACTTGTTCCGGTATATTCATAACGCATAAAAGGCATATTGGAAGCCTTGGTTGCAAAGTTATAAATTATTCTTGAATTACTAATGATTATGGACATAAAAGATTTTGCAGAACTGATAAAGCGGAAACGTGACAGACTGGACAGCATGATGCGGCGCAAAATGCCGGTCATGGTAGGACGTATGGCCAAAGACCATTTCCAGGATAACTTCCGCCAGGGTGGTTTTGTTAATGGCGGTCTTCACCCTTGGCCAAAATCCAAACGGCTGTCCTCGGGAGGTACCGATGCCGCCAGCAATTATGGAACGCTGCTCTCCGGCAGGAAGCATCTGTTCAAATCGGTCGGATATACACCCACCGACTACCGGGTAAGGGTGTTCAACGAGGTGGTCTATGCGCCCGTCCACAACTGGGGAGGGGAAATCGATGTTACCGTCACAGACCGCATGAGACGCTTTGCATGGGCAAAGTTCTATAAGGCTTCGGGGAAAAGGAAAAAAGCCGGCACAGGGCAAAAGAAACGTGTTAAACGGCGTTCCAAACCGAAGGAACTGAATCCACAGGCACAGTTCTGGAAGAACATGGCACTTACCAAGAAAAAGAAACTGCACATCCGCATCCCGCAGCGCCAGTTCATGGGCGAAAGCGAAGAATTGAACAGCCGCATACGGGAGAAGGTGGAGCAGGAAATTACCAACATTTTAAACGAATAACGATATGGACGAAATTTTTATCGCAATCATGGAACAGATTGCACAGGAAATGCCGGAACTCTCGCTCATTGATGAGGACTACGGACAATTGGAAATGGGGACAGAAGAAGACCAGTACCCGGTCACCTTCCCTTGTGTATTGATTGGAAATGCCAGTTCCGACTGGCACGACCTTGGATATGGGGTACAGAAAAGCGAATCCATGCTGACCGTCCGGCTGGCTATCGATTGTTACGACGATACGAGCTACGCATCCGGCACGTATGACAAGGTAAGGGAAAGGCAGCAGCTGGCCGGTAAATTATACAAGTCACTGCAGTGCCTGCAATGCACGGACAACGCTTCGCCACTGGTACGCGAGAAAAGCCGCTCGTATGCCATGCCACATTACATCAAGGTCTATGAAATGACATTCTCATTCACCCTGCACGATGAATCGGCCATGCCGTCATCTTACGGGGAATAGCTCAAGCTGGGCAGCGGTCAGGCGGGGGGCTTTCACCTTGGGAACAGGCTTCAGATTGTAGTCTGTTCCCTCACGTGATTTCCGGCGGATGATGGTCATGATACGTTCCTCGGATATAAAGAATTCGCGCTCCGACAACACTTTTAAAGCATCGTCGAACCGCAACCGCTGTATTTCTGTCCAATAGTAGTAACGGCGGCACAGTGCCTCGTCACGCAGCTTGATCAATTCTTTATCCCGTCCTTTGCCCATATACTTGTTTTCTCTTACAAAAATAGCTGATTTTCATCGAATTTAAGAACAAAAGCGCCGCAATTATAACAACTGCGGCGCTTTCTGTTTACAGGGTTAACGGTTTCCGGTTACAAACGGCAGAAACTGGGTTCAATGCGGGTCCATACACCGTTTTCAGGGTTACGGCGGCTGAAGTAGTAGTTGGTGGCATTGCGCTGCACCACGTTGGCTTCCTTGAACAGGCGCATGATGTCTGCGTACTCTTCATCGAACTTGTCTTCCAGTTCGTAGAGCTTCGAAATGCTCTTGTAGTCCAGATCGCCCATCTTGTTGCGCTCCAGCAGGGTCATGGCCATCTGATACATCGGATCATCCGAACCTTTCTCACTGTTCTGCATGTAGCGCTTCAGGTAGTCAATCAGACGGTCGGCTGCCATGTCGGCTCGTTCATCGAAGCCTTTCACCTTGTTGCTTTTCACCTCCAGCCGGAAGTCTCCGTCCGTAATGGTGTAGCTGCGCTGTTCGTCGCTTTTCACCTGGCCGTATTCCTTCATCACCTTGGTAAAGGCATCGGCTTCTTTTTCCAGCCATCCGCGGAACCCGGTCACGGCATTCACCATCTCAAGGACGTTGGCCTTTACTTCGTGCATAAACTCACCGCGTAATGCCTCGTAAGTTTCACGACGGGCGATGCGGTCTTCTTTCTCTTCTTGCTGCAGCTGGGCCATCAGGGCTGCTCGCTGTTCTTTACTCAGGGACTTGACGTCCACACTTTGATTGTTCTTTTCCATGTTTAAATCATTTTGAATGTTCATTACTTGTTTTTATTCCTACTCGTTATCCTGCGATTCTGGTTCATCGTCTATCAGCATGGCCTCCCCGTTGGCATACGCCCAGTCAGCCAGCTCGTTGAAAAACTCCGCTGCATCCTGGTTCTCCAGATCGGATGTCGTAAGAGTCACGTCTTTTCTTATGCGCTCAAGCGCTTCATGTGCTTTTTTATCCATATTGTTCTATTTATCGGTTAAACCTCCTTTTCGTTGGATAGCCCGCAGTTTGATGGCCAGTTGTTCCAGCTCCGCTGTACTAATCTGAACAAAGGGTTTGCCGGCTATCCGAGGGTTGTTGCAGAATTCGTTCACCCGGTTCCAGTCAGTGGTGTCTATACCCAACTGTTGCATCAGCTTCAGACATACGCTGCGTTTCCGTCGCAGTTCCTCGCGAAGTTTCTGCCGCCATTCATCCTGCCCGGTCAGTTTCTCCAAGGCACAGCAGCAGGCTTCATATTCCTTGGAAGTCATTTCACGGAGGCTTTCCGTACGGTCCCACGTGTACTGCAGAACGATTTGCTTCTTTAGCCCTTCCCGGTCTCCTGTACAGGGCAGCTTGTTGAACAATGCGTAGAACCGGGCGAAATTGGTTACTTCCTGTGCCATGTCATTTACCATTAAGAATCATTTCACATTCCGTTGATTTGGTACTGACACGATAAATTATCTTATCCGGCTTCACTGATTTACCTTTGTATTCAGCCTCAATTTGCTTAGCAAATATCTTTTTGAACTCATCACCCATTTTAGAAAGTATTTCTTTATTGTACTCCCCGCAAAAACCTATGCGTGAAGATTGGATTTCACGAATTGTTCCTCTATATACCGTAGCGGTCAACTTCATCACCACAACACCGGTTTCCATTTTTATTTTTCCCATATCGACTAATTTTATTCAAACAACACTTTAATGCCACACGAACTGGCCACGTCAAGTTCCAGTTTGGCTCCCTTGCTCAGTTCCCAGTCCTTCAGCATATAGATATAGTCACAAGCCAGCAACTGGGCAATGTCGGCCCGCATGTGGGCTCTCCAATGAGCTTCATCCGGCAATCCGTTCCTGAAAGGGTTTACAGGATCATAGCCTTGTGCCATCAGTTTCTCCTCGGCACGGCTGAAGGCTTCCTTGCGCTCATTCATATCATAGTGCGCGATGGCTCCGCTGATGTACACTTTCCCGGCACCGGTCACTTCACCACGTTGAAAAGCCTTGTGTCGTTCCCACCGTTCTGGAACCACCACACTGTAGTTGCACGATTGGCAGCAGCAGCCTTCTTCTTTCACCGGGAACGGATTGTATCCGTAGCCCTCATACTCTTTGCCGCAGATGCAGCACACTTTCTTTTCTTCTTTCTTTTCCATCACTTCAAATCTTTAATGTTTATTTGGCAGGACGGATGCCATACCTGGATATTCCGGGCAAACATCACATCCCTGGTTTCTATCACTACGTGTCCCTTTGTCTTGGCCCTGCGCAGACGGAGGTCGCTTTGTATGTTACGCTCTACCCAATCGTCCACCACGGCCTCCGCCTCCTGTCCTTTCAGGAGTATCTGGTACAGCTTATTCTCCCATTCCATCATTCAAATAATCCTCTATATTATCGTCCTTCAATGTTTTGGCAGCACCTTCTTCCCATATCACGTAGGGTTCACCGGGCTTTTCCATAAAGCGGCTTTTGCACCAGGCTTTGAAACAGCTTACCATGATTTTCACATCGGCATCATATTCCACCTTGCGGGCGCTTCTACCTGCCGGATGAAGTCCCTCGGCATGGCTGATGAAGATAAACAGTTTCTTGGGATGACGTTCCTTGAACTCCTTGTAGGTCTTGTAGTTCAAGCCGCTGTATTGGAAGCTGTCAATAATCACGATGCCGGGACTGCCCCGGCGCTGCAGACGTTCCTCCAGCTGGTCCATCGACTCGCGGTCAAGGATAACCAACCGCTTGCGCACTTCGTCCATCTTATGCCGTTTCAGGCTCATTTGGAACGAAAGGCCAGTGCTTTCTTCCAGGCTGTCATAGATGACACGTCCGAAGCTGCACAGGTACTTGGCCAACTGCATCACAAAGCTGCTCTTTCCGTTCCCGCTGGCACCCCAGATAATCCACACGCCGCTTTTGGCAGGGTTGCCTATCGAGGCTTGCCAATCCCCGGTAAACTCATACCGGGGTATTTTCATATTCAGCACCTCACCGGGGCTGTAGGCTCTTTTCAGTTTCATGCTTGCATCCTCCTTAATTTTTCGATTTCGGTATATACGCGCCGCAAGCCGCCTCCGGTGCTGTGAACAATCTTGGCAATGTCGGAACCGTCCGGGGCATTGATTTTGGCTACAATGGCAGCCTGTGCCTTCAGAAACTTTTCACGTTCCTGCGCATCATCCGGGGTCACCTTGCTGTAGGAGTCACCGTAGCGGCTCAACATTTCGGTATAGCCCACCTTCTTGCCTTCGATGGCGCGGTTGATCTTTTCCTTCAGCCCGTCTGCACCCATCATATACCACGCACAGCAGCGCTCGGTGGCGTTCCACAGGGCCTTCAGTTCAAGGAAGGCTTCATACTGCAGGTCCCCGGCTTCATCCAGGATAACCAGGGGCGTATCTATCGTGCGGAGGTAAGCCACCAGATCCTCATACACGTCGCTGTAGCGTCCGTTGCTGGTCACACCGAATTCCTTGGCAATGTAGCGTATCAGCTTCAACTTGGTCTTCACCTGGCTGCAGTCCACATATACGGCGTGCTTGTGCTGCTTCACGTAAGCTTTCGCTGTAAAGGTCTTGCCGATATTAGGCATATCGCACAGGATGGCGCTCAGCCCGCTTCCCTGGCACACTTCCAGCTGCTTGCTCACAAACACGTAGGTCGGGGTCTGTGCTGCCAGCCAAGGCATTTCTGTACGCAGTTGCACGCCCAGTCTTCGGGCTATGCCTACCCAGTTGGCATCACTGACCTGCTTTTCATAATTGCCCCGCTTGATGGCATTGTAAACGCTGGGGGCTATGCCCAGTGCCGTGGCATGGCGGTTGTCACTGGGATAATTTTCACGGTCGGCGGCTATCGCTGCCACAATACGTTGCTTTACTTCATTTGTTATTTCCATTTGAATGCTGTTTTAAATTCGTTCTAACGTCGTTAATTATATCTTGGCTACTGCATCATGCTCGAAGGCACTGATGTCCATATAGGCTGAGTAATCTTCTTCCTCGGTTTGGGTAGGAAGGGGAACGGCTTCAGCCTGTACCTCTGTTATCAGTTTCGCTTCCTCTTTGGCAAGGATGCCCACACGCTTGATCTTTCCGTCCTTCATCATCTTGTCGAATTGAGCTACATACTTGGACTGTTCGGTATAGGCTGCCTTGTCGTACTCGGTCTGCTCGGCTGTATTCTCATTGTAACGGGCTACGGGCTTGCATGTGGCGATATATCGTCCGTTCTGGTAGATATATACCTCGTTGATGGTTCCGTCGGCATCGGGCAGATAATAGGCATCTACCTTGTAGTTCCTCGGCTCCAGCTTTTCGATGATTTCCGGGCTGGGCAGTCCGTATTGGTTGTACATCACCGTGCAGTAGGTGTTCTGCCGGATGGTTGTTTCGGTGTGCTGTCCGATGAACCGGTAAAGAACGGCCTTGTCCCAAGGCGCAAGGTTCGGATTCTGGTGGGCGCAAAGCACATCCCATCGGCTCATGCCCGGATAGCGCTTTTGGTTGGGGTGAGGCTGCGCGTTGAAGGTCTGGATGGCGCGTATATCATCGGCTACCAGTTCTTCATAGCTGTAGGTCTTCACCTTGTAGGTGTTGTTCTTTTCGTCATACACCTTCTCTTCCTTCGGGCGGTTGGCTTCCAGCTTAGCCCACCAGCGACCAATACCTACCTGCGTGCGTTTCTCCACGCCGTACTTCTTTTCGCGGTTCTTGTGCTCGGCACGTTTTTCACGCGAGTTCCCGGGGTTACACCAGCGTATCAAGGGGAAGACGGTACCGGCTTGCATCAAGCCGTCGGCAAAGTCACTTACCAGGTGGTGTTCCACTTCCAGCTCGGCGGGGATATACATGCCGTTCCGGTCCAGGGTTTGGAACATGTTTCGCATGCAGTCCAAAAACAACTCGGTAGTCTTGTACCGGTTGTAGGCATATCCTACCACAGCGCCGCTCACCACATCGTAGGCATAATAGGCTTTCACACGGTTGCCATCCTTCATCGGGCGAGGCAGGTCGCGGTCATCAAGGCTCACCTTGCTCAATGAGAACTCACCGATGCTGCGCAGATGGTAGGGGCGGTAGGCGTTGTTGAAATCCCATTGGCTCATGTGAAGCTTGGCTCTAAGGGCTTTGTTTTTGGGGTTGTTCAGGTAGTTGGCTACCGTGGCCGGACTTAACACCAGCGGATTTCCATCCTTGTCGGTAAAGTCTGCTGGGTTCAACACCTCGCCGGTTTCGGGGTCATACAGTTCCAAATCACCTTGTACAAACATATTGTACTGCTCCCAAACGGTGGTATTGAAGGGCTGCTCCGGCTGGGCATCGATGCTCAGCAGCAGGCGTTCAATGTCGTAGGTCACCTTCCGGCGGTTCTGGTTCATGAACTTGCGGCTGATAAGGCTTTCATAGCCGTTGGCCTTGAAGTCATTCACACGCTTCTTGAAGCGGTTGGAACTCACGGGTAAGGTATGGCCGAACTCTGCTTGATAGTAACTGATGGCTCCAGCCAGTTCTCCCCAGTTCACCGGTCCTGCCTTCATCGCTTTACGCATAAAGGTGGCATCCTCCATGGCACGCATCACGGCCTCAATTACCGAAGCGTTTACCGTATATTCCTGGATGTGTTCCGGTGGCAGTGTATCTCCGTTGTCAAAACGGAACCGGGTGTAAAAATCCCGGGCTTTCGCATCGATGTGGTAATGGCTGCCGAGCCAGTTTCTTATTACGTCTTCTTTCATATCTCCGTATTTTAGTTTTATCCTTTCCTGAAACCGTAGGGGCATGGTGGCTATTTCTACCAGTGCATAACTTCCAAGCCCCTTGCCGGGTCGCACTACGTTGATTTCTTTCCTGGCCGCCAGCTTCTTGTAATTGGGTACCGACATGATGGGAGCAAGTTCTTCCATGGAAAGCATGGAGGGATGATGTCCTCGCAGCGCACGGCTCTTGCTGTAGTCGGCCTTTCCGTCTTCCCGAATCACCGGGCGGTCATCGTAGGTCAAATCCTTGTATGATATGCACAATATCTTTCCATAATACTCCATTTCATTGCTGTTTATAAGGCAGCTGCCATCTGTTGGGTCTCGTGCTGCAGCTGCATGAAGTCTGATACAAACTCACATTGGTAGGTTTCGGTCCGTTTTCCGTCCACGTACACGTCCACATCGTTGGTCTTCCGGTGGACTACCAGTTTTACACGGGGACCGAAGGTGCAGGTCATGGTATGCTCACACTCCTCGAAGGTGGTTTCGCAGTTCGGAATGAAGTTCCCGTCAGTCAGTTTGCCGCCTCGCTTCAGGGCAAGAGTGCGTATCCGGCGCGCCTGATCGCTGTCACGGACAAAATTCAGTGCTTGCCACACAGCCTGACGGCTGCATCCGAATGTCTTCATCAAGAAGGTCTTGGTCTCGTTATCTGTCAAAATCTGCTTTCTCATATCGTCATACTATTTAATCGTTATCGTTCGTTCAAAGGTTTTCAACGGCTTCCGCTATTTCCTAATCACCCGTCAGTATTTCATGAAGGCGTGTCCCTTTCTGCAGTTCTTCGACCAGCACCTGCATCGCTTCCTCACACACACAGCTCACATTCTCTATCACCCGGTAGGCATCCGAGTTGCTTATCTCATCCTCCGTCATGAATTGTCCAGCCAGCTCCATCGCCTGGTCGGCAATATTCTGCGTATGTGCCGTACTGCCTATCATCGTGCGCAACTTCTGTTTGAACAGACTCTCTGCTGTTCTCGGATTGAAATTCTTTGCCATAACTCTAAATTTTAAAAGTTTATATCGTGGGGCGCGGGGAATCGAACCCCGGCGGCTTTCTACGCTTTCTTATTTCGCTTTCTCATTTTCTATTTACCAACTTTCCGGCCGTGCCTGCCGCCCCTGCCCGTCTTTCCGGGCTGCCAGTTATCCGGCAATCTATTTGCCTTGTTCTTCTATCATCGAAAGGACAACCTTTCTGTCTTCATCCCAAAGCGGAAGCCCCAATTCGATGGTCCGTTTCACCACTTCCACCTCACCGGCCAGCCTTACCGCTTCTTTGCGGAAATCGGTATCATCATACGCATGCGCCTTGCCAATCAGAAAGTCGGCAAGGTCGCTGTTACGTTGCCGCATGGATTCCTTTAGGTTGGCGTTTGTGTCCTCCAACACTCCTAAGCGAATGCCGATTTCTTTGAGCGATTGCCGGATTCCTCCGCTCGTCGGGTCGTCCATCGCTTTAAACTCCTTGCAGAAGTCATCCTTATACATGTCTGTGGCCATATAAAGCCGGTTGATAATGGCAAATGTTTCTGCATTTACCGCGCATTGGGTTCTTTCCTCAAATTCTTGCTGTGTCATAATCCTTATGTTTTTATTTTTCTTCTATATGTATCATATCCAGTATGTTGTCCGTCGCCATGCTGTTGCATACAAGGATGGCAGCCTTCACTCCGTTTTCCTTCATCCACCTCTTTGCTTCGGCAATGGCAGGTGATTTCTGCCAGCCGTCTGAAATGGCAGCACCCAAATCATTATAGTGCTCATCTGTCAGTTCAAACCAGTATCTTTTCATGTTCTTTAATCCTTAAAATTCGCTAATCACACGCCTTTTTTGTATATTTGGCGCGCTGTTTACATCTTAAACACGCTGCAAATATAGACAAGATTTCTCGATTATGAAAGAAAAACAACAAGAAAAATCACCTATTAAGCAAAATATCTTGCTTTATTTAAAAAAAAAAGGTGTAACACCCTATGAGTTTTATAAAGAATCGGGGGTTACAAGAGGAATTCTGCAACAAAATAATGGTATCAGTGAGGATAATATAGCAAGATTTCTCGCGTATGCTCCAGATGTAAACATCGAATGGCTTCTTACCAGCAAAGGAACCATGTTAAAAGACGATTTGAACAGCATTCAAACAACAAAAGAATCAACCCCTTCTGAGCTACCTGCTACTTCTGATGACGCATCTGCCGACACACCTGACACCGCCCATGCACCCGAAGCCGTCGCTGTTTCAATTTCCCAAAAAGAAAAGCAGACCATGAAGCCAATCCCGTTGGTCACGGAAACCGCAGCAGCTGGTTTTGGCAACTGTGACTTTGCCATCGCAGAACAGGATGTCAAGGATTACTATGTCATCCCGAAATTCCGCTACAGCCGAGTCGATTTCATGATCGAAGTATCCGGACTATCCATGCACCCTCATTTCAATCCCGGAGACATCATAGCCTGCACCATCCTCACCGATCGAAAGTTCCTTCAGTGGAACAAGTGCCACGTCATTGCCACTCGCGAGCAAGGCATTCTTGTCAAACGTCTTATGCCAAGCAAGCAGAAGAACTGTCTCACTGCCATATCCGACAACAAGGACTACCCTCCATTCGATATTCCGCTGGATGAAATCACAGGCATCGCGCTTGTGGTCGGATCTGTCAGCCTCGAATAAGCCTTCCACACTCAGGCATCAACATGCAGTCGCATTTCACGCGATACACGCAGCCGCCTCCCAAACACGGCGCACGCACACTCTTTGAAAGGATATTTCAGGCTACCAGAGCCTAAAATCACTGAAAATCAAAGGTCTCATGCTTATATATATAATGTATGCCAAAAAATAAATGTCGTTTTTCCTATCTGAAAACAGCGAAAAACGGCACTTATTTACATTGGCAACCCCTTTTCCTATTTCGGGCGTACCCTCTAAAAACCGAAAAAGTAACCCTAAAAGTAACCCTAAACTCATTAAAGTAGTAACCCTAAACAGTAACCGTAATAGTAACCCTAAACTCAAAATTACCACCCGTAAGGGCATAAAAAAGGGGAGCCATAAGCTCCCCAATCAGCATTCAAAGAAATAACGCCTACAAGCCTTTCTAACGGCGTTATTATGTCGTTCTAACCATTGCCCTTACTACCGCCCGAAATGAGCGTAGATTGCTTAATTATAGCCTTTTTCGTGCATATTGTGCCGTTACCAGACAGCCCGGCATGAAGCAGGTAATTCTTGGTTGCCCCCACCTGATCTGCCGTCAGAACCGTATAAACAGCCGATATACTACTGAAATACCAGTCTTTCTGCTTCGTCCCGTCTATTTTATGCAGCAAATGCACATGAATCACTTTTGCCATATTCGTTTCTATTATGCTGCAAATATACCAAATAATGTCTATTTGGAAGAATTTCAAGGTCTATATTTTAAAATAGGCACAAAAAACGGCCACACAGCCGCTCACACCATCATATAACAAAATCCATCAACCCAGCCATAAAACGGCCACACAGCCGAAAATAAAACCCTTCCAGGACGTTTTAGCCCCATCTGCAAGCCCGATGTAAAGCAATCGCCCGAAGATCCGCAGAAAAGCCCCTCAAACGTAAAGCAGATGTAAGCCCATGTAAAGAGAAAAACCGCTTCGAAATATTCAGCCCATTTTCCCGAACATGCCTAAACCATTTGGTTCTCAAAGCCTTTCGCCCATTTTTCCCGACCATTGAAAAAACCGCTTCGTTCTATGCCCCATAGAATACATAAATTAATTATTATCACCATTATACAAATTGTCCGTTTCTTCCCCGTCTCCTTCTTCTTTCTCTTCTCCCTTGCGGTAAGCCAACGGGCTGACATGATAAATCTCCTTAAAACACTTACTAAAGTAGCGTGAAGAAGAGAAGCCAATCCGGTCGGAAATCTCCGTAATATTCAGTTCGGGGTTATTCCGTAGCATGACAGCCCCTTTCTTCAGACGAATGTTCAGAATAAAGTCATTCGGCGTTTGTCCCGTCACCGCTTTCAGTTTGGTGAACAGATTGGTGCGGGCCATACCCATTTCACGGGCAAAGATGTTGACATTGAAATCAGTATCATCCAAATGGCGTTCGATAATATCCATTGCTCGGTCGAGCATCTCTTTATCCATTGGATTGGTAGCCAGCATTTGTGCAAAAGTCTGCGGCTGCTTACTGAATTTCTCTTGCAGCAGTCTGCGGGAGTTCACGAGGTTATTACAACGCGAAATCAGCAGGTTTGTATTAAATGGTTTAGTGATATAATCGTCCGCACCGATCTTCAGTCCTTCGATATTGTGCTCTATGGCCGTGCGTGCAGTCAACAGCACAACCGGGATATGGCAAGTGTTGAAATCCGTCTTGATCCGTTTACAAAGTTCCGTACCGGACATACGAGGCATGACGACATCGCTCAGTATAATGCTCGGCATCTCTTTTTGTATCATTTCCAAAGCTTCTTCTCCGTCCGAAGCGGTACTGACCTGATAGAACGTTTCGAAGATACCTGCCAACATCTGCTTGATAGATTCATTATCTTCCACAATCAGCATCTTGGCGCCTTCAATCCGTTTATTTTCTTCCTCTTTCCATTCCGAATCAGGTATTATCTCCACTGAAGGAACAATCGTTTCCGTTTGCCGGATCGTTGATTCCTGTCTCTTATACACATCTCCGAGCCCAC
>ERZ1026944.105-NODE-105-length-45313-cov-19.591078_pt1 | contig 45313 bp, 42 predicted proteins | sample MGYA00519569_ERZ1026944 | MGnify/ENA primary metagenome ERZ1026944 (study PRJEB26926, sample SAMN06164618) | human gut metagenome | biome: ENVO:00009003; feature: ENVO:2100002; material: ENVO:00002003 | host: Homo sapiens | place: USA | collected 2012 ... | reverse complement strand
ACACCTATTAAGTCGTCGGCAGCGTCAGATGTGTATAAGAGACAGTTATAATATTTGCGAATTGCTCTCGGTTCCATATACTTGTTTGAGTTAGTCAATATGTACCCTTGCACATTTAAAAAAGGTAATTGTTTTATTAAATTCATTGTGTTTCCCGAAAGTGGAATTTCCCTTACAGATGTGCGAGTTTTGGGCGTGGAAATTATGATCTTTGTTTTGTTCAACTTGTAATTATTTTAAATTATATACTGAGCAAAAAAGTAATATTTACTTCAAAAGCAAAGACAAACGACTACGACGTATTCGGGTAAAGTCTCAACTAATAATACCAGTCTCTTTGAATGGTTCACTCTGAATTATCCGTGTTTAATTCCCGCACATACGCTTTGACTTTTACAAAGGCAAATGACCAGAGCAGCACCAGAATAACCTTTGCTGCCGCCATGCTTTCCCAGCCCCACCCAAGAGGAATGGCAGCATATACTTTATTCCAATCTAAAAATCTCAAATCATAACAATGAAATGCCAGAATAACCATGCTGTTTTTTCCACACCATGCAAAAAAGCGGGAAATGACCGGGATTTTTTCTATACATTCGGATATAAAGATAACTACAATACTACCTGCAAGCGCAGTAACAATACAGATTATCCCTCCCGGATATCTTCTTATAGCCAGTTCGAGCCAATATCCATTCAACGTCAACAAAATCCAGACCACCATGCCCACACATGCGATATATCGCTTATACGGTAAGAAGAACCTTTTTCTATGGATAAAATCCCCAAACCACATAAATATCTGGGCAAACAACGCAATATCGAGACTCCATGGCAAAAATGAAATATTTGTACCAATATAATACCCTGTATACGTCAATAAGCAAACAGCAAGAAACCGGATTATTTCAGGTGCTTTTTTAAGCACTCTCATACTAACAATATAAATCATTCTGGCTGCAAATAAACATACAACAAACCAGACCATCCAAACCGACTCAAACCATGGAAATAATTCGCTTTTTTTGCTAATTCCTCCTATCATGTCAAGGATACGTGCTCCGAACACGCGATAATTTGTCGACATATCATCGTTTATATTTACGCACAGCATGGCTGTCACAACACACACAAGAATATAAGGAAGCAAAAGCGATTTTGACGATCGTTTCAGATTATAACCAATCTGATAATTCTTTATAAAATATGCATTTGCCACGAAAAAAACCGGCATATGGAAAGAAAAAATAAAATTTCGCAACTGTTGCGGAATTGAAGCAACATGCCCCACAATCATGATTAATATGGTAATTCCCTTTACAATATCCCAGCTAAGCATACGCTTACCGTTATCTTCCATGCACACTACCGCTCCTTGTATCCCAACACTTTTCTAACAAGTTTTACTTTTGACAGCACAATTGTTCCAACAATAATCCCTGACAACTTTATGAAGATTCTGATATACAGATACATCTGATCTGTTAATTTGATGCCAGCCTCTGTCAGATATCCATATATTCTCCCGTACGGAACCAGATCTAGCTCAACAATATGCAGAATTAACATCAACAAACTATATCTGCCCAGATAAGCCAATCCCTTTCCCAAGTGTTCACACTTTGCATCTATCTGCCCAGAAATCAAAATGATGCAGATGCAGGCACAGACAGACGCAAATATGTCACTACCCCCGCGTCCTACATCACAATGTACAAGCCAAAAAGATTGAAAGCTCCGGATAAACGCATACCATATCCAAAAAGCAGCAATAACGAGAAAAGTCTTTGCCTCCCTACTCATATCTGCAAGCAGCTGTTTGATGATGTTTTCTTCTTTATGATACAGCCAGCCTATATACATAAAAAGAGCCGCACATCCGCCCGCCTGAATGCTTAAAGGAAACCAGCATAGGCGTCTTGACCAACAACACACCATAAACAGAATCAAAACGGCACTCACTCTTGTTCCCGGTTTTTTCTTGATTAGAAAATACATGCTCAAACTGCCCCAAAACGTAGCCCACAAAAACCAGATTGCACCGATCCCCGGGATTTCAAATGGTGCAGTATAGGAATCTCCCGCCGCATACAATGCCGCCTTAATCCACCTTATTACCTGTGTCTTCACATCCTCTCCCAAATACATATTGAGTGGAATTGAAAACATTATGATCAACAAACAAGCCACATAATATGGGACCAAAAGGGTTCTGGCTTTTTTCCCCGCAAACCTCCGGAAGCTGTTTTTTTCTGCACCAAAAAGGAAATAACCTGTAATCAGATAAAAGATTGGAATATGATATGTAAAAACAACACAGTTTATCCGCCAAACAGATAAATGCCCTAAAATAATCGATATCATTGCAATTCCTTTGGCAATGTCCAACGTTTTATTCCGCATTTTCATCTCCTCCAAAGTGCCTATTTTCTCCTAAGCTTTCCAGCAAGCTGTCGTCCCAGTTCTAATATCAATGCATCTTTCAATACAGTCATCACAATTCCATACACGCCAAAAAAACAAACCGCAGATATCACAAGCGTTGGAAATATCCCGACTCCTAGCAATTTTACCCAGAAAGATGCGGCACTTCCAAGTCCGACTGCGATAAGAATCTTTCCATAAGGAAGCTTCTGAAATATCCCCATCTTCAGATCTCGAATCGCTACACATTGCCAGCCTAACACAACAGCTTCCGCAACCAGTGTACCAAGCGCTGCACCTGCTGCGCCATAGATTGGAATAAAAATCGTATTTAACACCAAATCTACAATCGCTCCTGCAATCTCAGAATATAATACCTGTTTTTCTCTTCCTAATGGTACCATCATCTGAATGCCAGTCACATTGCTGATGCCAATCAGCGTAAGCGTCGGCATGATTATCTGCATTGGTATGATAATATACGTATATTGCTCTAATGCTTTGTATAACCATTCTACCCCAAGCGCATTCAACAATATCGTTGCACCAATAATCAAAAGTAATGTATGTTCTTCCCGAAACTATAGAACAACCGCAAGCGAAATAAAGAACACAGCATATACAATTGCAGGCATGAACAGATTGATAAACAACAATTCATGAACCGCACGGGGTAACTCTTCTTTATTGTCTCTCACTTTTGCACATAGCCGGATACCATAGGTCTAAATTCCAAGCTGCGCAAACATTGCAAAATACGTCACAACGGCCGTCGCAAAAGCGACTCTTCCTGTTCCTACCGGAAGCAGGATTCTTGACACATACGGGAATGTAATCAAGGGAAAAATAAAGGATGACATAGAAAGCAATGCATTCATCACCATGTTTAATTTTACAGACTTTGTCTTTATCTCAGCCATTACAGTTATTTCCGGGTATCAATCACACCAAGTATTGATACTTCATTCTCCACACATAAATCAACCATATCATACACTCGCTGATAAAGCGATACACCCTTCTTCTCAATCATAACTGCCGCTCCTTCTGCAAAAAGCTTGGACATTGCCTCGCTATCAGTAACAATCTCTGCTAATACATCCAGCTGAATACCTTGTTTTTCAAGTTTCTTTACGAGATCTTCCTGCATATTTTCACTAATATTCCTCATATCACTGGATATCAGCGCTAACTTTGTAATCTCTTTTTTCTTACATGCCGCCAAAATTTTTGCTACCACAAATCCTAGCTGCTCCTGCATTTCAGATTCTGATATATTTCCCAGCAATTTCATCCCCATAGTAAGTGTGTAATCCGTGTCTGCAACAATAACTTTGCTGTACATAAAACATAATAACAGGATCACAATGGAACCTGCCGCGCCCAATATACCTCCTACCAGTCCATATTTTATGAGTTTTTTCTTATCCACATGTGGCGCTGGCACCGCATCTGCAGTTGTTCCCGCCTCCTCCGGCTTTTCTTCTTTTAACGCCTGTTCTTTCTCGTCCTCGACAATACCATTATAATAAGTTAATGTATTCCCAGATAGTGCATCCACCGCATTTTTCAATCGATCCTTTGTATTCACACGTTCTGTATATATTGTCCTTTGCACATTATAAATTGTATCAGAACGAACGACCGCAGTCTGAGTATCTGTCATCACAAGGGTATGTTTTTCCACATTTTTTAGTTCACCGGCATATTGAATCAAAGTCTCTTTTGCTAGTTCGTCCAATCCCGGAACCAAATTTGTCCCATATACATACAGACATAATCCTCCGTTTGTTTGCATAGCGGAGTCATAAGATACATCCAGCAGCTCTTTAATCTGTGCAGCTGTATAATCCCCTTTCAGTTCCTTCGATTCAGCCACCGAATCAGCCAGTCCACCATTTCGAATATAAGCAATATATGCTGATAAAATCTGATTCTGAGCCTCTGTCCGTTCTTCTACAGTATCCAGCGTCACATCCAGTTTTATTTGGAACTGATATGTCTTTTGCTGCATATGATATGGCTCAATCTGCATATAAAGCGACTCATCCAAATATTGCTCCATCTCAGCCATACGATCATAAGAATACAATGCATATGAGATATCCGCTTTTTCTGCTTCCGAAAATTCCTCGTACATATCTTCCAGCTTCACCGGAGTCTGAGACTGTTCTGCATCAATTTCCCGTTTATTCTTCAAATAGCAAAGTCCTGCCAATCCCACTGCTCCACATATCGCTAATACAAAAACAAGTGTTATATATCTTCGGATATATACAAACACATTTTTTACTTTAATTACTCTGTCATTTTGTTGGTTCATTTACTCTGTCCTCCTATGCTTCCTCAACTTTATGGTATTACACGTCTTAATATCGGAATCTTCCGAATAATACATATGATCCCTATACTGATTGCAACAATTCCAAATGGTGCAATCAAACGCCAACTTATGAATGTTGTATTAATCTTTACAAATTGAAGTATCGCAGTCAACACAAACCAATGCATAAGATAAACGCAAAACATATATTGATTCAAAAATGTTACCACCTTCCTTATCCATTTTACCCTCATAACTTTCGGTCCAATTTGCTTAAAGAACAAAAACACACCAATCGAATATAAGATACACGAAACATTATTATATCCTTTATATGTTCCATTTACATTTCCATCACGCATAGACAAAAAATAAGTTCCAAACATATGCAAAAATAATCCCAATATAGCTAATATATACAACACTATTCTATATAACTTTTTTGTTTCCTGTGTATGAAGCAGCCAACCTACTACCATATAAAGCAAATATGACATCGTCACATACAATCTCAGACTACCATTATCAGGAATCCAATATGTGAATCCAGCAAGAAAGGGAATTAAAACATTCAGTAAAAATCCAACCACACTAATATACACAAACACGGATTTACGTTTTTCTTCTTCTACCGCCGAAAACAATGGTATGGAAAGATAAACTATATATAGCGGTATGAAAAACCAAAAAATTCTTACTAACGAGACATTTATCAAACCATTGACTACATATTTTATAGTTACATCCTCCCACCGTAAGGTATTCATCCATATACCAAAACCAAAGCCAAACAAGCTTCAAAATATATATGGTATAATTGTTTTCTTCGTCCGTTTAATCAAAAAAGTCTTTGTGCCATAACGTTTTCTGTAATCCATCAAATTTGCACCCGATATCATAAAAAAACATGGAACCGCAAAATACATTACCGACTCAATTACATCCGCCAACTTCCAATATCTTTCTGTGCTAAAGGTCCAAAAGCAATTATTTACATGCATATACACCACTGCCAGCATGGATACTACATTCACCAACATAATATATTCACTTTTATGTGTTTTCTCCTGCATATAATATACCGCCTTTTCTGTCATCCCATCCTGTTCTTTTTTGTCTTACATTGCAAGTACAAAAAATGGATTAAACGTGATATCAAACAATCGTGGTTCTGTAATACTGAACTCAAGAACAATAAAATATCTGTAGTCATTTTCTTGACCTCTATTTCAAAATAATCCAATTGGGAAGTGTGTCATAAGACCCAATCTGTGCATGCAGGATTCCGGTCATGTAATTATATACCCCCCATGCACCATATCCCTCAGCTTCCGGACTCATCGTCCTTTCTCCGCAGTCCATAAACACATAGCTTGGAGATATAAGATTATATAAATCCCCACTCATTGTCCATTCTCCATTATTATTCGCCTGCACATAATCTGACTTAAGTTCGTCTGCGTGTCTTGCCTTCAGATATGGTTCCATCGGCTGGGTCATTTTAGAGAGAAACAGCATCTTTTGCTCTTTCCCCTGCACCTGAAAACACAAAGAACCGTTGTATTCTTGATATTCCCCAATCGCATCCGTTTCATCATCCCACGCATGCAATACCTTGAAACTAAGCCCTAATGCTTCAAATTGATCATCTTCTTTTACATAGCTTACATTCTTTTCTTTTTCCAATGTTTCCCGGAACATTTGCACAAAATCCGTATTCTGCCATTCTTTTGCATCCCGCAGGCAAGTTGCATACTGCTCGTCGTTGATATGCATCGTGTAAATCTGATCAATCTGAATTCCCTGCTTGTCCTGTAGAATTTCACAAAACGCATGCGCATTGCTATCAATCGGACTTGTCACAATCCATGCCGTCACATGATTACCGTGTGCACGGATGATAGCACGCAGCTTTTCTTCATGCCAGCTATATCCGCCATCAATGATAATCAGATTATTATCCTTATCCTCGATCGTATAACACATACTGAAACCGGCGTTCGGCCCATACTGTGTTACAATCCATCCACCCAGATCCCGTTGCTCGACATCCGCACAATAATACAGATTATATCCCGCTACATTTTTATAGATCTGGTATCCATATTGATTCAAAAGGTCTTCCGGCACCGTTTTATAATCTTCGAGCACAACAAAATCATAATTTTTCGCCATTGCCTGTGCAAAGATATAGTCATAATTTGGATTCTCAGAACGCATCTCATTCGCGATTCGAAGGCTCAGATCGTCAATGACATTGATATATCCTTCCACATTTCTGCCATACATTAATTCAATGTCTCCGCAATACTGACGTATCTCATAACTTAAATTAAGTGCTGCAATACATTTTGGCGTTTCATCCACCGCCAGCATCTCATCACATACCTGTTGTACTCTGGTATCCACCTTCTGTTGATTGGATGCCTTAGCCATCCCAGAATGTGTATATACATTTGTGCCTTTCCATACAACCGCTGCCAGCACGAGTACAAATGCAATCACCTTTACGGCAATATGCTTTCGTTTTCTCACAAACAAAACTGTAGCATACGCAATTGCAAGGGTATTTGGCAACAGCCACATCAAACGCCAATAAATGATTTTGGAATATACATATTTGTACAGAATTGGGTTCAATACCAAAAAAGCCAGCAACACACTTGGATACACTATTTTCCGTCTGCTTTCCTTCGTTGCAAAAAACAGGTATATATATGCGACGATTGCAAAAAGCAGATACCAGCGATTTCCATAATATTCATTTACCCAATATATAATCGGCTGCATCCAAGCTCTCATGTTTTCACCTATTGTTATCTCTAAAAACTGCTATCATATTTCTTATGAAATACCTTTGCCTTTAAAAAGGAAATTCCTTTTCGGAACCAGTTTATCTTCTCCATATAGATAAATGGCAGTTCCTTCACATCTTTTTGTGAAATCTGGCCTGATTGAATCTGATAATCCAGCCATACATTAAATATAATTTCACTTACCCGTCCATAAAAACGGCTCTGAAATGCTGACATCTCCGGTTGTTTCTCACCAACCCTTTTTTCCAACTCAAAAAGAATCGCAAACAACCATGCACAATACGAGTCAAACAATGCACGCTCCATCACCATCATATTAAACATATAGCCAGAAGTTTGTTTGATCACTTTATCATAAGAGTTCAGATAATCCGGACATTGTTCTCCAATGATTTCCCGCACGCAATCCAAATGTTCTGCATAATGTGTGTGTGCATAATGTGAATACAATGTCTCAATATAATATTTACGCTTCTTTGGCACTACTATGCGGTGCGTCTCAAAGATCTTCTCCATCTCTGGTTCAGTAACGATACACGCAAAAGGATCCTTACTTTTATTTTTCCCTTTAAAATAACGCCGGTAATGTACAAGTCCCAGATACTCTGCTGGTATATTTTTCCAAGCGTAATAAATACCTGTCAGTTCACAGTAATATGGATTTTTCGCTGATATATTGTCACCTTCATTATCCTTCTGATACCCCAGATCAAGAGGCGTTCCATCCGGATTTTTCTTTCCCTCTGCGCCAACATGCAATGGTACATACATAGTATCTTCCGGCATACGATAAGGTTTGTGTGCCGCTATTACAATCTTTATGTCTTTCTTACTCAATTTTCCTTCCTCCATACATATCCCGAAATCAATGTAGCAATGTTGAAATTCCAAGATATGCGATATTGACCAGACAAGCGCCCCACACCATTACCGCAGTGCGTAAGCTTTTCTTTGCAATTCCATATACGAACCCAAAGCATCCAATCATAACCGTTGAAAGTATATAGCTCATACTTGTAAGAAGCGCAACTGCAAACACCGTAAGCCATACCATACAGATTGCTCCTTTTTGTTCCGCATTATATACTGTCTTTTCTTTCCATCGTCTATCATCCGGAAGTAATCGATACAACCGCAAAAAAGCATACAGAAGTGCCGGTATTCCAACCGCTGCCATAGTTGCTTTCCCCTGCCATAACCGGATTATCGTAAAAGTTTCCGCATTATAGATTGAAAAATATCCATACATATACATCACTAGTAGAAGAATCACAAACAAAGCCCGGTATATATGTTTATCAAATAACTCACCTGCAATCAACCAGAAGATGCACATCATCACCGCCAGCAATACCGGTGGTAAAAATGTATGCATCATGCTTGCCGCCGAAATACCTGTTATCTTCGACAGATATGCTGCAAATACCGCCCACGGAGATATCACATCCTTGAACAAATCTCCGGTCCAGGATAATATCTCCTTTCCCGTGTTCACATCTGTAAGCAGCATTCGATTCGTACGAACTGTATCAACGGCATTGACAACAAACCGTGTATCATCCGCATTAGTGAGTTGTAATCGGTATGACTGTACAATCATATATATTCCAGCTGCAATCATAACAAGGATTCCTACCCATGCAGATGGATCCACCTTTGGAATTGTCATACTCCGATATGTTTTTTTCACAATCCCATAAGCAATAATCCCTACAAGGAATATAGAATACACAACAACATCCACAAGGAAGCTTACCTTCAACAGGATTAGCGGAACCGTGATAATCTGAAAAACTGCCCACATACTCAGATATCCCATAACGAAGCTTCGAGGAATCGTCCCCCGCATGCTCAATTTGTTACATACAGCATTACCAACAAATACAGGCGCAATCCACAAAAACAAAATATATAAAACTATATTTCCAACGGATGCCGTCATCTCCAACCTATACCGATCCCTTTCTCTTCAACACCGTAAATACGGTCTTTATCAGTATCTTAATATCCAAACTAATACTAAAATTCATAATATATTCGTTATCCAATCGAACAACTTCTTCAAAATCCGTAATCTCACTACGCCCGGATACCTGCCACATACCTGTAAGTCCCGGTTTCATAGCAAGACGGCTCTTATGGTGCTGATCATACTGATTATATTCATCCACTGTTGGAGGTCTTGTCCCAACTAAACTCATATCGCCCTTGAATATGTTGATAAACTGCGGAAACTCATCAATACTTGTCTTCCGCATAAACCTGCCGATTGGTGTTACACGCGGATCATCATCCATCTTGAACATCAAACCGGACATTTTATTCTGCGCCATAAGCTCTTTCTTCCGTTCTTCTGCATCCATATACATAGATCGGAATTTATAAATCTTAAACCGTCTTCCGTTCTTTCCAACACGTTCCTGTTTGAAAAAGATTGGACCCGGTGACTGTATAAAGATAATCGGCGCAAATATGACAAATAATATTGCCGTAATCGCCATCCCTATAATAGATGCTCCAATATCCATCAATCGTTTAATAACCTTTTGTTTGAATGACATGATATTAATACTTGTTGTAATTACCGTATAATGACTAATATTCTCTACAGCCGCATTCGGAGTTCCCGGAAGAATATTATTGATACTTACGTGTACTACAACACCCATCGCGAGAAATCGTTTGGTGATTTCTGCAACGCCTTCTCCATCATACTCCAAAAATATCTCATCAATAATATTGGATTTTACATATTCATACATTCCTCCAGCATCTGCAACAACATCAATACCATCGATTTTCTGACCGGTCATATCCTTATCCAGAATAACGATTCCATGGATCAGGTAATTTCGATATCCACTTTCTGCCAACCCTTTTACCAGGCTTTGCGCATGTGCATGATTCGTAACAATAAGCATCTGTCCTTTTCCGCGCTCTTTGTCCTCATTGGAATATAATACTTTCTTTCTCACAAGACGTACAATATACATGGTAATTGTGTCAATGACCACAAACAACGCAAACAATATTCGAGAATACACCGAAGATTGTTTCGCAAAGAACAATATAAACAAAATCACTGCAAACATCTCTGCATTATGAATGACTACTTTTTTCAATTCCTGTATGGCATTCCGCATTAAAATTCCAGAATACCCTTCCGAAATAAACATGATGGATAAATGGATTAAAATAACCATAATATTCATCATTGTATATTCCCCTGGTGTGGAATTCACAAGCCTTCCAAGCCTGATATAATATGCCAACCAGTAAGACACCTCTATACAGATAAGATCCAATATGATGAAATCCAAATGTTTACTTCTGCTCGTAAATTTATTTTGCATGTTGTATCATCCCTTTTAATTTTTCCCATCCTTTGACACTGGCTGCCTTTTCCTGCACAATCGCAGCATCTGCCTGAATGGTATAATCAAACTCTATCAAATAGGTGTGTTCCTTCATGTTTTTAATATAAATCTGTGGATCGCCCTGTTCCATCACATACGCACGTTTGTCAAACCGGTATCCATTTGTCCGATACTCTAATTCATAAGATGCATTTTCCGTATATCCAACTGCCTTCTGAATATATACAACACACGGAATCTCACCCGGATCAATCCTTAAATTCCGCAAAGCATCAGGCAGCTTTCTTTGCAGATGAAACTCACCTTTTTCATCCGGATAAATACGGATGATATCGCTTTCTGCTTCTGAATATCCTTTTCCCGTATCATAATACAGTTGCACCTGATTTGTTCCATTTTCATTTCCCTTAATTGCTTCTTCGAGATCCAGATTCATGACATACTGTCCCATTGTTCCATACAATGCATATAAATCGCTCTGATCTCTGTAGCAGTATTGCTGCAAAAAATGCAGCTCCATCTGCCGATATGCAGGTACATTCTCAGGTGTGACTCCAAGCATCCGATTCATCTCTGTTTCATCAATGCTCACACGGTTTGCATAATTCTCCAAATATACTTTACCCGCACGCCAAAGTAAAAAATCCACAGGAACCGGGAAGTCAAAGGTCCACTCATAATCAATCACTGTCCATGTATTCCCCTGTACCATAATGTTGGAAAATATTAAATCAATATCTACCCCTTTGGAAAAAGGTACAGATACCGGAAGTGTTATTTCCCCGAACGCCTTTTGATATTGTTCTATTTCGTCCTGACTTCTTTCTCCACATACTGACTGTTCACTCAAATATACTTGCCGGATTTCGGAAGCATACTGTTTTACTAACTCCGCAAATCCATCCTTGTCATCATTTGCCAGACATGCATCTAATGCAGCCTCTAGTGTATCTCCATCTATATATTCAAATTCGATATATGCATCTGTAAGGTTTGCCCGATTTGCACACAAACGGCTCCCTGCAAACTCTTTTTTCAACAATGCATATACCTCATTCATATGTTCAATATGCGGACGTGCCAATCTTGTATCTGCATATTTCCGCACAACTCGGCTTCCGTCCTCCCGACAAACAATATCGGTACGAATCGCGTAGTCCGGATGACGTTGATTTGAATATTTTGTATAAATTACCCGTTCCATCCTACACTCCTTTGGCTACAATCAAAAATGAGTTTGAGAACTCTGGAAACATTTCTGCTCTGATCAATTCCCCATACACTTTATTTTCATCAAATAAACGCACACGATTCCGATCGAAATTCCGATGATTTACATTCAGTTCATTCTCATGTGGCAGATATTCATCCGAAAAGATCTTTTCAGGCAGCTTATAATCCGGGTATGGATAATAAAAAGTATGCTCAGAAAAACCAGCCTGTTCCAACATATGGGCTAACTCGTTTTTAGAAAATGTCCGCACATAACTATCTTTTGCATACCCTTCAATTCCGCCAAAAAATGTTGCTATATGATCTTCCCGGCATCCTGCCCAATATTTCAATCCAAATTTATTTTCTATCGCAAGAATAAGTCGCCCATCTTTGGTTAAATGCTTCTTGATAATTTCTAAAAATTCTGCATATGGCTGTTCACTATTGATATAACTACATGCATATTCATATACACCAATCAACGTGATCACATCATATTTCTTCTCCAGATGTTGTTCCACTTCCTGAAAATTACCAACTTTAATTGTGATATTATCTGCTTCCTGATGCCGATACGCGTTAATCAGCGAACGTTTCATAGAAAGTTCCACTGCATCTACATTTTTTGCCATACGAGCAAGTACACCAGTAATTGCTCCACAACCTGCTCCTATCTCCAACACACTGTCTTCTTTTGTAATCGGCATGGATTGTACAATATTCTCCCTGACATTTGAAAAATGATACAAAATCGCCCAGGATTTTCGTTCTGCTATCACACGATTATACTCAGAAACCGGAACATTTTTTGCTATATCCAGCATTTCATCTTCAATTTCGCCGTCACTGTACAAATCCTTGCCAGGATAGTATGTGTCATCAATTGTTATGGAACCTATTTTCTGCATATATTCGTCCCTTCATAAGTCTGAACCGTAATCTTCGAGTTCATATCGTAATATCCAACCGTATTTTTATCTGACACGACTGTGATATTGCATACATCATATAAACGATGATATACCGTGAAATCCGTGCCATTATAACCAGTACAACCAAATGAAAGAAGATACTCGCCTCCTTGCAGATTCATATCCTGCTCAAAAGATATCTCCATAATGGGTCCAACCTCGAAATCAGTCTTTTCAAACATTGTATTTGTACCGGTAATTTCTGTTCCTTTGGCATCTTTGATGGATAACGCAAATATCGGATACTCAATTGGCGCATGCATCTGCACCTTCATGCGTACCGTAAAAGGTTTTCCCTTTTCAATCGTATTGGTAATATTTCCGCAGCTATCTACAATCGCATAATCAATAATCTCTGCTTTCTTATCGCCATATTCAATAGCATTTTCATTTTGTGAAAGCAAATCCTTCCAACATTTTGCTTCGTTTACTGATTTTGCTGCCTCCATACTTGGTGCCTTGGCAATATTTTCTGTTTCCTCATCCACATGTTCCAAATCCAACTGACCAACCAGTACCTTTTTATACATGTCAACCATTTCTTTTGGACGTCCCTCTGCCAGTTTTACGCCCTTATTCAACAGCACAACACGATCACAATATTTACTGATACTGCTGAGGTCATGACTTACGAACAATATTGTTTTCCCCTGTTCTTTAAATTCCTCAAACTTTTTATAACATTTTGTTTGAAAGAATACATCACCAACAGACAATGCCTCATCAACAATCAGAATTTCCGGATCTATATTGATTGCTACCGCAAAAGCCAACCGCACAAACATACCGGAAGAATATGTTTTAACCGGTTGGTGAATAAACTCTCCAATATCTGCAAATTCCAATATTGAATCCAGCTTTGCATCAATCTCCTTCTTGGTAAAGCCAATCATAGTTCCATTTAAATACACATTCTCAAGTCCTGTGTATTCCATATTAAATCCGGCTCCCAACTCAAGCAATGCAGAAATACGTCCATCGATCTCCACATTACCACTTGTCGGATTCAGAACTCCGGTAATAATCTTGAGAATCGTTGATTTGCCAGAACCATTTGTCCCAATAATTCCAACACATTCCCCTTTTTTAATATCAAAATTAAGATCATGCAATGCATAATGCTCGCGATGCAATACTTTTTTCGTTAAACCCAGGGACTCCCGGAATCGATCGGATGGTTTATCATATAATTTATATAATTTCGTTACATTCTGTACACGAATCGCCGTCTCGCTCATAATTTATCTCTCTTTTTCTTATAACACATCTGCAAAATGCACCTTCAGTCGATTAAACACATTCACACCTATAACAAAGAATAGCAATGTAATAATCCAAAAGGCAAGTGTCCATAACGGCTTCTCCCAAAACCAAATATGATCCAGCAACGCATTTCGAAATCCATCTACAATATAATACATCGGGTTTAATTTAAATACTTTTGCTAAAGTTGGATGGTTCACCAAAATATCCGATATATTCCACATAATTGGAGTCATCCACATTCCAATCTGTAATACAATATTTACAATCTGTGTCAGATCCCGAAAAAAAACAACCACCGCAGATGTAAAATACGCCAACCCTAACACAAGCAGAAAGTTACAAATCATATAATATATAATCTGCAACAAATAAACACTTGGGATATATCCATTGCACCAGCATAAAACAATCGTAAATGCCGTAAATATCACATGTACAAAGATTGCCGACAATACTTTCACCAGCGGTAATATATCGATATTAAATACAACTTTCTTTACCAGATAATTGTACTCGATCAATGCATTTGTTCCACCGTTCAACGCCTCCGAAAAAAAGAACCACGGAACAAGTCCTGCCATCAGCCACAGTACAAATGGGTGTCCACTCGGTCTACCCTGGCGCAATCCTACGGTAAACACAAACCAATACACAACAACTGTGACAATCGGCTGCACAAATGCCCAGATCACACCCAAATAAGAACCTGCAAACCGTGTCTTAAAATCATTCTTCGCCAGATTTCCGATCAATGTCCGATTTTGAACTAATTCGATCGGAAGATTTATAAATTGTCGAAACCGTGAAGTTGTTTTCTTTTCCATGCCTATTTTTTATACTCCTTAATACCACTCCACTTGGTATCCTTCTCTGAGAATGTCAGATCTTCTACCGTCATTCCTTCTGGCATCGGCCATTCTACGCCAATTTCCGGATCAGACCAGAGCAGTCCGCCCTCATCGTTTGGATGATAGAAATCTGTACATTTATAACAAAACTCTGCATGATCGGATAATACGATGAATCCATGCGCAAAGTTCTTTGGAATGAAAAACTGTTTCTTATTCTCTGCAGACAAACGAACGCCAAACCATTTACCAAATGTCTTTGATCCTTCCCGCAAATCCACTGCCACGTCAAATACCTCTCCACTTACAACACGCACAAGCTTATCCTGTGGATAATTGATCTGGAAATGCAATCCTCGAAGCACACCTTTCTTAGAGCTGGACTGGTTATCCTGTACAAATGTACAATCAATGCCTGCCGCTGCAAAATCATTATAATTGTAGGTCTCCATGAAATAGCCTCTATCATCGCCAAACACAGAAGGTGTGATTACTTTCAATCCCTCAATCTCTACACCATCTGCTTCACAAGTTTCTACTGTAATTTTTCCAAATTTCTGTTCCATGTCCTTTTCCTTTCATTCAATTATTCAAAATAAAAATATAAAACATGTATATAAAAAATACGCCTTCAAGCAATAATTTCATATTATTTTCATATTACATAATTATTGAAATTGTAGCATATAGCTAGCAAAACTGCAAGTTTTCCATGTGATTACTATAATATAAATTTGTTTGTAAAAAATACGCCATAACTATAAAAATCCTCCCAACATTGCATTGCAACACTGGGAGGATTTGATTTTTCGATTAAATATCTGCTTCCTTCAAATATCTGCTTACCGCATCTGTCCAGACTGGAAGTGGCTCGAAGCCATTTTCTACAAGCTTCTTCTTGTCCAGGCGGCTGTTGTATGGTCTTGCCGCCTTACTGAGGCCGTACTCTGCTGTGGTGACTGGCGTCACTTTCGTAGAAAGTCCATACTGGCGATAGATTTCCACGCAGAAATCATACCATGAGATATAGCCTGTCTTGGCTCCATTTGCGTCAGCACCCTCTGGAAGCTCTGCATTTGTGGCATGATAATAACCATATTTCTCAGTCTCGCACATATCTACGAGCAGACGCGCCAAATCGTAGGTATACGTCGGCGTGCCGATCTGATCACAGACCACGCGTACCTCGTCGTGCGTCTTGCCGACGTTAATCATCGTTTTAATGAAATTCTTGCCATTTAAACCAAATACCCACGCGATACGGACGATAAAATATTTCTCTAATATAGAAGAAACTGCGAATTCTCCGTCCAGCTTTGACTGTCCGTAGACATTGAGCGGCTTGTAATCTTTGCAATCCGGCTCCCAAGGCGTCGTGCCCTGTCCGTCAAATACATAATCCGTTGAGAGGTACAACATCTTGCAGTCCAGCGCCTTGCACACTTCTGCAATGTTTCTTGTGCCGTCCACATTTACCTTTTTTACGGTCTCCTGCTTGTCCTCATCTTCGGCTGCATCCACGGCTGTCCATGCTGCACAATGAATCACAGCGTCCGGTTTGATCTCCATGATCTGTTTCTTCACGGCTGCCTGATCAGTGATGTCCAGACTTACATATGGCATTGTCGTAACTGCAGACCCATCCTGCACGCCTGCATAGGTCTCTCCAAGATCGGAACCCACGCCTTCGTGTCCTCGTTTGCTCAGCTCATTCATCACATCATGACCAAGCTGTCCATTTACACCCGTTACAAAAAATTTCATTTTTGATATCCTTTCCATTCAAATCTTTTTATATTTTTTCAAAAAATTTGTCCCAATTTTGATTTTCTTTTTCCATTTTAACAACCATCTATGTGTGCGTCAAGCGATGAAAATCGTCATTTTTGACTTAATTTTATTAAGTTAAATTCAAAGTATGCTCTCCAGCGCGTCAATTATGCCAGACCCCTTGTTTTTTTGCTCACTTATGCTACGATGAGGTTGTCCGAGGCAAACACCCTTGGGCAGGAGGAGAGCTGGGGTTATTGATGTTCGAAAGCAATAACTTCAAATGTGTGTTTACATAGAAACCGGACGGAATGGGGAACCGTCCGGTTTTGTATTTATCTTTTATCTTCGCATTGCATCCCCCCTACATCTCGATTATAATATCCTTATATTACTTCGGAAGAAAGCGGGGAGCTACAATTATGAAGATCATCTTTTGCAAATGGGGAAGCATCTGCGAAAAAGGAATTGCAAATGCAATGCAGCGATTGGGCATTACGGTTATCACGATGGATCGCAAATTCGAAAGCGTCGACTACGACAAAGGCTATCTCGAAGCGCTGGCGGATCTGATTCAGAAAAATCCAGATGCGTCGTGTGTATTCTCTGTCAATTTCCAGCCAATCGTAGCGCGCTGCTGCAAAGTATTTAAGCTTCCTTATCTTTCATGGACGGTAGACTGCCCTAGCTTCCAGCTTTATTCAGAGACGATTGCCTACCCCACAAACCGAATCTTCGTCTTAGACCGTATGCAGTGGGAGAAATTCTCTCCAGCCAACCCGGACTGTATCTTCCATCTGCCGATGGGCGCGGATGTTGCAACATGGGATGCAGTGAAAGTAACTGCCGACGATCATCGCAGATACGACTGTGACATCTCTTTTGTGGGTTCTCTGTACTCTGAGAAAACGCGCTACAATTCCATCGAAAAAGATCTGCCGGATGCGATGCGCGGCTATGTTGACGGACTTATTAATGCCCAGTTAAATGTCTATGGATATAATCTATTAGAAGATTCCATTACGGATGAATGGGCGCAGGAATTCAAGAAATATGCCGATTGGGCACCGCTTGGCGAAGACTACGCGGAAGATGTGAAAGGCATCGTTGCCGACACCTACCTCGGATACAAATGCACCGAACAGGAACGCATCCGCACCTGCAATGCAATTGGCGCGCATTTTGAGGAATTACGGAAACAGGGAACTAACTATCAATTTGACCTGTGGACGCTGACCGATACCGCACCATTAAAACATGTCCGGTGTCGTGGCGGCGCTGATTCCAACAATATGATGCCGCAGATCATCAAATGCAGCAAAATCAACCTGAACATGACAAACCGCCCGATCAAAACCGGACTGCCTCTCCGTATCTTCGATCTCATGGCATGTGGCGGCTTCGTACTGTCGAATTATCAATCTGAAATCCCGGAAATTTTCGTCCCGGACGAGGATATCGTCCTCTATGACAGCATCCCGGATATGCTCGCCAAAATCGACTATTATCTGGAACATGATGATGAGCGGAAACAGATTGCAAAAAATGGATACGAGAAAGTGAAAGAATATCACAGTTACGATGTAAGAATTGTGACAATGTTGAAAGCAGCCGGGATTATTTAATCCCGGCTTGTAATCATTATGGATTCCCTAAAACGACTTAACACCTCCGACATCAAATCAGACATATCTCGCGATGATCTGACTCTCATATTCTGCATCGTGAATATCTTCCACCTGATCTCCCCCAGCAACCTCATTGTTGTACTTTGTCTTTACCTCAGTTTTTCTGCCTTTTCCAGCCAAGAACCATTCATATTCAATATCCACATGACCGATATCTAACGCCTGATATCCTTCAATTGCCAAATCATATGCCAGAACCGTTGCTGTTGGTCCAAGTGCAACCAGCACCAACTTATCCTTGCCTTGCTTTTTGGTTTCTGCAAGCAATTCCTCATATCGATCAAATGCATGTTCTGCCGGTCCCAAAATTCTTACAATGCTTTTCGCTCCAGCAAACAAATCATTTCCGACGCCAAGACGACTTTTCTCCCCTTCCACAATCACCAGGTTCCGCCCCTGCCATATCTTCTTCAACGCATCAAATCTCTGTTTCGGTGCGTCTGTATTATTATCATGATAACTGGCATACGGGCGCGTCACATATGCATCGTAATATGTCCGATCCATATCTAACAAATCATAATTCTGCTTGCGCACCTCTTCCGTCAGATACGCACGGATATTGTAACGGCACTCTGTATTATACTTAGATAAATCCCCATAAATATCTGGAATTCCTAATAAAATTTCTTCGTTCTCCATATGTAAAACTTCCATAAGCCGTCTGGCAAGCTCCGCATCCGCATGCTGAAACTTCTGCCGGTTTACACCGGCGATTACCGCAAACTCACCATCCCCGAACCGAGCCATAGACTTCCGCTCAGATATGATTTTATCAATTGCTTCCTGACCTGATCGTATCGTTGGCAACTGCAACTTATCCTGTGTGGCAAGCACTTCGTATTTCAGATTGTCCACAGACAGATTCATAGCATATTGATTCGTCGACAGCTGTGCAATCTGCTGCTTGCACGCATTCGTAAGATTCGAAAGCATCGTCTGTAATTCGCCGACCTTCCGTTCCAGTTCATCTATCTGCATTTTATCTGTCTGTGTTCTACACATGCGCTCTGTAACCTGTTCAGCAAACATTGGCACATCAACACCCGAGATACAAGAAATTCCATACAGATCTGCCATATCCATATATCTTACATTGTCCGTACTACGATTCGTAATATATCCATCTACCTGCCCAAACAAGCTCCTCTCATCTTCAGGATTGGCAACAAATAGATTCACATAGCAATCCACATCCTCATACTTTGAGAAGATATCATCTAATCTCTCTAGCTTTTCCTGCAGATCAGCATCTTCCCTGATATACAGCAAAAGTTCGTAATTCGTATCTGCATAACTATTTACAAATGCTTCAATCACATTTGAATATGTCGGATAATCCTGTTCAAAATCCGGTATATACAACAATCTCCGATCTGGTCCGGACTTTGTCTTCTCCATTGGAATAATATCCGCCATCGGAATCTGTTGAAGTTCCCGCTGTGCATCCGGCAGAAATGTCTCTATAAAGGTATCTATATCTCCATACAGCAATCCAGCCGCAGCACGTACCTTCTCTGCAGTCCAATTCCACCACCGGATCAGTTCCAGCGCTTCTATTTGTCTCTCTTCAAAACGATAGCCAATTACTTTTGCAGGATTCCCTGACACAATCGCATATGATGGCACATCCTTCACAACAACTGCTCCCGCTGCCACGACAGCGCCATTGCCAATCGTTACCCCGCTCATTATTGTAACATCATCACCGATCCAGCAGTCATTCATAATAACCACCTGACCTTTACGCCTGATTCTCTCTGGTCTGCGATATGGAGCCCCATTAATCCGCCCCTGACAGACACGTCTATAATCGTGATTCATATCCACAATTATCTTAACATCGCCCGCAATTGACGTATAACGTCCAACCTGCAGATTATATATCATGCCGGAATCAAAAACGACCTCTGCCCAGGCTTCTTCAATATAACTGTCTCTGCCAATCACCAGCACAGGGAAATTCTTCTGTTCACCCAGAACATCACTCATATATGCTATATCCGTCTGTACACTATTTTCAGGTATATTTAACTTTATGCGCATGATTTTCTCCTCACGTACCAGATTATACTAATATTCTATCTCTGTCGAAGCAAGCATCACAGGTTTCTCGCGTAACGTAAACTCATGTACATACGGAGATGGAGAACCATAATACGCATCACCGTTCATCGCCAGACGCTCTCGATAAGCCGCGAGATCTTCCTGCTTCTGCGGTTTCTCCAACGTACACCATGCCTTGTTTGTCTCTGCATAAGTACGAAGCATTTCTGTTAACCTCTTAACCCGCTGCAGATCAACCTCCCAGTCCGATAATCGTGGTGGATAGAAGCATATCTGCACCTGCAAATTCTCATGGTTATCTGCAAATATCTGTAGTCTGGATTCCACATGAGCAAGTGCGCGCTTTCCAAGATTGGCAAGCTCAGTTTCTCCGATGCAGTAAAGGATCGTCTTCTGGGATGTACCCTTTCCTGCTTCACTCTGGAATACAAACTCCGATACAGAGATTTTCCGCTCCCAGATTGCCCTGTATGCTTCTCCCGAGAATTCCACCAGACACTCCAGATACCGCTGCCGCATGTTCTCCGACTGCACATAGATCTGATCTGCATACATAAGTGCCGGTGCCGTCACATAATGCTTCATATTATATAGATCCGTTGTGTCCTCTGCTCCGAATTCCTTCACCTTATACGCCGGAACATAGATCAGATTCTTCGTATACTTCCGAAGATTTCCCGCATAGTATATCGGCGAAATCGTCAGGCATGGATTCTCACCATCATACGGATCCTGAATATATATCGTACCCGGTGCCAGAAGTGCCAGATTTACCTTCTGCCATGGCATGAACTGTATATTATCTGCGAATTCTCCGTACAGATTCTGTATATGATCTTGTATACGCATTGTGTTTGCATCTTCCGTGTTCTGCCCATACTCTGCATGTCCATAAACGTCTTTGAATACTGTCGGCACACAGACGATATATACATCCGTATCTGCCTTTTGCCGTTCCTCATCACATAGATGTTCATACGCATGCCATTCCCGCATCCCTGTACATATAAATAGCACAGAGCGGCGTGCAATGCAGAATTGCTGTATCTCCGCTTTCATCTTTGTATAGCTGCGAGCAAACGCCTCATACGAAGCACGAACTGTTGCATCTGCTTCCGGCACATCGACTGACTGCTGTCCTGCTTCCGGTGCGCCCGGTTCCTGTAAATGGGTATTCAACTGCTCATACGACGCATACAACGCATCACAGTATTCCTGTATCTTCGCAACCACTTTCTGCACGCATGGATTTGTTTCCCCACGTACCTCTTCGAGCAATGTGCCAAAGTCTACGACCAATTGCTGTAATTCCGGCAACACCGATAACACATCCTCATACTGCTGCTCCTGCATCTGTGCCGTACAGTTCTCCATCATCTCATCAAGTACCGATACATATTGTCCGGCAATGTCTGTAAGTGTCTGCTTCTCTACATCATTTTCCTGCTTACAGGATGACTTCTTATCCACTTCCTTGCACACACGACCTGCGTTGTCACACAATAAATTCTGTGATATACCATCGAATGCATTTGCATTCCTGCACACATGACCTGTGCTGTCATATAACATCTCTGGCTGGAACGTAAACTCCGGCAGAGAAAAATCCGCTACCGCCTGCAGGTTCTTGCGCTGCCCTTCAAAATACGGATAGTCGTGTCCACCCCAGACCTTCCGTATCGTCATATAATCCCCATAACGATAGCGAAGTGCCGTATCATAATCTGCAGGCACCGATATCGTAATCTCTTCAAACGGCAGCCGCACAAGCGTATCATAGCACTTCTTCGGCAATCCCCGATTTCCTTTGAGCACCCACGGAAAGATCTGTGCAACCGCGTCCGATTCATCTGCTGATACACGCGCCATCTGTAATTCCGCAAGTCGGTACAGGGAAATTCCAAGTTCCCATGCATTCTTTGACCTCGGCAGCTTCGTCTGGTATTTATTTTCAAGTTCCTGTAAAAACATTTCTCTTACAGAATCCTGCATGCGCCCCTCTATGATCTGATCTGCCACCGCCAGAATATGCTTGATCTCCTCGCAGCGCGCTTTCTCCTGTTCCTCGTCCCGGTACAGATAATCCATCACGAAGATATCAACCGTTGCGATATATGGGAAATTATGATACTTGCGCAAATGCTCTTCTTCAAAACAAATCTGATTACAGTTCACCACACGCGACAAAAAGAGCCAGTGATTCTCCTTCGTTGCATAATCGTGAATCGCAAACTCTCCCGGAAGCTCATCCTTCGCCACTTCCTTGAAACGCTCATAATCTTCGCGTAACATGCCGATATCCAGATCATCATCCCACGGCACAAATCCACCATGGCGCACGGCACCAATCAGCGTCCCCCACTCCGCGAAGTATCGAATATTATATTTTTTACAGATGCGGTCAATCTCTGCAAGAATCTGAAGCTCTGCCCCCCACGCCTGCTTGATTGCCGTCGGCACGTAAAATCCGTAACGCACCTCATCCTGATAAAATTCTGTGGTTAATTTCATTGCATCCATTTCCTGTAACTACCGAAAAAATCTCGCATCTGAGTATTTTTCTATAAAAAATATTCGCGAAACAGTTTTTATCTATAGAAAAAGTCGCTTTACTCGTTCACACCCATGATCTTCACATAGTCTTCCGTCTTGTCTCGCATGATTGTAAGCCCCTGCATCAGCTGCTCCATCGGAAGTCGGTGTGTAATCAACTTCTCCGGATGCACACGCCCTTCTGCAAGCGCACGCACCACATAATGCCAGTCATCATCCTCACTGCCGGTAAAGGACGAATTCCACGTACCGGATACGCGAAGCTCATTCCGCAAGATTTTCCAATACACCGCTTTCGGAAGCGTCATGTCTGAATATGGATTCCCCACAAATACAATACTGCCACCCGGTGCAGAAAGTTCTACCGCGTGCTGTACCGTCTCGTTTTTCCCGACACACTCAAAGAACAGATCTACTCCGACACCATCCGTCCGTTTCATAAGCCAGGCAGCGGCATCTTCCTTTCTCGAATCGCAGAAATTCTCCTCCGGAATTCCCAGTTCCCCGACATGGAGCTTCTGTGCATCTTTATTTCCGATCACATATAAATCCTTTACACCTGCATCCTTCAGGAACATCGTAAGAAGCAGTCCAATCGTTCCAAGTCCCCAGATAGCAACCCGGCTCTTCGAAATATCCCCCGCCAGCGCCATGCCTTTCCGCATCGCATGTACAGAAACCGCCATTGGCTCCAACATAGCAGCCTGCTCGTAAGTCACGCCCTCCGGCAACTCAAGCAGGTTCTTCTCCGGCACTGCCACATACTCCGCAAAACCGCCATCACACCGGGAGCCAAGATAATTATAATTCCGGCACATCTGGTACTGTTTCTTCTGACACGGTCCGCACGTCCCACACGGAATTAAAGGAAATATACCAACCGGTTTACCCTGCCATTTCGCATCCACATCCGTTCCACACGCACAGACCTGTCCGGAAAACTCGTGTCCGATAATAATCGGATGCACATGCGCCCCTGTCACAAAGGCACGGGGAATATCCGAACCACAGATACCCGCTGCCTTAACCGCAACCAATACTTCATCTGATTTTGGCTGTGGTTTCTCCGTCTCTTCATATGTCATATTGTTTGGGTTATGTAATATCCATGCTTTCATATGTGGGGTCCTCCTTTGTCTACACCAACATCACACGCCCGGTATGCAGAATCTTATAATCCTCCGCATGATGCATAAAATATAATGTCTCCAAATTCTCTCCTAAATAACCAATATAACGATCTGCTCGTTCCCAGCCCTTCGGATCCGACAGTTCTTCTGTCCGCTCCAAGATTGGGAACAGCCATGCACAATAATCACAGAGTACCGTCTCCTTCGCTAGAAGGATATTATAATTGTACATATAATTTCCCTTGAAAATTCGATGATAGGTCTCCATATATTCCGGATGCAGTTCTTCGAGTGCCTGCACCATCGCATCCCAGTCAGATGATTTCACATACCTCTCGTGATGTTCAAAGATATCCGGTTCACACATCGTCGGATATGGTAGCACCACATCCACATCATACGCGGCAAGGTGTGCCAGCTGTGCATCGTTGATATCCAACAGCCTGCGGTACTGGTATACGCCGGCATATGCATCTGAGGAAGGTGCATGTATCCCAATGACTTCGGATGTATGCGCAGTTTCCACATGTGCTCCAGCCAGCCGGTTCTTCCAGATCCAGTAAAGTGCCGTCAGCTCACAATAATTCACATTCCTTGCCGAGATATTCTCTCCGATATCATCCGTCAGTGCCGCGACTCTCTCATCCGTCAACGCAGCTCCAACCTGAATCGGCTGTACCCACGCAGGAACCGAGTAATCGGTCTGCACCTGCTTGTCCCGGTAAAACTTCGCCATATAGCAATTTGCTTCCGGCAAAGTCTTAGCAAATGTGCGCTCCTTCTCATCCTGTACGGTCACAGAAAGCATCGGTGCTACACCACCCGGCAATACCGGAAACTCGACCTGCTTCGCATAATACGCACCCATCAGCTCCGCTTCCAGCTGCCATGTCATACAGATATGATTGTGAAATCCCTGTTCGTCCAGAAACTCCACGATCTTCTGTTGAATATCCTGTGGAGTCGCAATCAGAATGCAGATTTCTTTGTCTGTCAGCTCCGCAAGCTCATAAACTTTCAGATTGTTCAATATTGATGGGTTTCCGCTTCGGGAAGTTACCACAAATCCCTCCAGATGAATTTCCGGGTGAACTGTCTGAATCGCATGGGAGGCGCCAAGAGCAAGGCTTTTTGCACCGAAGATTATTAACTTGTGGGGGAATTGTATTTCTAACATTTCTAATATTCTCCAATTAAAACATTTTTCTTAATGATTCTATCAAATGCCTATTTTCCTCTCTCGTACGCACTGCCACGCGGATATATTGTTTTCCATTCTTAATTTTAGGTGCTACATCCTTGATTAAAATATTATCTCGAAGTAACTCCGTTGCAACTCTTTGACTAGTATTTTCATGTATCTCACATAATACATAATTTGCTTCTGATGGAAAAACATCAATTTTTTCAAGTTGTTTCAAAGAATTAATCAATTCTTTCCTGGATATCCTTAATTGTTCTAATGATTTCGCATATTCGTTTTTATACTTTTCAAATATTTGCATAAAAAATTCTGCAAACGAATTTATATTCCAAATAGCAACATCTTTTTTTAATTTAGCAATCATCTTTTTATTACTACTTGCTAAAACGCCTAACCGAAGTCCAGGTATTCCATATGATTTAGATATACTTTTAACTACATATAAATTTTCATAAATCGATAAAATATTTTCCGTAATTAATGTGTTATTTATTTCATTTGCAAAATCCACAAAACTTTCATCTATGATGATATTTATACTTTTTGCTTTCGCCCAATTAATCAACATTAAAATATCAACATGAGGAATATAATTTCCACTTGGATTATCTGGATTTATTATAACCAAATGATTAATTTCCTTTTTATCAAAAAAATTGATTATATCATTAGCTGTATATCTAAAATCCTTAGAATCAATTGCAAATTCAACAATATTTCCTTTATATCTATGCCGGTATTCTTCAAATGTAGGTGTTATGATTCCTAATGTTCCATCCAAAGTTTCCATAAAATACTTTATTAGTTCTGCTGCACCATTTCCAATAACAATATGTTCTTGATTAATACCAAAATTTTTTGCTGCAAGTAACGAATTTACTTGCATGCCAGAAGGATACTGTAGTAATAGCAATTCAAAATTTGATTTTAACTCCCTTACCATTTTCTCTGTTGGGAAATATGGATTAACCAAATAACAAAAATCTAAAAGTGTCGGATACCTCCAGTAGCCACCATACCTAGATGTAATCAATTCATACTTTTTCTCCATCGATTCTTCAAATATGCTTGAAGCAATATCCAAATCCTGAATATCATCAATCTCATACCATTTCTGCCCGGTTAATCTTTTCGCTTTCATTTCACAATGTTCAAGCATCGCAATTAACTTGATAACCGATTCATAATATTCATTTACTCCCATTGCTTTAAAATAAGCTTCCAAAAAAGGCACATACACATCAGATGCAAAGGTCTTCCCAAACTTGTATATATTTACAGTCTTATAATAATTTTCTTTTTCTTCAAAGCGCAAATATTTCCCTGGTATAAATTCCACAATAGAATCTTCCGCATCAAGTTCTAAACATGTACCATCCATCCAACTAGCAAATTTATCAACCAAGGCTAGTGTACTGCGTGAATCATCTAAAAGCAAATCTATTGCAGCTTCTTCAAAAATAATATCGGATTCTAATAACAAAGTATCCTCTTTCTGTAAATATTTCTTAGCCAATAAAAGCGAATAAATATTATTGGTTTTATCAAAATCATCATTCTCTACAAATACAACCGGAGTCCTAACATCTAAGTTTTTGACAAATTCAATTAACCCCTGCTTCTTATAGCCCACCACTATCACAATTCTGGAAAGTTTCTTTTTATCTAAAATTTTTAATGTACGTTCAATCAACGGAACGCCATTTACCTTCACCATACATTTTGTATTGTTTTTAGTGAGCTCATGCAGCCTTTTTCCCATACCGGCTGCCAAAATAATTGCCTGCATTTTGTTTACCCCTCTTCAACATCTCCTACATCACTTGGAAACTCTTTCCAATTTGGATATTCATGTTGCATATAACGTTCTTCATCATTTGGAGCTAAAAAATATGCTCCTTCATATTCCACTTTCTTTAATGGAAAAATCGCCTTAGTTGGTATAAAATCTTCTATATTCCACAATCCTCTATAAATAAAACTATCAATACCTGGAAGGATTTTATTTGTTGGTTTCTGACTAACAATTCCCTTATTTTCTATTGTATCATAGCAATAATCAAACCAATCTTTCATACTTGGTGAATTTTTCTTCACTATAAAAGCATCGCTAACATAAGACGCATATTCTTGAATTGTTAAATCTTCTCTATAATAATCAAAAGCAAACAACTCCAGTTCAGTCACCACATCCTCATTGTCCATAGTGCAAATACGAATAAAATCCGGAAATACCAGAAGAAAATAATTTTTCCCAACCGCAGTTTTAACCTCTCCCCATGTATCATATGGACTAATATCCGATTTATTGATTCCATCTTCTAATGTTTTTACGCCTGGAATAAATACAGTTGAATATTTCTTGAAAAAATCCATTAATTTATATACATCCTCACGCATAATTCCAAAATCAATATCATCATCCCATGGAATAAATCCATTATGCCGCATCCTTCCAATCAGTGTACCGCTTGTAATCCAGCACAAAACAGGACAATGCTCATCAAGAAAGCTCAAAGCCTTTACCGCTCTGTTTTGAACTAACATTTGCTTTTCTCTCAATTTACCCGTTGCCGGGCTCATATGGTAAATACTTGCATGTCTTTTAAAATAATCCACACGCCTTTTTTCCTTATTTAATCTCGTATGCAGATATCGGATCATATATGTATTTCTTACTTCTTTACTCTTTAAACTGTCAAGGATTTCAAAATCTATATGTTCCTTTGTCTCAAATCCCGGGAGTTCCTTTGCCACTACATAATCGCAAACGCCATCCCTGTCAAGCTGTTCTGCCAATTGCTCAGCATTATGTCCATTTACCCCAAGTACAAGCAACACTTCCTCTGTTTGTACAAGATTTATAAGTTCCTGATAACTTATAATCTCATGTTCTTCGACCGATTGTCCAATTACATTTGGGTTATTGTCACAAAAAAAGTTTACAACATCCGCTCCCAAAAAATGTAACGTCCTTTTACCTACATTTCCACAACCAAATATAACCGTGTACATATATATCCTCCATTTATGTGCAGATACCAAATGCCTTCATAGTAGCATTACTCATAACAAGCTCTTCATCCATTACCTGAATCTTATCTTCTGATACCTTTTGTTTTAAATAATCATAAATTGCTTTTCGAGTTCGTGCAAATGAACAAGTAATTACAATATGTTCATACTGTAATGTCTCAATCATATCCGGAGCTTCGGCAGGAATACCCTGTCTGCGAAGTTCTTCCCAATTCCGATCAACCAAAGCTACAACTTCACAAAATCCTGCCCTCTGTATCCATGAATATAAACGCTGACCATATAACCCAGCTCCATACAAAATAATCCGACTTCCCTTTTTCACATGTGGATATGGGTACAAGTATGGTAGCTGTTCCATATTCTCATATAAGATATCTGCACGAGGAAGCATAAGGAACAACACATATTCTTTCCACTGTTCTCTCATGTCATAAATATCTGCATATTTCTTAAATAATCGATTACCCTCATGATATAATAATTGAAACCGTTCTCTTTCTTTTGCCGAATCACCCTGCTGATGCACCATTGAGGTTGGGGTTTGACGATAATGATAAAGACATTCATCTAATATATATATACTATTCGCCTTAAGTAAATACGGATATATACATAATGCATCATCCCCCATTGTGATTCTGATATCTACATCTGCATGCATTCTTTTTAAAAGTTCTTTCTTAAAAAGCTTATCCCAAAGTCCCGGAAAAATACCCCACTGAAAAAAAGATGTATTCACAATCATATTAGGATATATTTCTTCAATCATTTTATTTTTATCATAATAGCCAACTAAAAATCCATGATTTACGGAAATACTTGTGCTGCCTGTATCTTCTCGTCTTCCACACATTGATACATCTGCATCGTTTATCATCAACGATTTATATAATCGTTCTATCATATTTGATTCCAACCAATCATCTGCATCGGCAAATGCTATATATTCCCCTTCCGCATTTTCAATGCCAATATTTCTCGCATAAACAGCCCCATGATTTTCTTGATGAATAGTCAAAATTCTTGAATCGGCTTCTGCATATGTATCACATATTTTTGAAGATTTGTCCGTTGATCCGTCATCCACCAGTATGATCTGCAAATTTTTATAAGTTTGGGATACAATGCTGTCAAGGCATATAGGCAGAAACTTCTCTGCATTATAAACTGGAACAATTATCGAGATTCTATCCATATCCTATCCTCTTTTTTTCAATTGCATTTTATATTTATCCATTGTTTCCTGAATCACCTTCAAATATGAGTCCTTATATTTTTTGTCTGGTTCCAAATAATTACCTTCTCCCCATTCATTCCACGCATTAATAAACAAATATTCGTTATCTTCCTCCACCGTCTTCTGTATATTTTTCAAAAGATACTTTTTAAAATTGTTCGGATTTGCCCCTCTTGTTATAATCCCCTTTACCCCTCTTCTCGGAGAGTCGTCAAAGTTAATAAATACAGCTCTATATTGCCCCTTACTGTGTTTGCTTTCCAACATCTTTTTATTGATTTTATTGTATGAGATCGTCTTCATAGCAAATCGATTCAAAATACATTTTTTATTATCATGTGGCGTCAGCCATGTTACTTGTCTCAGCATTTCCGCTTTTGTTCTATTTGGCTCAAAATCTACGGATCCATTTACCCATATACTTTTATCCACGTGTTCCCTGTGCATATTCATCGAAATAATATAAACACCATCAAAACCATCTTTCTTTGCACGCATATTCCAATATCGAATCATTTCATTAAATTCTGGTATATTTTTTAATCGATATATTAATAATACTGGTCGGTTCTGATTTTTTATATATCTGTCATCCCTAAAATAATCTAAAAAATATAAATAATGCTTTTCCCATTCCTCTTCTCGTCCATAAGTCTGCGGTATCAGTATTTCTTTCTCTCCCCCAGCTCCATGCCACGTTTTCGTCCATGATTCATTTGCCCATGCCATACAGTAATTTATATGTACAGTTTTATCATTTAACAAATTATATATAGGTTTTTCTAATACCATCCTTCCTTCAAACCAATAATGATAAAAACAGAACCCATATATCCCTGCCTTTGTTGCTAATTGTGCCTGCCACCGAATTACTTCTTCATCTAATAAATTGTAATAATTATCATTAAATGGTTCTCTTGGCTGATAATGCCCCCAATATAATGGCTTACTTTTTTTTACGTTTGTCCATTCAGTAAACCCCTTTCCCCATGCATCATTATTCTCAGGGATTTCATGAAACTGAGGTAGATAAAAAGATATCAAATCCATAACTTATACACTCCACACAACTTCTTCCAACGACACAATTGGATAATTTACTTTTTTTTCTAGTTGATGCTTGATATTTTCATATGCATAAAAAGGTGTCACAACTATTACATCTGCTTTCGGCAATTCTTCCGATATATCATACACATCTCTAATTCGAGAAATCGTGCAACTTACATCTCTATCAACACCATAAATCACTCTAATAGGACTATCCTCTAAATCTTCCATCAGTCGATTTGCCAATTCAGCCATGCCATATATGGCGATATTTTTATACCCCTTCCATTCAAAGTACATAGAAACACTTTTTCCAAGGTTTTTTATTTCCAACCAATGATTTAATAAATAATAATTATCCAGCAATTTATCTTTTTCATCCAATAATATTTTATTTCTTTTTAGCTTTCCCGTCATAATTGCTCCCTAAATATCCACAACTCAGCTATTTTTCAAAAAGTCTGCTATATTAATCTTTTTTTCACATCCCGTAATATTGCATTCTTTAATATCAATACCCATAACTGTATTGATTAATAAATCAACTTTTTCCTTATTTTGATTAGGATGTATACATTCAAACCCCTTTACATAATAAACATTTCTATCTAAAAAAGTATAAACATTATATCCTTTCTCCCTCAATACTTTAGCCAACACTAGCCCTAATTCCCCCGCTCCATATATTCCTATTTTGGCATTACAATCTGTTAAATATCTTTCCAATTTTTCCCTTAAGCTCTGATCATTTAATAATATTCTGTATAGTTTATTATTACAATTTTCTTTATATATTTGTTGATTGAAATTTCTAATCAATCTCTCTTCATATCCTTTTATATATTCTTTAAGATTATACATTAAATAGATTTTTTCATAATCAACATTATTCAATCTACGCATGTTTAAGAAAATGAATTCTAATTTACTTAAACGATCCATTTCTGGATACAATTTCATAATATAAACTATTGTTAAAATTTGCTCACGCCACTTGCTATTAACCCCTATATTTTTTTTATAATCCGCAATCAATAAACATTCATCGACAAATCCAATCTCAAAGTTTCCTGCTACTCGCATCACAAATTCCCAGTCTTCAAGACTGTGTAATTCCTCACAGAACATACCTACTTTGTTCAAAACCTGCTTCTTTACCAAAATTGTTGGAGTCCCAATCTTATTAACGTTCCATAATGATTCAAATATATCCCCTTCTAAATCTTTTGTATCACAATCCAACGAAGGAATATATTTTTCAATCGCTGTTGTCACATAAGCATACCTACAATAAACTAATCCATATTCTCCTTGATCCATTTTTCTTATTTGCTTATCAAGCTTGTCTTCTTTCCACACATCATCTGCATCATTAAATGCAATCAAATCACATTTGGACTCTAAAACACCTTTATTTCTAGCAGCCGATACACCTCTATGGTTACATTGAATAACCCTTATTCTGGTGTCTTTTTCTTGATACCTCAAACATATTTCCACACTTTTATCCGTTGATCCATCATCAACAATTATTAACTCCCAATTATGATATGTTTGATTCCTAATACTTTCAATACTATCTGCAATTGTGTCTTCATTATTATACACCGGAATAATAACACTAACCTTTTTCATTTTCGTCTAATTCACTCCAATTTTATATCAAAAATGTATCACAGTATAATGTACCCATAACAGTGGACACACGAATTAGTGTAGTACCCGTTTTACGGACACCCACACAAGACGTGCCCCTGTTCTTAATCAACGTTCCCATGTGAACCCTTTTTCTTGGACACACCCTTCCAGATGTGATATTCTAATCACAGAAATGGAGGATTTTCATGAGCAGAAAACTATTCACAGAGGAGCAGCAACAATTACTTCGCCAAAACCCTTACATCTACAGTGTTACTGAGACAAGGATCACTCTCACCAAAGAGTTCAAGGAGCTCTTCATAACCGCATACAAAGCCGGTGAATCTCCAAGAAAGATTCTGGAAGATCATGGTTTTGACATCAGCATCATCGGCGAGCGGCGCATATGGAGCATTTCCCAGCATATCCGTACAGAATACAAAAAATACGGAGAATTCCATGAGGGTTATGGTCCACGGAGCGAAGCAGCCAGCCCTGATGCGCCCACAGATGCTGCCAAGCCGGTATCGGAGGCCGACGAGATCAAACAGCTCCGACACGAAGTAGATTACCTGAAACAGGAAATGGAATTTCTAAAAAAAATTTCCTCAATCAGAACTACAAGGAAGTAGGTGCACTGCTCATGAACGATTCTTCCTGTGTATTCGAAATCATCTACAACACCTTGCAGCAAAGCCATAACACCATGTCTGTCAAGACGCTCTGTAAAATGGCAGGTGTATCCCGCAGCGGTTATTACGCCTGGGTCAAAGCCGCCCCTGCAAGAGGACTTAAAGAACAGCAGGACCGTAATGACTTTGATCTGATACTCGCCGCCTACAAAATGCACGGCTATACAAAAGGTGCCAAGGGCATCTACATGGCCCTGCTTCATATGGATCCTCCTGTGATCATGAATCTCAAAAAGATCCGACGTCTGATGGACAAATTCAACCTGTCCTGCCCCTACAGGGGTGCGAACCCTTACAGGCGGATGGCTAAAGCCCTTAAGACAAGCAATGTCGCAGACAACCTGCTTCAGCGTGAATTTGAAGCATATGGTCCCAGAATCGTCCTGCTGACTGACATCACCTATCTGCCGTACAATGGCACCTTTGCTTATTTATCTACTATCCTGGATGCCTTTACCAAGCAGATACTATCGTATGTGCTCAGTTCATCACTGGAAGTGGATTTCGTTTTGGAAACCATCAACAAACTGGTGGAAAACCATGGAGTCTCCCTCCAAGCGGAAACGATCATTCAGATCAGGGCTGCCACTATACCAGCCACAAATTCATAAATATCCTTTATGATAAAAAACTCCGCCAATCCATGTCCCGCAGAGGAAACTGCTGGGATAACGCTCCGCAGGAAAGCTTCTTCGGTCATATGAAGGACCACATCATGCCAAAACTTGCGGAATGTACCGACTTTGCTGAGGTTCAGGTCATCATTGATGACTATATGGATTATTACAACAATCAGCGTTACCAGTGGCATCTTGCCAAGCTGTCGCCTAATGAATTCTACAAATTTGTTACTACCGGGGAGTATCCTCTGGATATCCCGAATGCCCCTGCCTCGCCAGCCATCCGGAAAGAACCAAAAGAGCTTGGCAATACGGCAGTTCATATAGATTATAAAAAATAAAGCTTAACAGAATATCATATCAATTCGGTTTGTCCAATTCTGTGGGCACATCAAATGTCATGTGTCCACTTATGTGGATAACCAAACAAAGGAATGTCCGAAATCAGGGATATCACTTTTGTGTAGGTGTCTAAAAAATAGGCACTACACTAATTCAAAATGTCCTTGACAAGGGGTACAGTTTACAGTTTACGCACTTTTTTATATATCTTCTTCCTCTAACTAACCTATTTCTCAATTCTCTATATTCATTCCCATACCATGTCACTTTAATCGTTTGTGTATTCTTCCACGTGACGTTAATATTTCTTGAGGTTTTCTTAGAACAGCTGTAATCTTTCTTTTAAAATTTTTATTATTCTCGCAAAGCCCGACACTCCCAAATAATCTGCTATATATACTCAACGTTGTATACCAGTATAATACTTATACTTTTTCCCCTCAACTATATACTATACAATATTGATCGACACCTTCAGATTGTAAAAGTTCAACCACTTCATATATTTTATCAGTACCAACGCCAATCATAATTTGATATTTTTCCTCCTCACTTATCATATCCTCAATTGATATAATCGGAATACCATTCTTTGTGTTTCCTATTTTTTCTACATCTTTATCTGCATAAAACATAATTAAGTCCTTATTTGGGGAATAAGCTAAATCTCCAACTTTCCCCGTTCCATAAACTATTATTTTCTTTTCCTTCTTAAATTTAATGTCATTACTAAAAAAGGAATATACTTCAAAAAGATTTCCCTTAAATCACATTCTCTATATCCAGCCTCTTGAAACTCATAATATAACATACATAATACATCCAGTGAGTCTTTCATCTTTTCAACAACCATTGGCTCGTCACCATGATTGTCCAAATAATTTACCATTTCTTCAATTGCTTGCGGTAAATAATAATTATCATCTGATGTCCATGTATAATACTCCCCTCTTGCAGAGTCAAATCCTATATTCAAAGAAGCAGGCAAATTTTTATTTATATCATTATGAATTAGTTTTATCCGCGCATCTAAATTTGCATATTCTTGTATTATTATGGGGGAAAATCCGTAGAAAAGCCATTTCCAATAATCAATTCCCAATCTTAAAATATCTGATTAATAACACTTTCAATAGATTCTCGAATATACTTTTGTCCATTATATGTTGGTAACACAATTGACACCTTCGGCATAATTATTTCTCCTTAAATACTTTCTGAATTATATCTACAATTCGTTTAGATGCATTTCCATCTCCATATGGGTTCATAGCATTACTCATACTAGCATAAGCATTAACATCACTAAGTAGTTTTTCTGTTTCTAACACAATAGCATCCTCATCCGTTCCTACTAGTTTTAAAGTACCCGCTTCAACCCCCTCAGGGCGTTCTGTTGTATCCCGCATAACCAGAACAGGTTTTCCTAATGCTGGTGCTTCTTCTTGAATCCCACCACTATCGGTAAGAATCAAATAACTTCTATCCATAAAATTATGGAAATCATATACGTCCAGAGGTTCTATCAGCTTTATTCGATCACAACCTTCAAACATTCGATTCGCAATATTTCTCACTTTTGGATTCTTATGTATAGGATAAATAACTTTTACGTCCTTATTGTTTCTCACTATCCTTTTTACTGCTTCAAATATATGTTCCATCGGTGTGCCAATGTTCTCACGCCTATGGGCAGTTAATAAAATTATCTTACTTCCTTTACACCAGTCAAGAACATCACTCTGATATTCTTCCGATACAGTTGTCTTTAACGCATCAATTACGGTATTCCCCGTTACGAATATCTTACTTTCATCTTTTCCTTCGTTCAATAATTGTTTTTTTGCCAGTTCTGTTGGAGCAAAATATATATCCGTAATCAGATCAATGGCCTGTCGATTAAATTCCTCTGGATACGGGGACTGCATATTATACGTTCTCAAACCAGCTTCCACATGTCCTATCGGAATGTGATGATAAAACGCAGATAGCGCAGCCGCAAAAGAACTTGAAGTATCTCCATGCACCAGTACTAAATCCGGTTGTTCTTTCTCAAAGACAGAATCCAAGCCATTCAATACATCCGATGTAATCATACTTAAGGTTTGATTCTGCTTCATAATCTGCAGATTATAATCCGCCTGAATATCAAACAAATCCATAACCTGTTGCAACATTTCTTTGTGTTGCCCTGTCAAGCAAACTCTACATTCAATCTCTAGTCTTTTCTTTAATTCTTTTATTACCGGACACATCTTAATTGCTTCTGGTCGTGTACCGAAAATAGTAATTATCTTCATAATTTTTTATACCTCATAAATAATATCTTCTAATGATATTACTTTTGCGTTGGTTTTTTTAGATAATTCTCCTTCTATCTCGTCAAAATACGCTACCGCTGTAACTACTATAACATCAACTATTGGTAAATCGTCATCTAATGATAGTATAGTTATTTTACTACTAACATTAACATTCTTATCAATACCATATGCTATCTCTAAGCCACTATTTTCTAATTCTTTTACCAGATGTTGCCCTAGTTCTGCCATTCCATATATTGCTATTTTTTTATATCTATAATTATTAAAATAATCAGCTAAATTGCCTTGTTTATCTTTTATTCTCATCCAACGCTCTGTAAGTCGATACATACACCTAAATTTTTCCGAGTCCTTTACTTTTTGCTCTATTATCTTATTTAATCTTATTCCTACATAAGATGCACCAAAAGCAATTCCAAGCAAAAACAATATTATACCAATACACAAATATTTCATAGCTAACTTGTCTCCTTAATTATATTATCTAAAAACAAACAAAACTTATGAGCTTGCGTTTCTCTTGAAAAATCTTTTATTTTTTCATTTCCTTTATACAACATATACTCATTTGTGATAAATTTTTCAATTTCGGTCATATCACATGTAGCAATTCCTTTGTTTGTTATATCCAAAACATCTCCTATTTCAGAGCTTTTATCCGTTATCGCTAGAATAGGTGGAATTTCATTAATAAGTTCAAAAATTTTTCCAGGTAATGTTGTCATTAAAGCCAAATCTTCTTTATGTATAGAACTAACAACCAGATTAATCCTTGCTTGTTTTTGTTCTTCTTTGATTGTTTCTTCATCTACAGCTTCTTTGATTATGACTTTATCATCTAATTGTAACGCTGTTACATATTTTCTCAATTCTACTGTTAATGGATCTGGACCAACAGAACGAATTATTAATTTTATGTCCAATTGTCTATCTTTTATCACATTCACAAGCAACTTCAGGCTCTCAACTCTATGTTCATACAGACTACCTGCATAATACAAATAATCCTTTTGATTTTGAATCCCGTCTCTAACATTTAAATTGTTCCATCCATTATAAATAGTTTCAACTTTTTTTCTTTTATATCGGTTACTTAAAATTCTACTAAATCCTCTTGTTACAGCAATAATTCCGCTTGCTCTTTTTATAAGCTTTTTTTCTAAATATAACTCTATTCGCCTATCAATTTTATTTCTATCCATACCTTCTTCATAATCGGAAATTAAATCTCTAATATCAACAATATATGGGACTTTCATTTTTTTTGCAATATACTTTGCAACCAACACATTGCTGATTGAAGGAAAAGTTCCTACAACGATATCTATATCTTGCAATTCATCAAAATTTATATCATTTTTCACCTTATAAAACCAGCCATATGAGTCTTCTTCTAATATTCGTGATCTTTTATGATTTTTTTTCATCCAATCAAATACCAGTGTCATAATAAAGTTTTTAATTGGATACTTTATTCCTACCATTCCAATGCGAATTACATTCTTTTCATCTATAAGTACCGGTAAATCCATTTTTGCATTTATGTATGTATCTGGTCTCGCAAAGCCTGTCAACACAATTGGTTCATATCCATTTTTGCAAAAATATTGACACATATATCCATATCTTTTAGATGCCATAATATTTAAAGGAGCAAAATAATATGACACAATCAAAACTCGTTTCACTATCTCTCATCCCCTATAAATGATATACAGTATCAAAATCAATAATATTTCTAGTGTCAAATATTACTTTATTTTTAATTTTTTGTTTGTTTTGAATAATTTCATCATGTCCAACCATAATTACTATTAATTCAATATTGTTTAAAAACATATCTAAATCAAAAAACTGATTATCCACAATTTTGTTTTTGACATATGGATCATAAACTTTTACTGAAGGACATAAATGTTTCTTCATACATTCCAGCAATTGAAGCGTGGGACTTTCTCTTACATCATCAACATTTTCCTTATATGTCAGACCATAAAATCCTACTTTATCTAAATTTGTAATATTGTTTTGTTCCATAATTTCATGTGTTCTTTCCAATACAAATTCGGGCATTGAGTCATTAATCTTTCTTGCTGCAAGTATAATATTTGCTAATCCAGGGTAATCTCCCACCAAAAACCATGGATCAACAGATATGCAATGTCCTCCTACCCCTGGTCCAGGAGATAATATATTAACACGAGGATGTTTGTTGGCAATTCGAATTATTTCATATATATCTAATCCTGCATTTCTACATATTTTTGTTAATTCATTAGCAAACGCAATATTTATATCTCTATATGTATTTTCCACGACTTTCGTCATTTCCGCTGTACGAATATCAGTTGTAACTATTTCACCTTTGCAAAATGACGCATATATTTCCTTTATATCCTGTGCAACCCAATCAAAATCTGCTCCAATTGTTCTTGAATTACTTCTCAATTCCGTGATTATTTTCCCTGGTATGATTCGTTCCGGAGCATGTGCCAAATAGACATTTCTTGTTCCTACTAATGGTCGAATGTATTTATCTATTGTATCTGGAGAAATGGTAGATTCTATCACAATAATACATCCATCATTACATACATTTAAAACACTTTTGACAGCTTCAACGACATATGATGCGTCAATTTTCTTATTCTCTTTGATATATGGCGTTGGAACTGCTACCACATATACGTCCGCCCTCATATATTCTGTAGTAAACTGAATTCCAGAATTTATAGCTTTTTCGTATAATTCCTGCATTCCATTCTCCGTAAATGAAACATCCCCTGAAATCAATTTGTCAACCACAATATCATCATAATCTGTTCCAATAACCTTATAATTACAAGACATGCTGAGTGCAGTTGGTAAACCAATGTAACCTAATCCTACTACATTTATTATTATATCTTTTCTTACCATAGCTTTTTATCCTTCCCTTACCGGCATCTACTAAACATTTATGTTTTTTAAATAAATTGCATCAAGAAAATATTTTACTGCCCAACTAATTTCTTCATCGGGAAAATAATTTATTTTTTCATTTTTTGAAAATAACTGTATTTTTCTATTTCCTAATTTTATTCTTGATCGGTAACCGCCATACCATCCTCCAGAATTATTTTGTAAGCTAATCGCATAATCCAAGGCTCTATTTCCCCTTTTTTTATCTCCTATTTTATACCATACAATCGCTAACTGAAAAAGTCCTGTAGAACATACCCATGTAACATTTTTTAATGCTGGAACTGAGCCATCCATTCTTTGCAACCGATTAATCTTTTTGATTGCTTTTTTTACAATTTCCACTTCTCCTAAATCCACAAGTGCTTCTAATATATATGCATAAAAATGAGACAAGTAATTAAAATCAAGAATGTCCTCTTTATATTGTCTTATATAATATTCTTTTACTTTTTCAACACAATCAAGATAATGTTCGTTTCTTAACAGAATCCCAGCTTCCTTCAGAGGAGGTAAGCAATATAAATGTATTAATTCCGAATTGAATCCATTATTATCCCAATTGGTTCCCTCTGTTGATGCCAATCGTCCATCTTCATGAATATTGGATATTAGCCAATTACATCCCCTTATCAGGCTATCTTTCGCCTCTGGTAATATGTCAACAATAGCAACCAATCCTCTTAGGACCTGTCCCGTATTAAATACTGACTCTCTCGTCTGTGATCCATCTAACCAAGCACCACTATCTTCTTGTATACTGCATAGGTATCGAGCATACGAGACAGCCTTTTCTGTCATATCCCATTGCAAAAGAGTAGGGATATAATAGCCTGTTACCTCTTGATATATAGTTCTCTGCTTTGAGGTAATTACAATCCCCGAATTTTTGATTGTGTTTCTCTCTATCCATTTTTTTGCTTTGGCAATTTCATTTTTATATGTATTATCTTTCAATTCACTCATATCCATTTTATATTCCTAATATGTTATTTTCTCTATAAAAAATACTTGTGCTATCACACCCCATAGGATTTCCCCACAACACGCCAGACAGTTCTAATTGTTTAAAGCCTCTTGACTTCAAATACTCGAACCCCTCTCTGTAATAATCTCTTTCCGTATCATCCCATACGATCACCCCAGAGTCATTTATTTTATTAATACAATTTTCAGCACATCGAACTCTATCTCTACCATCTATCAAAATTATATCGAAAGTCTTATCCTCGTTGTTTATCATGTCACAATATTTGCCACCATATTCCAATTCACAATATTTTATATCTACATTTGGGGGAATATTTTTTTTAATACTCTTATACCATTTAATATCATATTCTATTGATACAACTTCGTTCGCATACTTTGACCAAAAAAATGTGCTATTTCCTGCTCCCCATTCAAAAACCTTTAAGTCTTTTAAATTTTTTATTCTATCTCGCACAAAATAAACGGCCGCTTCGCACCACCAGGGATTTATATTCTCATTAATATCATAAAAGAATTCTCCTGACGAACTTCCCATCGCCCAACTAGTCAAAATTCCACTTTGATATAATGCACTTGTTTTTGTATTCATACTCCACGCCAGTTTCTTATTAATATCATCTAAATCCAATCTATCCTCAATAACATGTTTTACAAAAATATAGCTTAAATAATCTCTAACTCTACAATTATGCACTATATTTACACCCTGATTTACTTTCAAACGTCGAATATTGTCCATTGTAAGAAGGGGAACAAAATATCTATCACTATCTATTAATTCAATATATTTATCTTTTAATAATTCAATAGAAACAACATCTGGCAAAAAGCAGTTTTCCATGCTGTCCTCATAATAGAAATCATATTTTTCTTCTTTCATTTTATCTAAAATTTTTAAGCTTTCTTCTACATTGAGCAACACCTGATCCCCACCCACTCTGACTACATATCCTGATTGGGTAAGCACCGAGCCGAGAAATCTTTTAGTAACATCCGGCTCTGATGACAATACTAGATTTACATCGTTTCTTTTTCTAAAGAAATCAATTAGTTCTGTATTTTCTTCACAATCATAAATACAACAAAGAAGCGATGAACTGATCTGCTTAGATTTGTCAATAACATGTGCAATAACCTCTTTATCTTGAATTTTCTTTAATAAAAAAGAATTAAATCTAGAATCACATTGAATATATACTAATACATCCATCGTTTGTTTCCTCCGTAATATTTTTTAATTTAAATTCTTCTATACCGCATACAAAACCACCTCTGACAACGTAGGTTCATGTGCCCTTAAATACAATTTATAGTCTGGTCGTAATGCTTTTATATATTGCGGAATTGAAATCAAGTCTTCCTTTTTATGATATACGCATATAGCTAACTTAGGTTTATATTTCAATATGGTATTTTCAGCCCCCTTCAAAGCGTTTAACTCTTCTCCTTCTATATCCATTTTTATAAACGATACATCACCTTCGATTTCATGGTCAATTGTCGATATATCTATTCTGTTCTCTGCATTTTCCATAATGCAACTACAACTGTCCGAAATATTATAGCCCGCTTCACCAATTTTATCCGACACACCTTTTTGTATAATTTTTACATTAGAATATAAATAAGTATTATCTACTAATTTTTCATATACTGTTTTGTCTGGTTCAAAGGCATAATATTTTCTTACTTTCCCCACATGATATATATATGATATAAATGTATCACCCGTATAAGCTCCACAATCTAAAACCACCTCATTTTGTGAAAAGTTTAGTATATTAGGAAAATATTGATCTCTTACATCCTTTTGTGTCCATACATCAAGCATTGGATAATTTTTAACATTCATATGTCCATTAACATATCGTTCAAAAGTCTCTCTTGATAATTCATCATCAAGCCAAGCCTTTGTTTGTTCAAAAAGGCGCCTGTTTTGATTGTAGAACGCTTTAGTTAATCCTCTTTTCTGATAAATTTCATAATAATTATCAATGAAATAGCACTTATCGTTTCCAAATCCCATCCACTTATTTTCTAAAAACATTTTCCAGGAATAAAAAATATATATTTTCCCTATATTAGAGCTTTCTATCAACATTTTCACTACCTTGCCATACTTAAGCGGGGAAAATATAACCACAATATTATCATACAAGGTCTTCTCATCAAATTTCTCTATATTCATTCCATGAAAAGTATTTCCCTCAGACCAGTATTCCGTGCTCACTAATACCCCTTCAATATTATCTGTAAGTCCATACTCTTCTATATATGCATACGCTTCTTCAGCAAGCTTTCCTGTACCATATAGCCAAAATTTTTTTTCTCTTAAAACTGTTCTAAAAACCTCTGGTATTTCGATATTTTGTCCCATAGTGTTCCTTCCTATATATATTTTGTTATCATACTATAGATTTTGTCCACATCTTCAAAATTATCTGGATCAATGTCACTGCCAGACAAATGAATGTTATAGTGTGTTTCTATTATATCTATTATTTCAACGATATCTATAGAATCTATTTCTCCGCCTGATACCAATGCTTTACCGTTTGCAAAATCAATATTTGAATTTAGTTCTCTCAACAATGCAATTAATTCGTTCATCTTTCACCTCATATACTCTTTCTTTAAATATACTCTATCTATTTTTCCATTTGGATTTAGTGGAATCTGGTCTAGTTTAATAAGTTTATCTGGTCTCATATATTGTAATAAACTATTATCTATATATGATTTCAACTCTGTTTCTCCTATTTCTCCCTTATAAAGCAGAATTATTTTTTGATTTTCCGGATCATACAAGCAACACGCAGTTGATATTTTTTCGTGCGCATTTATGATTGTCTCAATTTCGCCTAATTCAATTCTATACCCCATTTTTTTAATTTGAAAATCTTTTCGTCCTACAAAATGAAGGATGTTGTTTTCGTCCCTGTATGCCAAATCCCCGGTTCTGTACATACGTTCGTACCAATTTTTATTTAATGGATTTCTGCCAAAAGAATTATTTGTTTTTTCATCATCATTATAATATCCGCTTGACAAGCAATCTCCAACGACACATATCTCGCCAACAACGTTTGGCTTTGTCTCTTCATCTTTTTCATCTAACAATATTATTTTGCAATTTTCGCATGCTTTTCCAAGCGGTATATTTTCATTCACATCAAAATCCTCATGAATATCATAATAGGTACACGCATATGTTGTTTCTGTTGGTCCATACATATTCACATACAATGCATCTGGAATAAATTTTTTCCATTCTTTTAAATATTTGCTTGGGAAAACTTCTCCGCAGAATATTATTCTCTTAACGCTATTTGGTACACACGTCTCAAACGCATGGCAATCAATCACTGTCCGTAGTGCGGATGGTACCCATATTAGTGTTGTAATTTTCTTTTCTTCTACATACGCTAAAACCTTTTTAGGAAACGAATAATACATTTTGGGTGGAAAATATGCTGTTGCGCCAGACACCGCAGGAATAAGAACATCAGGAATCGACGCATCAAAGTACAAGGGTGCCTGATTACATAAGCTATCAGAATATACAAACCCATATTTCTCACTAATCCATTCTGCAAAATCTACAGCCGCTTTATGAGATATGGCTACCCCTTTTGGCATTCCAGTAGATCCACTTGTAAACAAAACATACATTAAATCTAGGCTACATATCTCTTTTTTTACTTTTTCAATTGAATCGATATCTAAAAACCCACACAATAATTCATCAATTGTTATGCATATACAAGTATCCCCCCATTTTCTCTTTGCTTGCTCTACTAAATCGTCATCACATATTATCACTTGTGGATTTAATACATTGTAAATATGTGATACCCTTTCTATTGGCATTTCAACATCAATCGGGCAATACACGCCTCCTGCATACAATGTACCAAAAAAAGCTGCAATACATTTTATGCTTTTTCTCATATATATCATTATAGGTGTTTTTTCTTTTCCCATTTTGATAATATTACTACCTACCACTTTCGACAAATATGTAATCTGTTTAAACGTGTATTCATTTTTCAACTCTGAATATGCAACTTTTTGAGGATACTTCTTTTCAATATCCTCAAGATAATCCAATATTGTTATTTTCATCTTCACTATAACCTTTCTAAAATATTAAGTTTCTATCAATTTTAAAATCGAAAAGGTTTCTGCATTGATTTTTTTTAATATCATCTTCAATTACTGGATAACTCTCTCCTAAATGGACTATATAACTCCTGCATCCATAAAAAGATGTATCCTTTGCAATTTTTTTATTTAGTAATAAGTCTCCCATTCTATTAAATTTTTCGATTGAACCAACCTTATTACTTTTAGGAAAGAATTTATACTCTTTTAAAATCTGATTTCCATTTTCTTCGCGAACATTAATGGAGAATACTTTTTCATACCGATATGGAACATGACACATTACTTCAACGTAATGAATGAATGTCATCGCATGCACAAAATCCGTTCCTAGCATTATCTGTGTCACATTTTTCTGTTTACAATATTCAAAAGGCGAGTCTTTACCAAAATTACTATAGTTCTCCATGTTGCACAGATATTCCTTGTCTTTTCCCCATACCATAAAAGAATGCATAGGATGCTTTGTTCTAGTAAAATCTAATCTCTTCATTGCTAAATTACCTAATGCCCCTGTTGATCCTTTAGTTTTTTTCACATCATATAACACAGATGCTGTCTCTTATACACATCTCCGAGCCCACGAGACGTAGAGGAATCT
>ERZ1026944.103-NODE-103-length-46645-cov-8.605302_pt1 | contig 46645 bp, 46 predicted proteins | sample MGYA00519569_ERZ1026944 | MGnify/ENA primary metagenome ERZ1026944 (study PRJEB26926, sample SAMN06164618) | human gut metagenome | biome: ENVO:00009003; feature: ENVO:2100002; material: ENVO:00002003 | host: Homo sapiens | place: USA | collected 2012 ... | reverse complement strand
AGATTCCTCTACGTCTCGTGGGCTCGGAGATGTGTATAAGAGACAGGTGTCTGTGTTTTCTCGGTGGTGTTCTTTTCCTCTGCAAAAAAACGTTCTACATTTTTCTGTGCCCGAACTAGTTTCTGCATCTCGTTCCGCGCCTTGCGGTAGTCCGGGTATCGTCCTCATACTGGTCAACCTCCCTACCAAAAACAGTCCTCCCGGCCGTCATGGTCAGGAGGGCTGTTTTAGTCGATAAGCTTTACAATTCCAGCCGCATGGAGATCAGTTCCTGATATCCAGCGTTCCGAGAACGAAAACCTTTTGGGTTTCTGCCATATTCCACAAATCCTGCCGTCTGGTACATGGAGATTGCTCTTGCGTTCTCCGCCACTACCTCCAGCTCCAACTGAGCGTATCCGGCGGTTTTAGCGCAATGGATACAGGCTTCCATCAAGGCTCGCCCGATCCCCAGACCCCAATACTCTTTTAGGATACCGATGCCAAATTCCGCGCGATGCGCCACTTTATACTGCGCTCCGATTGCATCAATTCCAGCAGTTCCTGCCACTTTACCGTCCACAAAGGCGATCAGTTCGATCTCATTCGGACTGGTTGCTTTTTTCTCCAAGTAGCGGCTTTCCTGTTCCGCATCAAAGTGATTTTCATCGGGATAACTCAGCAGATAATCTGTTTCTGCGTGTGTCAGATCAAAGTTTTCAAGCACAGCGCTTCCATCGGATGCCACGCCGTTTCGGATGTGGACGATCAGTCCTTTTGGTGTGATAACCGTTTGATCGTATTGCATTTTTCCTCCTGAATCTCTCAATCCGCTGCGCCTGCTAATTTCAAAAATTTCTTGTCCGACTGGATGCCCTGTGTCACGAATTTCCCATCCCGGAACAGTGCATAGGTGGTGACGGGTGCAGGCACATTCTGTGCCGTCTCTTTCTCTGTGACGTGGATGGCTTTGAACGGAATCCCATGTTCCTTTGCGGCCTCCTGCACCTTTGGCACCCAATAATAGGTGTAAGGGCACTGGTCGGTATAGTAGAGGACAAAGCCGTTTTCCTCCACCTTGGGATGCTTGGCGCAGGCCTTGAATTTTGGCGATTGGGCACTCTCTGCAAGGGGCAGGTACATGAGGTTGATGCCGCAATCGGAGGTGTCCGAAACCTTGAAGCCCTTATGGGTCAAAAACTTTGGGTCAGCGAGAAACTCCCGTTTGCGCCCCTCTGCACACAGGATGCAAACGCCGTTTTTGCCCTGCGCCTTGGCATCCCGAAGGCATTCTTCCAGCAGTTCGCTGGAATAGCCGTGCCCTTTCAGGGAACCGGAGACCCACAGACAGTTGATATAAAGCCAGCCTGCCGCTTCAATGGGCACCCATGCGTTTTCCGCCGGGATGTACTCGATAAAGCATTTGCCGCGCTCCGCACTGCGGTAAAAGACAAGCCCCTCCTCAAAGCGCTGCTTGAGCCATTCCTTCTTGGCAAGGCTCTGTTGACCGGACATGGCACAACAGATGTGTTCCTTGTCGATGTTTTCTTTTGTGATTCGGATATACTCCATCTTGTAGTTCCTCCTGCGGCTTACCGCATCCGTCCATCGCCGCCCATCAAGGCGGTCATTTCCTCAATATAGTCCAGCGGGAACGGCGGAGAGCACAGCGGCTTCATGGCAATGCTCATGAGCTTCATGGGGTTGTCGTCTGCCGCCACACGGTTGGAACTGAGCTTTCCGCAGCGTTTGCAGCGGTGGATGATGGCCCACTCGCCGCCCTTGCGTACCCAGACAGCTACCGGCTCCATGATGCCGCCGCAGTCGGAGGCGCGGTCACCGGGTTCTTCGTCCACATGAAGGCTGGACAGGCAGTTGGGGCAATGGTTGCGGTGGTCGCTGCCGGCATTTTGCGGGGTGCAGACCCGTCCGCAGACTTTGCAGGTAAAGGTGTCGTTGCAGGCGTGGGTCTTATAGTAACCTTTTTCAAAGGTCTTGCGTTTATTTTCACGATTCATGGTAATATCCTCCTGAAGAATTGTGTCTGTTCGTCTTCGGGAGGCGTGGCTTGTAGTATTTGCCAGACCTCCCGGTCAGCCCACAAGTCCCAGTGCAAATGTTGTATGCTTCAAAAAGTTCTCCTTTGATTTTAGCATTTATGGCGTTTTTCTACTTCAACATAAAATTCAAATTCAAAAATTCCTTTATTTTTCACCTCCCTCGATGTTAAAGGTGCGGAAGAACAGCTTTACATGGGCGTCCAGCTTTGCAGAGGTTTTGGCCTCCGGGCGCAAATGCTGCGGGTGCATTCTTTTTTATTCACCTGACCGGCGTTTCATTTACAAAATTTTGCGCAGTTCCTGCACAAGGTCGTCGATCACGATGGGCTTGGACAAAAAGCCGTTCATGCCGCTTTCCAAGGCGTTGCGGCGGTCCTCGTCAAAGGCGTTGGCGGTCATGGCAAGGATCGGCAGCTTTGCCCGCGCAGGGTCGTCCAGTGCGCGGATCTTCCGGGTGGCGGTATAGCCGTCCATGATCGGCATCTGCACATCCATCAGTACCAGATCATAGCTGCCCGGCGCGGCAGTGCTTACCTTTTCCACCGCCACAGCGCCGTTTTCAGCCGAATCGACAAGGAAGCCGTACTCCCGCAGGATCTCCTGCGCGATCTCGCGGTTCAGCTCGTTGTCCTCCACCAGCAGGATGTGCTTGCCCTTGAAGTCGGCGTTCTTATCCGGCAAAAGCCCCTGCACCGCATCCGTCTGTTTCTGGCCAAGGGCGCTCATCAGGGTCTCGCGCAGGTCGAACATGAACATGGGCTTGGAGCAGAAGGCGGTCACGCCGGCTGCTTTTGCTTCCACTTCAATATCCGACCAGTCGTAGGCGGTCAAGATGATAATAGGCGTATCATCGTGCAGGCTGCGGATCTGGCGGGTGACCTCGATGCCGTTCATATCCGGCAGACGCCAGTCGATGATATAGGCGTGGTAGACATCACTCATCTCAAGGGCCTGCCGCGCACGCAGCACCGCTTCCTTGCCGGAAAGGGTCCACTCGGCGCGCATACCCACCTTGACCAGCATCTTTGTCACGCTGTCGCAGGTGTTGAAGTCGTCGTCCACCACCAGTGCCTTCAAGCCTTCCAGCTCGGTGATTTTTTCCACCGGGCGCTGCTCGGTCTGTGCGCGCATGGGCACGCAGACGGTAAACTCGGTGCCCTTGCCCTGCGCTGTCTGCACCTCGATGGTGCCACCCATCATATCCACGATGTTTTTGGTAATTGCCATACCAAGGCCGGTGCCCTGAATTCTGCTTACCGTGGAGGTGCGCTCCTGCTCGAAGGGTTCAAAGATCTTTTGGGCAAACTCCTGGCTCATGCCGATGCCGTTATCCTTGATGCGGAACTCGTACTGTCCGCAGCCGCGCACTTTACCGGCAAGCTGCCGCACCCGCACCGAGACCGTGCCGCCCGCCGGGGTAAACTTGATGGCGTTGGACAGCAGGTTCAGCAAAATCTGGTTCAGCCGGGTCTTGTCGCAGTAGACGTCCTCATCGGTCACGTCCATGACGTCCATGTAAAGCTCCAGCTGTTTTGCATAAATCTGCCCGCTGACGATGGTTTTTAAATCGTGCAGCACATCCGAAAGGTTGACTTCCACCTCTTCCAGATGGATCTTTCCGCTTTCGATGCGGCTCATATCCAGCACATCGTTGATGAGGGAGAGCAGATGGTTGCTGGATGCAAGGGTCTTGCCAAGATAATCCTTCACCCGCTCGGTATCGTTGATATTGCTGAGCGCCAGCGTAGTAAAGCCGATGATGGCGTTCATGGGGGTGCGGATATCGTGGGACATATTGGAAAGGAAGGTGCTCTTGGCTCGGTTGGCGGTCTCTGCTTTTTCCACGGCGACCTGCAATTTTGCATTCAGTTCCTGCGTATCGCTTGCGGCTTTCCTTGCAGCAGCTTCGGCTTTACGCGCCTTCTGGAGCAGCATCAAAATCGTGAGCAGAACAACTGCAACAGCAATGCTGCTGATCAACATAACCTTAAAGAAGTTATCCTTTATAAAATCGCTCAGGGTAACCTTCCGCGCGGAGCTCTTATACATCGCAAGCGCGCCGGCAAGCATATTAACAGGCATTGCCTTGATCGTTTTGTTCAGGATGGACAACAGGCTGCGGTTTCCGCTATTGACCGCAAAGCAGGATCTTACAGGGTTTACCAGCGGAACGCTGTAAAAGCTGTATTTCTTGCTGTATTTATTCTCACTGCTGATCCCGGTAACAAAGCAATCTGCCTGTCCGTCTTTGACCAGCCTTGCCGCATCCTCCTGTGTATCGCAGTCCACGATCTCCCACTGCGGGTAATAAAACGCAAGGTACTTTTTCAGGGAGAGTTTGTTTTGGGGAACGGCAATGCGGTTTACATTGTTTTCGTTAAAGTGCTGTTTGTTCGTGACCGCCATCAGGTTGGAGGTCCACGTTGTGTTGGTACAGGCAAAGTGATACTCTTCCGCCAGATTGGGGTTCTGGTCGCAATGGAAGATCATGTCGATCTCGCCCGATTTCAGCGCATCCAGTTCTGCTTCCTTGCTGTCATAGCCGACCAGCTGGAATTCCAGTTCCTGATTGCCCAGACAATCTGCTGCAAACTGAATATAGTCCGTGATTACCCCGGTAAACTCCCCGGTGGCAGGGTCAAAGGTGCTGACGCCGCTGTCGCTCGCCAGAAAGCCCATCCTGATCGCACCGTGCTTTCTGAGCCACGCCTTTTCCTCCCCTGTAAGGATGGGCGTATAATCCATTGAGAAATATCTTTTGTACAGATCCGCCGTATAAAAAGGCACAGCTTCGTCCAACGCGCGCATCGCATCGTCAAGTTCTTCCTTGATATCAGGCCGGTTTTTGTTGATCGCATAGTAGATGCCGGATTCTCCCACACGGGTTATGGTCGAGATGCCACGCTCTGCCCAGAAGGATTCTTCCAGCGAAACAAAGCAGTCGATCTCGTGGTTTGCCAGCTTTTGCTTCACATCCTCGTTGTTGGAGATGTTGACGTGTTCCGTTTTCAGGCCGTATTTTTCTTCCCACTCGGCCAGCATCACTTCCGGCTCTGTTCCCATCAGAACGCCGATCTTTTTGCCGTTCAGCGTCTTGAAGTCGGAGGCGGAGATGTCTGCGCGCGAGAGATCGGCGTAGAGGTAATATTTTTCCACTCCCATCGGCTCGTCTGAAAACAGCATCTCCTGAGTGCGGTCCTCCGTATAAGAGATACCGCCAATAATGTCGATCTCGCCGTTTTTGAGCTTTTCGAAGCAGTCTGACCAGTCGCAGGTCACATACTCGAACTGCCAGCCTGTATAGCCGGACAAGGTCTCCAGCAATTCGTAGCCGTAGCCCTTTCTTGCGCCCTTCTCGTTGACATAGTTGAAGGTGTCCTCAAACGAGCCGACACGAACAACCTTTGCAGAGGCGGTTTCCGCGGCAGCTTTCACAGGGAGCACGGCTGACAGTAGCAACAGTAGGCTCAGCATCACACAGGCGCTTTTCCGTGTCAAGGTCTGCATGGTTTCGCTCATTCCAGAGTTTTTCATTTTATCCAATCTTTCTCCACCCCAGACGGTCTCATTCCGGCTTTATTTTCACTTCACCGATTTCAGGAAGGTGCTTGCAATATCATTCTCGTTCTGCTGTCAGCAGCTTTTTTGAATATCTATCCTATTATGTAGCATAATTGTAACATTATAACAGAAGCGTTTCAAGATTTTTTCTTGTAAAGAGCACCTATTTTCTATGGAACGCTTTTATCCCTTACCGGCAAAAAGCCGTTCCCGCAAAAATACTGCGATGACGATAAAAAAGCGAGCAGCCTTTTTCAGGTCGCCCGCTTATGGAATCTATGGTATTTTACCGCAAGGCAAGAAATGCGTGAAGCATTAAAAGGCGGTATAGGTCTGTCCTGTGCTTTTAATCCAGAATTTTTCCGTCAATGGAGATGGTGACCACCTGCCACGGAATGAACTTTCCGCTGGTCTGAAGCGCCTTTTTCGCCGCCATCTCCAAGCCGCCGCAGCAGGGCACCTCCATGCGGAGGATGGTCACGCTCTGGATATCGTTGCTGCGCAGGATCTCGGTCAGCTTTTCGCTGTAATCCACAGCATCCAGCTTCGGGCAGCCGATAAGGGTCACCTTGCCGCGCATAAACTCCTGATGGAAATTGGCGTAGGCATAGGCCGTGCAGTCCGCTGCAATCAGGAGCTTTGCACCCTCAAAGTAAGGCGCATGGATGGGTGCCAGCTTGATCTGCACCGGCCAGTTGCGCAGGCGGGAGACCGGCTGCACAGGGGCGGCAACTGCACTTTCGGCAGCCTCCGGCTGTTCCAGCATCCGCATCCGGGAGCCGGGGCAGCCGCCCTCGTGGAGGTGCTTCATCTTCTCCTGCAATTCCTTTTTCTTTTTGTTCTCCTGCACCGCTGCCTCGTCGTAGGCAGGGGCTTCCCGCTCCTCAAAGGTGATGGCTCCGGTGGGGCAGCCCGGCAGGCAGTCGCCAAAGCCATCGCAGAAATTTTCCCGCACCAGCTTTGCTTTGCCGTTGATAATATCAATGGCTCCCTCATGGCAGGCGGTTGCGCACAAACCGCAGCCGTTGCATTTTTCTTCGTCAATATGGATGATCTTCCGAATCATATCTATACTCTCCTGTTGTGGGTGTTTTTTGCATTTGCAGGTTTATTATAGTATACTAAAGCCATCTTGTATGTTTGAATTCCAACAAGGAGAGCATTTATGCAAAAATATCTGCCTGTTCTGCGGAGCTGCCCCTTCTTTACCGGGCTTTGCGATGATGAGATTTTGTCCATCCTGCACTGTGTCAGTGCAGCGAAAATCACCCGGCCCCGGGGCTCCTACATTTTCCGTGCCGGAGATTCCACGGAGGTCATGGGGCTCATGTTGTCCGGCTCCACCCTTGTGATACAGGAGGATCTTTGGGGACACCGCAATATCCTGTCCAAGTGCAATACCGGAGACTTTTTCGGGGAGCCTTACGCCGCCACCCCCGGTGCCATCCTGAACATTAGCGTGGTGGCAGAGGAGGATTGCGAGATCCTGCTGCTGAACGTCAAGCGGCTGCTCACCGCCTGCCCCACCGCCTGCGACCATCACCAGAAACTCATCCGCAATCTGGTCAGCGTTCTGGCAAACAAAATACTGCTTTTTAACGATAAAATCACCCATGTCAGCAAGCGAACCACCCGGGAAAAGCTGCTGTCCTACCTGTCCGCCGAATCCATCCGGCAGTCCTCCCTTTCCTTTGACATCCCCTTTGACCGTCAGCAGCTGGCGGATTTTCTCTGCGTGGAGCGTGCCGCCATGTCGGTGGAGCTTTCCAAGCTGCAAAAAGAAGGGCTGCTGGTCACCAAACGGAACCACTTTGAGCTGTTGACCCGCTGACCGCTTGGTACACTGTCTGCAAGCACCGGCTTCTTTGCGAAAACCGGTGCTTTTTTGCAGTTGCACTTTTCCCGGGAGATTATTATACTTATCTTATAAAAAAGACCGGGTGCTGCAAGGGCAGGAGGGAAAGCGTATGGCATGGAACAAAACCACGCAGGACGGTATTTCCCTGCGCAGCAGGGTCACGGTATGGCTTGCCGCGATTTTGCTGGTCACAATGCTTTCCACCGGCATTGCTACCATGGCAGGTCAATGGACGGTGCACTCCTTTGATACGCTGCTGGCCGACAACGCCGTCTGCTACACGGTGCAGAACGCTCTCAAGGACGAAGCACAGGCCTTTGCGCGCTATGTGCGCCAGCCTACTTCTGAAACCGAACAAGCCTATACCGCCGCCTGCACCGCTTCCGAGCAAAGCCTTGCGGCCCTGCCCTTCGATTACGCCCGTATCGGCGAAGAACGCTATGCCCGCACATGGAACCTTTTGCAGGGGTACGCGGGTTACCGGCAGGAGCGGGATGCCTTTTTGCAGCTTTCGCCCTCGGCAGATACCTATATTGAACAGATGTACCATGTGATGGCTTTGCAAGACTACCTTGCCGAGTATGCGCTGCGTCTGACACAGGCCACGCTGGAACAGGAAAACACCCTTTACAGCAGCACGGCAACCCGCCTCCGGCATCTGCCGTGGCTGTATCTGGGGCTGTTCCTGACGGCGGCCGTGCTGATGCTGCTGCTCATCCGGGTGCTGAGCCGTGCGGTGGTGCGTCCGCTGCTGCGGCTGGCGCAGGCTTCTCACAGCATTGCCGAGGGAGATTTTTCCAGCCCGGATCTTCCGGTAAAAAGCAGCGACGAGGTGGGGCGGCTGACGGCCACCTTCAACCAGATGAAACACGCCATGGCGCAGCAGCTGACCACGCAGCAGGCCTTGCACCGGGAAGAGGTGCGGAACCTTGCGCTGGAAAAGGATCTGGAACACACCCGGCTGGAGGTGCTCAAAAGTCAGGTAAACCCGCATTTTTTATTCAACACCCTGAACATGATCTCCTGCATGGCGCGGCTGGAGGATGCTGCCACCACCGACCAGATGATCGTGCATTTGGGCAGTTTGTTCCGGCACAACCTGCGCACCAAGCGCCAGCAGATCACGCTGGAAGAGGAGCTGGACGGACTGGAGGACTACATTTATCTGCAGCAGATGCGGTTCGACGGACGCATTACCGTTGAAAAAAACATTCAGGTGCAGCCTGCGGCGGTTTTGGTGCCGTCCTTTATGCTGCAGCCGGTGGTGGAAAACGCTTACTCGCACGGGCTCAAGTCCCGCGAGGAAGGCGGACGCATCCTGCTGCGGGCATGGATGCAGGGCAAGGTGCTGGTGCTCACGGTCGCGGACAACGGCAAGGGGATGACCCCAGAGGAGTTGGACGCCGTGCAAACCAAAATTGCCCAGAGCGAGCAGACCGGCCGTAACATCGGCCTTGGCAACATTTCCCGCCGCATCGGGATGCTGTATCCGGGCGGTAAAATGCAGGTGTACAGCCGCGCAGGTCATGGCACTGTGGTGCGGTTTGAACTGCCGCAAACGCAGCAACCGGAAGAAAAGGAGGAGACGCTCTCGTGAAGTGCAAATTGCTGGTGGCAGAGGATGAATTGATCGAGCGCAAAGTGCTGTGCAGGACCTTGCAGAAGTATCTGGGAGATCTGATAAGCCTGTATGAGGCAAAAAACGGCAGAGAGGCTCTGGAAATTTTTGCTCGCGAAGTGCCGCAGGTGGCTGTGCTGGACATTGAAATGCCGGGTCTCACCGGGCTGGAGGTGGCGCGCAAGATCCGCGAAACAGACAAAAATTGCGTCATCCTGTTCCTGACCGGCTTTGATAAGTTCGACTACGCACGGCAGGCGATCTCTGTGCGGGCGCTGGACTATCTGCTCAAGCCTTACAACGAGCAGGAGTTGGTATTCGCGGTGGAGGATGCCATCCGGCAGGTGTCGGTGCAGCTGCCTGCCCGCCCGGCACAGCCCCCTGCGCCTGCAGAGCCTGTCCGCCGGGAAGAGGACGAGGATATGCGCACCGCCATCATCCGTGCCGAGATCAGCCGCTTCATCGACGCTCACTATGGGGAGGATATTTCCATGCAGGATGCCGCCGCTGCGCTGCGCTACTCGGACGCTTACTTCTGCAAGCTGTTCAAGCAGTGCTTTAAGGTGAACTTTTCGGCCTACCTGAACGAATACCGGGTGAACAGGGCGCGCCAGCTGATTTTGGACCCGCGCCTGAGCCTGAAGGATATCGGCGCTGCTGTGGGTTACAGCGACGCCAACTATTTTACAAGGGTGTTCAAGCGCCTGACCGGCCAGACCCCTTCGGAATACCGCGTAGCCGCAGCGGAAAAAGCGGTACAGGGATAAATCGGATTCAAAAGAAGCACTCGTTCTTTCCTGCCTGTCAGCAGGAGAGGGACGGGCGCTTCTTTATTTTTGCCAGTTTCTTTCGTCAGAAAAACACAAAAATTGTACTTGGATACAACAAAGACAAAATCGTACTGCGTTTCACAAAATAATCCGGTTTCGCAAAAATGAACGGTTTGTTAAACTATGATCATAGAAAAAGCGCGAAAAGAGAGGATGCCATTCATGAAGAGAAGAACGTTTCTGTCGCTGATGGGCGCAGCGGCACTGACCAGCAGCATGATGCTTACCGGCTGCGGCGCCGGCTCCGATGACGACCGCAAGATCGTGCGCATCGGCCATGTGCAGTCCCAGACCCACCCGGATCATCTGGGACTGGAAGCCTTTGCCAGCTACATCAACGAGAAGCTGGGCGACAAGTACCGCGTGGAGGTGTACCCCAGCGAGCTGCTGGGCTCCCAGACCGAAATGGTGCAGCTGACCCAGACCGGTGCCATCGACTTTGTGGTGGCGTCCAATGCCATCATGGAGACCTTCAGCGCCAAATACCAGATCTTCAACCTGCCTTACCTGTTCTCCAGCGTGGAAGCCTACCACGAGGCCATGGATGACCCCGAGGTGACGGACCCCATTTTCAAGACCACTTCCAAGGCCGGTCTGGAAACGGTGGCATGGCTGGATGCCGGCACCCGCAACTTCTACACCATCAAGACCCCCATCAACCAGCCCTCCGACCTGAAGGGTCTGAAGATCCGCGTGCAGCAGTCGCCCACCAATGTGGAAATGATGCGTCTGCTGGGCGGCACGGCTACCCCCATGGGCTTCGGCGATGTGTACACCGCACTGCAGGCCGGTATTCTGGATGGTGCCGAGAACAACGAGCTGGCTCTGACCGATAACGGTCACGGCGATATCTGCAAGTATTACTCCTATGATATGCACCAGATGGTGCCGGATCTGCTGGTGGCAAACTACGCTTTCCTGAACGAGCTCAACGACGAGGAGCGCGCGATCTTTGAAGAGGGCTTCCAGATCGTGAAGCGCACCGAGCAGGACGCCTGGGAGGATGCTGTGGCTGAGGCGAAAGATAAGGCCGAGAATGAGCAGCACGTCAACTTTATTTACCCGGACACTGCACCGTTTCAGGAGGCCATGGCTCCCCTGCACGATTCCGTGCTGGCCGCAAACCCGGAATTGCAGCCCATTTATGACCTGATCCAGCAGCACAACGCTGCCCATACTGCGGACTGAGGAGGAGCATCATGGAAAAACTGAGAAATACCCTGAACAAGGTGCTCAACCTGCTGGCAGGTCTGAGCATGACGGTCATGGTGGTGCTGACCACCTATCAGGTCATCGTGCGTTACATCTTCAACTCTCCCTCCACATGGTCGGAAGAGCTGGTGGGTTATCTGTTCGGCTGGAGCACCATGCTGGGTGCTACCATCGTCTCCGGCGAGCGCGGCCACATGAACATCCCCGTGCTGGTGGACCGGTTCAACCCCATCATGCGCAAGGCGTTCCACATCTTTGCCGAGGTCATCGCTTTCCTCTTCTCCGCTACCATTCTGGTGTTCGGCGGTTTTCAGGTGTCCCAGCTGGCTATGGGACAGCAGACCTCCTCGCTGGGCGTAGCCGTGGGCGTGTTCTACTGGGTCATGCCCATCTGCGGCGTGATCATTCTGGTGTATTCCGTGCTGAACATTATCGGCATCGCCAACGGCTCCATCTGTCTGGATACCCCGGAAGATGCAGACTTTGCAAAAGTGGAAGCCGAAATGGCTGCCGATGCTGACAAGGAAAACAAGGAGGACTAAGCTGTGGCAATTCAAGCATTACTCGTAATTCTGGCAGTGCTGCTGGTGCTGCTGTTCCTCGGCGTGCCTATCTCGTACGCCATTGCAGTCTCTTCTCTGACTGCCATCCTTTCTTCCATTGATCTGAATGTAGCCGTGCTGACCGCTGCCCAGCGCACCTTTGTGGGCATGAGCAAGTTCAGCCTGACCGCCATCCCGTTCTTTATTCTGGCCGGCAACATCATGAATCAGGGCGGTATCGCCAAGCGTCTGGTGGATTTCGTCATGGCCATTCTGGGCAAGCTGCCCGGCGCACTGCTGGTGACCAACATCGGCACCAACGCCCTGTTCGGTGCCATCTCCGGCTCTGCTTCCGCTGCTGCGGCGGCTGTTGGCTCCATGATCCGCGATGGTGCCGACGAGCAGGGCTACGACCCCGCCGTGACCGCTGCCACCAACGCCGCTTCCTCCTGCTCCGGCCTGCTGATCCCGCCGTCCAACGCGCTGATCACCTACTCGCTGGCGTCCGGCGGCACCTCTGTGGCTGCGCTGTTCATGGCTGGTTACATTCCCGGCATCATCTGGGCGCTGTGCTGCTGCGTGGTGGGCGTGCTGCTGGCAATCAAGCTGGGGTACAAGGGCACCCCCGGCAAATTTGACTGGAAAAACCTCGGCGTATGCACCCTGCGCGCCCTGCCTTCGCTCTCCTTGATTATCGTGGTCATCGGCGGCATCATCGGCGGCGTGTTCTCTGCCACCGAGGGCTCTGCCATTGCCGTTGTCTATGCACTGGTGCTTGCCTTCTGCTACCGCTCCATCAACCTGAAGAGCCTGTGGAAGATCATCGTGGACTCTGCCAAGATGTCCGGCATGGTGGTGTTCCTTGTGGGTGTTTCCAACATTCTGGGCTGGGTCATGGCCTTTTTGCAGATCCCGGATGCAGTGGCGGCAGCCCTGCTGAGCCTGACCAGCAATAAGTACATCATTCTGCTCATCATGAACGTGATTCTGCTGGTGTCCGGCACCTTCATGGATGTGACCCCGGCCATCCTCATCTTCACCCCGCTGTTTCTGCCCATCTGCCAGAGCTTTGGCATGAGCACCATCCAGTTCGGTCTGATCCTCGTGTATAACCTTTGCATCGGCAACATCACCCCGCCCGTGGGCAACGCCCTGTTCGTGGGTATCAAGGTGGGGCGCACCTCGCTTTCCAAGGTCATGCCGTATATGCTTATGTACTATGTGGCCATCATCGGCGGACTGCTGCTAGTCACCTTTATCCCGGCAGTGTCTACTGCACTGCCGCAGGCAATGGGCCTGATGTAACTGAGACATCTCCTTCTTGTTCTTATTCTTCTTCTCCTAAAAAGGCGGTACCTGCTTTGCGGCGGGCACCGCCTTTTCTTGTCTCTTGCACAAAGGCAGTCTTGTGCGCTATACTATCTGCAAAGGGAGGGAGAGACCATGCGCAGACGGACCTTTTTAGCCGGGCTGGGCTTTGCAGCCTTGCAGCTGGCAGGCTGTGGCGCAAAGCCGCAGACCACACCGGACTATGTGCTGACCTATGCCGATAACCAGCCCGCCGGGTACCCCACTACACAGGGCGCACAGTATTTTGCGGACCTTGTGCAGCAGCAGACCGGGGGCAAGGTGGTCATTCAGGTCAAAGCGAACGGCGAGTACGGCTCGGAACAGCAGGTATGGGAGCAGCTTGCCATTGGCGGTGTAGATTTTGCGCGTGTGTCGCTCTCGGTGGCTACGGACGATCTGCCCCGGCTCAACGTACTGCTGCTGCCGTATCTCTACCGGAATGCCGACCATATGTGGCGTGTGCTGGATGGCAGCATCGGAGCAGAGTTTTTGCAGGACTTTACCGCACAGGGGCGGGTGGGCCTGAGCTGGTACGACGCGGGTGCCCGCTCGTTCTATGCCCGTCAGCCGGTGCGCAGCCTGAACGATCTGCAGGGCAAGACCATCCGCGTGCAGGATTCGCAGATCGTGATCGACATGATCCGTCTGCTGGGCGCGGTGCCGGAGACCACGGCTTACAGCGACGTGTACTCGGCGTTTGAGACCGGGCAGATCGATGCCGCCGAAAACAACTGGCCGGCCTACTATTCCATGGAGCACTACAAGGTAGCGCGGTACTACATGGCCGATGAGCACAGCCGCGTACCGGAGGTGCAGCTGGCTTCCGGCCGCACATGGGATGCACTGCCGGAGGAGTACCAGCAGATTCTGCAGAAATGTGCCCGGGCATCGGCGCAATACGAGCGCCAGCTCTGGGCACAGGAAGAAACTGCCGCCCGAGAAGCGGCATTGGCTGGCGGGTGCCGGGAGCTGCCGCTGCCCAAAGAGGAAATGCAGAACTTTCGCCAGCTGGTACAGCCGCTGTACCGGAAATACTGTGCCGACTATCTGCCGCTGGTGGAAGAGATACAGGCAGAATGACAACAGAGAAAGTCCTTTGAGGGTGCAGGGAACTGCTCCCCACCATCGTGCGCGATTTTCAGGCGGTCATCTCCAAGGAGATCAAGGAGCAGCTGCTGGGAAAGCGGAGAGCGGCTTTTATACCGTTCTCCTCTATTTGTTCTTATTTTATCTCCGGTGTTTCCTTTCGCTGCCGGGTGGAGCTCAGATATTCCAGCAGCGTCTGGCTCACCACCGAGCTTGCCGTCTTGGAAAACGCCAGCCCCAATGTCCGGCAGCAGGCAGGCTCCAGCGGGCGGGATACCACACCGGGGCAGCCGAACGCCTGCATCACCAGTTCCTGCGAGATGGTCACGCCCAGCCCGCTGCGCACGAACGCCATGATGAGGGTATCGTCCCGGAAGCTGTATGAAATATTCGGCTTCACCGGGCATTTGAGCATCAGGTGCTGGATGTCGTTATCACAGCCGGGCGTTTCGATGATGAGCGGATACTGAAACAGCTGCGGCAGGGTCACACTGGAATGTGCAGCCAGCGGATGCCCCTCCGGGAACACAGCGCACAGCGGGTCGTCCCGGAGCGGGTAGAATTTCAGGTCGTCTGCCACAATGGACGAGAGAAAACCGCAGTCTACCTGCCCACGGATGATCCATTCCCGGATTTCATCATAGTTGCCATCCAGAATTTCAATCTTCACCTTCGGGTAGTTTTCCTTGAAATAATGCACAACTTCCGGCATCCAGAGCGTTGTGATGCTAGAAATGCTGCCCACCCGCAGCTTGCCCTCCACCTTGTGGTTGATATTGAACGCCGCCTGCCGCAGCCGGGTCTTCTGGTTGGCCAGCTCCCGGATGTAGGGCAAAAGGCGGGTGCCGTTATCTGTCAGGGTCACGCCCCGGTTGATGCGGGCGAACAGCTGCACGCCCAGTTCCTCTTCCAGCCCTGCCATCATCTGGCTGATGCCGGATTGGGTATAGTTCAGTGCCTCCGCTGCTTTGGAAAAACTGCCCGTTTCGCATACTTTCAAGAATATCTCGTATCGGTCTTTCTGTTCCCGCATTGCAAATGCTCCATAAGTAAAATTTATAGGTCGTAGTAATTTTATTGGGTTTACTGATATGATACTTCATGTTATCCTATATTACAATAGGTTTTTAGGATAGGAGTTTGAGAATCATGGAAAAGAAAGCAAGCAGTTTCTCCGGACAAATCGGATTTGTTCTTGCTGCCGCCGGAAGTGCGGTGGGTGTCGGCAACCTGTGGCGGTTCCCATACCTTGCCGCAAAGGATGGCGGCGGTTTGTTTTTGCTGGTGTATCTGGTGCTGGTGCTGACCTTCGGTTTTACCCTGCTCACCTCGGATATTGCCATCGGACGCCGCACCAAGCAGAGTGCCATCCGCGCCTACGAGACGATGCGCCCCAAGTGGAAATTTCTCGGCATCCTCACCTTTCTGGTACCGGTTCTGATCATGACCTACTACGCGGTCATCGGTGGGTGGATCACGAAATATGCGGTGGTCTACCTCACCGGACAGTCTGCCGCCGCTGCGGAGGACGGCTATTTTACCAGCTTCATCACCTCGCCGGTGTCGCCTGTGGTGTTCGCTCTGCTGTTCATGGGCGTGACGGCTTTCATCGTGTACAACGGCGTGGAGGGCGGCATTGAGCGGGTGTCCCGCTACATGATGCCCATTCTGCTGGTGCTGGTGGTCGTGATTGCGGGTTACGCCCTCACCCTGCGTCACGAGGACGCTTCCGGTCAGATGCGCACCGGTATGGAAGGGCTGCGCTACTACCTGACCCCGCACATGGAAGGGCTGACCGTCAGCCGCTTTTTGCAGATCTTGCTGGACGCCATGAGCCAGCTGTTCTTCTCCCTCAGCGTGTCCATGGGCATTATGATCACCTACGGTTCCTACGTCAAACCGGAGGTCAACCTGAACAAAGCGGTGAACCAAATCGAGATTTTTGATACCGGTGTGGCTCTGCTGGCCGGTGCCATGATCATCCCCGCCGTGTATGTTTTCTCTGGCACCGAGGGCATGAGCGCAGGCCCCAGCCTGATGTTCGTCTCGCTGCCCAAGGTGTTTGCCGCTATGGGCAAGGCCGGTACTTTCGTGGGCATCCTGTTCTTTGTCACTGCTATTTTTGCCACGCTCACTTCCTGCATCTCGGTGCTGGAATCCATCACCGCCAACTGCATGGAGATCTTCCACTCGGGCCGCAAAAAGACGGTGCTTGTGCTGACGGTCATTTATCTGGCCGCGTCCGCCATCATTGCGCTGGGTTACAGCATCTTCTATTTTGAGGTGCAGCTGCCCAACGGCTCTGCGGCTCAGCTGCTGGATATCATGGACTATGTCAGCAACAGCGTCATGATGCCTTTCATTGCCCTGCTGTCCACCATCCTGATCGGCTGGGTCATGACGCCGGATTACGTCATTGACGAGATGCAGCGGGGCGGCAAGACCTTCCGCCGTAAGAAGCTCTACCGGGTGATGATCCGCTATGTTGCCCCGGTGATGATGCTGGTGCTGTTTTTGCAGTCCACCGGGATTCTTGCTTAAAAGGCTACTCTTCCATGTATCAGGGCGTAAACTTCTGCATTCCCACGGAAATTGACGCCATTGAGGGTGCATATAAGTACCGGAAAGACTGATGATGCCAGTTTTAGCGGATGGTTCTGCGGAGCCATCCGTTTTTTCTTATTCAGATTGCATTTTTTCTGTTTTCTCTTGACGATGCCCCGCCAATGGAGTAGGATTGTGCTGCAAAAATGAATTGCAAAAGAGGAGTTCTAAATGCAAATCAGCCTTTTATTGATGCAGCAGATCGCGCAGCTATTTCTGATTCTGCTGATGGGATATGCCGTTGTGAAAACCGGCCTGTTGAAGTCATCGGACAGTAAGGTGCTGTCTGTGGTCTTTGTCTATCTGGTCATGCCCTGTGTCGTTCTGAACGCCTTTCAGATCAAGGATACTCCGGAGATCCGCACCGGGCTGCTTTATTCCATGGGCATCGCCGTTGGAATGCACGTTGTATTTCTGCTTCTGAATGCGCTGTTCCGCAAGTCTCTCAAGCTGGACGCCGTGGAGCAGGTCAATATCATTTACAGCAATGCCGCCGCGCTGGTCATCCCCATTGTGCAGGCCCTGCTGGGGGAGAAATATGTTGTCTACTCCTGCGCCTTTGTCATTGTACAGCTGGTACTGCTCTGGACCCATGCAAGCGCCTGCCTGCAGGGGTCTGCCCGGCTGGAATGGCGCAAGCTCCTTACCAATGTCAACCTGATCGCCATTGCAGCCGGTGCGCTGCTGTACCTGCTGCACGTCTCGCTGCCCGCCCCGATCACCAGCACACTGAGCAGTGTCGGCAATATGATCGGCCCCATGGGAATGCTGCTGGCAGGCATGGCCATTGCGGAAGTGCCCCTGAAAAAGGTTTTCTGCACCCCGCGCAACTATCTGCCGGTGTTTCTGCGTCTGCTGGGTGTTCCGCTGGTCATCGTTCTGCTGCTTTGGGCAGTTCACGCATCCCTTTGGATCCCGGACGGCAAGTCCATCCTGATGACGGTCTACCTTTCTGCTATTACCCCCGCCTGTGCAACAGTCACCTCCATGGCACAGCTCTATGACCGGGATGCTTCTCATTCCAGCGCGATCTATGTCCTGAGCACGCTGCTTTCCATCCTGACCATGCCGCTGATGATCGGGTTGTTTGAGCTGCTGCTCTGAAATACGGAAAAAGGCCGTCCGGCACCGCAGCAGGGCTGCCTTTACAATTACAAGGATGTGTCTCTATGAAACTACTCAAACAATTCATTCAGCAGGAAACGGTCCTCACCGCAGCCGCTGTGCTGGCCGTTGTCTCCGCCTTCTTTGTTCCACCGGATGCGCAGTATCTCGGCTACATCGACCTGCGCACGCTGGCGATTTTGTTTTCCCTGATGACGGTCATGGCCGGGCTGCGGCGGCAGGGCTTTTTTGATGGGCTGGGACGGGCATTGCTGTCCCGCACCCACAGCACCTTTCAGCTGACGCTGGTACTGGTCGGGCTGTGCTTTTTCGGAAGCATGCTCATCACCAACGATGTTTCCCTGCTGACCTTCGTTCCCTTTACGTTCGTGGTCCTGAGCCGTCTGGGAGCGGATGTCCGCCGCGCTCTTTTGATCCCGGTGGTCTGTATGCAGACCATTGCGGCAAACCTTGGCAGTATGCTGACCCCCATCGGCAACCCGCAGAACCTCTATCTTTACGGAAAAAGCGGCATGACCATCGGGGGATTTGTGCTTCTTATGCTGCCCTACACCCTGGTCTCTCTGCTCCTGCTGCTGGCTTGGGCAGCAATGGTCTGCCGGAAAACCTCTGCCGCCCTCTCCGTGGACGAGCTTGTTTCTTCTGCATCTCAGGGGGATCAGAAAATTATCCTGCTGTATCTGGTTCTGTTTGCCGTCTGCCTGCTGTCCGTGATCCGGGTGCTGCCCTATGGCATTGCCTTTGCCGCTGTACTCGTCTGCGCCCTTTTTGCAGACCCGCACACCTTACGGGCAGTGGACTATTCCCTGCTTTTGACCTTTGTGGCTTTTTTCATCTTCATTGGCAATCTGGGGCGCATTCCGGCCTTTTCCGGCTGGCTGCAGGAGTTTTTGACCGGCCGGGAAGTGCTGGTGGCGGTTCTGGCTTCGCAGGTCACCAGTAATGTTCCCGCCGCCCTGCTGCTGTCCGGGTTCACGGCAGAGACACAAGCCCTTATTATCGGTACCAATCTGGGAGGTCTTGGCACTTTGATCGCATCTATGGCCAGTCTTATTTCCTACCGACAGATCGCACGGGAGCTGCCACAGGGGAAGAAGCAGTATTTTGGGCTGTTCACCCTGTCCAACCTGATCTTCCTTGCGATCCTGCTGGGCGTGTGGTTCTTGCTCCGTTGACCATGGCAGATGACTTATGGTTTTTCTATAAAGCTAAAAAAGGGGAGTTCCGTCACGGACGAAGATCCGGGCAGAGCTCCCTTTGGTTTTATCGTATACAGTTATCAAGTAAAGAATAAAAGTTTTGCAAAACAACCACTACAAGGCTCAAATCGTAAGCGGTCAGCTGCTTTTGAAAAGAGCTGGCAAACAGCACCCACATCCCCATGGGCATCCCGGCATATTTCATTGTCTGTCTCCAAATCCGATCTTCACGATCTGCATTTTCATCCCGTTGTCCCCGACCCTTGCAAGAAACCGGAAAAAGCCGCTGACAGAAGGATCTTTCAAATCGTTGTACCCCAGCATATAGCCCCTGCTGGATACTTGCAAACGGCTGTCCCATGGGGAAAGCTCGCTTTTCGCATCCGAAACCGCGAAATATGCTCCCACATCCTTGATTTTCGCCGTCCTGAGCCACGTTTTGGCGATCATCTTCACCGCCGTACGGTTGGCGGCATCAAAGACCAGCACCCCGCCGGGGAATGCGTCTGTCATCCCCTGCACCAGTGCCTTGACCTGCTGGGTCAGGAAGTAATAGAACACCCCGGAGGCAAAAAACACCGCCCCGCCGGAGGCATCGATCTTGTCAAACCATGCGGGGTCTTTCAGGTCGCAGGGGATGTTTTGCTCCCGCTCCCCGGCGGGCAGCAGCTGCTGCCGCAAGGCGATCACATCCGGAAAGTCCAGATTGTAGATTTTACAGCTGCCGTTGTCGCAGGCTCTGCCGGTGTTATCCAGCCCGCAGCCCAGATTGACCACTGCCGCGCAGGGGTGGTTTTTCAGGTACGCCTGCACCTCAAAGGCAAGGTCATTCTGCCGCATGGCGACCTCCAGCGCACCAAAGCGCTGCATCAGGCTGCGGGAGTTTTTCTCTGCCTGCGAAAAATCGTAGTCGATCTGGTCGAACAGATGCACCGCTGTTTCGTCCCGATAAAGGTTCGGATACAGCTCGGTGCACAGCTTCCGGGAATACAGTGGGAGGATCAGCGTCTCCTGCACGGTGTTTTTCTCGATTTTGTATTTCATAGGTTCCTCCCTCAGTGAGTAAAAATAGTCATCATTGCCGCCAGCATCATCGCTATGACTGCCATGCCCACCGTGCCGAACAGCCACTTTTTCTGCTTGTCTTTTGCGGTGATGTACGGCTTCAGATCTTCTGTTCCGGGGATCGTCCATGCGTTCGTGTGCCCCACCCAATAGCCGTCAACCAACAGGCGGTCCATGAGATTCATAACGGACAAGATGACGAGTAACTGCCAGAAACCCTGAACAAAGCCCTTTGCACCGTTTATCCCATAGACGCAGACCAGCACATAGGCGATGTAGCCGGGAATGCAAACGGCTTTGAAAATCAGAGAATTTCGCTTGATTTTCTCGTGTGTTGTAAGTCCCAGCTTCACGCACCGCCGCTGCACCGCCGGGCTGTAAAGATGCACCATCCCAACAGCCCCTTTGCAGATGCCCACAGCACAGACAAGAACCAGCAAAGCCCCCAGCCCAAGACCTTCCAGAATCACCTGTAAAAGCATTACTTATTCCTCCTGTATCCGTTTTCATCCCGGTATTCGGGATGTTCTTTTACGTATGGATCCTTATCGCCGCAGATGGTATAGTCGCATCGGCAGCCGTCCACACAGGTGGTCGTCCGCACGAGCTTGGCATGGAGCAGTTCCATGGACGCATAGTCCACATTGCACAGGGCGGGCATAATGTCCGTAAATCCGAACCGCTTGGCAAATTCCGCCGCCGGGCACGCCGTAAATTCATAATAAATAGGCTTGTCGGTTTCATAAGGCGCAACCGACATCTCGTAATCGTGCCATTTGTCGCAGCCGCTTTTCGCACGAACAAACGCCTTGTACATCAGCTTCCTCCAGAACGGCTTGTTGCAGTCCACAAATTTCAGCTTGCGGAAAGTTGGAAGAATCAGTTTTCCCTCCATCTCTTCAATTTCACGGAATGTGGTCACATCCCGGCACACATCGTAATAGCACATAATGGCGATGCAGTCGTAGGTGCCGCCTACGCCGTTGTGGAAGTTCTTTTTGCCGCCCAAGTCGGTGCGCCAGTCGGAGAGAAAGACCGCGTACTGCCGCTGCACCTTTTCCCATACTGTCTCCCACTCTGCTTCCGGATAGTGCAGGGCGATTTTCGCCAGAATTTCTTTTTTGCAGGGCGTGGAATACAGCACATGGCAGTTGCGGTCAATTTGTAATTCGCTGTCCCTCATCTTCCCACGCCTTTCAGAAAACCGCTCTTTGCATTTTCTTCGGTGTCGTCCGATTCGTCGTAGGCATCATAGGGTGCCGATGGGTCGTGTACTCGTTTTTTGAATGGTGAACAGCTCTTGTCTTTGTGGGCAAACGCAAAGGCAAAATTGTCCGTCCATCCCGTGTGACCGGTGATGAAATATGGATGCAGCCCACGTGCGCGCAGTTTCCGCTCCAGCTCCGCCAGTGACTGCACAGCCAGCTTATTGTCCTCCGCCAGCGAGGAAATGAAGCTGTAGCCGCCGTCCGCGCCAAACCACAGCGTGTCGCCGGTAAAAAGGTATTTATCGTCAATGAGGTAGACCATATGTCCCCATGTATGGCCGGGAACCAGAAAACACTCGATCCTGACGCCGTCAATGTCAAGTACCTGCCCATCGTGCAGCAGTACCTTTTCGTTGTTGATCGTGACCTGCGGCAATTTATAGAGATGATAGATGACTTTTCGCCGCACCTCGCCGGTGAGATACCGGTTCTCGATCTCGCCGATGTACAGCTTCGCATTCCGGAACAGCCCCGGACTGTCTGCTTCCACCGCACCCACATGGTCGGTGTCCTGATGGGTGATAAGGATATGGTGTATCGACTTCGGATCAATCCCAAGCCAGCCCATTTTTTCGGCAAGGCGGTCGTAGTTATATCCCGCATCGACCATAATGGTCGTATCGCCTTTGCGGTAGAAGAAGATGTTCGCCACCCATTCGCGCACGCAGGCAACATTCTCGTCGATCCAGCCGGTGTTCAAAGGCTTGAAGATCTCCTTGCCTCGGTACATCCAGCTCATTGCTTTTCTTTGAAATTCCGTTGCCTTTTTCGACATGATCGCACCTCATTTCTGTGCTGTGATGCACAGCCAGCCCCTTTTATTTTTGTGGCTCTGAATCTGACAAAATCCTGCTTGTTCCAGATACTCTTTCAGTGCAGTGTCCGTATAGATGGTCATGCCATCGATGATCTGCGTCCATTTGTCGTCTTTTGTCGTTTCGCCGTTTGCTTCGTTACAGATGAAAAAGATTCCGCCGGGCTTCAGCACCCGATAAATCTCTCTGAAATTCTGCGCAAGTTCCGGCCAGAAATAGACCGTTTCAAAGGCAGTCACCACATCAAACTGCTCCGCTTCAAACGGCAGTTCTGCCACACTTGCCTGTTGCACGGTACACCGTCTTGCCGCAATGGCTCTAGCATTGACTTTTCGTGCTTTTTCCACGCTGACGGCTGAGTAGTCGATGCCCTGCACCTTGCCGTTGGGGCACAGTTTCAACAGCGTTTTAATGTTCGCTCCACCGCCGCAGCCGCAGTCCAGCACCATAGCATCCGGGGCAGGCTGTAAAAAGTGCAGCCCCCATTCTGCCATTGCGCTGTGTCCAAAGTTCATCATAGCAACCATGATCTTCCCGCCAAGGCCTACGGGCTTTCGGGTGTTTTCAAAAAAGGACATAACGCCCCCCTCTTTCTGTTTACCGTTCACAATGCAATGCTTTTTACCAGATGCGCCCACTGCACCGGATGACAGGCCAGCAATTCCTCGTGCTGCAAGTTAGGTAAAGCTAACTTGCAGTCTTATAAAAAGCCGCTTCTCAGCGGTCCTTCTGCCAAAATAATACGCCCTGCTGTTGCCTCTGTCAAGAAGTTTAGGCATTTTCGGAGATTCCGAAAAAGATTTCGCCTTCGAGGGCTCCATCCGTCACCCAAGTGCCACATCCAGCACCATCATCACGCTGAAGCCCACCGCAAAAAATACCGTGCCAACGTTGGAGTGCTGTCCCTGCGACATTTCCGGGATCAGTTCCTCCACCACCACATACAGCATGGCTCCGGCGGCAAAGCTGAGCAGATAGGGCAACGCGGGCACCACGATGCCTGCCGCCAGAATCGTCAACACTGCCCCGATGGGCTCTACGATGCCGGACAGTACACCGCCCCAGAATGCCCGGCCCTTTTTCATTCCTTCCGCCCGCAGTGGCATGGAGATGATGGCACCCTCCGGGAAGTTCTGGATAGCAATGCCAAGGGAAAGTGCCAGCGCCCCGGCGGCGGTGATCTGAGCAGTTCCGGCAAGGTATCCGGCATAGACTACGCCCACTGCCATGCCCTCCGGGATGTTGTGCAGCGTCACCGCCAGAACCATCATGGTGGTGCGCTGGAGCTGGCTTTTTGGCCCTTCGGCCTGCAAACTATTCTGGTGCAGATGCGGGATGAGATGGTCCAGCAGCAGCAAAAACAGGATGCCCAGCCAGAAACCCACCGCCGCCGGGAAAAACGCCAGCCTGCCCAGATCTGCGGCCTGCTCCATAGCCGGGATCAGCAAGCTCCATACCGATGCCGCCACCATCACTCCGGCGGCAAAGCCGGTGAGGGCGCGCTGGATGCCGTCACACAGAGAGTTTTTCAAAAAGAACACACAGCCCGCCCCAAGACTTGTGCCCAGAAAGGGGATCAAAATCCCCCAGAATGCGTCTTGTATCATGTAGTACCTCCTTGTGGTTAAATATAACTAACCGCATAAGCAGTATACTGCGCTCCGGCAAAAAGGTCAAGGGCTTTGCGGTATAGAGGATGCAGATCGTTTCCTGCACCGAAAAATTTACCTCTGCAAACTTTCCGGTTTCTGCTTGACAACGCCAGGTGGGAGTGCTATTTTTATTTCGCGAATTTGTTTTGCCTAACCATCTGAGGGGCGTTGCCCCTGCATTTTTTTGCATCAATTGTTAGGTAAAGCTAACTGTTTTTTCAAAACTGAGATAGAGGTGTGTTACCATGAGATTGAAAAAAGTATTTGCAGGTGCACTTGCGGCCGCTATGCTGGTATGCGCTGTGGCAGTCCCGGCCTTCGCTGCGGAAGAGGTGGAACAGGAAAACTGCCTGACCTCCAGCTATGTCCAGATGAACATCCCCTACGCCGACTTCTACAAGGCTGCCGGTGTGGACAACGCATCTGAGATCGACGCTGTGACCAGCGCCACCAAGAACAAGACCCGTGCGGGCAACCTTGCCGGCGGTTCCTACCACGTCAACGCAGATGGCACCGACATCACCGGCGTTTCCTTCCCGGTCAAGGTGCTGACCCCATGGGCGCTGAAGAACGCAAAGCAGGTCACCGATGCCGACAGCTACGACATTACTGTTACCCTGAAGGGCAAGGAATCCACCACCACCTACACCGGCGCAGATGCCTTGTTTGAGAACGAGAGCTACGCTTACTACAAGCTCAGTGAGACCCCTGCCTACTACATCACCGCATGGTATAACCTGCTGAGCGGCAAGTGGGAGTTTGGCAAGGTCCACGCCACCGAGACCACCGTAGAGGGCACCACTGTGGAGCTGAATACCAACGGTCACCACACCACCTACGAGATGAAGCTCTCCGGTTTTGATCTGGACTACAAGGCCAACAAGGTCTACGGCGTAGTTCTGACCACCGCCGATGGCAGTGAGTACGGCCTGCATCATGTGACCAACATCTGGCATGGTACCAAGCTGGGCTTCAATGCCGATGATCCTTACTTTGCATCCATCATCGGCAAGACGATTACTCAGATCACCTTCTACGCCGCCGACGGCGTGTATGTCCTGCCGGTCAATGTGGCACTGTGAATACACGGGAAAGTGCCTAATTTATTGTAAAATATAACACAAAAGGGCAAGGTCTCCTGCATGCAGGCGGCTTTGCCCTTTTTTATTGCAGATGGAGCCCAATCGCAGGGTCAACAGTTTTTACGTCTGCAATACGGAATCAATATTGCCGGCATTACTCTGCGAATCACAAAAGGGTCCATCCAACAGCGTTTTGGCGATGCTGGCAGGCTCCACGCCCAATGCGTGGGCTGCCTCTGCCACGGTTGCCGAGGACTCGTTCAGCACAATGACATGGTCTCCCAGACCTTTTTCCTCCAGGTCTGCTTTTGCTTTTTCAAAGGACATTTTCCCACTTCTCCGCTCTTATTCGGTAATGGCCCAGACCCGTGCGGGCAGACCAGTTGCACCTTCAATGCGGGGATAAGAAACGATGACCACCGCACCGGCAGGCTGAACTTTATCCAGATTTGCAAGTACCTCCACCTGCAGCTTGTCGTTGTCCAGAACATAGCGTTCGCAGGCAAGGTCGCCCTTTTCTTCCGCCACCGCAGAGGAATCGGTATCCAGCGTTTCGTGGCCGTTGGCGGCGGCGTTGCGCACCTTGTAGATATACTCCAATGCTTCCAGCGACCAGCCGGGAGCATTTTCTTTGCCCTCTGCGTCGATGCCGGACAGCGCATCCATATCCGGCCACTTCTTATACCAGTCGCTGCGCAGAGCCACCAGCGCACCATCCGGGATAGGACCGTACTTTGCTTCATAGGCCTTGATGTCCTCCACCGTCACAGTGTAGCGGGGGTCTTTCTTGGCCTGCTGGGAAATATCAATGACCACCAGCGGGAAGATCAGGTCGTTCACATCATACTTTTCGGACAATGCTTTGCCCTTGATGAAGTGACCCGGGAAGTCGATATGGGTACCGAACTGTCCGGGGAATTTGAAGGTCTGGATCAGGCATTCCAGTTCCGGCTTGCCCCAGTCCCACACGGTCTTTGCCAGCTCCACAGAGCCTTCCGGGATGCCGGACCAGTAGGGGCTTTCGTTGTTCAGCGAGTGAGAAAGTTCCACCCAGCGATATTTTTTAGCATCCTTCAGTGCGTTCCACAGTTTATAATCAGCCATTGTCGGTTCTCCTTTTATTGTGACGATGTATGTTCGGGCACTTCTCCCAGACAACGGCATCTTCCTGTTTTTTCTCAGTCTGTCTGCCGGGAATTTGTCTGGGAGTAGCGCATTCGCCCGGGTAGTCTGTGCCGGGCATCTGCTGTATGTTTCATCTGCCTGTGCTCCCTTCCTTGTGTTGGGGATAGTATAAACCCATTTTCGTACCATGTAAATAGGTTTATTCTATCAAAGACAAATCTGTCCTTTCGTCCGCCGGTTGCCCGCCGCCGGAGCCCCCTTAATTTCATACGTCCTGCTGCTTTTCCAGTGCTTCAAAGTGATACCGGGGCTTTCCTTTGCTCTTTTTGCCGTACTCGATGGCTTCTTTAGGGCAATAGCAGATGCACGCCATGCAGTGGGTGCAGTTTTTGCCCCAGACCGGCCTGCCGCTTTCCAGATGGATATTGTTCAGCGGGCACAGTTCCACGCACTTACCGCAGCCGATGCAGGCGTCCGTTGCCCGAAAGGCATCGGCTTTTACAAAGAAGCGATAGAATACCGGGTTCACCGGGCCGCTCATAAAGCGGTCGTAGAGGGTCTCGCTCGGCGGAGGAAACTCCTGCCCGGCTTTGAGCTGGGTCAGCACCTTCTGAAGTGCAGGCTCTGTCTGCTCCACAATGCTCTTTGCCTGCTCTTTTTGGGGCGCATTGAACATGGCAATGTAGTTTTCCGGCATGATAATCTGGGCTGTGCCCATATACTGCAGCTGCTTTTGCGCCGCAAGCTGCCGGTTATAGCCTGCCGCATTGCCAATTTCGCTGCCGCAGTCCATCACAAACCAGATACGCTCTGCCCCGGTCAGCGCGGTCTTGCCCAGCCATCCCGACACCACCCGGGGGATGCGCCATGCGTAGGTAGGCGTCACCAGCACCACGTCCCGCCCGGTCTGCACCGGGGCAGTATCCCCTGCCTTGATGCAGGCGTTCAGGTCGTAAAGCGGCATCTCCAACCCTTCGGCAATGCGCCGCGCCAGATACCGGCTGTTGCCGGTTCCCGTAAAATAAAGTACCATGGCTGCCCCCTCATTTTGTGTTATTCAGATGTCCGTCTGCCCGGCAAACTGGAACTTGTCGGGGCGAGGCCCCTCCATCTTGCTACGCAAGACTGTTCTGTCACTTAAAAGCCCCACTGGGGCTTTCATTGTTCCGCTTCGCTCCACAAACGCGAATTGTTTACTTCTTCGTCTTAGGCGCAATAAGCAACATGACTGTCACAAGAATATATAAACCATACAGTAACCAAGTAATGGTATTGTTCCAAGGAAAACTCATTTCTGGATGGTTCAATGCAAACACTATAAATGCAATAGCTATAATCAGCATTATTAAACCGAGAATCCTTGATATACGCTTTTTCATGCAAAGCACTTCCTTGTCAAACTGGAATTGTTAATCTTGAACTGGTCCTATAATGCCAAATGCTATTGCATCAATAAAAAGCACGAACGCTATCACACAAACAATTAAAATAGTTGCAATGACTTTAATAACAAGTTGTTGATTTTGTCTTAAATTACTCTTACTAACAATCCTTAAGACAAAAATCAAAGCAACGAGGATGATAAAAGAAATAATATTATAAAGAACCACTGTTTTCATCTATGTGTCCTCCTTTTTTATATCAATTCCGAGTTGCCGCTCTCCGTATGCCATAGTCTCCGCACGCAAAAAGCCCTTTGCGGCAAGGTGTGTGCTTACACCTCACCCGCAAACTTCATGCCCCAGCTCATGCGGGTGTCGTACATCAGGCGGGTCAAGGCAAGGCTGTCCTGCGGGGTGTAGCGGTCGCTGCCGGTACGTCCCAGTTTCACGCAGCGGCTTGCTTCCCGGACCTCATACTCAAAGCCGTTGATGTCCACCGGGCAGCGGATGACCTCCGGCTCTTTGCCCTCCACTTCCAGCGTCATGGTCTCGGCGTGCTGGAAATCCGGCAGGAAAATACTGCCCTTGGTGCCAAGGATGCGTGCATTGCGCTCCAGCTCCTGCCCGATGGTCTGGACCGACTCTGCCTTGCAGCCGCCGGGGTAGGTCAGCGCAAGGCGGCTGTAATCGTCGGTGCCGTACTCGTTGATGTGCACCTCTTTGGTCTCCACCTTCTCCGGGTCCTGTCCGGTAAGGATGCGCAGAAAGCCCAGATTGTAGATGCCGATATCCAGCAGCGCACCGCCGCCCAGACCGGAATCAAACTTGCGGTCCTTCCGGGCACCGGATGCCACAAAGCCGTACTGACAGGTGATCTGCTTCAGCTCCCCGATGGTGCCCGCCGCAAGGATCTCGCGCAGGCGATCGTACAGCGGCAGCAGCCAGATCCAGAACGCCTCCATGAGAAAGAGGTGCTTTTCCTCTGCCAGACGGTACAGCTCCTGCGCCTGCTCCGGGCTAATGGTAAAGGGCTTTTCGCACAAAACGTGCTTACCCTGCTCCAGGCAGAGCCTGCAGTTTTCGTAATGCAGGGTGTTGGGGGTGGCGATATAGATGGTTTCCACCTCCGGGTCGGCGGCAAGGGCTTCGTAGGAGTCATAGCAGCGGGGAATGCCGTACTGCTGCGCAAACGTTTGTGCGCTTTCCAGATGCCGTGAGCCCACGGCAACAAGCTGCTCCCCCTCTGCGCCCATCTGTTCCACCGTAGACGCAAACTTTTTGGCAATGGTGCCGGTCGCTAAAATTCCCCACTTCATAACGGTACCTCCCGGTTTATTATTTTGGATTCGTTACGTTCAGTATACCATGGTTTTCCCCTGCGGAAAAGATAGTGAAAAACAAAAATGCCCCCGGAGGGCTTGTTCCAACTCTCCGGGGACAGATTCTATGCACCGGTATCTTTCATCTTGTTCCAAACATTCTCATCCATTATAATAGAGATAGAAAGAAGGTGCCAACATGAAGCATCGCATTGTGACGGCTGCGCAGATGAAGGAAATCGAACGGGCCGGGGATGCCCACGGTCTGCCCTACCCGCAAATGATGGAAAACGCCGGGCTGGCTGCTTACGCCGAACTGCAAAAGCAGTTCCCGCATCCCGGCAGGCTGCTGGTGGTCTGCGGAAAGGGCAACAACGGCGGCGATGGGTTCGTGATTGCCCGTGCCGCTGCAAAAGATGGCTGGAGCGTGACCGTTCTTCTGGCCGAGGGCGAGCCGAAAACTTCTGACGCCATCCGCAATTTTGAACGTCTGCACTCCCTACCGGTGCACATCTGCGCTGACGGTTCTGTACTAGAAACCCAGAGCTTTGCTGCCGTTGTGGATGCCCTCTACGGCACCGGATTCCATGGTGAACTGCGGCCTTCCGGCCTTGCTACCTGCGGACTGATACGCCATCTGCACAAGGGCGGTGCCTTTGTGCTGGCCGTGGACCTGCCCAGCGGCATCAATACGGACACCGGCGAGGTTGCCGACGGTGCTGCCCATGCAGATTTGACCGTAACCTTCGACAGTTATAAGCCTTTGCATAGCGCAGAAGCTTCTGCGCCGCTGTGCGGAAAAATCGTCTGTGCCGACATTGGCATCCGGGATGAATGGCACCCGGAGTTTTGACGATGGCTTTCCGCTGCGGAAAAGCACCTGTGCACAAAAGAGCCGCCGCACAAATCACTGTGCGGCGGCTCTCTAGTTCTCAGCACCGGCGGTGTCACATCCTGCGCTCAAGGTTCTGCCGGAACAGCGCATACGCTGCCCGCATCTCCTCCGGCAGACGCTTCAAGGTCTCCTGCTGCAATTCAGACGGCATCCCGTAAAAAGCTTCGGCAATGCCGCCGGTAATGCAGGCAAGGGTGTCGCTGTTTCCTCCTTTACCCCTGATGCCGCTTCTGGAAATCGGCTTCGATTTGTTCTTTCCACTCTGCGCCGATGGACGCGCAGCAGGGTGCTTCCCGCATCCGGGAGACCGTTTCGCTGACCACATGGTAATTGACCGCCACGCCCTGCGCATCATTCTCGAACCGCACCGCCCGGTCTGCCCCGATGCCGAAGCGAGCGGCCTCCTGCACGGCGTCCATGTTGGCTCCGAGGAACAGAAATTCCCAGCCATACTGTTCTTTTTCCCGCTCGATCATCCGGCGGATCTTCTCATAACTGAACCGCTTGCTGGCGTTTTCCAGCCCATCGGTGGTGATGACAAAGATGACCTTTTCGGCACGTTCGTCCTCCGGCAGATGGCGCTGGATATTCACCATCTTTTCCACGCCGTAACCGATGGCATCCAGCAGCGCCGTACAGCCCCGGACGTGGTAGTCCTTTTCGGTCAGCGGCGCAACGGCGTGCAGCGGAAAGCGGTCGTGCAGCAACTGCACCTCGTGGTCAAACAGGATGGTGGTCACGTTGGCTTTGCCTTCCTGCTCCTTCTGCCGGGTCAGCATGGCGTTGAATCCGCCGATGGTGTCCGGTTCCAGTCCGCCCATGGAGCCGCTGCGGTCAAGGATAAAAACAAGCTCGGTAAGATTCTTCTTCATAACAAATGCCCTCCGTTTTTTGTGGTGTTCTGTCTTTCTGACAAGAGGATACCACAAACCGGAGGGCAAAAGGTCAACGGGCAGGCGACAAATTACGCACCCAGCTGTTCCTGATCGTATTCAAACAATAGCGTATTGACCTGATTGATGTTATAGATTTTGTGTTCCAGACAGTACCGCACGATCCAATCCCGCTTGGAGCCATCGGAGAAGGCATAGCCTGCGCTTTTAAGCAGGTCGATGGTCTCATCCTCCGACAGATGCAGCCCCACCGCAAAGGCAAGCACGGTCTTCTTTTTGGGGTTGTAGTCCCGGTTACACTGAATTTTGGAAAAATGCTGCCGGGAGATGTTGGACTGCTTGTACACGGTGGAGTCTTTCAGCCCCCGCTCGTCAATGAGCCGCAGCAGCCGGGTGGTGAAGCTCTCGCCCAGATTGTCCATCAGGTTTTCCAGACTGCGGGCTGCCATGGGGGTGGCAGGCGCAGGCGGTGCAGCCGCAAAGACCGGCGGCGCGCACTCTTGCGCAGGATACTCCCGGTCGGCAGGCGCAGCATCTTCCCAGCGTTCCACGTATTCTCTGCGCCGACGGCCAGACCCATAGCTTTCATCGTTCTGGGCTACATAGTGGTCGTCAATGTACTCCTCCACCGAGGCGAACAGCTTCCGGCTCACGGCCAGCGAGCCCCGGTCGTAAAGCACCAGATACACGGTCAGGTCGTGCTCCATGACGTACTGCGTGATGGTGTCCACCGCAATGCGGAAGGCCTGTTCTTTGGGGTAGCCGTAGTTTCCGCTGGACAGCAGCGGAAAAGCCACGCTCTCGCAGTGGTACTCTGCGGCTAATTCCAGCGCAGAATGGTACGCACCGGCCAATTGTTTTGCTTCGCCAAAAAATCCACCGTGCCATGCCGGGCAGACCGCATGGAAGATATACTTTGCGGGCAGCCCGAATGCCGGGGTACACACTGCCCTGCCCGGCTCGCAGTGCCCGATGGCTTCACAGGCGGCGGTCAGCTCCTGCTCCCCTGCCGCCTGATAGATGGCACGGCTGGTGCCGCTGCCCTGCAAAAGGTTCCGGTTGGCAGGGTTGACGATGGCATCCGCTGCCACCTTGGTGATGTCGTTGCGGATCATCAGAAAAGGCATGGTGGTTCCTCCCTTACACGGTTTTCTTCATCCTATCACATCCTGCAGAGTGGTGCAAGGGCTGCGCTTATTTTGCTGTCCATACAACCATTATAACGGTGTCATGCTTCCTTTCCACGGAAAAGCGTCTACACGCAAAACAGGCTCCTGCAAGCGTTTAACCACTGGCAGGAGCCCGTTTATTTCTTACAGCTTCGTCATCCACAGACCATGCAGGTTGCAGTAAGCGTAGACCGCCACCGGCTTTTCGCTGCCCAGCTCAAACACCGCCTTGGGTGCCTGCCCGGGAGTAAGATAGCGGAGCTGTCCGCCGTTTTCGGTCTCCACAAAGAGCCACTGGATGTGGTGCACATCCACCATGGGGTGCTCCACCGCACCCACCGTAACCGTGAGGGTGCTGCCGGAAAGCTCTGCCACCGGCAGATGCTTTTCGCCGCTGGCTTCCACGGTGTTGGGGAGTAGCTCCTTCATCTTTTCGCCGCAGCAGACCAGCGGGACGCCTGCGTTGTGGATGGTGGTGACCAGGTTGCCACAGTGCTCACAGATATAAAACTTTGCCTTCATATTCAAATCCTCCATCGGAATGTTGTTGGTGTTTTCTGTGGCTATATGATAACATTTCCTAGTTATGTTTTCTGTGACCGGGTCACGTAAGACAGCCTTGTGCTATGGAAATGCCCTCAGTTCCCCATGCCGAGGAGCACCAGCACGACCACCACCGCAATGGCGATGAGGCAGCCGCAGCCACCGCCGCCATTGTTGTGGTTCCCACCGCCACCGCCGCCGGACGAGCCGCCGAAGTTGCGGTTGAAAGCCGTCATGTACTGGGCATAGCCCGTGTCACCTTTGCCGAAATAGCCGTAATCACCGTTTGCCATTGTGTTTTCCTCCATCCGAAGTGTGTTTTGCTTCTTCTGAGGTCATTTTACTGAAAGAGCTGTCCTATAAACATCTCTTTCAGCATTTTTTGTCATCTCATTCTTCCCGGATTCCCAGATAGAGTGGCTATTTCATCTGTGATTCAGACAACAAAAAAGAGTGGCAGCATTTCAAGCTGAAACGCTGTCACTCTGTAGGAACTGCGTAATGACTGACGATTATCCTTCTACTTTGACCGTAGCACGATCACTCTTTGCGTTTCCATCCGCATCCAGCGTGATATGCACAAAATGTTCCGGCTTATCATAATCCTTTGTCTCGCCGTCATCGGTATAGTATTCATAGGATGCACCATCGGGAGCATAGGCAAGCAGGCGCAGATCTGCAAAATCCACATCGGCAACGCTCTGGATCTTTTTGCCGTCCTTGGCAAGGGGCAGAAGGTGTCCCTTGCGCAAAAAGAACACCACTTCATCCAGCTCCACCGGAATGTAATGATGGCCTGCTGGCAGCACACTGGTTTCGATGCGGTTGCTTTCGCTGTACTTTACCCGCACCTGCAGCATCTCCTCCGGCAGATAAACATACCGACCTCGGGCGTTTTGCTCATATACCGGGGCGATCAACAGGCTTTCACCGATCATCACCTCATCCTCCACCCGGCGGGCAAAGTCGTCCTCCGGGAAGGCGAACGCCAACGGCATACAGTACATGCCGTCGTGCAGAGCGGCTTTCATGTACTCGCTGTAAATGTAGGGCAGCAGCAGGTAGCGCAGTTGTAAAATACCGGCAAAGGCGGCCTTGTTCTTAAAGCGGTAGGGTTCCTGCCGGCGGGTGCCTTTGGCAGAGTGGTTCCGCAGCAGCGGAGAGAAGATGCCCAAGCCGTACCAGCGCAGCACCAGATCCTCCGTGGTATTGCTGCCAAAGCCGCCAATGTCGGGGCCTTCGTACAGGAAGCCGCACATATTCAGGGAGGGCATCATGCGCAGCGCAAGCAGAATGTGGCTCCACCAAGAATGGTTGTCGCCAGTCCAGATGCCGCCATACCGGTGCATCCCGATGCAGGCAGAACGGGAGTATATCAAAATGCGCTTGTCCGGCTCCAGCCGCTCAAAAGCCTCGCCTGCAGCGCGGGTCATGTTATAACCAAAAAGATTATGTACCTCGTCGTGCCGCATACGCCCCTGCTTGGTGTTGTGGTAGAACGTCTTATAATCGTTTTCGTTGTTGGAAAGCTCTGCCACCATGCCGGTAAAAGCAGCAAAGCTGGAAATATCCAGGTTTTGCTTGTCGTATTCCCCAATTTTAGCAAAGGTCTTTTTCAGTCTTTCCTCTGCGTAGAAGATAGCAGGCTCGTTCATATCATTCCAGAAGCCCTCGATCCCCTGATCCAGCAGAACTTTATATTGACTGCCAAACCAAGCACGGGCTTCCGGGTTGAGCATATCGGGGAAGTGTACCCGTCCCGGCCACACACCGGCTACAAAGGGGGTGCCATCCTGATTCGTGCAGAAGTAGCCGTTTTTCACGCCTTCCTCGTACACATCATATCCCTCTTCGATTTTGACTCCTGCATCGATGATGGGGACAAGACGGATGCCCTGCGCTTTCATCTCGGCGGCAAAGTCCGCAAAATGCGGGAAACGCTGCGCATCCACCGTAAAGTCCTTGTAATGCTCCATGTAATCAATATCCAAAACCACAGCGTCCAGCGGCATATTATTGGCACGGTAATTTGCCACCACCTCGCGGACCTCGTCCTCGTTCATGTAGCTCCAGCGGCTCTGAGCGTTGCCAAAAGCCCATTTGGGCGGAATATAACTGCGCCCCACCAACTGGCGGAACTGGTGCACAATATCGGTCAGGCTTTCGCCCTCAATGATGTAGAAATCGTAATTTTCCTCGGCCACCGTGATGCGTAAGGTATCCATGTCGGTGTAGCCGCAGTCAAAGGTGACCTTGCCCGGGTAGTCGATAAAAAAGCCAAATGTATCCTTGCCGGACACGATCATAAAATTATAAGCACCGTACAGCGAGGATTTGCCCTCGGTATGGTTGCCGTCATCGGAGCATTTGCTTTCGTACACCCACCCGCGCTTGTTGATACCACGGACGTTTTCGCCAAGACCATACAGAACATCCTGCGGCTCCATGGCATAGGAGAAACCATCCGGCTCCTTGGTCAGATAGGGTATCGTTTCCATCATGGGCAAAAAAGAACCCACTACACTTTCGGTATCAAACGGTTGACCGTATTGCTTTTTGTAGATCATAGTAAAACATTTCTCCTCTGTTTTTTGAATCGTCACAGTGTAAAACGTACCAACGTATTTTTGATGGACAATTAAGAAACTCTGACATTGGCTGGAGCAATTGGGGCTTCAGCCTTATTTTCAACCCAATCGCTGCGGTTGTGCAGCTATTTCAATACAATATCCTCGAAACGTGATGTTCCTGTTTACCCAGATACAGCTCCACGATCATTCGTCCGTTTTCGGTGTTGCAGAGGTCCTCTTTGCAATAGCCGCAGAGCTTTCCGTCTGCCTGTGCCACATAGCGGCGCAGCGGCTGCTGAAGCTCCTGCGGGATGCTGCTCCACGGGATCACATAGCTCATGCCGGTGTCCCCTACATCCACGATGCAGGCCCGGTCGCTGTCCTCCTCTGATAAAATCAGCTCTACCTGAAACACATCCGCAAAGGGTGCGCCCTGATACTGGGCTTTTTCCCGCCTGCGCTGGGCACGCAGGTCAGACAGGGCGGCGTTCAGTTCCGCCTCCGGCACATCGGTCTGGTACAGCAGAATGTGCAGTTGCTGCTCCGTTGCCTCGCTTCCCTGCTCCCTGTCGGGCGGCAGGGTCACGTCTGCATGAATAGCACAGACCTGTTCCCGCAGCTCGGTGCGCAGCCGGGCAAGCATCTGCTGACGCTCCGCCTCCACCTCCTGCGGTGTTTTTGGCTCCGGGGCGGGTAGGTTTTCGGTATCCGGTACGATGTCCGGCAAGGGCTTTTCCGGCACAGCAACAGTTGATTTCTCCACTGTTTCACGGGGCGGCTTTGCCTCCGCAGCAGGGACTTTCAGCCTATCTGCCGTAGATGCCGATGCGGTCTTTGCTGTCGTTTTCGGCGCAGACGGAGGCGACCGCTGCTTTTGGGGCTGTGCTGCATCTGCGGTTTTCAGGGCGGCTTTTGTAGGTTCAGAGGGATTGCTTCTTATGTCGGAATCGTAGGACGGTCGGAACTCGCTCCCGGTGCGGCGGTAGTACCGTCTGCCCACCTGTTCCCTGCTTTTCTTCACGCCATCGTAGATCCACGCAAAGATCATGTACCGGGTAAGCGTGTCCCAAAAACTGTTGCGCCGACAGCGCCCCTTGCGGTTTTTATGACGGCGGCTGGAGTTGTGATACGCCAGCGACATAGCTTCAAAGACGAGAAATCCGCACACAAAGCCCATGCTGGCAAACAGCTTTTTCCAGAAGTTCATTCCTCGCACCTCCCGAAGTGTGTTTTGCGGTGAACTTTTCTAATCACAAGTCAAGAAATTAGTGCAACATTCAAACAGCATATTTGCGATACGCAATTCAACGCTGTTGCTGCTGTATTAAAAAGTTGAATTGCTAAGTTTCCTGTTATAAAATATTTGCAGCAAATTCATCTATCAGCCGATTCACCTGTTCGGGTTTGTCTGTATTGGAATTATGCCCTGCTCCTTCGATCCACGTCAATGGGATTTTCGTATTGCAATGCCATGCTTTGTTGTACCGTATACACGAACCTGCGTGATCTTGTGTGCCGCATATCAGCAACGCCGGACATTTAATCTCATACGGCAGATTCTTTTCTATGGCCGCTGCCAAAATACGAAAACCATGTCCGGCAATTTGTGCATAGCGCTTCTGGTTTCCGTCATAGGTCAGCATCATTTCACGCATGAGATTTCTACCGTAATCAGACGTAGCAACGCCTTCTGACCCCGATTTCAGGAGCCATTTCCACGGATAGTGAGCATATACCGGCTCCATCCGTTTCAAAAGCCATATCTCAACTGCCGTCACATAGCTTCGTTGCAACGGTGCAGAGTCAATGGAGACAAAACCCGTCATTTTGTCTGGGTAAAGCTGTGCATAAGCCTGTCCCACATATCCACCCATGGACTGCCCGACAATAACAGGCTTTGTGATTTCTTCGCGGATTAAGATATCGTTCAGCCATTTTGCCTTGTCGAACAGATCAAAATCAAACCGAAACGGCCATGAGGAGCCGTGTGCCGGTGCATCCCAGACGATAACATTATACCTGTTCTCGAAATACTGAATCTGCTTATCAAACAATCTATGATCCGCAGTCAACCCCGGCAGAAAAACAAGCGTAATTGTATCCGGGTTTGACACACTTACCCAATACCGAATCGTTCCGCACCGAGTTTGACAAGTCTTTTCTTTCATCAGGCTCCCCTCCGCAAATCACGAGTTATCCCCTTCAGTATACCACGCTTTTCCCTTGCAGAAAAGCTGCTGCGCACAAAAGACTTCTCCGGCAACTATCCGCGCCCCGGCTCATACAATCTAACAACTATGTACCGGGAGGGATATCGTGTGCTGCTGACCTTACTACAATTTTTCGCCACAAAATTTCTGTTTCTGGCGCTCCATCTGGAAAGCGGCTGCTTTCCGCGTCCACTCACAGCCCGGGAAGAAGCCGCCGCTTTCAGCGCCCTGCGCGCCGGGGATGCCGCCGCCCGGGAAAAGCTGATCCGCCACAATCTGCGGCTGGTGGCGCACATCGTAAAAAAATATTACGCCCTGCCGGGCGACCAAGAGGATCTTGTTTCCATCGGCACCATCGGGCTGATGAAAGCGGTAGATACCTTTGATGCCACACGCAAGGCGCGGTTTTCAACCTATGCCAGCCGCTGCATTGAAAACGAGATCCGTATGCAGTTCCGGCGGGAGCGCAAGAGCGGGCAGACCGTTTCCCTGCAAGAATCCTTGGAGGCAGACGGAGACTCGGCGCTAACCTTAGCAGACGTGATACAGGACGGCTTTTGCATGGAGGACAGCTGTGAGCGGCAGGAGGATGTCCGGCGGCTGCGGCAGCTGCTGGACACTCTGCCCGCCCGGGAGCGGCAGATCTTACTGCTGCGGTACGGGCTGGCAGGACAGCCACCCCTGACCCAGCTGGAGACCGCCGGGTTGCTGGGCATCAGCCGCAGCTACGTTTCCCGGCTGGAAACCCACGCGCTGGAACTGCTGCGGCAGGCGTGGGGCAAAAACAGTTAGTTTTTCACTCCTGCAAAATTTTCAACTGCAATTCGTCCAGTTGTTCAAAAGTGTACAGGCGGTTGAATGCCTCCACCAGTTCCTTTTTGGAAAGGCGCGGCGGCAGCCCCAGCGCATTCAAGAGTCTAGCCTTGCGCTCGGCGCTGCCGGGCTTGCCGGAAAGCCCCCACTCGTACAGATCGGTGTAGGTGATCTGCCGCCCTGCCGGGCGCACCGGCGCGGCACTGGCTTCCGCACCCAAGGCGTCCAGCAGCGCCTGCCGCACAAGGGCGTCGTCCACGCCCTCTACCCCAAGCAAGCCCTCCTTGCCGGGCTGCGCCTTGCGCTTTTCCTTGCCGTGGATGGCGGGCACATAGGCCTGCACCACGTTCTGCGCACCCACCATGTTGGTGATGTAGTTGCGGATGCGGAAGCCTGCCGCGTCCGAATCCGTAAGTAAGATCAAACCGTTTTTCTGCGCCAGCGCCCGGAACAGCTGCTGGCGCTGTTTGTCTTTATAAATGCCAAAACCATCCGTCAGCAGGATCATGGCATCGGTCAGGTGCGCCAGACGGACGGCATCGTACTTGCCCTCCACGATCAGCACCCGGTCGGTATGGATCATCTCATTTTGCATCATCTTCCGCTCCCCGCCAGCGCCAGACGGCACAGGGCTGTTTCCAGCAGTGTCTGCGCCGCCACAGGCTGGCTTTTCAGGCTCTGATCCAGCTCCAGCAGCACCTGCAAGCAGGCCTCCAGCTGGGGCAGGGTGTAGTGGGCGGCAGTTTCTGCCGAGCGCTTCAGCCGGTAGTCACTGCCCTTATAGCCAAAATCCTTGTGCACTGCACTGTAATTTTTCCGCTTTGCCGCCCCAAGCTTTACCCGGTACAGGTCCACATAGCTGCCGATCATCGCCGCTGTAATGGCAATGGGTTCCTGCTGCAGCCGCAGCAGGGTCTGCAGCTTTTTGCAGGCTCCGGTGGCGTTTTTGGCGGTGATCATGCGGATCATCTCGAACACGTCCGCTTCAAGGCTCACCGTGCCCATCTCTGCCACCATAGAGGCGCTCACAGTCTGGTAGCCGGACAGGGCACAGAGCTTATCCACCTCGTTTTCCAGCAGAAAGGGGTCTTCGCCGCAGCGCTCCAGCAATGCGGTGGCTGCGCCGTCCGGCAGGGTCGCGCCCTGCGCCTTTGCGCGCTCCATCATCAGATTTTTCAGTTCAAAGGGGCGGGGCTTTTCCAGCTCCTCCGTGTAGCCGATGGCTTTGCACTGGGCTTGCAGCTTTTGCGCCTGCTTGCCCAGCTTGAGCTTGCTGCGCTCCAGCGGGAATACGCTGCCCAGCACTGCCACAGCGTTTTCCAAGCTGGAAAGGGTACTGCACAACTCGTCCAGGTCCTTGCTGCCGTAGGCTGCGGGGTCTATTTCCGGCAGCACCACCACACGCCGGGTACCGAAAAAGGAGATGGTGCCCGCTGCCATGATAAGCTGTTCCAGCTCCGGGGCGGCACCGTCCAGGATGGTGGCGTCTTCGTCGCTGTCTGCCGACAGCACCCGCACCGCCGCCGCCACTGCCTGCCGCACCAGATACCGCTCGCTGGAATAAAAATAGTAGACCGGGCAGCCCTTGTCGGCCAGCTGCCGGAGTTTTGCTTCCGTGGCCATGCAAATGCCCCTTTCCTGTTATAAATTGCTCTTTGTATTGTACCACACTCGGCCCGGATTGCAAAGCATCACTCAAGCCTTTCGCCGCCGGTGCGGCGCAGGCTGAGGGAGGACGTGTACTGCGTTTCCGGCGTCATCCAACTGTAACTGCGCATCGCCAGCAGTTTTTGGTACCGCACTGTCTCCGGCTTTTTCGGCGTAGCGATCAGCCACTCTGTCTGCAGCGGCTGCGCCAGCTCTGCCTTGCCGCTTAAGGTCACAAACTGCCGGTTGCCGATGCTCAGCCGCACAAGACACCCTTCCCGGGTGCGCAGCAGTTCCACCGCCGCCGGGGTGCAGCGCAGCTTGCGGCTGGCATTGACCGGCAGACGTTCTGCTCGGATGCCCTGCTGCGCGGGCAGGGTGCAGGCGGTTTTTGCATTCATGCGCAGATCTGCCACCAGCTCCACGGTGCGCACGCCCCGCCGCGCCAGCTGGTTTTCCACCGCACGCTGGGCGGCGCTACCGCCCCGGAACAGTACCACTGCCCGGTCGTTCTGGGCAACCACTACCGCAGGCGCCTGTGCGCTGCCCACAAGGTCGATGTGCACCACGTCCCGGCTGAGGGCGTTGCCTAGCCCGATGCCCACCGCTGCCGCCAGCAGAATGCCCGGCAGAGCCACCCGCAGACGCACCCGCCAACGGAAGGCCAGCACCCCAAGCCCGCACAGCAGCAGACAGACCAGCGCCGCGTAGGCGGTATCAAAGTAGATGGATGCCCCGGGCTTTGTACTGAGCCAGACCGTCCAGCCATTCAATAGCCCGGTGAGCAGGTCTGCCGCCCGGGAAAGCACCCCGTGCACCGGTGCCAGCCACGGCACCAGTCCCACAAAGGCTACTGCCAACCCCAACAGAAGCAGCGGCTGCACCATCCACAGCACCGCGATGCTGGAAACCACTGCCCACGCGCTGACACTCAAGCCCCGCAGCACCAGCACCGGGAAGGTAGCCGCCGAGGCACAGGCGGCAATGCAGGCACTCTCTGCAAGACCCTGAAGCCGCTCCGGCAGCCTGTTGAACCACGGACGCCTGACCGGCTTTTGCAGGTTCTCCCCGGCTTTGATCCAAAAGCGTCTGTCGTGGGCGTCCCGCATCCGGCGGATGCAGGCAGAACCCGCCACCGTGCCCACCACTGCCGCAAAGGAGAGTTCAAAGCCGATATCCCACACGGCATAGCTGTTGACGGCGGTCATCAGGATGCCTGCCGCCGCCAGCGAGGTGAGAGCGTCCGGCGGCCCCCACACCCACACGCCCAAGGCGCTGACCCACACCGCCACGGCGGCGCGGCGCACCGAGGGCGTAAAGCCGGTCACGCCCATCAGCACCAGCGCCAGCAGGCATTTGCCCACTGCACGCCGTCTGCGGCGGCGGTAGCTCTGCTCCCAGCCGCGGGGGTGCAGGGCAGTAAAAATGTCCCCGCACAGGATGGAAACGTGCATGCCGCTGACCACCAGCACATGGGAAAGCCCTGCGCCCCGGTAGGCGCTGCGCAGCTGCGCCGAAAGCCCGCTGCGGTCGCCCACCGTCATGGCAGCCAGCACGCCGCCGGTATCCCGGTGCATGGCACGGCGCAGGTTCTCGCTCAGTTTTTGCTGCAAGCGATGGGTGCGGGCACGGAAGCTGCCGCTCTCGCCCAGTACGGTGAGCTGCGGCTTTTCTGCCAACGGCTCTGCCTGCAAGGCGATGCCGTCTGCGTACTGCGCCGTCTGTTCTTCCATGTCCGGTTGTTGCAGCGCGAACCAGCCCTGCACCCGCTGCCCTGCCGTGCAGGCGGGCAGCTCTGCACAGGTGATGCGGAAACCCGCCGGGCTGTCGTTCACGCTTTCTACCCACAGGGTCGCGTCCACTGTGTCTGAAAAATAGTTCCTGTCCGCGCGCTCCACCTCAGCAGTCAGCAGCACGGTGCGTCCGGCGTAATTTGCCCCGGCACGCTCCAGCCGGGCGCTCGTGGTATGCACCGCGCAAAGCCCCGCCAGTGCGCCCAGCAGCAGACAGAGCGCCAGCTTGCGGCTGCGGCGCGGGATGCAAAGCAGCAGCAAAAAGGCAACAAAAAATGCCGCAAACGGCATAAAAAGCTCCGTTTGCGGCAAAAAAGTCCACAGGAAACTAAGGCCCATCATTCCGGCGCAGAACGCGCAGAGCGGGCGGCGCATCCCGGCTTAGTGGAAGAACAGGGGCAGCGGCTCAAGGAAGATGATATCCTTGCGCTCAGAAGCGTCGCCCTCGGCCAGAACAGCGGCCTGACCCACGATGGTGCACTGGGTCTTTTCTGCCAGCGCGTCCAGTGCCTTCAGAGAGCCGCCGGTGGAGATGACATCGTCCACCACCAGCACCCGCTTGCCGTTCATCTTTTCCAGCTCCTTGCGGTCGATGACCAGCTTCTGCTTACCGGCAGTGGTAATGGACTGGTCCTCCACCACCACGGGGTCCGGCATATACAGCTTGACACCCTTGCGGGCGCAGATATAGGGCTTGCCGCTCTGACGGCTCATCTCGTGTGCCAGCGGGATACCCTTGGCCTCGGCGGTGAGCAGGATATCAAAATCCGGGCACTTCTTCAGCAGCTCCGCAGCAGCGGCCACGGTCAGCTCTGCATCACCCAGCATGATAAATGCGGCAATGTCCATGTGGTCGTTCACCTTGCAGATGGTCAGCTCACGGGTCAGGCCTGCAACATGCAGGGTATAAGTTTCAGCCATAATCAAAATCTCCCTTTCGTATTGGAATCAGACAGGCAGTTTTTCGCCGCCCAGAACATGGAAATGCAGATGCTTCACGGTCTGGCCTGCGTCCTCGCCCACGTTGGAGATGATGCGGTAACCGTTTTCCAGCCCCTGCTCCTTGGCCAGCTTTGCGATGACGGTGAAGATGTGGCCCAGCAGAGCACCATCCTCCTCGGTCAGCGCAGCGGCAGAGGAGATGTGCTTGCGGGGAACCACAAGGAAATGCACCTTTGCCTGCGGATTGATGTCGTAGAATGCCACTACCTCATCATCCTCGTACAGCTTTTTAGAGGGGATCTTGCCCTCTGCGATCATGCAAAACAGACAATCTTCCATGGGGGAACACTCCTTCCTGCTTCTACAAAAGCCCGCCACCCGGCGCGCATCCGGCACCGGGCGGGGACATGGATCTTTTTAGCCCAGAGCCTTCTTGACGATAGCGCTCACAGAAGCCAGTGCCTCGTCGATCTTGGTCTCGTCCTTCAGACCGGCCATTGCAAAGTCCGGCTTGCCGCCGCCCTTGCCGCCGGCAATAGCAGACAACTCCTTGACCAGCACACCGGCCTTGAGGCCCTTTTCCTGTGCCAGCTTATTCACGGTAACAGCCATGGTGATCTTATCCTCAGCCTTGCCCACCAGAACAGCCACCACGGGGTTCACGGCCTTGTCGCGGATGCTGTCGCACATACCGCGCAGGGTGTCGCCAGTAGTACCGGTAAAGTATGCGGAGGCGATTTTCACGCCGTCTGCCTCCTCGGCATTGTCGAACAGGCTGTCCACCTTGGAGGCGGCGATCTTGGCCTTCATCTCCTCCAGCTCGCGGCTCATGGCCTTGTTCTCGGCCATCACAGCCTCGGCACGGGCGGGCAGAGCAGCCACGTTGTTGGCCTTCAGGGTGTTGGCCACATCATGCAGCATAGCCTCCTGCAGGTTTGCACGGATCAGCAGGTTGCGGCCGGTGACAGCCTCGATGCGGCGGATGCCGGCGGCGACGGAGGACTCGCTGACGATCTTGAAGCCGCCGATCTGGGCGGTGTTCTTGACATGGGTGCCGCCGCAGAACTCGGTAGACCAGCCCTCGATATCCACCACGCGGACCACCTTGCCGTACTTTTCGCCAAACAGAGCCATTGCGCCCAGCTTCTTGGCTTCCTCCACCGGCATCTCCTGCACAGTGACATTCATGGAGTCAAAGATCTTATCGTTGACGATCTTCTGCACCCGTGCCAGTTCCTCGGGGGTCACGGCGCTGAAGTGGGTAAAGTCGAAGTGGGTGATGGAGGCATCCTGATAGGAACCAGCCTGATGCACATGGTCGCCCAGCACCTCACGCAGGGCAGCCTGCAGCAGGTGGGTAGCGGTGTGGTTGCGGGCAATGGCCATGCGGTAGCCCTTGTCCACCTGTGCGGTCAGCACATCGCCCACCTTCACGATACCGCTTTCCAGCACGCAGGTGTGGACGTAGTAGCCCTTGGGGGTCTTTTTCACGTCCAGCACGCGCAGGCTGCACTCAGCACCGTTCAGCACGCCGTGGTCGGCAGCCTGACCGCCCATCTCTGCGTAGAAGGGGGTCTTATCCAGCACCACCAGCACGCCGTCCTTTGCCTCCTCATCGGTGGCAATGGCATCGGTCAGGGTCTCTTCATCGCTCAGCGCCACAACAGTGCCCTTGTCGGTCAGGGTGTCGTAGCCGGTAAAGACGGTGGGCTCGGCTTCCAGTGCGCCGAACAGATCCTCGCTCCAGCCGGAGATGTTCTTCTTCAGACGCTCAGCGCGGGCGCGCTCCTTCTGCTTCTTCATCTCTGCGTGGAAGCCGTCCTCGTCGATCTCCAGACCCTGCTCGGCGGCGATCTCCTTGGTCAGATCCAGCGGGAAGCCGAAGGTATCGTTCAGCTTGAAGGCGTCCATGCCGCTCAGCAGCTTCTGGTGTGCCTTCTCCAGACGGTCGATCATGTTGTTCAGGATGTTCATGCCGGCATCGATGGTGCGGGCAAAGTTTGCCTCCTCGGTGCCGATGACCTTCTTGATATAGGCGTCATGCTCGCGCAGCTCGGGGTAAGCGGACTCGCTGGACTGGATAACGGTCTCCACCAGATCCACGAGGAAGGGGTGATCGATGCCCAGCATCCGGCCGTGGCGGGCGGCGCGGCGCAGCAGACGGCGCAGCACATAGCCGCGGCCCTCGTTGGAGGGCAGGATGCCGTCAGACACCATAAAGGTGCAGCTGCGGATATGGTCGGTGATGACGCGGATGGAGATATCGGTCTTGGGGTCCTGCTTGTAGGTCTTGCCTGCAATGTGCTCCACATGATGCAGCACGCTCTGCACGGTATCCACCTCGAACAGGTTACCCACGTTCTGCATCACGCAAGCCAGACGCTCCAAGCCCATGCCGGTATCAATGTTGGGGCGTGCCAGACGCTCGTAGTGGCCCTTGCCGTCAGCGTCGAACTGGCTGAACACGAGGTTCCAGATTTCCATATAGCGGTCACAGTCGCAGCCCACGCCGCAGGTCGGCTTGCCGCAGCCGTACTCGGGGCCGCGGTCAAAGTAGATCTCGGAGCAGGGGCCGCACGGGCCGGAGCCGTGCTCCCAGAAGTTGTCCTCCTTGCCCAGACGCACCATGTGGTCCGGGGCAATGCCGACCTTCTTGGTCCAGATATCGTAGGCCTCGTCGTCCTCCTCGTACACAGAGATGTGCAGACGATCCTTGGGGATTGCCATCCACTCATCGCTGGTCAGGAACTCCCAAGCCCAAGGAATGACCTCGTCCTTGAAGTAATCCTGGAAGGAGAAGTTACCCAGCATCTCAAAGAAGGTGCCGTGGCGGGCAGTGATGCCCACGCGCTCGATATCCGGGGTGCGGATGCACTTCTGGCAGGTGGTCACGCGATGACGGGGCGGCTCCTCCTGTGCCAGGAACCACTTCTTCATGGGAGCCATACCGCTGTTGATCAGCAGCAGGCTGGGGTCGTTCTTGGGTACCAGGGGGAAGCTGTCCAGACGCAGATGACCCTTGCTTTCAAAGAAGCTCAGGTACTTTTCGCGCAGTTCATTCAAACCGGTCCATTGCATAGATCTTTCTCTCCTCAATCGTTTTTGGCGCTCAGGCGCCGTTTTTATGCTGTTATGGCAGAGGGGCGGCACGGAGAAAAAACAAAAAACAGCCCTCATCCCAAAAGGGACGAAGGCTGCTTGTGCATCAAACTCCGTGGTACCACCCAAATTGCAAAGGATCACTTGTCCCCTGCCGCTTTCGGCGCATTAACGCTGCGCAGCGTCCGGTTTACATTCGCCGGAAGCTCCGGGGTGGCGCGAAATGATCCCGACCGGAGCACCTTACAGCCGTGGGCGCTCTCTCTGGACGGTGGTGTGTGCATTTCTGACCCCATCATTGCCATCTGTCATAATTTTACATTCCGCAAGGCAGGCGAAGTGCCCCTTTGCGTACAGCTAAATTATAGCATACGCAAAGCGTTTGTCAACGGTTTTGAGCAAAATTTACGGCACCCAGATGCGGCGCACCTCCAGCACCTTGCCGCCCTGCACCACCAGCGTGGTATTATAGGTGGTCCAGTTATCGGGGTCTGCATTGATCGCTGCTGCCACCGCATCCGCGCCCGTAGTCTCCACGGCTTCGGCCTGCGGGTCGGCAGAACTGTCCTTCAGCACTACATCCTCTGCCAGCGGCATCGTCTTTTCTCCCATCTCGTAATAGAGCGGGTAATCGTCAAAGGTCATCGTCCGGTAGGTGTCATCATCCTCCAGCTTCAAGTCCAGCCCGCCGGGCTGCTCCATGCCGCCGTTGATGCTTACAAGATGGTATTCGTCATTTTTTTCGATGCTCGTCACCGCATCGTTCACGACCTGATTCCATGCCGCACCCTCTTCGTGGAAGGTGATCTTGTCGCCAACGGCAAGGTTTTCAATATCCTCTTTCTTATAAATGTCGTAACCAAACACCTTTGCAGTCAATTTGCCGTCCTGTACGCCGGAGGTAATGGAGGCAGAAACAAATGTGGTGGTCTGCGTGTCATCAAGGTCATCCAGTGTCCATGTCAGCAGATTGATCGGTTCCGTAACGCCTTCTTCTGCCACATGGGACGAGACCGGCACTACACTGGATGCGGGGGCGCTGGCGGGGGCACCGGAGCCGCCGCAGGCCGTCAATGCGATACCCGCAGCCAGAACAGCCAGAATCTTATATTTCAGGTTCATAAAAATACCTTCTTTCTTGACGCGGCAGATTTATTCCGCTACAATAAAAACGAATCAAGAACCCATTCTATTGCAACTGATTTTAAGATAGAGAGGAATTTCCCGTGAAAATTTTAAAAGTAAAATGTCTTGCCCCCACCCGGCTGGACAATTATCTGACCCAACAGTACCTGTCTCTTATACACATCTCCGAGCCCACGAGACGTAGAGGAATCTC